>Ga0115008_10000533_pt1 | contig 28693 bp, 20 predicted proteins | sample FraStrMetagenome_FD_87164 | JGI IMG/M metagenome (GOLD analysis project Ga0115008, IMG submission 87164) | Marine eukaryotic phytoplankton communities from Arctic Ocean - Fram Strait ARC3M Metagenome | ecosystem: Environmental > Aquatic > Marine > Oceanic | place: Fram Strait | collected... | reverse complement strand
TATTGTCGAAAAAAACATGTCTAGTGCAGAAATAGTTGTAACTTTTATGACATATTTAGAAACGCACCCCATACCCAATGATTTTCAGGATTATTGGACAGTGATATGGAAACCGCTAACACAACGATGTTTAACCATTGCAAAACATCAATTCGTCCTACAGAAGGCTTTTGAACTGTTTAAAGCCAATAAGACTGTAGCTACTGTTTCTGACTGTACAAAATGGTCTAATATCTTTATAGATAAAGATGAAGAAAAAATCTTGAAATCGTTGTGCAGATATGTCAAACTAAAAGAAGAAGAATTTCTGGACTTTGGTTTGAATCACCATCGAAACCGTTGTCGTAAATATTATCGAGAGTCGAATATAATAAATGTATAAAATACAAAGATATTTCACATAAAACATGTATTTTTGAGTACATTTTTTCAGTTGTTATTTTCCAATGCGAACGCGAGTTTTCGGAATGCGAACGCGAGGTTTCGGGCCATTGTCTACAATAGTAAAGCGTCGATTATTTACACATCAAAAAATTAATATTTTACAGTAATGTTTATTTTAAATCAAACATTTAAATCAAATCATACGCATACTCAAACAACACATACACAACCATTTAAATCAAATCATACGCATACTCAAACAACACAAACACAACCATGTTAGCTTACTTTAAAAAAAGGATAACCACACAAAACAAAGGCGTAGTCATGAGAGGGGGGAGATACACCGCACGAATGTATGTCGACAACTGCTCCAAACAGATTGGCACGTACGATACGCCCGGAGAAGCGAGCCTTGCCTACGAACGGGCCAAACTTTCGATAGCCCCCCCCAAAAATCCGCCCGCTTCTACCGACAGTAACCCGACAACTGAGACGCCCAGCGAAGCGCGGCCCACTACCGACGCGAAAGCGGGCGTCAGCTACAATAAAAGAAAACACCGTAGCTATGTCGGCGTAGTAATCAACAAACGTCAGAAGTTTGTAGCACAAATCCGTACCAATAACGAACAAAAAAAGTTGGGTACATACGACACGCCCGAAGAAGCAGCCCGCGCTTTTGACCGCGCCGTCATTGAACGCAAACTCCCATCATCACTATTGAACTATCCTGTGACGGAGGGTGGTAACAAAACAGCTCAAATAGCGACAAGCAGTGTCAAGGCGCAAAAAAATAAATTTGTAAAACATCAACAGGTGGTTGCACATGGCAACCTGGTAAAGAATTCCAGCGATAAAACCGACGAAGACCTTGAGGCCATTCAATACAAAGGCATTAAATTATACGAAGGCAATGACGAACAGAAAATTGAATCTTTTGAAGCATGGTACGAATACAGTGTCACGCACGGCACGGACGACGAATGCAAGGCGCAAGGCAAACCCGTAGACAGATGTCGACCTGCGTTGAAGGCGATGCAAAAATTGTACTGGTTGTTTTGTGAAAAACATAAATTGCCCCGTCTTCAACAGAGAAGTAAGCCGATGAGTTTCAAGGATAAATTAGAAGAAAAGGGCCACGATGCATCAACAAAAAAGGGCAAAACAGGAGCGGGACAACGCAAAGTCGACGATGGTACGAAAACAAGATGCGACGGCGACCAGTATGTTAGTAACGTGCTGAAAATCAAAGGTTATACGTTTGGTTACACCAAAAAATAATATTTGACGAAAAGTTTAACATTTTGCTGATCATCACTGATGTCATCAGCGACGTAACACCCTTTCTCATTGTAGACATTCTATTAAAATACAATTGTTAATATACTGTGCATGGTGACCAATAAAAAAATTTTAGTATAAATACATGCCAAAACGAATAAATGAATACAAAAATGTATCATCTCAGTTGTTTTGCTCTATTTAGTTTACTTATGTTTAGCGAATGGTTTTGTCTAGCTATTTTAGCAGTGGCTTGGACATTTCAAATCGCCCACTTTATTTTTACGTTTATGACTTTAAGACGGCCACGGTATGAGGGTGTCAAACAACGCTTTGAACGCGAATATTACCACAAATCTGGCGTTTCTATTCTCAAACCATTATGTGGAGACTCGGACACACTCGAAGAGAACCTCGAGACGTATTTTACTCTCGAGTATCCGTTATATGAAATTATTTTTTGCGTCGAAAGTAAGGAAGATCCTGCTGTCGCCATCATTACAAAGCTACAGTCAAAATACTCAAATGTATCCACGATTATATCTGAAGGCCTCGAGGAAGTGGGCATTAACCCAAAGATAAATAATATGATAACTGGTTACAAGGTCGCCAACTATGATTTGATTTGGATAGCCGACGCGAATATCGTGGCGTCCGACGCGGCGTTGCAAGACATGGTGGACAAATGTGTTGATGGATGTCGTTTGGTGCACCAGCTTCCATGGGGCGTTTCGGGGCCAAAAGTGGTACCTACTCTTGGAGCCATGTCATGTGGTTCAATTCTGGAACGATGGTACTTTGCCACAGGGCACGGGCGTCCCTATACGGTTGTCAACAATACAATTTGCACGTGTCTCAACGGTATGAGCAATCTTATTTCGAAACCTCACTTGGATAGGATTGGCGGTCTTCAAAAGTTTGCCAATGTACTGAACGAAGACGGTGAGATTGGCGTGACATTTGACCAATACGGCTACGAGACTGCCATTTGCAAGCACGTGGCAATACAAAATTTAGGGGCATTTGACATTTGCAACTACTTGGACAGGCGTATACGTTGGGCCCGTTTGCGCAACAACTATGGTAAGACAGAATACATTGCTCCGTTAGAGATGATTATTGATAATCATATTATCGGATATTTTTGCCTCGCTATGTTGGCGGCGTACCACGAATCGGTCAGTGCCGTGTTTATGTGGTGGCACGCCGGCGCCTGGCTTTTGATAGACGCGCTCGTATTCATGATGATGGATTTGTCGGTCGCATTGCCAAAGAACTGGCAGAGCAATATTTTTGACTGGGGGAGGATATCGAACAGGCCAAGGGGGGTGTATTTTTTCTGCTTCAACCTGTTGGAACATTATACCATGTGGATTGCGCGCGAATGCATAGGACTGTACATACGACTAAGAGCTTTACAAACGACACAAGTCACTTGGAAAAAAAGAGAGTTTGAGTTAGGAGAAGAGCCAGTGTCTGACGAAATAAAGAAAGACGAATAAATTTACTATAAAAAGCTTGTTATTTAATTTATAAGATGGCTTCCCTTTTGTGTTGTGCTGCGTGTGAAACGGCTTCTTGTGCTTGTCAGTTAGGCAAATGTTTTTGCACGGACGGTAAAATGTCCGTCACTCTCGCGAATGTTATTTATCTGCTTATATTTGCCGTGTGGACGTTCGCGGCGTTTGCGTTACAAGAATGGGGCGCCCCCCAATTCGATTTCTATTCGTTCAACGTGGGTTGTACGGACATTCCTGGCATTGACGTTTCGGCATGCAAAGGTGAAAACGCGGTCTATCGCATATCTCTGGGAATGATGCTGTGGTTTATCCTCGTCATGGTAGGTAATGTATGCTCGAAACGATTTCATACAGGCTTCTGGGGGCCCAAAATACTGGCGCTATTGGTATTGACCGCAGGTTTATTCTTTACGCCCATGGTGGGACAAGACGGTTACGTTCAATTTGCGCGCGTCATTTCAGCCGTGTTCTTAGTCTCACAGCTCGTGTATTTCATTGATGCAGCCTACAGTTGGAATTCTTATTTCGCAGACAAAGCGTACGGTGATCTATACGACGAGAATCGTAATTGGGTGGCCATCGCTCTTATGACATGTTTTTTCCTGATGTTAGCCGTGGCGGTGGGCAACATTTTACTATACATATATTATGACCATTGCACGCGCCAATCCATCTTTATCACGGTAACTCTGTTACTCATCATCATTGCTACAGTATCACAACTCAACATACAGGATACAGACAGTTCTCTGGTGACGTCTTGTATCGTTTCGGCCTACGCAACATACTTGTGCTGGTCTGCAGTGTCCTCTGATGAATGTAATCCTGACCAAACACGGACGCAAGAACAGACTCTACTTACATTTTGTGTAACGTCCGCTTCGTTGATATGGTCGTCTTACTCCACGGGTACCAGGCAAACCACACAGCCTACGAATATCATTCGTTTGACAAATGAGGACGACGAGGACGTCGAGGAAGACGAAGCGCAATCAACCGACGGAGTCTCGATGGTTATGTTTCACGCGTCCATGGCCACAGGGTCTGTCTACATGTCCATGTTATTGACTAATTGGGGCACGGTCGCCGGCAAACAGTCGGTGGCCCAAATGTGGGTCTCAATTATATCTCAGTGGATATCTATGCTATTATATGGTTGGACATTGATAGCCCCCAGATGTTGTCCGGATAGAGAATTTGGTGAAATTTGATTCAAATCAAAAGTTTGAATCAAAAATAAACAACAATGACTTCTCTCGTATCTACATGTCCATGGCAAGTCGCCCTTGATGGCGATTATGGCCCTCTTTGCAAACACATACGCGACACCATTGATGTCGCCGACGATGTAGAAGTCGTTGGAGCTATGCCACATATCCCTATTGGGAGTTCTTCGGACGTGACACACGTCGAGGTCTTGCTCAGAAAATCACAAGAAAAAATATTCCGCTACAAAATACGTGTCTCGGCTGCCACCACGGGCGAACCTTCTCTGCAGGCGTCCACAGCCTTTGCACAGTTGATTATGAACGACAACCTTCTTTTAGCAGGTGTCACAGACTTTGAGTGTTCCCCAGACGCGAGTTTTATCGTATTTCGTGGTCACAGAGTTGACCTCTCGAAACACTTTGACGGTGAGTGTCTAAACGTATCTGGCATTATCACCGAAATTATTTGCAAAGTTTCTTCAGACACATCAGCGGCCGTCTGTAACATTGGCCTTGTACCCATCAAAACATCAGTGGCATTTTTGGCATGCGAAGACAATTCCGAAGGCAAACACCGCTTCTACGAAGAAGCGAATATTCGCAAATGGATTGTGGAATACAGCACCGCACCGTTTACTAGGGCCTCCGTGTCCGTCGACGACATTTGTGTGTCGGGCCCAGCAGCCGTTCCCATCCAAAAGCAGCCTACACTGCCTCTAAAACGCAAGGCAGTTGAAACGACCAACACTGCCATAAAAAAGGCACGTCCCATCAAAAATCAGCACGTTTGTGCCGTTTGGGACAGGTCTGGTTCTATGCGTTCGATGGGCACAACGCCCCTAGAAGGGCTTCAAAAATTATTACAAGACCAGAAGGCCATCGCTACGTCGTCCGGAAATCCTACCAAAGTATCTCTGTACACATTTGACAACGAGATGGAAGTGCCTGTGGACAACCAAGATATTTTGTGCGTTGACGTCAAAGACGAATGGATTGAACCACGTGGTACGACGCGTCTCTATGACACCATTGTGACGGCCGCCACAACGTTCAAGAAAAACGTCCTCGAAGGCGAATCTGGCGTATTCATTGTGATGACGGACGGCGCTGACAATGCGAGTGAGTGCTCGGCCAATACGGTCAAGAAAACGCTCGATTCGCTGCCGGATAACATCGAGTGCATTTTTATGGCGGCAAATATTGGCGACGCACAAGACGTTGGCGCGTCGATGGGATTTAATGAAGATACTTCACTGACCTTTACGCCCGACGCTTCCGACACAGCGTTTCACTGCATGAGTCAATCGGCGATGCGCTCGGTCACTGGTGGGTCGGCCGCTTTTACCGGTGTGGAACGCCAATCGTCCATAGTTAGAACAGACAATATCAGAGCGAGAACCTTGTTTTAAACTTATTTACCACATAGGTAGAGAACAAATGTAACGTTTATTTAAATATTAATAATAGTAATATATAATGTCGAAACACCAATATACCGCTACTCGTTCCACTAAAAGAACGCACAGTCTCCGCTATGCAAGTGTTACGGGGAAAGTTGAGGCTGTAAAACAACCGTTGGCCTTTGGCGTCTCGCCAACTACATGACTGAACACACGGACTCGTCGGGAGTGGGGGGATATCTGGACACAAGGCGGTTGTATGTTTTCCTGATGTCATCATCGCTTTGTTCTTGAAGACCAAGAATGGTTTGCTGTATTTTTTCCTTACTTCCTATGAATCTTGCCTCTTCATTTTCGTATTTATTGGAGATAAAGGTAATCATTCTTACTCTTTCACCAGATGTGAGTGGAACAGTTCTTTGCGGCTTGGCTTTTGCAGGCAAAACTGATTTTCTTCTTTTGCGCTTGGGGGTCATCAGCTTCCGAAGTAACATATTGGTGTTGTCAAAGGGAGTTGGGTATTTTTTCAGAAACCTTGGTGCGACAGACATGCCACGTTTGCCCCCTTTAATAAGTAATAACCAATATTCTCTTTTTTGTAGTTGCTTCAGAATTAATCTTTTTTGGTCAGTGTTCCCTTGGAATCGTTGGCACAAATATCCTATTTCGAGCACTTGATCAGTAAAATTCCAACCACCAGCTTCCCATACAACATTTCTCCTTTGTTTTTCAATGTCAATCGTTTCGGCCCACAGAGTCTCTATTTCTTCATCATTCAATGTTTCAAGTTGTCTGAGCGCTATTTCGATCGTTTCATCGTCGTCGTCGTCGACCGTATTGGGGTAGTAGTCGCTGAAAGTCTTTTTTGTTCTGTTTTTTTTCTTTCTCGGTTCACAAGCAATAAATGTGTTAAAAGTGGACATGTTTGAGACTTGTCTTGTAACAAATAGTTCTGGTCTAAATAGTACATATTTACTGTTACAGACAACATAGAGACAATTTCACCTTCTGTCTTTTTGTACCTTTTAGCTATACTCCTGTTGACATCTATATGTATATTTTACGACAAACAGCTCCATCACACGATAATTTAAATTTTCTACCTTTACCATCCGTGTGAATTTTATCATGTGGTTCAGACTTTGGTTGGGTCTCCTCTTCACCATGGAGTATCCGGAGCGACGTAAAGGAACCCTGCATCAACTTTTCAACCATGACGGGCAGTTCGGTCTGGACAAAACGGGTAAATTTTTCGGGTGGCACCCGCGGTGTCGGATGGGTGAACACCCGACAAAAGGTCTTCGCCGACGGGTTGGAGCGTCCGGTCATAAATTGTATCAGCGATTTTGTCCAGACTCCCCACCGTCTCCTCTCATGTCTTAGTCTTCACCGTCTGCACCCTTAACAAAGCCTCACGATAATACAAGTGATATGACCATGTTAAATATTGAATTTTTTCTACACTCTACCTTCAAATACACGCTTAAACGTCGGGTGTCGGGGGACACCCGCGGCTGTTATCTCAAAATAACCAAACGTAATTCGGCTGCCGATTTTGGGCGGTGACCGACGGTTGGCGTCCGTAAGACCACTACCCACTTTAAACATCTTGCCCCTGTATTCGCACATGAGAGCACCACACATGCCACGATACTTGCCAGTGCCGTCTTCATAGCCAATGACGACACACTCAGTGTCATGCATGGGTTTCACTTTCAAGAGTGTGGACGTTCGCTTACATTCATATTTAGACCCGGGTTTGCGCAACATAAGACCCTCGCCACCGCCCGACGTAACAGTTGATAGGCGCGTGGTAAGTTCTTCGACGTTTAGAAGAGTCTGTTCGCACAAATAGAGATGACGCTGGCCCTTTATGATGGTGGACAACATTGCCATGCGTTGTTCGAAATGTCCTTCCACAAGCGGTGCGTCAAACACGTGATATTCGAGCCCTTGCCATGATTCATAATCAGCATCAAGCCGGCGCACGAGTCCAGACGTTTGACTAAAGTTTCCACGGCCACCAAAGAGTTCACCGTCGAGAACAACGTCTTTCGGAAATTCTGCGCAAAATTCTGCGGGTGCATGAATGCGATTTCCAGAACGAGACCAGAAAGTTTGCCCGTCCCAGATGGCACGAACGCCGTCAAGTTTTTCGGAAACCCACCAGTTATTGACATTCTGAGTCTTATAATTCTTCGCGAGCATTACCGATGGCCCAATAGGCATTCTCGGCGCTTGTGCCACTGGTTCAGTGCTAAATCGTGACCTACACCAAGATTCTTTGACAATTGTTACACCCAATTCTTGGGCCTTTTGAACTTTTTTGGATGACTCGTTTAGGGCACTATTAGGCACAACCAAGTGAGTGGTTGTTCTCGTCACGGTTTTTTTAATGTCTGCAGCACCTTGTTTGCGTAATTCGAACGCAAATTGCGTTTTCGACTGGCTGAGTTTGCCATCCAGGCAGAAAATAAGATTGTTCATGTTTGTTATACACAAATGAATGTTATAGTTTTTGTGGATTTGTTTATGGATTTGAATCAAATCAAACGCCGGCCAACATTTTTTCAATTTTCGAATCAAATCAAACGCCGGTCAACTTTTTTTTTTCAATTTTTGATTTGAATCAAATCAAACGCCGACCAACTTTTTTTTCAATTTTCGAATCAAATCTAACGCCGGCCAACATTTTTTTCAATTTTTGATTTGAATCAAATCAAACGCCGACCAACTTTTTTTTCAATTTTCGAATCAAATCTAACGCCGGCCAACTTTTTTTTCAATTTTTGATTTGAATCAAATCAAACGCCGGCCAACATTTTTTTCAATTTTTGATTTGAATCAAATCTAACGCCGGCCAACTTTTTTTTCAATTTTTGATTTGAATCAAATCAAACGCCAGCCAACTTTTTTTGATTGTAATAAAAATGTCGTCTGTCAATTGGTCTGGTTCACCAAAAAACTGCCAGGTCATGTCCAAACTTGTGAAAAAATGTCGAGAAAAACAAGTGGCTTGTCCCATCTATAAGCAAATTCTGTCTACATGCAAACAAAAGGTATATAAAGAGCTTGTCCGCACACACTATGGAAAAAGTAATATTTCAAGTGAACGATAAAAAATATTTTGTTTCGGTACGCAAACGTAGTAAGACGGGGTTTGGAGGTACGTTCCGAACACCACCACTTTAAAAATAAAAAATCCTAAAAAATTAGTCTGTATGTATTTAGCAATGAAATTTTTCTTTCGTATTTCTGCGTTTAAAACAAGAATCCATGCAATGTTTCATATTCAATGATTCTTCTACGGTTAATTCTCCGTCGTGATTGGCGTCACAATCTTTCATAATTCGACCAATACCACCAAATATACTGAAGGGTACCTTTTCATACCAGGCGAGGGCCGAAAAAACCTTTTTACTGAGTTCGTGTTTTGTGACGATACCATCGCCATTTTTATCGGCCTTTTCGTAAAAGCAACGTATCATATCTTCTCTGGGCGGGCAACTGGCTTGTACGCTAGCTAGAGCCACGACAAAAAATATTTTCTTCAACATTTATATATTATGTTCTATATAAATACTATATTTATATTAAAATGTTTACCAGTATGCAGAACAAACGACTCGACCAAATCATAGCTGACAAACCTCGGACAATTAAAGACCTTGCTCTTCTTTCGTTAGCTTCACGCCAAAGACATCCCAAAATGATGGAATGGTATATGACAACAGCTTCGTTAACAAAACCGTTTATTTGGATAGCGCCCATTGCCATGACACCACAAATACAATTACAACCGTTTAAGCTATACGTAACGCATATAAAGGGATGTTATTATATCGGGGAGTGGCAATGCTTTGGAAATGTAAAGAGCTTACGAAATATATTGGAAGATTTGGAACAGCCTGAAATCACGTGCAGGGAATGTTTGAAACAAGTATCGGCCGTATTGTGCCATCTGAAAGACAAAGATATTCATTATGTACATGGCAATTTGACTATAGAAAATATAATGATGGAAGATGGCAAATTTTATATATTGGACAATGGATTTGAAAGGAAAAAACATGCCACAGACCCTTATTTTTGCTACAGGTCTCCTACGCATGATTTATATACACTTTGCTTATCAATGCGGGACTTTTTTAAGAGAGATGTGCCATTTTATTGTGTTTTGAGCGGCTCTCCCTCGGACCCGAAATTCTTGCCCGAGACTCTAAAAGAAAAGGTGTCTGGCAACGCGATTTCAGTGTATTTAAAAGGACTGTCAACTCTGTGAATGACTATACACATAAGAGGTACAGTCGAATTTGAAAAGATACTCTCAGAGCATTGGCATGGTGCTATTGGCATGACAAGGACACGAATGGCGGTACAACAGTTGTTAGACACTCAGGAGTCACAATCCATATTGGAAAAGCGGCTAAAAGACTATATTGAAAAGTCAGACGCTGTCATCGACCATTTGGCCAAAACGGGTGCCGGTCAACTGACAGAACATCCTGTATTCGAATGGTCTGTTAACGACTCCATATTACGCTCTCCATGTTGGAGATTAGAAACTATTTTGCCCAGATATGCGCTATCTGTTATGAACGAAAACGAAGCACATCGTCATGTAAAAGAACACAATTATAAGGAGGCGCGAAAAATGTTCTTGGCGACTATCGACATGCATAAACAATGCGCCGAAAATCTGGCGCTATGGAAGTGGAAATTACCCTCCTTAAATCAGGATGTCCTTCAAAAAAAATGGCATCTTGCAAAAATAGAAATGCTCACCGGAATGGCCACATTATGCATGTTATCCGCCGGTATACAAAAACAAATGAAATCCACAGCCCTGTTTACCGTCACACAACGAGCACTACGCAATTTCACACGTTCACTAGCTACATGGCCGTCGAAGCAAGCACAAGACCTCATGAATGTGTCCGAAGCCTTGCGATATTACTTTTCGTCAGACATACTATGGACATCGGAACGATACGGAGAATCAATACACAGACTTGAACGTTGGACGCAACAACGACTAGAATTTGGACCCTTCGAAATTCTCAAAGACGAGTGGGCCAAAGTACAATTGTTACTGGAAGAGCGTCACACCACCAACAACGGTGCCTATTTCGACCCCATAAAGGATGCTGCGTCTCTTTGCTCGCCCGTGGAACTCATAAACACCCCGGAAGCCACTGATATACCTCACCCACCAGCGACACAGGCAGGGGCCGCCGCGGATGAAGTCGCGTCAACTCCCACAACACTCCAAGAGAATCAGTAACGCCTTTGCTCGTCACCAAATCAACATGGGTCATATATACTCCGTTGTTTTTGGCATACAAGCAAGACCTCGGGAAAGGCTTATTGCCGTTCATGACTAAAAGCCAACTGGCCTCCGGATATTCTTGTGAAAGCTCCTCGTACATGGGCAGTTGGCCAACGTCTTCACGGACAACGAGGATAAACACATCCGTGCTTTCGTAAATGGCGGAGAAATTTTTAAAAAATCGAGGGTTTGACGGTATTTCAGTGACGACGAGGGTTGGGAACACCGTCTTTTCGAGAAAAATAGTCGCGAGATATGATTCACAAAATTCATGTCCGCGCCATTGAGATACAAGTCCCGATTTACCAGTGCGTACAGCTCCTACAAGAGTAACATTATACATTTAAAAAATATTTTATTTAGTTTATAGTTAAACCTACTCGTCTTCATCATCGGACGACGAAACATCGGAGGACGAATCATCGGAGGTAGAGACTGCGACTCTTGCTTCTTCAGCAGCTTGTGCCGTCGCTGCAGCTGCCGCCTCTGTATCTACCTCCGACGCCCTTATTAATTTAGCCTGTTCTACCTCTGTAAACCGGTGACCAGTATCATCAACTACGTTGACCAATTCGCTGTATGAATTTACGAAATTGCGTTTTTGTTTGTCATTGCCTGTTTCGTCCTTGTATTTTTCTACATATGCGGCAATATATTCTTCAGAAACATCCCACAAACTTCTAATGGCATTGATATCTTCTATGTCTTCCTGGTTAATAACCAGGCCCTTTTTCGCGAGCCATGCCAGGAGAGCTTCTAAGTTATCAACTGTTTGTATATCAGAATCACCCTCAAATATTGTATAGCCACTGTTCCTTCGACGCGCACGTCGAATTTCATATTTTCCTATGGATATTTCTTCGTTTTTGGCTCTTCCTTCTTGGATAGCGCCGACGCGAAGTCTGACTCTTTCTGCCTCGTTACGTTTATCCCAATACCAACTGAGGTCTACTTTGCCGTTTGGCATGGTCTTTTGGTATGGCTCACCGACAATTTTGACGCGATGTTGTTCACCTTCGTCGTCGGTATAGATATAGATTATATCTGAGTCGTCTTCTTGTTCTTCTTCTCTTGGACTCTCGCCCCCGCCGCCACCATGACGATTGGCGTCTTCTTCGAATACAATTTCTTCGTCGGGCTTTATTTCCAATTCGTCTTGTGGAACCCATTGACCGGCAATCTCATATAGATAAGTACCACCTTCGAATTTGCGTTCCTCGACATCATGTTCGCCACCTTTAAAAAGGACGACATTATTCAAGTATGTGTCATCCTCTTCTAGTACATCGCCTTTATGTGCTTCTTGTACAGCCAGTCTCTTTACCGCCGCAGAAACAGCAGCATCTTCTGCCAATATAGCGGCATCCTCTTTGCGCTTGGGTGCCTCTGGGTCTTTACCGTCATACAACTCCATCTTTTTAAAAGTGTCTTCTTCGAAATTCAAGTCAAATGGGCCCCAATCAGCACCTTCATCTGTAGAAATGATGGGTACATTGACGATTCCGTGTGCCGCGAAAAATTTTTGCACACGTTCAAAAGTCTCTGGCTCGCCCAATTCAAAGTTGCCTTCCTTTGCTTCACCGACTGACTCTGGCCCTTCTACGACGTATCGAAAGTCTTTGCCGTGACGCACTTTTGACATTGTCCACTGCCCAACTTGTACAGAAGGGCGCGTATACTCACACCTCAACAACGGAGGGTCTACATTGGGGTCGTTGGCAACCACAATAGCATCATATTCATTGGCGCCCCACTGTATGAGTATGCGTCGACCGGCGCTGGCAACCGCGCGAACAGGATATTCCTTATCTTCGTCGTCATCATCGTATTCTATTTTAGGTTGGTTGCCTTTCATCTTATACTCAATAGCTGGCATTTGTTGCATGCCTACGCGTATAGCCCATGTTCGAATATGTATTTGGTCTGCGTCCGAATCTTTTTCTTCCTCCGTACGTGCACCAACGGGAGGTTTCCAAGCAGGGTCAAAGACATAGCTGTCCACGTCCGAGTCATTGGTTGGCCCGTTAGACAACGATACTTTGTTTAACCATGCTTGTCGCAAGGGCTCCAATTCTCCAGGAGGAACAAATTCATGCAAATCGACATCGCCAATAAAACCATCCGTTTCACGCTGGGCTTTCCATGTATGACCACGTGGCTTCAAAGCATCTGTATATACCTTTCGGGCAGCAGCAGCTGCTTCTTTCAAGAGAGTAGATACGCCTTTGATACCTTCTTCACCTTCGATGGCAGCAATGTTGTCAATATCATTGTATCTTTGTTGACCACGGTCGTCCAACAGAGGCGCTTCATTGGCATCGAACAGTGGTACTCCAAAAGGATGGCCTTTTCCGCCATATGTATGCAAACAATCGAGCACGGCTCTCCAACGGTCGTCTTCAGCACCCTCTGTGACCTCGACTGTTTGGTCGGCTCTTGAAATAATTTCCCATTGGACAAAACGGACAGGAATCGTCATTTTATGTTTGAATTTGTATTCGTCTTCTGTGCCGTCTTTGTGAAGTCCGAGTTCGATTTCTTCGAGGACACCCTCGTCATTAACATCGACTTCAGAAGCCACGTAAAACTGGTTGGCTTCTTCTGGAGAATAGTACACGTCTTCTTTGGATTCGTCGGCTTGAGATTTCGCTTCTTCGGCGCGAACGGTAGTTTTCTCCAAAAAAATAGCTATTTTCTTGGCCGCTTTGAACTCTTTCGACTGGCCACGCGGAGCAGATGCCTCAGCTACTAATGCTGCAGCACCCACGCTCAAAGTAACTTTGATAGCGTCTCGTACATTCAAGTACGGCGTATTATGCCTATCGCGGTCTTCCTCTTTGACATATTCTTCGTCATCGGAACTGTCCTCACCTGGTAGTTGTGGTTCTTGACGAGGAGTCGCGTGCCTGGTGGCTTCACTAGGCTCGGCTGAAGGTGGCTCGGCTGAAGGTGGCTCGGCTGAAGGTGGCTCGGCTGAAGGTGGCTCGGCTGAAGGCACCGAATGAGGAGGTTCTGGCGACGCTTCCTTTTCTGGCGACGCTTCCTTTGATTCCTCAGCCATCTTTGATTCCTGAGCCATGGTTTCCACTTTCGATTCTTCCACTACATGTGTGGGTTTAGCAACTGTCGGCGCCGTAGCATTGAATTTGTCCGCCAATTTCTGATATTCAGCCCTTACTTCTGGGGATGCAGCTTTCCATTGTGCTCTTGTCCCTCTCTTCCTGGTAAACATATTAAAGGCAGACTTTTTTCGAGGCTTTTTTGTCGTCGATTTAGCCGCTCCTCCACCGGACGCATCTTTACAGTTTTTGGGGCATTTTTGGGAACGAGCTGTATGTCCTTGTTGGCCACATTGTCCACACGTAGGAGCGGCTCGCGGCTTTTTTGGCCCGGGTTGTTCCGATTTCTTCGAATTGTCACTTAGTTGTCTTTTCGTTTTTGGAACTGTCGCGAATGTGCTCTCCCGCGACACGTGTTGATGGAATTTTGCAGGGTCGTCCGACAACAAGTCGTCCGACAACAAGTCGTCCGACAACAATGTGTCGCTATCCCAAACGCTACTGTTCAAACCTTCGTCTGGGTCGCCTAAAGCCGCCAGTGCCGCTGCTCCCGTTGGTACAGACGACATGCCAGCCGAGGCACGCAATTTGACAATGACAGCGGAAGCTTTGTCAAAATCAATTAAAAGAAACCTTTTATAGACACTGAATTCACGCAGTGCTGCTCCAAACTCCTTTTTTTTTACATGTAACAACACGTTTCGAAGGACAGCTTTGTCGTCCTTTGTAAACTCGGAATTTTCTAAGCTCGCCTCGAAAAAGCTTTTTAATATTTCATTCAATGATGACATTTTACTATTGTTGCCAAACTTATATACCGGTTATAATTTGATTTGAATCAAATCAATTTTTTGTATGGTCAAGAATTTTGATTTGATTCAAATCAAAATTTAACTGGTATATAAATAAATATTATATTCATATATGTTTCGCATCTGGGCCGCTCAAAAAACAGACGTCCAACTAAAAAGTCCATATCTATACCCGATTCCCAGCGAATATAACGAAAAAACATTAGGAAAAAAATTGGGTAGAGGGCATTACGGCAATGTATTTGCGGCCACGTACAAAGGTGAACAAGTCGCCGTCAAAAGAATGCAAATTCGTACACAAAAAACACAAAAGGATGTCGAAATGTTCAATCGCGAAGTGGCTTTTATGCGTAAATTACACCATCCTAATATTTTAAAGTTGGTTGATGGCTTTCGATTGTCTCGGCAAGAATACATTATTATAACAGAAATATGTAGCGGCGGTGAGTTGTTTGACGCTATCACCAAACAACCTAATCAAAGGTTTAAAATTTCGAATGCACAACGTGTCGCAAAAGACGTCTTGAGTGCCATACAATACATGCATGATATGAATGTTGTGCATAGGGATTTAAAACCAGAAAATATATTGTTGTCTGTACCATGGACAGACGGGCCAATTCCGCCAGTGAAAGTGATCGATTTTGGCCTGTCAGCTGATTGGGAAGGCAGACCGTTGTACCGTAAATGTGGCACTCCTTACTATGTAGCGCCCGAACTTCTTCTAGGTGGGTATGGCAAGAAATGCGACCTATTCAGTTTTGGTGTAATCGTGTATATTCTTTTGTGCGGGTACCCGCCTTTTAGTGGCGATGACAATCGAGAAATATATAATAATATTTCGAATACTCCCGTTTTATTTAAAGACGACCCTGGTGAGAATATTTGGACACCGATAAGCGAGAGTGCTCCCGGAGCTATACGTTTCATACAAAGGTTGCTTAGAAAAAACCCACGGGACAGACCCAGCGCGCGCCAAGCATTTCACTCTTCTTTCATCGGAAACATGGTATTGGAACCCATTGAACACAATGTTGCCACTGATAATTTGCGCAAGTTCGTACACATGAGCAGACTAAAACGATTGATAAGATATGAAATCGCCCAGGAATTGACAATGGTCGATAAAATGAGATATCTTGATGAATTTGGTGACGGTAAATTGATGTCAAAAGAGGATGCCCAAGTAAAACTTCAAGACTACGGCGTCGACCAAGAAACGATTAAAATTGTTTTTGATGCCATAGACGTTACCAATGATGACAAGTGGGTCGTGTCTGAATTTGTAGCAGCTGTCATGGAAGAACATTTGTACAATACGTACGAAACAATCAAAAGAGCATTTGTAGAAATGGACGCAAACAAAAACAATGAGGTTTCCCTTAGTGAATTAGTTAGAATCGTGGGTCAAGATGACGCTAAAGCAATATTTGAGGAATTATTTCCAGGTACAAAGACACATAAACAACTAAAATTCACAATGAAAGACCTGCAAACATATTTCGATACTCATCAACCCGTTATAAAAGCCGAACCCGAGACGACAGAGCCGGAAACCCCTCACAGAGTCAACCCAGTAGATGACGAAATTGATTATGGCGAAGATGGAAATGACGAAGGTCTGACTTGTAGCGTTCAATAAATGATGAGAAATTGGGGAGCAGGTATTATGCCAATGTATTTGCGGCCACGTCAGAAAATTATTTCTGGGAGTCAGTCAATGAATTACTAATAAGTACCACTTAATTTTTTTTCAGTATATGAGCACAGTTGTATAAATAGAAATGCTTCTGTTTTCTGATTTACATCTAAGCCCACGCACTTATGACACCTGTATGGAAGTTCTGCGCCGCGTGCATGACGAAGCTCGACAACGCAAAGTTCCTGTCGGTTTTTTGGGGGATTTTTTCGACAAAGTTCACTCGCAGGGAACATTGCCAGTGAATATTTTAAATGAACTCATGCGATTTTTCGAAACAGAATGGTCAGTTCCCATGGTCATGATTCCCGGCAACCACGACTACTTTGACGCCGCGGAGACTGAGCACGGGTTAACACCCTTTGCGTATGCTTCCAAACATATTACCGTGCTCGATAATCCTACGGTCATCAACCGCCAATTATGGGTGCCTTGGAGACGGTCGCCGGCGACCATCAGCAAAATTTTAAGCGACCACCCCGACATAGACGTTATCTTCGGACATTTTGACATCGTCGGTTTCAAAATGTCCAAGACACAAGTCTCTACGGAGGGTGTGTCCGTCGGCGATTTTCCAGCGGGAATCCCCGTATATTCCGGCCATTATCATACACCTCAAATACACGGTTCGATTCGCTACCTCGGGTCGCCCTATCAATTGACTCTTTCGGAGGCCGAAGACAAAAAAGCATTGGTCGTCATAGGACACGCTGAAGTGAACGAGCTCATACCCATCGATATCGGCGCCCGACAATACAAATGGACTCCCAGCGAATTACTGACACGTTCACACGAATTGCGACCCGATGACCGCGTCTCCATCGTGGATGATGGTCTCCTCTCCATCGATGCCTGTGTCCAACAATTACAGGATAAAGACGTACGCATTAGTGTGAAACGTGCCAACAAGCCAGTCGAGACACGCATTTTAGGAGGCGAAAAGATGACGTCTGCTGATTTGATGGTAGAATATGCCAAGTTACAAGAAATTGACACCCAGGGCGCGGCTTGGCAACTGTTTGCCGACCGTTTGACCGTCATGGGCACAACGTCCCAGACGAGCCGCCCCGATTTACGTCCGGTGAAGATGCTTTTAGAGGGTTTTGGGCCTTTCGTCGGGCCATTGACGATTTCGCTAGAAGGCAATGGCCTCACGCTCGTGTCGGGCGAATCTGAAGGCGACAAGGCTTCTAGCAATGGTACTGGCAAATCATTGGCCACAGCCGGCGCTTGGCTGTGGTGTTTAACAGGAATGACCGATGGCCGGCCAGCTCTGCCCTTTGACAATGGGTCTATTATTAACGAAGAAGTTGGCAAAGCCACCGTTGTGGCGTCGGGTACTGTCAACGGTCTCGATTGGAAAATTGAGCGTTCGATGGCCAAAAAGAAGCACCTGCTCAAGTTATTTATCGATGGCGAAAACAAGACGCGTTCCACTTTGAACGGGACGCAGCGAGTTATTGCGTCCGATTTATTTGGCCTTGATATTAGTGGGCGCGAATTATTCGCCTGGTTGGTGCGGAACAGTGTGTGGAGCCAGCATATTGTGACTCGTTGGTTGGACGCCAGTGATACGGCGGCAAAAGCCGAGATTCATACCCTTGCCAATGTTGAGGTGTGGAGCGAGATACACGCATGGGGCAAACTCAACCACAAGACGACCACTGTCGATTTGAATGAATGCACCGAGAAAAAAGTGCTCGCCGGGCGCATGTACGAACACGCCATTTCTCAACATACACGCGCATTACGATTGGCCAGCGAATGGTCGTGCAATCAGACAGAGAAAATATCGAAATATCGCGAAGACGTCGACAGGGCACGTTCAGCGTACGAACGTGGCCGAGAAACATTGGGTGAAGAACCCGAACGTGTTTCGGAAACAGAATTGAATCTTGCAGAAGATGCCATGGTGGACGCCCGGGTTGTTCTTGCAAATATGCGAAAGCGTGAACGTGAATTAGAGCGCGAATTACCACACGACTGGTTAGAACTGGCGCCCGCTTTGCTGGACGCTAAAGAGCAATGGTTGCGCCAACAACCTGAGGCAAAAGTACAATACTACGAAACACACAAACGCCACTGCGAAGCCGCTAAGAGTGCCAGGTATGTACAATTGGAAGATGCGCGCAGTGAATTCAATAAATTTAACGCAGAGGGAACATGTTCGGCGTGTAAACGCCCGTTTGACAAAGACGATGGGTATCACAATCATTTGCGTGGCTTACAAGACAAGTTGGAGCATGCACGGGTTGCTTTTGTGGACGCAAACAAGGATTTGACAGACGCTCAGCAGAAACACATCCATAGTCTCAAATCGGACAAGACGCTCAAAGAACATCGTGAATACATTGACAAGGGTCGGTCGTTAGACAAATTAAAGACCAGTCTTCTAAAAGCTACTGATTTATTGACAATGCATCAGCTTCGAGTGAGCCGGTTGCGCAAAATCATCGATAAAAAGAAACAACAGTACTGTGTCTATAACCAGACGAAAGAGCTGTGTGACGAATTAAAAGCCACCGTTGAGAGTATGGAACGAACGCTGGTACAATATCGTCACGAACGATGCCCACACGATGTCTCCGACGCTGACGTTCGGACAAAGAAACAGGAGTTGGAAGACATGAAAAGCAAACAGGACAACGCAGCCATCAAGGCCGGGCGATGGTCGTCGATTGTACGGTGGTCTGGGCCCAGAGGCATCCAAACGTACGCACTTGAACATACTGTGAAGTTATTGGCCAGATTAACCACTGATTGGTTACGGCGTCTATTTGGCACCGAATTCATTACATTGAATGTCTTTTTCGACGAGAAGGAACGTCTTCAGCGTTTTATTGAATATAAAGACCATCGTGGTGTTTTATCCGGTGGTCAGTGGCGGCGCGCTCAATTGGCGGCATTTATGGCGTGGCGAGAGTCACAAAATTTTCCACTATTGATTATGGACGAGGCGTGCACATCGATGGACATACAAGGCATTCATGCGGTACAGGACACACTACGCGATTGGTGCGAGGAAGATGCGAACCGGACGTGTTTTTTTATTTCACACGAGCCTGAACAACATCGTGACAAGTCTATGTACCATAACCATACGCGTATTTTGCATAAGCGCGGTCGGTCGACAATAGCCGCCGATCATGCCCCGGCCAAGAAACAACGAAAATAAGTAAATTGTCATATATAATCACTCGTCATTATAAAAATGGCAATTAATTGTACGGAGACACCCTTCACGTGTTACTCGCAGATACACATCGTAGGTATTGAATTACAGGGAATACCGTGGTTTGTAGGAATGTCGTTGCTTGCTTTCGCACTACAAATTGCGGCGAATTTTATTTGGTTGCAAGTCTCACAAGTCTCGCGCGTATTATTACAATATAAAAAGACTGACGTCAGACGTGGCAAATTAATCTGCAAATCAGTGGGGTGGACGGCGCTCGGCACGACCATAGGGATACTGCGAGTTATATTCATCATCGGCAACAATCTGTGGTTGTATATCGTAATTTTGGCGGGAGATATCGTAGGAACAGCGGCGGCGTCCTATGTACAAAGCCAGGACGAAGATAATACACTCGATGTTATCATCAAACATTTAGAAGACCCCAGATGTACGGACAAAAAGAAAAAAATAATTCAACTATTGATGACACACGAAAAAAGAAAAAAATTAATTTTATGAAATGTAACACATAATGTTATTTGTATTAACCCGACTATTTTATAACAGTGTGGTATGTTTGCGTTCCATGAACAAAATGCTATCGGTCAACGTGGTGAAGCTTTATTTTTAAAAATGCATCCAGAATGGAGGGCCAACAATGTGGCCGAAAAATGCAAAGAACCAGATTTCAAAGACTGCTATGGACGAAAACTCGAACTTAAATTTGACGTGTCCGTCCGAGCTCGTCGTGACGCCAATGGGTACCAGCTCAACTTCTTCATGGAAACGATATCCAACGACCGTAAACAAACGCCCGGGGGTGTCGCACGCGCCAAGAAAGAGGGTGTCGAATTTTATGTTTACATGTTCGAAAAGCCCTTTCGCATGTTTGTTCTGGACGTGAAGAAAACAACGGCCAAAATAAAGGAATTGATTGCCACTGGTTGGTACCGTAAATGCAGAATAAAAAACAGATACTATTGTACTGAGGGATACGCATTGCCCATCGCCAAATTTAAATCTTGCATCGTTAAATTAAATCGCAAGTCCAAACAACAACGTGCACTCAAGCGATTAGAATGGTCTTTGATGAAATAAATTAACCCAAGCTTTGTTTTTTTCCAGTGGTCAATACTGGTTTACTTTCTAACTGTCGAATACGACACTCTAGTTCCATTATTTTTTGCATGCAGAAATCTAATTTGGCTTGCATACTTAACCCCATGGGGTCGTGTGTTGGAAACGGAGATGGGAAAGGCGACGGAAACGGAGATGGAAATGACATTTGACCGTTGCATAAACGTTTATATACTATAAAAATAATAACATTCACTGACGTTTTTTTTTAATTTGTAACTACATAAACAACACGTCGTTGCGCCACCTCAGTCACGCGCGAACACGCACTATCCGCGTGCCCGTTATTAACGTCAAAGATAGATTTCATGCCGGACGACCATTTTATATTTCGCGAGTCTAAAAGTAGCGAAGCATCAGATATCCATTGGTTAATTATAAAACAATTGTATCGAAACTCTCGGATCTAGAGCGTTTCGTAACAGCTGGGTGTGGCGTTCTAACGCGTCTCGGCCATGATTTAGAGCGCACTTCGTAGCGCTGGCGTCTTAGAGCAATGCCCACTTGAATTTTTGACCAACAATGCCTTCTGTAACACATATATATAATTAAAAAGACAGGAAAACACCAAAATACGTGTAGCCACTGTAAATTGGGTACGTACCCATCAAACATCGCGGTATTCGTATGGTTTGATGTTAAATTTGATGGCGATGGCGCCCATTCGTCCGAACGCGAAGATGCACAATCACAATGACATCTACTTCTTAGAGATGAACGCATAGAGGGTGTCAAAGACGAGGGTGTCAAAGACGAGGGTGTCAAAGACGAGGGTGTCAAAGACGAGGGTGTCAAAGACGAGGGTGTCAAAGACGAGGGTGTCAAAGACGAGGGGGTCACTATTGATGGAGTTGGTGTTAGTGGCGATGGAGTTGGTGTTAACGGCGATGGAGTTGGTGTATATAGTGACGGTGTTAGCGGCGATGGTGTCTGTGAATTATTTTTTGGTTGGTCGGTATTCCTTACAGTACCATTTGTTGAATTGGATGTTACATTTTTATCTTTGGGACACAATAGTAGTCTAGATTCGTCAAATTCATAAATAACTGTACACATTAACAATAAAAAATATAATTTTATTTATCTAAACGATTATGTTTAACATTTTTTAAAATATAATTTTGTTTAAGTCGTTGAATTTGACTATGGAACCCTTTTCTTCATCATTGTCTTCGGTATGAACGGCCTGGTACTCTTTCTCTGCTTTTTTGAACACACAGTAAAAGAGTGTGACAAATATAGTGATAACGATCACTGCGATGCCAAAGGGCAGTCCGGTTTTGAGCACATGGCTCGTTGTTTTCTTGTTTTCAGCTTTTAACTTGAATTTTGCAGCACATGTGGAACCATCGCCTCCACATATGCCGCATCGGTCGCGCACTTGTTTTCGGTAGCCTGACACTTCACGACCATCCGGTAATATGGCATTACCATTGGACAATACGGGTACATTGTCGCAGCCAACGCATCTGTTTTTACCACCACATATGCCGCATCTATCCATAGTATTGCCATCGCAATCACACTTGTTTTGATTTCCGTAGGTAGCTGTGCGCATGATTTCATAATCACCTTTACACGTTTCTTTGGCACCAAACGCTGGACAGGCCTTACCCTTGTGGGCTGCGGGCGTTGTGACCTGAATCTTTTTTATTTTATATCCTTGTTCACCACATGGTGCGTCACATGTTTCAAAGTCATCGTTCACCGTGTAGACACAATCCACCGGACATTTGCAATTTTCATTGAAGCAGGCACCTTTATATTGTTCTGGCGCTGTCAAATAAGTATCAATGTCTTCTGCATGGTCGTCGGGACAATTGGGCGAACAAATACAGGGCGTTGACGTCCATCTGGACAAGCACTCTACGCCATCACCGATCGGTTCATATGTTGTCGTACGTTTTAAAAGGACGGCGCCGTCACCGCCGCACACAGACGTACAAACCGGCTTACTCGCATTGCCACTACCGACATACTGTTCCGCCTGTTGACAATCACGTTTCAGCGCAAATGGCGTGGCCGTTCCATCCCCAGGTTTATATGTTATTGCAGTCGACTCTGGATGATTCATCGGAATTTGAAAGTAGATGTAGTCACCTTCTTTTTGAATACTGGCTCCCGTCCCAGAGGACACGCGTCCTTTAAACAACTGAACGCCAGAAATAGTCAATTTGGCCTCCGTTTTCAGATTAAATCTATAATATTGAGCGTATTCAAGCGCACCTTTTGTTGGGTGAAACACGACGTGTTGGTCTGTTCCTTTGACGTCGTAGTTGACACAAATGTGGCCAGAACATGTTTTTCCTCCGTTAGGTGAAACGTCCAAGTAACTAATTTTGGCGTCGGGGTCAAACGTACAGTCGTTTTTGTCCATGCAACCAACACAATCTGTGCAATTGTCGCATTGGCGGTCTGTCGTCGCAGTCGGTGGCGTTCCTTCGTATTCATTGTTATTGGGGTCACAGACTGTGACATTCGCACATTGGCGGTTGGTTGTATTAGTCGGTGCCACGCTTTGATATTGTGTCGCCGAGCATTCGGTCAATGCGCTACATTCCCTGTCGGCCGTTTCAGTTTGCGCCATACTTTGATATTGTGTTTCAGAGCATTCCCTTAGTGGAGCACATTCCCTGTTTTGAGTCGCGTTCGGTGCTTGTGTTTCATATTCGTTCGCGGTGCATTCACGTGGCTCTTGGCAGAACCGATTGCGTATGCCAGGTATGGACACCTGTGTTTCGAGTTTCTCTGGTGGGCACGCTGTGTCAATGGCGCTACAATTGCGGTCGGTCGTTTCTGTGCCATTGGAGACAATGTATTCGGTCGAATTACAAGTTCTTTTGGGACGACAGACCGAGTCTTCCTTCCATTGTTGACCATCCCATTCGCGTTCGGCATATTCTTCGGGATCACACGTCGTCAATGGAATACATGTACGGTCTTGATATTCATTGGGCACTGACGGTTGGTACTCTGTCTGGAGACAACGTGTTCTGTTTTGACACGTGCGGTCAGAAATAGCGACGTCGAGGTCATATACATCTGATGTTGGGTCGCCCGTGCGTATCGTTTCGTTTGTGGAGATGAATTCGTCGCCCACGCAGACCGTTAATTTTTGACAAGCGCGATTTCGAATCCTTGGTGTTGGCGGCAATGTTTCAAATTGTGTCGTCAAGCATTCGATAATCGGACTGCACGTTTGATTAGCCGTTTTCCAGTATGTCTTATTACAATAATCACATTCTTCATGGCCGTCTTGTGGACAATCGTACGCAGGTTTTGGAAAGCCGCCCGTGCACGTACATTCACGAGTTTCACAACAATCTTCGGCGGTACATTCAAAATCACTGCACGTTGCGTTTGCTTTGTACGCGCGCGTATGTTTCAGTTCTTGACAGAGCAATAATTCTTTGCCGACGGGACACGTTTCGGGCTTCACGCAGCACGTTTTTCGGTCGTTTACGTTGCACGACGCTTCGGAGCAGTAATTTGTCCAATTCGGATTGAGTCTTGATTGAATTTCGTACGCGTTCCAAAAACGCGTCGAGAACGAAATTCTGGTTCCTTCTGTGGGCGGCGGAATCCACCCGTCTTTGCAAATAGTGTAATTACAATCTGATTGACAGAGGCCCGTTCCTAAGATGTGAGTGTTGTCGGAAGGACATTCGCGACAACACTCTTTGAAACTTTCGGGTTGACAAATACCGTTGACATCTGTGGTGTTACATTCCTTGTATTCTTGGACAAGGCCATTTCCGTACGTTACAACGGATTCGAATATTTGTTCTTGATTTTCAACCTCGCGCGATTGTGAAATCGTGTCTTGTACATTACAAAGTTGTTTGTAGCCGTAGACATAATCGCGACAATACTGTTTGTGACATTTTGGATCCGCGCCGGCATTACAAAAATGGAACGGCTGACATATGGCGTGTGTACCGTCTTCATCTTTACACAAACATGTGGTGTTGCCATTGGTAAACAATCCGTTTGTATTTTCACACGTCGGGTTTGCTTCGTCCGAACACATGTGTTCTTCGTCGTTACAGTATTGACCGCTTGTGCAAAATGTGCGCCGATTTGCATTTGACCCACATAAACATATATCATAATCGTCATTGGGGGTATCGCCTTCTCTATTCAAACATCTGTTGATAGGTTCGTTTTTACACCCGCCATCTGCGACATTAAGTGGATTATAGCAATATTGTGTCATTGAACACTCACCCAATGAAGTTTCACCATTGAAACAGTCACAAGGCTTTTGAAGCTGTGAACTCCCACCCGCGGCGCATCTTGGGTTAGCACATTTGCCCGAATCTCCATAACACGCTTGAAAATGACGACACGTCCCCACTTCCCCTATATCACTGCACGAACATAAAATGGTTTCTTTGTGCAATTGGATGCCGTCATTAAATCTACATTTCATATTTGCAGAGCAATATTGTTCGTCGATACAATAATCACCGTAATCACACGCTGTGTTGCTGTTACATTGACATCTTTGGCTGACGGGGTCAAATGACCCCGGACATCGAACAATATAATCAAATGTACCATCTGCAAGTATAACAGGTAGCAATTCGGGGTTGAGGGCGCAATAATCATGTTGTGTTTTAGCGTAGCTATTTTCCGCCAAAGTCATAATTGAGGTTATATTTTTTTGACAATAGTATCCGCTTTTTGAAAAACAGACAGCGCCACCATTTTCTATTCCTTCACCACACATACATCCCATAGAATTTGCATATGACCCGTCGATTTCGGAACATTTTGGCATATTACATTGACCATTTGTACACTTAGTGCCCTTAGGACATACTTGTACATCACCACATATGCAATCGCCGACGCCGAACGGTACGACGTCGCAAGTTTTTTGAATATATTCGAATTCCGGCCGGACGCCGTTTTTATAGGTCGTTTTTCGCATGTCGGGGGCAGAATGGCAAAAAGACTGAGGTGCGTAACAATGCATGTTGACCGAACAAATGTTAGAACCGCATTGACACTCGACATCGTTGACCACCGTACCGTTTTCATTTTGACAGGTGGGAAATGTTGAACAACCGGTTTGTTGGTTGCAATAAAGACCTGTGAAATTGGCCACGGCGGCGTTGGCGTTGCCTTCCAAACTTGTCAGATTGCTGGGCAAAATGCAACCTTTATGAACGTCAACATTGGTGGTAGGACAGATGCACGAATCAATATTGGGTTGAGAACCATCGACAATTGGACATTCAGGAGCTGTCACGCCATCCTCCGTTAAGTGTTCGCCCGCGATTTTATTGCAAGATTCGATTTGTGTGCCGTTGGCGGTCGCGTCGCAGTAGGTGTTCGTTGGACAATATTTTCGCGAGGAAAAATATGCATCTTCCAAAGGGGCGCATTGACACCTTTGCGTATTCAGTGTTTCGCCATTGAACGAAGCACATAATGGTGTGGATTTACAACCCCAGTATTGTTCAGAAATGTTTTGCGCGATGCAGAATTGTTCCGCAGTACATATGCCCTCTTGGTTAGCTACGACCAACGACTGGCATATGCACGCGTCTTTGTTCCTTTCACGACCGAACAAATCCGGACATTGTGGCATACGCACCGCTGGGCAAATGCAAGGATAATCTGGACTGCAATTTACCAGTGGTTCAATTGATTTATCGTTGTATGTTACATATTTGACTGCCGCATTGACATGCGAATATGGACAGATGGTACAAGATGTACTTGACGTAAAATTTTCTATAAACTGAGACGAGTTCAAACGATTAAATTGATTCAAACGATTAAAATCTGCAATAATTTCTGGTCCAATACGCACTGATGTCAAATAACACCCGGTGGGGTAAGAAGCTGCCTCATTACTTGAATGTGGACAGTTCGTATTGGGCGTGCATGTGTTTTGAGTATACAGGTTGTTTTTGTGCCACATATCGTCGATATACTTGTTTTTGCCGCGCAAATATTCCAATGAGGTCTGACACTCAGATTTAGTCAAATCTGAATCGCATTTGCCGGAAATCACGACGGGATAGTAGGGTATAAACACGTCCACGGGAATATTCCAACACGTGCCATGGTCAAATTTGCAATACTGGCTGACCGAACAAAGTTGTCCCGTGTCGTCACATTGGCATTCACCAGTGGTCAACACGTTGTCGGCACACAACGGTATAATTTTATCGCCATTCTTACGTGGATTGGGAAAATTTGCGCACACTTGGTGTTTGTCATAACAATACTGACCGGTTTCGCAGACTACATCTGTCGTGCCACACGCACACAAACCAAAATTCTGTTCCAACCCGTCAGTGTAGTTACACGGTGCATGGTGGCAAGTACTATTGGAAGCTACACACATCAATCCAGTCATATTGGTGCAATCAGTCATCCCACAGACACAATTACCAGAATTGGCGAATGAACCATCATCGATTCTACATATTGGTATAATAGAACACGTTGTTTTATCTCTTATAACGTAATTACCAGCGGCACATGTTTTGCAACTTGGTTGGTTGGGATTAGGTTGGTATGTGTCTGTGTCACATGGAGAACATGTCGTTTTGTTACTTGTAATGTAATTACCAGCAGCACAATCTTCTTTGCAACTTTCTTGTCCACTTTGGTCTTGGTATTGACCTGGTCGACAATTTATGCACGCACTTTTATCGGAATTAATGTAGGAACCCGCATTGCAATCTTCTTTGCAACTTTCTTGTCCACTTTGGTCTTGGTATTGACCTGGTTGACAATTTATGCACGCACTTTTATCGGAATTAATGTAGGAACCAGCATTGCAATCGTCTTTGCAACTTTCTTGTCTACTTTGGTCTTGGTATTGACCTGGTTGACAATTTAGACACGCTGCTTGTCCACTTTGGTCTTTGTATTGGCCTTGTTGACAAATTATGCACGCACTTTTATCGGAATTAATGTAGGAACCAGCATTGCAATCGTCTTTGCAACTTTCTTGTCCACTTTGGTCTTGGTATTTGCCTTGTTGACAAATTATGCACGCACTTTTATCGGAATTAATGTAGGAACCCGCATTGCAATCTTCTTTGCAACTTTCTTGTCCACTTTGGTCTTGGTATCGGCCACTGGCACATGAATCACACCACGTTCTGCCCTGCACAATGTAATTGCCAGCAGTACAATTGTCTTTGCAACTTTCTTGTCCAATTTCGTCTTGGTATTGGCCTGGTTGACAATTTATGCACTCTGCTGTACCACTGGCATAAGTTCCAGCAGGACAAGAAGACTTAGAATATGGACAACTTCCAAAGCTTCCCGATGTGCCGGTGCTGTAGTTACCATCTGCACATGTTTCGCAAGAGAGTTCCAAGAGGTACGTGCCCGGTGGACAAGTCAGTGTGCAGAGACATGCATACCCGTTCCCCGCGCCGCAGGTGTAGAGCGTGTTTTGAGTGTTGAAGAACAGGGAGGATGTCTCCAAAAAACACCCGGTCGGGCTGTGGGACATTGACCCAGTATATACCTTTAAATCACCCCAACCCACCGCCGCCGCCCCTGCTTTACACTCGGCCTTAGAGGTAATTTTACCCTCACCAGCACTGTCGCCACACTGGCCACTCGTTCGTACCTTGTACACTTTGTTGTACGACCAAAAGAATCCTCGCATGCACGATGCTTTCCCCTCTTCGTGTTGGTATTGTCCCACAT
>Ga0115008_10000532_pt1 | contig 28698 bp, 59 predicted proteins | sample FraStrMetagenome_FD_87164 | JGI IMG/M metagenome (GOLD analysis project Ga0115008, IMG submission 87164) | Marine eukaryotic phytoplankton communities from Arctic Ocean - Fram Strait ARC3M Metagenome | ecosystem: Environmental > Aquatic > Marine > Oceanic | place: Fram Strait | collected... | reverse complement strand
TGGGATAATGTTCTTAGGTTTATATCCTAATGAATTTACAATATTAAATAAGTTTGCGTTCTCTTCAGCTGTACTTAATAATGATTCTCTTAATTGTGTATCTGTATAGAATGATAACACATCACCTACATATGATGCCATTTCCATAAACATCATACCTGGAGATGATTCGTTAAAATCGTTGTAAGTGTTTGGGAAGTAATTTTTAGAAAACTCAATTAAGTTTTTCCTAAACTCACCAAAATCTCTACCGATTAACGATACATCCTTTTGTACTAAATCTGATTTCTTTTTATTTGCCATATCTTAAACCTATTCTATTACACTTCCAGCTGAGTCAACAAATAATATTATTTGCTGATTTGCACCTTGTTCAGTAACCCTAAATCTTAATTGAATTCTTACAAAATTTCTATCGGGCTCTGTTTCAATGTCTATCTTATCAATAACTATATAAGGTAGCCAAAATTTGATATCTTCTGAGAGTGTTTCTGAAATTCTTTCGTTTAGATTCAAATCTATATTTTCAAATAGCTGAGAATACACATCCGAACCAAATGTTGGTTGGAAAGGTCTCTCACCTTTTCTAGTTAATAATAGATTCTTTAAATTAGATATCGCCTGTTCTTCGGTTGTATATGATAAACTAAATAACCCATTTGGTTTTCCAAATGGTAGTTTAACACCAACAGCAACATCCTTTTTAAAATCTATAGGATTGTAGAAAAATTGTTTTCTCTCTTTAGCCATCACTATCTACCCTTCTTCTTATCAATCGCTTTCATCAATTGAGAATAATCTCTTGTCATAGCACCCATTGTTTTTGCTACTTCTGGGTTGTTAGTATCTACTTGCCTACCATCTATATCAGTAGATGGCGTTAGTGTTGTAGAACCACCTTGCATAAACGATTGAGCTTGATTAGATGAGAATTGGGTATCATTCAGATTTCTCCATTCCCCACTATCAGCTACCTCATTTAACATATCGTTTAACATTGGATTTTTCATAAAGGTTTTCTTTTCAGTTTCTCTCTCAGGAGATTGTGCAAGAATTTCTGATAGATTGATATCTAACGGGTCTTTCTCAACTCTCACCTTTTTAGATTTTACTTCTCTAATGATGGGTTTTTGAGATTTCTTAACCTCAGATAAGATAGGTTTGAGTTCTTCTCTAACTACCTTTCTTACTACTAATTCCAATAATTGTGCTAATTCTTTTGCTTTCATAATTGTGTACTTTATATATAAATATTAAAAACTTTCTTTTTACACCAATCCAACCCAAGGTTGTGGTGAAGGAAATGGTGGAAGTGGTGTTGCGGGTGAACCTGGAAATACTAATTCGGTATGCAATCCACCAACAGTCGTTAAATGATTCTTAAATGCGGTTACTAATTTTGTTGCAAATGGAATTCCATATGGAATTTTTTGCGGCCCATCTGAGAATGCCGTTAACAGGTCTTTTTGTAATAATGGAACTATTCCACCATTATTTATGATATGTGATATTGGTGCAGGTACTCCGGCTGTTGCTGTTGATAATCCCATATTTACTGGGTGGAACGGTGTTGGGGACATTGTGGTTGATAACCAATATGTTGATGTTGCGTTAGCCCAATCAGAAAAGTGAGGTAACTTTGGTTTACCCCCAGACTCCCTTATATCATTATAAGTTTTCATTATAGCCATTTTAATTGGAGCGTATGGTGCTTGTACCAATGGTAGATTTGCATGGAGTGATGTCATAGCGAGTTTTACTGCTTTATGATACTCCGATGCTATCTTCTCAGCGGTTTCTTCGTGAGTCTTTCCTTCTGTGGATGCGTTAAGGTAACCACCTACTACTGGTATGAATACGGGCCAAAGTGCGGGCATATTATTGTTTCATTTTTTTAATATCACTTAATATAGTAGAAACTTTACTAGCGTTGGTAGCAGGTCCAGTAGGTCCTACACCAGTTGCGTATGTTGCTTTAGCTGAAGTTAAATCTGTTAACTCACTAGCTAACTTCTCTATTAAGGTGAATAGTTTATCCATTTCCATCTGCCATCCTGGTGTTGCATTTATAATATCCTTTTTAGCAGATATTATAACATTTTCATTTCTAGCATTAAGAAATATTCTATCTGAATTCATTAGTATAGATGGTTTGGAATATTGTCCGGGTGCATCTGCCCCACCCAATCCAGTCTGAGCTGGTTTGAGTTTTATCTTTTGAGATGAACCCATCCATATAGATGAAAGGTCATCATTAACATCTTCTATAATAAATTTATTGTAAGAACCACCACTCTTTCTACCATTTGATATAATTGTAATTGGGTCGTTATCTGTAGATGAACTCCAAGATGGGGTTTTAGTTGTATCAGCCCCCGTCGGTGTATATCCGAATCTCATTGAATGTCCGAATCTACCTTCCATTAACACATCACCAATAAATGGTTGTAATGAACCCACATCAGTTCTTTCAGAAAACCCCTTACCTAATTTAGATGAAGAACCACCACCACTAATACCTGGAACTCCGGCCGCAGCCGCTGCATATGCACCAGCTGCTGCTATTCCACCAATTAACGTTTTAGATGTTGGTAATGCATTGTTATGAGGATTTAGTTGTACACTTACAGGATTTAAGTAGTAGTACGTTGTGTTAGAATTTCTTTTGGTTGGTTTTGATTCACCTGAAGTACCTAATATTAATATAACAGATTCACCGATTAGGGGAATTCTTCTCATAGACATATCAAATGGATATGCTTTTATTTGTTGATTTGGATTGGACTGGTTAAAGCACTGAATTGAATATACATCATTTACATCAGAATCTTTTAGATTTATCTTTTGTACAGTACCGACTGTTATAGCTCCTGAACTTGGCATTATTCCTCTCCTTCTTCGGTTTGTAATGTTTCGATAGTTTTATCTATCGCTTCTGCATTTGAGATTAATTGCTTTTTCTCGTCATCACTTAATCCAAACCCATCACCATCACCTGAGTTAGCATCTTTCATCATTCTTTGAACGATTGCTGCTAACTTTACTATCTGGTCATCATTTCGGATTGATACATCCATATACTCTTTTATCAAAGGAACAATTACAGTTGCATCACTTAGGTTTTTAACCAATGGTTCTAACTGAGCAATAAGAAGTTTTAACTGCCTATCCTTCTTTTTTGAATTGTTGTAAACATCAGACATAATATCTGCAAATGTTTTTCCTTTAAATAATTCCGTATCCTTATCCATTACTATCCTTTAATTTGTAAGTCAATGGTAGCTGACCCTTTATATTATACTCTCTATACAATTCTACATAAATTAGTTTTAATTTACCTACTACCTTAGTTATATATTGAGTATGAACCCCAGTTCTTTCTCTAATAAGTATGTAGAGTGCCTTCTTATTGTACGAATATAAATCATATCTGTTCTTAAATAACTCATTTATGGAATCTGCAATCGCTCTATCTCTATCCTTTAAGAATAGTGTATATAAATGATAATCTATATATTTTGTAAAATGGTCAATAAAATCAGCTTTAGCTTCTTTGTTGTTTTGGTCAACAATCTCATTTACAATATTACGAGAACTATCAATATACGAAACTTCTGTTTTAGATTTCATTCTAGCATAGTTAGCGTTGTTCTCATTAAATAACCAATTTCTAGCTACTACTGTAAAGTAAGAAAAAGCCCTACCATTCTCCCCATTGAACTTATGAATCTTTTCTATTAAGAAAGCTACTACATTTGCTTTTACATCCTCATAAGGTACATCGAAGTAATATGTTTTGTATGTATGAATTACATTTTCCGATAACTTATCAAATGGGTAGTGAATAAATCTATTGAAAATTTTATCTTTTATTACTTGGTCATCTGAATTATTGTAAGCGTTGATGGCTATCTCTGTAATTTTGGTAAAATATCTTTTACTTTTTTTTCTTCTTTTTTTGGCCATTATGCTTTATTTGTGTTTTCGTTTTTTAAATCTTCTATAACATCTTTTATCTTATTAAAAATATACCCACTTTCATCATCAGATTCAAACGAACCAACTCTATCAATCTCAGTCATTCTTTTGTATGCATCGTTGAATTTGGCATCTATCTTATCTATCAATTCATCTCTAGTATCTACAGCATCTTCTAACTTTTCTAACTTTCTAAGTAAATTCCATACTATTAAAATTAACAGAATGATTATAGATATGGGTAATATTAATTGTGTGAGTTCCATATTATGCTTCCTCTTGTTCTCCAAATATAGATTTGAAATCTATCTTATTTGGCATTGTTACGTTTTCTAATTTCTTTTTAGTTGCGGGCCTACCACCTTTATTCTTATGAGTAATAGTTCCCTGTTTTAATTTTAGAAATCTTTCATTCTCAAATCTAGCAGCCATAATATCAGCTTGATGCATCACAAATGGTAATCCAGTCTTTAGTGCATTATCCTTATTGTATGCTATATAATATTCTTTATTACCCTCATCATACAAACCATCTGTAAGTTTAATACCTAAGTATTCTACTTCTGAAATCTTTACACCAAAATGATTTAACATCCAAAACGTTCTATCGTTTAGATTCATCCAATGCATCGAAGGGTTTGTTTTATAAATCTTTCCTTGATTTTCTATATGCCATTGTGAATCATTTGGGATATACCAACTATCGGTATCGTTACCAACTTTACCCAAGTCATGGTGTAGTGCTGTAAAGATTACAGTCTCTCTATCGTATCCACCATCCCCAATACCCAACTCAGTATGTAAGTCAAATACTTTAACTGCGTTTCTCGTAACTCTAAGTACGTGGTCTAAATAACCACCAGCAAATGCGTTGTGGAAATGTTCGGTTGAAGAGGCTGGTGTAAGAACGATTCTATCTTCGAGTACGTCGTACATCTTATTAAGAGATTCTAATCTTTCGCCTGTAAATGTTTGGTTGATTAACTTTCTGAACTTTTCATAGTTATCAGTTATTTTGTTTTCATCTAAAATGTGTATCATATTTTCTATTTTTTATTGTAAGTAATTGATTATCAATGTATTGTGTGATAGTGATAGTGGTAACCAACTGATTATGAGTTAGTTACATTTTCATCCAATATAGATAAGAATTCACTCTCTCTATAAATGTTGTAAGTTTTACCACCATTTTTGTGTTTGAATCCAGTTCCATCTAATAGAACTGTATCACCCACTTTTGTACTCATAGGGATTTGATTTCCCGAATGTGTAAATAAACCACTCCCAACGGCAACTACTGTTCCCATCATTGTGGTATCTGAACCTGATGGTTTGTATAGCCCACCTTTTGTTTTCTCATCGTGTCTTTTAACGATTTCTACTACTACTCTATCCCCTAAAGGTCTATAATTGTATTCCATAACTTTTTGTTTTATATAATTTTATCTATAATTCCTAATTCTAATGCATCTTCAGCGTTTAAGAAGTAATCAGTTCTTTGATTCTCTTTCCAAAACGTTTTATCTTTCTTCGTACACTCAGCCATAATGTTATTACAATCTTCTTCTAATTGTTCTGCGAACTTAGCATTAGATTTAACATCTTCTAATTTACCCATATTGAACGTTGAAAGTTGGTGAACCATAATCTTAGAATGTTTAGATGCTGCTCTAAGACCTGTACCAGCTGCTAGAAGAAGTGCTGCCGCACTCATAGCCGAACCCCTACAAACAATGTTTGTATCAATTCCTTCATTTTCTTTTATCGTTCTAATGTAATCAATTAGTGCTAATGTTTCTACCACATCACCGCCTGGTGAATTTAGTAAGATAGTTACTGATGTTAAATTCTCATTAATCTTTCTAAGTAATCTAACTTTAGATATTGTATCGAATACCATACCCTGTGCTATCTCATCCTGTATTAAGATAATGTTTGCATCAATATCTATTCCATAATCAAACTCTCTAAATTGTTGAAAGTGCTTTTCTCTTTCAGATGGTTTAGATGTTACATCATAAGATGCATCTATATTTCCTGCAGTTGTTGATGTTCTACCATCGTTGTACAAATCACTCATATGCTTTATAACTATTTTTATTGTTAAACTTATACTAATATACGAAATTTATTTTACAATACCAAATTTATTAATAAGTTTTTATATCATCATCATAAGATTCTATATCAGTTTCGTTTATACGATTACCATCAGAATATGGTTTGGAGTAACCCCCATATATTTTCTTATCATCCTTTTTGATAATCTTCTTTTCTACTTCATTTAACTTTTCTAAGAAATCTTCTTTATTCAGTCGGTCATCTACATCAGATTTTATTATTGGTGTAGCTATAATCTCTTCGTTCTTCTTAATCATTTCTTCTTGATTGAGTTTTTCTTTTTTCTTTTTCAACTTCTCACCATTCATAATTGAATGTTCATATAACATCTTATTTCGAGTTGCATAATAATCATCTTCGGGCGCATCTTCTTCTTTTCTACCAATGAATTTATTTACAGCAAGTACCATAGCGATTGCTAATGGGTCGAATACACATACAATCATTAGAGTAAACCAATTTACAATAGTAGCCATTGGCTTGTTTGTAATCTCAGCCATATATCGTAGTGGTCCAATCTCTGCAGCTACTTCATTATTGGATTCCATATCCAATACTTTTAAATCTAAAGAAGTAATTGAATCGGTAAGAGTTTCCATCTTAATAGAAACCTTATTACGTTCTTCTTTCATATCATTTAACTGAGTTGTAAGAACTCTTCTTGTTGAAGAGGATGTAGTTGTTATAATCTCACCAGTCTCTTTATCTTTGTACTGTATGGTGTTGTTAGACAATCCCTTCGTAAGTTCTGTAATGGATGCGTTTAACTGAGTTCGTTCAATCCTATAACCATCCAATGATTCAGAGAATCGTTCTCTTTTCATTTCAACCACTTTAGTTTGTTTATCTATAATAGTTAATTGGTCGGCAGTAGTTTGATACGCTGATGTTAAGAATCCATATATACCTGCTGAGGTTATTATCATTAAGATACCTACACCTAATGTAAGATATGATTTTAAAATCCAACCAAGCTTCTTCCAATGGTTATGTAGGTATGATGCAACAACCAATTTAGCTAACTCTAATGCTGATGCCATTATAATAACTTCAGTTTTAGCACCAGCAAATAAAGAACTTAATCCAAATACTGAATAGTATGCCGCTGTTCCAGCTAAAGATAGCGTTGAGAATATCATCAGAAATCCGAATCCGTTCTTCTTTGAAAAAAAGTTTTTAACAATTTTCATATTTTTTCCTATTTTCACGTTTTATTAACTTTGACTTTTGTATTTATTTACAACTATTATTAATAAGCAATAAGTAATTAGCTTGCAAGACAACCTAATAACCTATAACAATAAGTATTAAAATAATAATAATTAATACTTAAACAAGCAAAACGACCATACTATGCTTTCGCCTGAATGTATTCTAAGATGGTTAACTCTTTAGCTTTTGCTTCTACCATAATATCTACATTTAAACCATATGTATTAGGAATTTCTTTGATGTAATCTGAATGAGCTTGTAGTTTTACATTAAGATTTTCATTCAATGCTTTAGATTCTGAATAGTGAACTACAGGTTTGATATCACCCCAAGTACTTACAGCAAGTTTAAGAGCTTCTTCCTCTGATAAATCTCCAGTACAAAATTTGTGGTGGTGATAATCGAATACAATAGGAATACCAATACGTTCATGTATGTACATCAAATCTTTTACTGAGTACATAGATGCTTTATCATCATTCTCTACAGTCAAACGAGTCTGAACTGATTCAGGTAGCCTCTCAAAGTTCTTACAGAACCTATCCATAGCAGATATCTTATCACCATACACACCATTACAATGAATATTCAGTTTGTTGTAAGGAGTACGAGACAATCCCATCAAATCAAATACCTCACCATGCGTAGTTAAATCAGTAATAGTATTTTCTACAACGTGTTCACGTGGGGAAACCAATACATTGAACGGACCGGGGTGTGATGTGATACGTTGTCCGTACTTAGTCGCAAGTGCACCAGCACCACCTAATATGTTTTTGATACGATTGTAGTGTGGTAACTCTATGAGGTTGTACTCAGAGGCCCAAGGAAACAAATCTGAACTTAACCTAAAGAAGTTAATGTTGTTCTGATGATTCCATTTGATAATCTCAACTAAATCTCTACAATTTTGAATCCCTAATTCAGATGCGTAGGGAATACCTTTCTCTTTAAAGGTTTTTTTAATCATACTACGATTGGTAGTAATTTTTGGCTTCTGTGAGCCCAACGTCATGTTGATACATGCGTAACCTAAATTCATATGTGTTATTTTTTAATTATTAATACAGGTACAATATACGAAAAATAGGGGACTTATCCAAGCCCCCTATATTAAGAAATTGTTAAATATCTTCCCACTCTACTTCCGTAACTTCTTTACAAAAATAATAGTAAGGTTCTTTTTTAAATACCTTATCGCAGTGAAGGTGTTCTTTCCAAGTCTCTACAATAGGCCGATGGTCAATTCGAATCCTTCTTTCAACAATCCACAGAGTGTCGTTGATATTTAAAACTTCTTTCCGTAACATTCTACTTAACGATAATCTCTAATACTTTCTTTTTTGGAACTTTAACTTTTGGTATCGATACCGATAGAACCCCATCCTTAACCCTAGCTTCAGCTTGAGTGATATCCCAATCTTCGTTGAGCTTATATTGTTTATTGAATGTTCTATTTTTATTATCACCTTCTAATGTAAGAACCCCATCCTCAACCTTAACTGTAATATCTGATTTAGATAAACCAGGTACATCAAAGTTCATAGTTAATACATCATCTACAATATCCATATTGTTTTGTTTAGTTGTGTTAGCCCTAGCTCTTTCAGCTAATTCATCTAACAGATTCCATGCGTTGTTCATTGTATAAATCATTTTTTCTCCTTTTTTATTTTAGTTAAACATTTATATACGTTTATCTATAGTACCAAATGTGTACCAACGGAGTTTGTAAGGTTATAGTATGACAAAATGTCAGTTTTGTAAGGATATAGTATGACAAATTGTCAATTTAAAGATATCGGTGGGGTTTGTCCTATGAGTTTATAGGTTAGGATTGTATTCCAAGGTTTATATTTTGTAAAAGTTATTCTCTTATCCATCAGAACCATACCATTCATTTGTAAATCACTAGCTACTTTAAGTAAAACATCTAAAGTAGGGCCTGTGATTTTTATTATATCGGAATCAATACCATCTTCGAATGAAACTTTAACCAAATTCCTATCAGTTTCAAAATCCCAAATATCCTGCTCTTCATCTTCATCATCTGAGTATTGGTTTAGTTCAGTTTCAGCTTGTTTGAATAGTTCATCTAACTCTCTCATCTCGTCATCCAACTCTTCACCTTCTTTGTGAATCTCCATATAAGAAAACTCACCAACCATTAAATCATAAAGATACAATAACTTATCTTCATCTTCTAATGTTTGGAAAAACCCAAACTCAGATTCATCCCAGTATGTTGATTCGGACATTACCATCTCCTATTTATTGAAGTCTTTAATAATTTCTCTAGTCAACCAAGAAGGTTCACTTGCGAAGTGTTTAAAATAAGGTTCACTAATTAAATATAGTTTAAGTTTAGATTGTTTAGTATCATCGCTATCATCAGTTGATAGGATATCTATTACTCTTTGCCTGTGTGGTTCATCTATATAGTGTATGCTCATCTAATTATATATATTAAGTGTTAGTACTTTCCTTTGTAAATTTGGTTAAGAAATATTAAAACTTCTTTAGGTAATGCTAATAGGGATTTTTTTACAACGCCTAAACATAACTCTAAAAACTTTTCAATATGTAGCTCGTAGATTTTACCATTCTGTAATATCTTACAAATACGATTTTCTAAATTAGTTATATAGTCTGAATCAATTCCTACATCTGATTGTAAGTATCGTTCAGTCATATATCTTTCTGAAAACCATTGGTGTGGTTTTGCATCTACTGTTACTGCGTGTTTATAAACAGTATCCACATATTCACTTAAAGTAAGAACAATTGGAATAGTTTCAGAGAAGTGTTTATAGTTAACCCAATTACGAGCTTCACCCATTTCATCATCACCCATTCCTAACTCTCTAAATAAATCCGATGCTTTCATTGGTTATGTTTAATCAAACATACCTAATTGAATCTTTCTTCTATGTACTTGTTGTGCATCTAATAATGTAGTGAAGATTTTATTACACTCACTCCACGTTAAATCAACTCTTTGGTTTCCAACAACAAGCGTTCCAATAGGTCTGCTTTTATCTTTATAATTTCCTTCGGTTAAGTGTTCACCCATTTCAAAATCAATTGAATTGTAATTCTTTCCGAATTCTTTTAATCTATCTCTATCTTTTTGGTGAGTTGCCCCACCTTGATTTACTCTGCCTCTCGGCTTTCCTGAATATGCTTTCATGTTATAAAGTTTATTTGATTTATATACTAATAAGTATTAAATAAACTTTAGTAAAACACAATTATTTTCGGTTTCTCTTAGATATTCTAGCGAACTTAGCTTCAAATGATTTTAAATCCATTCTTTTAGGGTGAGTTCTTTCTATATTCTGATGAATTTTCATAACATCAGCTAAGAAAAACCAAGCAGCTGTTACAGTCGATTGAGATGGTATCATATACTCCTTCATTAATTCGTTCCCAACACCATCCGAGACAAAATATTTGCCATCGGATGTACGTTGAGTGGAAGCTTTAGGGTACTTAGTCAAAACCTTTTTCTTTAATCTTTTGAACTTTGCTTTATCAATTTCCATTTTCTATATGTTTATTAAACGATTTAGTTAATCGGCTATCTATGAATGATGTAGCATCATTTCCATCAACACGCACATCCTCAATAACCCTACCATCTTCTGATGCGACTATATACTTAACACCCTTCTTAGTGCTTATTCGTTCTGTAACTGTACCCACTTTGTTTTTTCCAAAGTGGTTCACAACTACAGTAGCTCCATTAGTGTAACTCATTATGATATAACTTTAATAATTTTGGTTTCATTAACGTGAGTTACTTCAAACTCTAAACCATCATTCTTAAACTCTTCGTGCACTTTTGCTTCTGCATCTGTTACGGATACTGCGTGAACACAATATTGTTCCTGCATTTTCTTTTGTCTACCTTTGTCATCTGTAGTTACTACTTTTACTTTTGCGATGTAATACTTCATAATTGTTGTTTTTGTTTATTGATTATTAAAATTAATGTTATACTTCTCTGTTAATTGTGTTTCTGTAATAAGTTCATACTCACCATTACATTCACCCAACTGCATATCCTCTACAATAGTATGAAACCATTGAACCATAACGTTACCATCGTGCTGTCTGCCTGCTGGTATCACCATTAGTTGTAGAGGTATGTTTTTGTTTTGGTATGATTTCCATACCCGAGACCCAATCTCATCTGGTCCTTTATCGAATCGTTTCCTTAAATGGTCAAAGTATTCTTCATCCATTTCACTCCACTCATCGTAGTTTTGATATTCTAATGAGGCTTCTTCTTGCGCCTTCATTAAAGAATCTTTTTCTTCTGTTGAAAGTTCACCCCAAAAATCTGCAGGAACTTCGTTGTTTTGTTTACTCATTTTTAAAATTTTTATTTAATACAAATCCAGAGTTACCATTTTCTGTAGTAACTTCCTTTACCAGCCCCTTACTTTCTAATTCATCTAAGGTACTATTGATATTCTCTTTAACAATCTCTCTACTAACCACCTCAGCCATACCTATAAATCTATTGATAGTTTCTTCGGTAGGTTTAAATTCAATATGTTCAGTTGCTTTATAAAAACGAGGCCTAAACTTATGTTCATCAATCCACTCATTATCAAAGAACCCATCTTCGTTAAGTAGCTTAATTACTAATTTACATATATCTTTATTGCTTTTCATACTATTCTTTTTATCTAATATACAAAATTTATTTTGATTTTCCAAATAAACCCCCACTTAATTTGGTGGGAGTCCTTTGGGAGTAATCAAAAGTAAAAATTAAAATGGGTTTGAAACATCAACTTCTTCAGTAGAATCATCTTCTACATTGAATAGGTTTTCTTCTTCAGTAGAACCAACGAACTTTTGAACGTATTGTTTAACGTAAGTTCTTTCTGATTGAGCTCCACCAGCATCTTCGAACAATGGGAAGATAGTAATCTCAGCAGCTTCAGCCAAACTGAAACCATCATAGAGTAGTGAACCAATCTCAACAGCCGTTCTGGTCGATAGAGAGTTTGAAAGAGTTGGAACTTCTTTCTTCACATCACTTCTAGTCATTGAAGTAATCTTAGCAACATTAGTAAGAACAACCTCATCAACTGAAGGATACATCATCATAAGTAATGAAGTTTCTTCTTCTGAAGTTAGAGTATCCATTTCGATGATTGAAAATCTATCAACGATAGCTCTATCCAATTGTCGAGTCGATGTGTACTCATTACCAATGTTAGCCGATGCGATGAAGGAAACACCTTCAGCAACCTTCACAACAGGTGAATCAGCCGCCTCATCTAAACGTAAGTATCGTTGCCCAGCATCCAAAACACTCATCAGAATGTTGTGAGCCTCAGGGTGTGCTCTACTAATCTCATCCAACACAATAACGGTGTTTGGAGTTTGGATAGCTTTCACAAATGGTGAAGGAGAGAACACAGTACCTTTCTTAGTATCAAACTGAGTGTTACCGATTAGAGTAGCTCGGGGGTCTTGTGTAGAACCTAAGTTGAATATCTCCATAGAGTAACCATCAATTGAGTTAGCCGCTGCTTTAGCCGCCATAGTTTTACCACAACCAGCAGGTCCGGTCATCATAATATTTTTACCTCTCAGAATGTTTCTGATTAAGTACTTCCACTTTAGTGGATTCATAAACAACATCTGAGGTTTCAACCCTTCAGATTCGTTATGTATAAACTTTAGGAAATCTTCTTCCATTGGTTTATCTGCAACTTCCATAGTTGGTTTTTGTTTCATTTGAAATTGTTCCAACCCACCATTAGGTTTGTTGAAGTTTGTTACAGGTTCAGAACCATTGAACTTCTCACCAGGAACTCTGTTGAACTCAACAGAACCTTCAGATAGGTTACCTTTGATTCTAGCTTTGATACAATACTTAGTTGGATTGTTGGCGGCTGATACACACCTCTTATAGACTGAAGAACCAGCTTCATTTAATTGTGGAACGAAGAACTCAGTTCCATTGGAATCGATAAGGATAATCTCCTTATTCTCATTTTTCTTTGCTTGAAGGAAAACACTTCTTTGACTTTTGTTACTCATAATTTTTACTTTTTAATTAATACTACTCTTAACTCTTATTACATATACAATATACGACTATTACTTGGATTTACCAAACTTCTAATGTTAAGAAATTGTTAAATCTTTTGATAGAGAAACTTTCTCTAAACTCTTATAAATCTTATTAAACCCCGCAACGGCTTCATTCGGATTAACTTCCTTAGCTCCCACTAACTCACCATTAACCTTAACCATCACCATTGAACCTGTCAACTCTAACTCATACTTACCAATCGATTTTTTCATATTTTTTACTTTTTAATTATTTACTATTACTAATCGGAGTTTCTCTCCCTCTTTACTACATAGTAAAGATAACTCTTTTTTTTTGATTTACCAAACTTTTTAACACTTTTTTTTCAAAGTTATTAACAAAGTTATCAACACTCATTATGCGAATAACTTATTTAGTGTTTTGGTTAACGCCATTAGATTCGTACAATCTACTGATGTTGCTGATTTACCATACATTGCTTTGAAGGAATCAATACCACCTTCGTAACCACTATACACAAAGTATGAAAGAACCTTAACGCCGGCCTGTTGGATTTTCTTAACTTGAGCTGCTGTATGATTAACAGCTTCAGTTCCACCATAATCAATATCTCTGTTAGTGAAACCTGGCCACCCATCTGAGAAGTTGATGAAGTAAGAATCAACACCTTTGTTAGTTTTGATGATATCATCTAACACAGTTTCAAAACACAAACCTTCAGGAGTAGTTCCACAAGGATTAAGATATTTGAATAGTTGTTGAACCTTAGCGAACTTATCTTTTCTACTATCGTATGCAATCAACATTAGTGGTTGGCAAAGATTAGAATCATGTTGAATACTTCTGTATGAAATAACAACATCTAAATTAGAAGTCATCGAAGCTGCTTTAGCGATAGCTACTGCTGAGGTTTGAGTTTGTTCCCATTTAGAACCACCCATTGAAGAACTAGCATCAATAGAGATGTGAACTAAAGCTGGATTATGTTTGTTAGTTACTATCTGGTCGAACACATTTGTGTTACCCATACCCAACTCATGCAACAAACGACCTGAGATTTTACCATTCTTCATTCGAGGAGTAATCAAACTTCTTTCCTCATTTCTTAGTTTAAGTTTCTTACCCAACACAGTACCCAATACGATACCTTTCTTAATACACCCGTCGTTTTTATCAGAACTCCAAGAGTAAGAAGATAACATTGAAATCATATTTGAATCAACTAATTGTTTAGAGAAGTTTCTAACAATCATTACAGGAGTTTGTTTTGATTTTCTCCAATAATCAGATTGATAATCTTTACCAGCCAACTTCTCTTCGATACCACTCTTAACCAAAGTATCTAACTTTTTAGATTCACCTTTGGAAACCATCTTCTTTTTGATATCACCATTCTGAAACTGCTTTTGTTTCTCAATAGCGTTATCCAATTGTTTCTTTTGTCTATCTGATAGAGAACCATTACCTTTAGATGGTGGAGTTTCGTTCTGAGCAATCTCAGTATTTGAACCATCACCACCAGCTCCATTAGGATTGTAAGAAGGAGCTCCCTTCTTTACATCATCACCTTCTGCATCACCTTTGGTATCATCCTTACCATCAGAACCATCTTTAGGTTCACCACCATTACCTTCAGTATTATCAGTACCATTCGTATCGGAGTTATCTCCACCACCACCAGTACCACTACCTTCAGATTGTTCATCATCCGAATCACCACCATTACCACCTTCTTGTGGGTTAGGTGATTCAATTGGTTTCTGATTAGCTGGAAGTGATTTCTCAATCAGTTTGAAAATCTCAGATGCCAACTTCATAGAATCATCAGTAGTTTTTAATCTCTGAATGTTTTTTAGATTCATAAGATTCCACACCTCTCTTAACAATGGAAGTGCATCTAAATCTCTATGTGAATTGGTGATATTAATAATACGGAACATATAAGAATCCCAATCTAAATCTCTATACTCAGAGGATTGTAAACCCTTATCAACTACCTTAGAATGAAAGTACTTCTCATACATAGCGTGGTAGTAACCCTTATAACCAGGAGAAGTAGAATACACATAGTAATCAATTCTTCTATCTTCGATAATATTAAGTAAGTTCTTAACGATACCTTTAATGTAGCTTTTAGCTTCCCACTCTTCCTTAGAGTGTTTCGCCATCATATCCTCAATGAAGTGATTACCAACAACCAAATCGATGTGATTATTGAGTGTATCTAAAGAAGTGAAATCGGTTAACTTAATATGAGAACCCTCATGCAGTGCCAACCCAACGGTTGAATCAAAATCTTTATCATCCATCTTAGATGATATCACAACTGATTTACCATCAGTATAAGAATCACTACCCCTTACATCGAATGTAACAGGAATGTTATCGTTAGTAACGATGTTAACAAAGTTACCAATTGATTTCTTATAAGATGCTAATGCCATCAGATTAGAATGTTTGGATTCAACTACGTTTAACCCATCATCTACATCATCGAACAAATCTTCCTTTAACCAAAAGGAACTATACTTTTTACTATCTCTTTCTACTCTATTCATATATCTTACTTTTTAATTTTTACTATTACTATTTGGAGATTTATCTCCCTCTTTACTACATAGTAAAGATAACTCTTTTTAGGCGATTTACCAAGGATTCAATGTTAAATAATTGTTAAGTTATCAACAAGTTATTAACAATTAAAGTAATCCTTTTAGTAGTTTAGTGTAGTCGATACCCACTAACCCCATTAACCCAATCATTAACCCAACAACGGCGAATGCCATTTCGTTAAGTACATCCTCAAAGTGGATGTGGTTTTGAATTGTTCCATTCATAGTAAGGATACTGATTCCGATTCCTACTACTGCCATTAAAATTGCTTGATAATTTTTCATATTATATCTCTTAATCATTATTACCCTACTAAAGTACAACAATTTTTTGATATAACCTAATTTCTAATGTTAAGAAATTGTTAAATCTTTTGATTAAAGATTCTTTCTCATAAAACGTTCAATCATCTTTACTAACCATATAGGCCAAAGAAGGATTATGAGAATACGTTCTAATAGATTGAACGATAATTGTTGGTGTTTAGGTATTTTGGGATTCCATTCATTACAGATTAACACCTCAACGATGAATGCAAATAATATCCCTAATCCAAAGTAAATGTACATTAGTTACTCAACTTTCCTTTTATAGATGGGTGATGTTTATAACCAGCTAATTGTAAACCAAACAACCCATCTAAGATATCAAATTCACAAGCCATACAATCTAAATCGATTGTAGGTAGTTCATATGAATCACGTCTTAGTTGTTCTTTAACTTGCTCCATATGGTTATTATATATATGTACATCTCCCAAAGAACCCACCAATTGGTCAGGAACCATATTAACTTCTTTAGATAATAAACATAATAACAACCCATATGATGATATATTAAATGGTAATCCTAAGAAGGTATCTACTGAACGCTGACTCCACATTAGAGATAACTTTCGTTTAGGAACATTACGTTCATCTAAATCACTATCATCAAATCGTTTTCCATAAGATGGGCTCTTACCGATAGAGGATGTCCAATATTCAATTCGTTCTTTGAAACTCATCTCTGTAGTATAACATTGGAATCCGTAGTGGCATGGTGGTAATACCATATCAGATAGTTCTGATACATTCCATGCGTTAACCATCAACCTTCTACTATCAGGATTTGTTTTAAGGGTTTCTATAAGAGTTTCCATCTGGTCGATACCACCCCAATCTCTCCACTGTTTACCATAGATAGGGCCTAATGTTCCATCGGTTCTACCACTCTTATTATAATCCCCATCCCAAATCTTACAATTGTTTTCTCTTAGATATTCAATATCAGTTCTACCTTGTAGAAACCATCTCAATTCAGTAACCATTGTATTGAAGGCAACCCTCTTAGTTGTTAGTAGTGGGAATCCATCTTTCATATTATGTCTGATGGTATATCCGAAGATAGATTTAGTACCTGTACCAGTTCTATCATCTTTACTCACCCCATGTTGAAGTATTGTTTCTAAGAGTTCTTTATATTGAGTATCTAATTTATTCATTAATCTAATATTTTATTATTTGGGAGTTTAGCTTTAACTCTATCTGATATTGGGATAGCATCACCCATCTCATCTATCCTAACAAATGTGATGTTTGTTCTTAGAATTAAGTTTTGCTTACCATTGTAAACGTTGTGAGAACGAGCTTCTAATATCAATCGTATTGATGAACCACCTACGGATTCAACCTTACCATATATCTTTAGTAGTTGACCTTCTTTAGCAGGTTTATTGAATATACATTTATCAATTGCCTTAGTTACCATTCTTGGAGTATCACAAAACTCACAAGCGAATGAGGCTGCTGCCGCATCTAACCATGCTAATAGTTTCCCACCAAATAAGTTTCCATGAAATCCTAAATCAGATTTCTTTATTGGATGTTGTGTTATGTATTGCATCTTTTATTTGAACGGATTGAATTATATTAATTACTTTATCTGCAAGTTCATTCTGAGCTCGCCTTAATCTATCTACTAACCACTTGTGGTCGTCGTGTTTGCTTGTAGCCACTAACCTAAATGATATCTCATCGGCTAATCTATGTATTTCTTCTTCGTTCATTTTGTTAATGTATTAAATGCTTGTTGATACGCATCTACTTTAGATACGCCATTATCTATTAATGTTTTAGCCATACCCATAACCTCAGTTCTGACATTGTATGAATGAGCTTCCCAAAGAATTTCTTCTATTTGTTCTTCATTACTCATTATACATAACTTATGATAGCCATTAAAATAGATAACCCTATCAGTCCCAATACAGAAACTGCAGATATAAATTCGTTATTCTCAACTTGTTGCTTACTCCTACCTTGCCAATCAGCTGAATTGAAGTTCTCCATGTTATCAAATAATTTTTTATTTTGCTTTCCCATACTAATATGTGTTTAGTTGTTCGGTTATTTGTTTAACTAACTTGTTATCCTCTTCACATCCAAACTCATCAATCAATACATCTTTAATTGTAGATAGTAGTGCTGATATCTTAGCTTGGGATTTTCTTTTAGCTAACTTAACATTAGTATGTTGTACTTTATATAAGTGGAATGCAATCGGGTCTAAGTTCATTAACTTATCTTCGTATTTAGATATACGATTATCAACTGTTCTTCCTTTTGTTGAGGTGTGGTTTGGTACATACCCCTTATAGAGTTCATCTAATCTTCCTGTTAGATATTGAATCTCTGCTAATTTATGAATATCTTTATAATCCATTTGTTCAATTTTTATTTAATTAGAGCGGGAAGGTGGAACTGCCCCACCATCTTTGTACTGGAAGTACAACGAGTTTCTCTTAACTCTTTTCCCGCATTTGAGCGAAAGGTTGGAACTGCCCCAACTTCTCCGTACTGGAAGTACGGCGAGTTTCTCTTAACTCTTCTCTCGCAATTTAGTTATGATTGAATTATCCATCTGAGTTTCTATATGCTCATTCCATAACTCTCTCATAAATTTCATATGATGAGGTTGGATATCAAATCCCATCTCACCACTAAATGTATTATTAGAACCTGTAATAAGCGCGTTTATAATAAACTCATCACCTTCTTTATAGTTGGTTGAGTTCATCACTACATCTTTTAACCAATGTATCTTATCACTTATATGTACATTATCCCATTTCATATTTGTTATTTATAATACTAATATACAACATTTATTTTAAACTACCAAATGTTTTTGTAATTATTTTATATTTAATTTTTTTATCGTACTCCGTAGGAGAATCGAACTCCTATTTTATGGATGAAAACCATATGTCCTAACCGTTAGACGAACGGAGCAAATGGTGGAGAATATCGGAGTCGAACCGATGACCTCTTCGGTGCAAGCGAAGCGCTCTAGCCAGCTGAGCTAATCCCCCTTCTGCGGAGAGTGAGGGATTCGAACCCCCGGTACGTTGCCGTACAGCAGATTTCAAATCTACCACAATCGACCACTCTGACAACTCTCCTAACTCCTTAACCCTTTAGAATCTCCTTCCCTTTTTCATCAACGTGAGTAGTTGGGATATTAGCTCCATACTCAGAACCAAAGTTCTTAGATAGGGTATCCAACCTTCCAGTTGCAGATTCTAACTGACCTAATAGTTTATCTATCTCATCAGTATGTTGTGGGTGTTCACCTATAGCTACAGGTGATTCAAAGTAGATTGATAATCGTGCTCTCGCATCCATTATCTGTGCGGTGTATTTGGATTCTAATGCCTGATACAGCCTTCTTGCAATTTTGTGATTCATAACTTATAAATTTATTGTTAGTAATAATAAATATTAAAATATTTTTAATAAAACCTAAAGGTGTTCCCTACAGGACTCGAACCTGTGACCTAATCATTATGAGTGATTTGCTCTAACCAACTGAGCTAAGAGAACAATGGTGAACCCGGTAGGATTCGAACCTACGACCGATGCCTTAGAAGGGCATTGCTCTATCCAGCTGAGCTACGAGTCCATATGTACCGAAGATGGGAATCGAACCCATACGAACATTACTGTTCAACAGATTTTAAGTCTGTCGTGTCTACCAATTCCACCACTTCGGCGTACCTTTCTTTCAAGGAACAATACTAATATACGAAAGGATTATTTAAAATCCAAATGCTATTGAATATATTCTGTTAAATATTGTGAAACAAAGTAAGCCACCTTATATCCAGTGAATCCACCAAGCGCTGTTGGTATAGGGAATAAAATAAACTTAGCTAATGATGTGGTATATTTGGGTCGATTAATAACTTTACTGATATAGAAGTAGTGTAACATATAACCCATAAGTACTGCTATATCCATTCTTAGTGCGATGAACGGAACAATGATAGCTCCACTAAATCCAAAAAAGAAATTCTCTATAATAGCATATCGTACTTCCTTCAGACTTGCTTCTTTAAATTCTGTTCTAATCTTCTTAGTTGGCATATTCTTCGGTGAGATAATCAATTGCTTTTTGTTGTAGTTCGGTTTTCTTTTCTACTTGAAGTTCCCAATAGTTTTCGTAAGCCTCATCCCATGCTCCTTCAATATCAAAATCTTCTTCATCAGGTGATTCAAACACAGCATCCTCTACAGCCAACTCACCCATATAAACTGCACCACCACCTAATGGTTGTGATGAGGATTCATCATCGAATGTAAACTTAACCCAAACCTTCTCATCAATTTCAGATAGGATGTGATGTAGTTGTTCAATAGCTCCTTCACAATAGTACCACGCTGATTCAGTACTTAGTGTAAAATACTCTTCATCAGTTTCAACCTCTTCGATATGACACCACTTAGCTCCCATCCTCTCAGAGAATTCAGTTCTATCATATTCGCTTGGACCATACAACTTATCGTGTAGATACATTCCACCATTCGTAGTTCTCCAATCATCTTCTTCAGGAAACATTTCCTGCAACTTCTTAAATACTTTAGGGTTCTCTGATTCAACCTCTATGTATGTGTATACGTGATTTGCCATTTAATAATATCTTCTAGTTTGTTTACTTTTACTTAATTGAGCTAATAACTTCTCACATACTTCTAATGTGATTTCATCAGCATAATACATATCGTATATCAATCTCTGCATTATATGTCGTTTGAATATTTAACATTAAACCCATTCCACTTTGTGTACTCTTCATCAAGCTCACCAGCATCCATAGTAATCTCTTCACTCTTATTTCGTGAATCATACATTACATCGATTGGGTATTCTACAAATGATTTGTATAGGATATCTAATAACTCTTCTGATAAAATATCTTCGTTATCTTCGATGTATTCTTCAGCTTCCCAATCGGAAAGGTTATCGTTTATATAGTTCCAAAAATCCTCATCAGTTTCACCTTTATATGGTGGTACTGCATTTACAAAATCTTCAGAGTTTAATGTACATGGTTCACCAACTGTGGTGATACTATACGATGTCCGGGTTCTAAAACTTAGTTTCATTTAAAATAGTTTTGAAAGGTTAATAATTAGGAACGTTAAATAGATAAACATAGCAGTTCCTAATACTATATCTATACTTTCGATTCGATTAACTATTGATTTGATTTTTTTCATAGTGTTCTTTTAAAACTTTGTTTATATAATCTATACTTCTTTCATCACCAATTAAACATTCATACTTACGATATCTAAATACTATTTCTTCTGCATTTAGTTTGAGCAGTTCATTATATTCTGCGACGTATGTTTTTATGTATGTCATATTATTTACTAATATACGAAATTAATTCCATATATCCAAATATTAATGTGTATATTTATTTTTGGGTTTTCTAAATAATGATAACGGAATGGATACAGATAAACTTCCCATAAATGTAGCGAGTACATCTCGTTCATCAAAGTAATTACCAGGTCTCCAATTATCAAACGATTCTTTTGCTATACCTGCAGCTAACCCTACTCCTAATCCTACGAAGAATGCTTTCTTCTTATCGCCTTTATATTTCCATAAAGCCCATTCGTATCCGATGGTAGTTGCGATTGCTCCAGCAGCAAAGTGTAATCTTTTATCTGGTTCGGTTAATATGAATTTATCATATTGATAGAATTGCCCGTTCATCGATTGACATGCAACCAATAATACGATTAGTAATTTTAATCTTCTCAACTTAAACTCCCATCCACTTTATGATTTGTTCTGAATCCGATGATTGGTGTATGACCTACAATTGCATTCTTACGATTCTCAATCAGCTGCTTTGTTAATAGAAGTGTTTCTACATCTTCTTCGTTCTTAACCCAATCTGTAAATAGATAGGTTAACATTTTACTTTTTACTTTTTTAAACATAACTTTTATTTATTAATTTTTACTTTGGTTATTCTTACATATGATGAACCACTATAACCACAGCCAGCCCATTCGTTTCTTTGTTCTTCAGTTAACATCTGAGATAAGGATTCGATTCCTTCAATACTCATTCTATCAATTTGTTTTGCTGTAAACATACTTTATTTTTTAATTAAACATTTTCCAATTAGATTCTTCTTTAGTAGCCGCCACTTCGTATGGGTGATTTCCATAATGGTAACCCATATCGTAATATCGTTTCATCCACAATGGTGATTGAAGGTGGTGTTGGTATTCGTGAACCAGCGTTTGAATCACATCCTTTCTATTCTGCATCTTAGGGTGATACACTACAATAGTATTATCTTCCCTATCAAACTCTGCAGCCGGGTCTGCTTCACCGAACTCTTCTACTTCGGTAGGATAATCATCCTCATCCATTTCTAAATCCTCACCGATGATTCGTAGATAGATGTTGTGATGGAGTTCAACATAAGGAGTACAATTATGAAACTTAGAAATTCCATAGTGTTTCTCTATCTTAGGGTAAACCTCATCAACAATCTTTTGAACCTCTGCCTTAGTCATTAAGTTTTTCATATCTATATTTTTAGTATCCAACAAAATCAATCTTAATACAATCAGTAACGATACCCTGCTCAACACTCCAAGCCCACTCTTCGTTCAACCAATAGTTTTGAACATTCTCTAACTCTCTCAAACATTCGGTATAAACATCTTCGATTTCGAAACCATCACCAAACTTAATACCACCACATAGTGTTACCAATTCGTTTAGTTTATCAAAATCGTTTTTGTTAGTTTCTATCTGAATTTTAATTTCGGCTTTCATCAAATCGGAAACTGAATCGTTCCAATCGTACATCTCTTTCGACCAAGGTTTGGTCACTTTAGGCTTTTCGGTATTTAACATATTTTTCATTTCTTAATTATTACAGTACTAATATAGTGATATTATTCCACTTATCCAAATTTCTAATGTTAAGAAATTGTTAAATCTTCAGTTACCACTTCGTTCTCTTTATAAGCCATTGAAGCCCAACTCGTAGCATTAACTGATTTGTATTGTTCGTTAGAATAAAGGTTGGTGTTGTAGAACATACCATTGATGTGACCTACATTCAAATCAACCAATATAGATTCATCGATTAGTTTAACCTTCTTACCTGTTCTACTAAAGATGGTTAACCAAAAGTTACAACCATCAGGTTTGAATTGAACGGTTTGTAGAACACCTTTCTTATAGCCGGTAATTGTAGATGAAGGATGTTCACACATTCGTGGATTATCGAAATCTCTAGCATCACAACAGGTCATACCTAATTTCGTTTTAACTATATGTCGGAACTCACCACTCCCATATTGGGAAAGGATATCTACTAACATCATATCGGAGTTACCGATGATTTTTAAAAGGGGGTTGTTAATCTTACGTTGGTTATTCATTTCTTAATTATTTACTATTATTAACTTGGAGTGTTAATCACTCCCTCTTTACTACATAGTAAAGATACGGAATTATATCGGAAACGCCAAACTTTTAATGTTAAGAAATTGTTAAGTTATTAACAATGTTATCAACAACCCTACATCTACCCAAATGTGGAAAGGGGTGTGAACTTTAGAAAAATTTCTACTAAATTTCTTCTAGCCATTTTTTCATAATTCACCAGGATCACATTTACCACTTCCTATATCACTTATAAGAAACTTAATTCTCTCTGCCGCTATATAAGGAGAATCTTCCTCTAACAGATTGAGGATTTGGTTGAGGTTCTTTAGAACCAATCGCTTTGAACATAGTGGGTTGGGTGATGGTTCAAACCCTTTATCTAACCATTCTTGTACTCTTGCTCTTATACTCATAACTTTGATTATTTATATTAGAATACTAATATACGAATAATATCCCAACTATCCAAATCTAATATGTTAAATCTTTGTTAAAGTTATTAACATCTCTGAGGATGTAGGATAACTAAAAAAAAGTGAGGTAGATTAAAATCAGTAAAGTATTAACAATCATAGTAGTACTGATAAGGATAAAGATAATCTATTTAATCTATTACCCTTATAACCTAAACAAGGGTAAACCTTACTCTCTGTAGGATAAGGGAACGATAAGGGAACGGAATCCCTAATGGTTATAACCTTCGGTGAGCTGGAAACCTACTAATCCTTCACCACCACTTTTTATTCTTTTGTTATCATAACCCACACTCACCTTCTGCTTCCATTGTACACTTCGGGCATTCATACTTTGTTAATATTCCGTTGCTCTTCCATCTCTTCCCACAATTAAAACACTTAACCCATATGAGTATTGTTTTCGTTATTGAATGTTTCATATTACTACTCCTTATTCTTTAACATAACTCTAATAAGTATTAAGCTAATCTTCTTTTACATCAAAATCAATCAGGTGGCAATGAGGTAAGGCTTGTATCATATACAACATATCAGACAGGTTTTCTAGGGGGAGAAAAACCAGGCTCGATACGAGAAGAGGTAAAGCCCGGTCGTAACGTGTTGATTTACATTGGGTTACGTTTAAATACCCCGCCCCCCTCATTACATTAGATTAGCGCATATGGGAATACATAGGGATAGTTTCCCTATGCGGCAACCCTGAGGCTTAGGGATTAATATGGGTTATCCAACTTCCACTGCCTGTCTATAAAGTAATTTAACTTTCGGTGGATTGAATCTATTACTCGGATATCAGGGGATTTGGTGTTCATCACCTCATCATTTAACTTACTTGTCCAATAGGTTATCTTACCCATATACCCATTAGGATACTTCATTTCATTTTTTACTTTCATATTACTATTATTTAGCTATTAATTATTTACTTCACTTTTTTTTGAATCCATTTCGGGCTATATCTCCCCCAAAACCTCATCAACAGTACTAAGATAAGGATAATTCCTGATATATCCAAGGAAAATATGTTAAATTTTTGTTAAAGTTATCAACAATTTGCCGTTAGACATTGTCTTTTTCCGAATCGCAATGGTCTCAGGCCCTTAAATACCCCTATTTTTACCCAAAAACACCCAAATATGGGATATGTGAGGCAGAATTGCATGGCTGACAAGTTGTCATAGCCATTGGGGGATTTTTTAAGACCAGGCCCCCCCCTCTAATATACGACTTTTTTCTGATATACACAAGTATTTAGCCATAAAGTTATCAACAGACAATTTGTCAGGCCCTTGAAATTGTTAATAACTTTTTATTCAATACAGAAGTCGGACATATTGTCAGGCTTTTAATTGTTAATAACTTTTTTGATGCGGGAAATCGCGGGATAAATGGCCTGACAATATGTCCGATTCAGGCCGGGTTTTATAATTTCCTGGCAAAATCTTTTTTTTCTCGCAAAGAATTCGTATGACCCTTCCCTATTTCTGATATATTTTGGGTGTCTTATCTCCCACCGGGCTGAATTAACCATTAATGGGATATCGTACCCACTTTAACCTACTTTTAGATTAGTTCAGCGTTATAGGACAATTTGTCATATATGGGAAACATTGTTCTGATATCTAATAAGAGTATGATGATTTAATAGAAAAGTGGGAAAAGGTGGGAAAATGGGGGAGTTTTGTACCCTTTTAGGATACTCTTTCTTCAGAGTTGGGAACAAAGCATAAAAAAACACCCCATTTGGGGTGCCTTCTTACCTCTTCCATTGTAGTACTGATTATGGGGATGTAGGGATGAGTATCTACCTATCCATATACTCTATGATTCTATCTACTATGATTAACCCTATGATTAGTATTGCTATTACTATTAAACCTTTTATTGTTATTGTTTCCATTTAGCTATTTAAGTTCTACCTCACTTTTTTACAAAGAAAGTATTGCCGTGACATATTTTATACCCGTTAAAGTCTTTTCCGTTAGGGTTTAAACAATGGTATCCTTTTTCTAATAAGAATTCTTTAAGATTATCTTCATGAGGTCTTTCTATACACCACATCTCTACTGTATATCTATCAAAGTCCCAATTTTTAACTACATACTTTTCTGCTCCTTCTATATCTAGACTTATATAGTCTATATGTTCTGGAGCTTTATACCGTTCTAATAGTGTTCCTATGGTTAACGATTCTACTTTGACTCCTTCTTTATTTGTTAAAGAACTATGACCACAAGTCTTACCCCCAATAATATTCATATTCACTATACCATCTTTATCGGATATAGCTCCACAATACACTCCTACTCCTGTTCCTTCAAATAAGGTCTTTCTTTGTTTATCAAATCTAGGATTAGCTTCTACTGATATACCATCCCAAGAATAAGGTGAATTAAATAATTGGAATACATTATTATGGCAGATACCATCTGCTGCTCCTATATCTATGGCAAAACCTTTCTCTTTTTTCTCTAACTTCTCTTTGAAGTAATCTAGAACTACCCTACTTTCATCACATACCGAACTTCCTATAATGTCCGGCCAAGCTAAATCTATTCTTTCTCTGTTTAGTAAATCGTTTCTCATGTTTTTTAGTATAATATAATCTTATCATTCTCATATCCACTTCTTTTTATATAATCTTCTATGAATCCAACCTCAACTTGATAAGGTCTCCATAATCCTATAGTAAGAGGTTTCCATTCTTTAAATCTTAGATTTATATTAGAATCTTTAGATTCATTAATCTTCATATTCTCCATTCCAATCACTAATAATCCCATGCATCATCCTCTTCTACGTTTGGTTTCTTTTTAGGCCTTTCATCAATACCATCTATATAGGTATCTTCATCATCATACTCAAAGTCTTGAATATCCACATCTTTGTAGAAGTTATCAACTAAGTGTAATTTATGTTCTTTATCCCATTCATCTTTTCCAAATCCGGCTGGGTCTGGATTCTCTGAAGTTGGAGTCGTATTCCATTCATCTTGAAAGTAGATTGTTGTATCTTTAGAGGAATTTGATTTATCAAATTTTTCTTCGTACACACCTTCGGATTCCATCCTACGGATATCTGAGTGTGGGATATCGTTTCCTTTTGTGGGATTCTTATGCTTTAGGAATTCTTTAAACATATCTTCATCACTCCAATGGAAATACTTATCTGCGTTTTTTGGAGTATCATTCTTCATCATCCAATGATGGAATTCTATTGCTTCTTTACTCATCGTTAGTTTGGTTTAGTTCTAATCTTAATACAAAATCTGGATTCTTTTGCAAATCTGTCATTGTTCTTAATCTTAGGGTAGGGTGTGGTGGTGTTACTAATCTTGTACAATCACTAAACTTACCATTACCTTCATATACTGCAAAATGAAATCCTACTGGTATATTTTTCCATTCAATAATACCATTCCCATTTATGCTCCAAGGTAACCATTCCCATGTACTAGTCTTATCCCACAAAAAAACATCACCAACTTTTAATTTTTTTTGAAATCGTGAAAATGTAAGTTGATTGAAGTGTTCATGAAATGTTTCATAAGTACAAAAATCAGGCTCTAATCCCATTCGTCTTAAAACATAAGTTAAACAGGTTTCGGTTTTTGTTAATCTCACAGGCTTTAACTCTTCATTAATTTTACTCATCCTTCTTTTCTTTCTTTTTTAGTGGTTTACGTCTTCCCGGTCTTTTCTTTACAATATGAGTATCTTCCTCAACTGCTTTTAATATCTCTTTTAATTTATCTATATTGATTGGATTACCACCTACCTCTATAGTATGTTTTAAATTATCTATAATCTCTTGTTTACGTGCTTTCTTACTTAGCTTTTTTGCCATTTTAATTATTTTATTTATATTAATATACAACATTATTTTTATATATCCAACTCTTCATCTAACTATTTTTCAAACATATTATACAAATCCAGTATTGAAAGAATATAACGTTGGTCTGTGTATGAAGTGAGTGTTGTTAATGTACCAAATGAAATATCACTAACAACAATATTATCCCCTAATTCTGTAATTATCCTCTTATAAGAATTTGGGTATAACTCTTTGGTTTTTTCCAAATTCTCTCTAATAAACGGCTTTAATCTATCTAAACAATTCTCCATTATATACAACAAGTTACAGTATCATAATCCTCAACTGATAGGGAATCCCACCAATCCTTTGCTACCTCATCTTCTTCGATTGAGATACTAAATTCTTTATCATAACTTCCATCCACTTTCTGAGGATAGATACACATACTGGAAGTATCAAATACACTTCCTACTGATTCTAAAACTATTAACATATTTTCAATTTTTATTTATCTATTACTTCCACTTCGGTCCAAGCTGCCAGATGTACTACTTCACCATTATCTCTGGTACAGTAACTATACATCCCATCAATACTTCTGAAGTTTAACTCTTCACCTTCTTCGATTTGAGGTGCACCTGGTGG
>Ga0115008_10000527_pt1 | contig 28797 bp, 31 predicted proteins | sample FraStrMetagenome_FD_87164 | JGI IMG/M metagenome (GOLD analysis project Ga0115008, IMG submission 87164) | Marine eukaryotic phytoplankton communities from Arctic Ocean - Fram Strait ARC3M Metagenome | ecosystem: Environmental > Aquatic > Marine > Oceanic | place: Fram Strait | collected... | reverse complement strand
TTAGTCAATCCAATTTTTAAAGTCTTTTACCCGTTCTCTGCTCACAATAATTTCTGTGTCTTTGTAGGATTGTAAGATTAACTTTAAACGAGAATTAGAATACTTTATCATTTCTTTTATTGCTGTCTTTTTAATGATAAAAGTTCTACTAACTCTAAAAAATTCTTTAGGATTTAAATCAATTTCTAAGCTGGTTAATGAATCAGTAATAATGTAATTATTTGTATCCATTTTTAAATAAGTTGCATTTTCGAAACTATAAAAACAAATCACTTCATTCGTTTTTATAATTTTTATCTTATTCCCTACTTTTACAGTAAAGGAATCTTTATAAATTTCAGTTTGATATTTTGAAACCAAAAGTTTAAATTTTTCTAAATCTTCATCTTTTTGATGTACATCTTTGGCTTTATCTATGGCTTCTGAAAGTTTTTCTATATTGATTGGTTTCAATAAATAAGAAACACTATTATAATCGAAAGCTTTGATGCTATAATTGCTAAATGCAGTTGTAAATATAATTTTTGAGCTAATATTTACCTGATTAAAAATCTCAAAACACAAGCCATCTGAAAGTTGAATATCTAAAAAAATTAAATCGGGTTGTTTATTTTTTTTGAACCAAGTTACCGTTGATTTTACTGAATTCAATTTGTCTAAAATTTCAATATCAAACACCTCTAATAAACGCTCAATTCTTCTGGCTGAAGGCAATTCATCTTCTATAATTAATGCTTTCATTATATGATTTCTAAAATTGGTAATTGAATTTTGTAACTATCCATAGAATTATAAATAACCACTTTTTGATCTGTAAAAAAAGCCACTCTCTTTTTAATGTTTTCAATTCCTTTTTGTGAGGCTTTTATACTTGATAATTTAGCATTTTTATTATTTTCCACATTTATAAAATTCCCTTTTGCTGAAATGCTAACTTCTACAGGATTTTCTTCATTGATTTCATTATGTTTTACTACATTTTCTAAAACTTGTTGCAAAATAGTAGAAACTATATATTTTTCACTCACTTTTTCATCAAAATTTATTACATAGGTGAAACCTGTTTCAAACCTATCTTTTATTAATTCTAGATAGGCTTGGGCAAAATTAATTTCGTCTTTTACCAAAACCACATCTTGTTTTTCTTGCTCTAGAAAATATCGATAAATATGAGATAAATTCTCTGAAAACCTAACTGCTTTCTTAGGGTTTTCTTCTATTAAACTAGTTAAAACATTAATATTATTAAACAAAAAATGCGGACTTATTTGATTTTTTAATTGTTGATAATTTAGCTGTGATTCTAGAGATTGATGTGATAAAAAAGATTTTTCTTGTTTATTTATTTCCAGTAAATAGCTAATCTGAACACACAACATAATCATAAAAGAAAATGGAACTCTAGACAATAAGTAAGTTAAAAAGTTCTGAATATTCATTGCTCCTGATAATTGACTGTACTTAAAATAACAACTTAATAAATAGAAAATAAAAACAGACAAATATGTAATTAATATCAACCATTTTTTATTGTTGTAATCTTTATAAATATAGTTGAAAAGAAAAATAGATAAAAAGTATAGTACAATTGCCGGTAACAGCAAAATACCGAAAAAGAAACGAACATTATCAAAAAAATTGGTAGTGGTAAAAGCAAAACCAAATAGCACCATATAAACAACGATTATTGATAAAGAAAAAATAAACGCTTTTAAAAACGGATATTTTAAGGTATCTGATGGTTTTATTTGATTTGATTTTTCAAAATAACCGTATAAATATATTAAAATACCAAGAACAATCGAAAATATAGAAAAACTATTAATACTATGGTTTAAATTTTTACCCTTAAAAAAAAGATAATCAAATAATATAAAATCAAAAAAATGAATTAAAATAAAAATGCTAATTGCCGAAATTGGAATGCCTAATGGAAGTATAATTTTAATTTTTGAAACATATAAACCACATAAAGATGCAATAAAAGAAGTAATGAAAATAACTGAAATTCCATCAAAAAAATCTTCTTTTAAAAATTCATTTGTTACAGATAAAACAATCACAATTGCCATTACAAATAAACTAATCCAGAAAGACTTCTTTAAAATTTTTACATACATTTTCTATTATTTAATTAATTGTAAATAATTCAGAGAGCTTCTTATTGAGTTTTTCTCCTCTTAAATTTCGAGCAACTATTATTCCTTTATTATCAATCAAAAAATTATCGGGAATACCACTTATACCATAAATCATTGATGCTCTATTGTTTTTACTTAAATCAGAAACATGTATCCAAGGTAGTTTATCTTTTTTAATTGCTTTTAACCAATTTTCTTTTTTAATATCTTCAGAAACTGCAAATATTTCAAAACCTCGAGGTTTAAATGTATTATATGTTTTTATTAAATTGGAGTTTTCAATTCTGCAAGGTCCACAATTTGAAGCCCAAAACTCAAGTAATATATATTTATTTTTAAATTTAGAAAACTGCAATAGATTTCCATTTACATCCCTCATTTCAAAGTCTACATAAGAATCACCTATATTGATTTCTCCTTTATTTAATTCTAAAAATTGTGCTACAGATTTACCATAAATAGATGTTTTATTTTTTTGGGAAAAATTATGGTACAATTGCCGAACATTAGCTTTATTAAATGTAGTTTTATAAGTTGATAATATACTCGCACTTATTATTGAGCTTGGATTATTTTCAACAAATTTTTGTTCAATTTTCAAACGCTCTTTCCTTGATTTCTCTTTTAATGAATTTGCTAGTTGATGAGATAACTTGTTTAAATCTCCTGAAATGACTGCATCTTTAAAATTTGAATTACTGGCATCAAGCGTCATATGATATTCGTCTAACCATAAAAAATTATAATTTTTATAGCTTTTATCGTGAATAATGACTCTAATTGGTAAACTATCAATTTTAGTTTTAAACTGAAAAATATTCTCTGTAACTCTAACTGAATCTAAAATAACATCATTGCCTGTATCTTTTAAATAAAGCCAAGTTTCATTTGGAATATTATTTGATTTCCCCTCTAAAATAAACACACTTTCATTTGTGTTATTACAAGATATAAAAGCACTCAATAGCGAAATAAACAGTATTTTCTTCATAATTTTTAATTTTCATCAAAAGTGAAGAATATCTACCTTTATAAAAAAATAAATATAGTGAATTGTAATTTTAGAATAGTGAATTGTAAAAGGCATCTAAATATAATTAAATAAACATATAGCGTATACATGCTATTCATCAAAAAAAAATCCAAAGTAATTTTCCCCTTTGGGGAATTGAAAGAGCATTAATCAATCCAATTTTTAAAGTCTTTTACCCGTTCTCTGCTCACAATAATTTCTGTGTCTTTGTAGGAATGTAATAGTAACTTTAAACGAGAGTTAGAATACGATATAATATCTTTTATCGCATTGATATGAATGATAAAAGTTCTATTTACTCGGTAGAATTTTTCAGGGTTTAATTGACCTTGCCAATGTTCTAAAGAATGATCTATTAAATAACTTCTACCTGTATTTGTATGTATATACGTAGCTTTATTTTCGCTATAAAAACATTCAATTTCATCTACATGAATAATTTTTATATGCTGACCAATTTTAATGGTAAACCGTTTTTTAAACTTTCTATCCACAGGATGAATTAGTAGTTTTCTAATATCATCTATATTCACTTGAATATTTGAGGGAGTAGATTGATTTGCTTTGTATTTGTTTACCGCAACCTTTAAATCACTATCATCTAAGGGTTTTAATAAATAATCTATGGAGTTTAGTTTGAAGGCTTTTAAGGCATACTCATCATAGGCCGTGGTAAAAATTATCGCAGATTTTACTTCTATTTCTTCAAAAATTTCAAAAGACAAACCATCTGATAACTGAATGTCTAAAAAGATTAAATCTGGATGCTCGTTTTGTTGAAACCAATTGATAGATTCTTCTACAGAATGTAACATTGTTTTTGCTTCTATTCCAATTGCTAGCAGCATTCTGTGTAACCTTCTTGCCGCTGGCTTTTCGTCTTCTATAATAATTACGTTCATTACTCTATGGGTTCTCGACTTAACAAACGAAGGTTGTTTATCTCTAAATTTTCTTGAGAATAACTTCCCACCGTTGAACAAGTCTTCAGTATTACTAATTTTTTTATGGGTTATTGCTTATCATTCATAAATTCTTTCACTTTTCGCTCTTCCCAATCTTTATTAAACAAGCTAGGTAAACCAAATATTTTTACAGCATGAACTATTAAAAATATCCCCCACCAAAAGAAAAAACTATAATTATCAGTATCCGTAAATGCTTCGAAGAATGAATCTCCAATGCTAATATCTTTATAAATTCTTCTTCCAATAAATATAAAGTTAATGATAAGGTAAACAGCTAAATGTTTGTAAAATTTTTTAATTTCATCTACTCTTTTTTTTGCTCTTGTATATTTTTCTGATACGTTGTTCTGTTCCATGGTTTTAGTTATTTTCATTCATATACGCGTCTACTTTTTTCTTTTCCCAATTATTTACAAAATCAATGTTATATCTAAAAGTAAGAATGCCACGAATAGCAGGTCCTACAAAACATAATAATACATGTATCCAAATAGTTGTTTTTACCCAATACAATAGATTTTCATTTGAAATATAAATTCCAAAAAATTCAATAATTGTATAAGAGAACATGACTAAAATAACGATCATAATTACAAATATTTGTAAATGATTGTAGAAATCTCTAATCCTCTTTACCCTTTTCTCTGCTTGCTTATAAGTAGTTTGTTTTTTGATAGATTCCACCGGTATTATCTTTGATTGTCCATGTATTCTTTTATCTTACGCTCTTCCCAGTCATTTCCCATAAAAAATGGAAATAAAAAAACTTTACATGTATGAATTGCTAGGCCTATGCCCCATAGTACCCAAACTCCATACAATCCAAAATCAGAAAATATTTCATTCAATGTTTTATCTTCAGTAATTCCGTCAATAATTTGACTTCCTGTTAAAAATAAATTCACAAGTACGTAGATGGCTAAGTGCCAATAATATCCTTTTAAATCTTCGACTCTTTTTTTAGCCCTTATGTATTTTTGTTCTTGCAAATGATTGTCTGGTTCCATGCTTAAAATTTATGATTATTCATGTATTTTTCTATCTGCTTTTTTTCCCAATCTTCACCAAAAAAGAGCTTTGACCCAAAAACTCCTAACCAATGAAAAGCCAATCCTATCCCCCAAAATAGCCAAGTAGAATAGACTCCAAAGTGTGAGATTGCATCTACAAAAGCCCCTTCGGAATCAGCATCATTCGTTAATCCAAAAATAATAACCCCAGAGATAAAGACATTAACAATGATGTAGACAATCAAATGAATATAGAATGCTTTTATTTTTTCTACTCGCTTTTTTGCAAGTATGAATTTATGTTCGGCTGTATAGTCTCTTTCCATTGTTTTCATCGTTTTTATTTTCTTCCATTATTTCTTTTATTTTTCTGTCTTCCCAACTTGAACTTAAACCTACTTTAGGCAAGCCAAAAACACTAAACCAATGACTGAAAAGACCTATTCCCCATCCTAATAATGAAAACCAAAACCAATGAAAGTGAGGCTCAAATTTTAAGTTTACAAAAATAATTGAGGGAATACCAATACAGTAAACTGTTGCATGTGCATAGAACCCTTTTATTTTTTTGATTCTTTTTTGTGCTTTTTTATATTTTTGCTCTTCTAAAAAGTTATTCTCCATTTTAATTATAGGTATTATTTTTATCTTTCTCCATCATTTCTTTAATTTTTCTGTCTTCCCAATTTTGCCCTAAGAATATATTATAATTATTCACTTCTAAAAAATGAAAAGCCAACCCTATTCCCCACCCAAAAAGCGGAAACCAGAACCAGTGAAAACCGGGTGAAAAGGTTAAGTTAATGAATATTAAAAAAGGATTTACGATACAGTAGGAAGCTAAATTTTGATAAAATTCCTTTAGCTTTTCTACTCTTTCTAGAGCTCTTACATACTTACTGTTCTCTAAATTATTAGTCTCAAATTTCATGTTATTTGTCTTTGTTAAGAGAGGTAAACTCACCTTAAATGTTTTGTTATTTCTTTCTATGATGACGTTTCTTTTGGTTATTAAACCGTATCTATCTGCAATATTTCTCAAGCCTATTTTTGTGCTTTTTCCGATTGCTTCTTTTGGATTGATGTTGTTTTCTATGTGTAAAAACCCGTCTTGTTCAAAAATATTAATTTCTAAAGGTTTTGCCGATGAAACCACATTGTGCTTTACTGCATTTTCTAATAATAACTGTAAAGATAGCGGCACAATTTTTAATTCATTATTGGTTACAGATGCTGGTATATTGAATTTAACAGCATCTTCAAAACGCATTCCCAATAATTCCATGTAGGTTTTGGCGAATCGTAATTCTTCTTCTAAAGGGGTTAACTCTTTGTTTCTTTGTTCTAAAACATATCGATATACTTTAGAAAGTTTTGTTGTAAATTTTTCTGCCAATGCCGGATTTTCACCAATCAGAGACGTTAATACATTTAAACTATTGAATAAAAAATGTGGATCTATCTGACTTTTTAAAGATTCAAATTTTGCAGTTTCTGTTTTGGCTACTATTTCTTGTTTGGTGCTTTCTTGTGATACAGATGCTTTCCAATTAATCATAAAACCTCTAGCATGTAAAAAAGCAGAGACTCCTAATGATAAAATAATATAGAATAAATGAATCCACAAGAAATCTCCCTTAAAAAAATTGGCTGAACTGTTGTCATTAATAATAATAAACACTACATAATCTATAATCAAAACAACAGGTATTGTATATACTATTGTTGCAATAATACCTGCCCAAACTCTTTGATTCGTTTGCGCAATCCAATCCCATTTTTTTGATAAATAAGTATTGATAAACCCATTTCCAAATCCTAGACCAAAAGAATACATTCCAGAAATAATGAAAGACCATAACACACCTTCTAAAGAACCCTGACCGAATACTACACCAAATAATACTCCAAAAATTATAGTGATCTTTAAGCATAGTATTACCTCTTTTTTAATGCTTATATTTATAGGTAGGTCTTGATTTTTCATTGTTCTATCGAATTTACAACAGGAATTAATTACTGGTATTTTGCTTAAAATTTAATAGCTAAAGATACATTTTTATCAGAAACAATAAACTTTGCATCATCAAATTTTGGTGGTCCAAAAGACATATTATTATTAGAAGCTCCGTAATCTTCTAAAGGCATTCCATTTGATTGAAAATCCATTTTATCATTGTTATTTTTATCATGGAAACAAACAATTGCATATTCTCCTTCAGTCACATTTTCGAAAACTATGGTACTTTTTCCTTCTTTAATTTTACCTTCTTTACCCTGAATTGGGTTTCTCATAAAGTTGTCTTTAGCATATAAAGAAAACCCTATTTTACCATCATCTGAAGATGCATTTACAACGGTTACTGTTATTTTTTTGTTTTGCGCATTGATCGAACTTGTAAAGATTGAAAATAGTATGACTAAAATTGATACTAAAAATTTCATATGGATTGTTTTAATGGTTAATAATGATACAAAGATGCAGTACCATCACAAATTTTAAAATAAAAACATACCCAACTGTATATTTTTAAGAATGAATTGTAAAAAGTTGAACATAAAATTATTCGGTAATTATGAAACAACAAAATATGATAGATCCAAAAATCAGGATATAGAATACGATTTTCTAGTTACATTCTCAATCTATCTAATTACAGACTTTAATTTAAGAGGTTTCATTCCATCGATGATAGAAATCTAATAATAAAAACTAAAATTAATGCGGTATCTCAATTCATTATTCTTCTCATTTTTTAACAAGAATGATATTTTATACATGGAAAACGAAGTAGATTTACGAATACTACTTTTGGGTACATTCATTTTTAATAAATTGATAAAAATTTTAAAAAAGAATGAATGTATACCCTCAATTCAAAAAATAGCATACATTTGTAGCATGTTTACTTCAACAAATAAAAAAAACACAAGAGTTCCCAGATTGCGCTTTCGCAATACCATTCGCTAGTTCTAAAATTTAGCCAAAAGGAAACCTTCATTTTTTATTTTTTATCACATGTATTACCAAACAAACTTCAAAAACCTTCAAAATATTATTATTTCTATAAATAATAAAAATACTGTTCGCCGCTTTTTATTTTTTCGCCCTTTGGGTGCTTAAAAAACTTTAGAATTAGGTGAGTCCAATTCTACATTCACAACATCATTTCAATATCTATTCAATTTTAAAACACCAATACAATGCAAATTGTAATTGCAAACAAATCACATAGTGTGTATGCAGAAATTATCTGTAATACAATTAAAGAAGCTTCCAAAATTAGAGGAACAGGAATTGCAAAACGAAAACCAGCCTATATTATTTCTAAAATGGAAAACGGTAATGCAGTCATTGCTTTAGAGGGTGATAGATTTGCAGGTTTCTGTTATATAGAAGCTTGGGATCATGGAAAATTTGTTGCCAATTCTGGGTTAATAGTGCATCCAGATTATAGAAATTTAGGCTTGGCAAAAAAAATTAAGCAATTAATTTTTAAGCACTCTAGGACCAAATTCCCAGAGGCTAAAGTCTTTAGTATTACAACAGGTTTAGCGGTTATGAAACTAAATAGTGATTTAGGCTATAAACCGGTAACCTTCTCTGAACTTACAGACGATCAATCTTTTTGGAAAGGCTGTCAAACCTGTAAAAATTACGATGTATTAACCAGAACAGAACAAAAAATGTGTTTGTGTACAGGAATGTTATATGACCCAAAACTAAACAACAAAGAATCCTCTAAAGAAGTAAAAGAAAACGTTTTTAAAAGACTGAAAAAGATAAAACACAACCTATTTCTAAAAAAAGAAAAAAATGTCAAATAATAAAAAAGAAAAATTAGTAATCGCTTACAGTGGTGGCTTAGACACCTCTTATTGTGCTGTAAGTTTATCAAAAGAATATGAAGTACACGCAGTAAGTGTTAACACGGGCGGATTTACTTCAGATGAAATAAAAAATATTGAAAGTAATGCCTATAAAATGGGTGTTTGTAGCTATAAAAATATTGATGCTATTAGTACTTTTTACAATAAAGTAGTAAAGTATTTAATCTTTGGAAATGTTTTAAAAAACAATACCTATCCGCTTTCTGTGAGCGCAGAAAGAATTATTCAAGCCATTGAAATTATAGAATATGCAAAAAGTATAAACGCAGCATACATTGCACACGGAAGTACAGGCGCAGGAAATGATCAAGTTCGTTTTGATATGATTTTTCAAACTTTGGCACCAAATATTAAAATTATTACGCCCATTAGAGACGGTAGCTTAACAAGACAACAAGAAATCAATTATTTAAAAGAAAACGGTGTTGAGATGTCTTGGGAAAAATCAAAATACTCAGTAAACAAGGGTCTTTGGGGAACAAGTGTTGGTGGTTCTGAAACCTTAACATCAGAAAAAGCCCTGCCAGAAGCCGCATATCCTTCTCAATTAGAAAAACAAGGTGAAGAAAAAATACTCTTAACGTTTAAGAAGGGTGAATTAGTTGCTTTAAATGATGTTGTAAACACATCAGAAAAAGTAATTGAAATTTTAAATACTATGGCATCCAAATATGCTATTGGAAGAGATATTCATGTTGGAGACACCATTGTTGGTATTAAAGGAAGAGTTGGTTTTGAAGCTGCTGCTGCTTTAATTACGATAAAAGCACATCATTTATTGGAAAAGCATACCCTTACAAAATGGCAATTACAACATAAAGAATATTTGGCAAATTTCTATGGAATGCACCTGCATGAAGGTCAGTACTTAGATCCTGTAATGAGAGATATGGAAGCCTTTTTACAAAGTTCTCAAAAGAAGGTTTCTGGCGATGTCATGGTAACGCTAAAACCGTATCATTTTAGTTTAGATGGAATTGTTTCTAAACACGACTTAATGAATACAGCATTTGGAAGTTATGGAGAAGAAAATAAGGGATGGTCAGCGAATGATGCAAAAGGGTTTATCAAGATTCTTGGAAATCAGAATAAAATTTATCAACAAGTAAACTCATAAGTATGTTAGAAATAGGAATTATTGGTGGAGCTGGTTATACCGCTGGTGAATTAATTAGATTGTTATTAAATCACCCCAAAACGAATATAAATTTTGTTTTCAGTACTTCAAATGCTGGTAACAAACTGTACAAGGTACATCAAGATTTAATTGGAAGTACAGAAATTAGTTTTACTTCAGAGATCAATTCGAATATTGATGTTTTATTTTTGTGTTTAGGCCATGGAAATTCAACTTCTTTTTTAAAGAAACACCAATTTTCATCCACCACAAAAATAATTGATTTAAGCAATGATTTTAGGCTTACTAAAGATAAAAATCTGGAAGAAAAAAGTTTTGTTTATGGTTTACCAGAGCTGCAAAAAGAAGCGATAAAAAAGGCCGATTACATTGCAAATCCTGGTTGTTTTGCAACAGCTTTACAACTAGCAATTTTACCTTTAGCAGCAAACAATTTATTGCAAGATGATGTTCATATACATGCAGTAACTGGTGCAACTGGAGCAGGAACTTCCTTATCTAAAACTACACATTTCACTTGGAGAGATAACAATTTCTCACATTATAAAGCTTTTAACCATCAGCATTTAGGAGAAATACATCAGACTGTAAAGCAATTACAAACAAATTTTAACTCAGACATCAATTTCGTACCCAATAGAGGTAATTTCTCTAGAGGAATTTTTGCAACGACTTATACAAAGTTTAACGGAACTATACAGGAAGCAAAAAAAAAATATAAAGAATATTATAAAGACGTTGCTTTTACTTTTGTCTCTGAGAATGAACTTCACTTAAAACAAGTGGTAAACACGAATAAATGTTTGCTTCATTTAGAAAAGCATAACAACAAATTACTAATTACAAGTGTGATAGATAATTTATTAAAAGGGGCTTCTGGGCAAGCAATTCAGAATATGAATTTAATGTTTGGCTTTGAAGAAAGCGAAGGTTTAAAGTTAAAAGCAAGTTATTTTTAGAAAATACTTCTGCCGCGTTAGCGATTGAAAAGACATCCTTTTGAGGAACAAAAAAAAATAGAATGTAAAGCGCGCCCCTTGAGGGATCCGCTCAAAAAAATAAAAAAATGAAAATAGCAATCATAGGAACAGGAAATTTAGGAAAATCTATAGCGAAAGGTTTGATTACCGACAACGCAATTACCTCGTTGTTCTTGACAAAAAGGAATTTAGATGGAATCGCTGAATTTGAAGGATACAAAAACATAGTCTTAACAACGGACAATCAAAAAGCTATAAAAAATTCTGATATTATAATCCTAGCAGTACAACCTGCTCATATTGAAGGAATTTTAGAAGATATGAGTCCATATTTAACAGAAAACCATGTGCTAATCTCTACAGTTACAGGCTTTTTAATCCCTCAAATTGAAGCGATTATTGGTACAGACAAATACATTGTTAGAGCCATGCCAAACACCGCAATTGCCGTTGGAAAATCGATGACCTGTTTGTGTGCCAACAAACAAGGGCAAAAAAGAATTCAATTGGCAAAGGCTATTTTTAACAGATTAGGACACTCTATGTCGATACCAGAAGCTCAAATGCAAGCTGCAACCGTTATTTGTGCAAGTGGTGTTGCCTTTTGGATGCGTTTAATTCGGGCAACAACACAGGCTGCAATTCAGTTGGGTTTCGACGCCAAAGAAGCGCAAGAATTAGCCATGTTTACAAGTGAAGGCGCTGCTAATTTATTAATAGTGAGTGGCAAGCATCCTGAAGAAGAAATTGATAGAGTTACCACACCGCAAGGTTGTACAATTACCGGTTTAAATGAAATGGAACACAAGGGGTTGAGTTCCTCTTTAATTCAGGGAATGGTTGCCTCATTTCTCAAAATTAATGAAATTAAAAAAGAACAGATATGAGTTTATTTAATGTATATCCATTGTTCAACATTACTCCTGTAAAAGGAAAAGATGTCTACATTTTTGAAGAGGACGGAACAAAATATCTAGATTTATATGGAGGACATGCTGTAATTTCTATCGGGCACTCGCACCCGACTTATGTAAAAAACATTAGCAAACAAGTTGCAGAATTGGGTTTTTATAGCAATTCTATTCAAAATCCTTTACAAACTGAATTGGCCAATAAAATAGCTACTGTATCTGGTTGTAAAGACTATGAATTGTTTTTATGTAATTCGGGTGCAGAAGCCAATGAAAATGCTTTAAAATTAGCTTCTTTTCACACCCATAAAAAAAAGGTAATTGCTTTTAAAAATGGTTTTCATGGAAGAACCTCTGCTGCGGTTGCAACAACAGACAATCAAAAAATTATTGCCCCCATCAATGCACAACAAGAAGTAGAAATTTTAGCTTTAGGCGACTTAGAAGGTTTAGAAAAAGCATTGAAAAAAAATGATGTGTGTGCTGTTATTATTGAATTTATTCAAGGTGTTGGCGGATTGGAGGAAAGTACCTCCGAATTTTATGAAGGTGTAGATACATTATGTAAAAAATACAATGCCTGTTTTATTGCTGACGAAGTTCAGTCGGGTTTTGGAAGAACTGGTGATTTTTTTGCTTTTCAAAAATACAACCTAACGCCAGATATTATTTCTATTGCAAAAGGGATGGGAAATGGATTTCCGATTGGCGGAATTCTAATTCACCCAAATATTAAAGCTTCTTTTGGTTTGTTAGGAACAACCTTTGGAGGAAATCATTTAGCCTGTATTGCATCTTTAAGTGTTTTACAGGTTCTCAAAGAAGAAAAACTAATGCAAAATGCCTTAGAAGTTTCAAGGTATTTTTTACAAAAATCAACCACAATACCCAATTTAAAAACAGTAAAAGGCAGAGGGTTAATGTTGGGGCTGGAATTCAATTTTCCAATTGCCGAACTTCGAAAAAAATTAATTTTTTCACATAAAATATTTACAGGAAGCTCTAAGAATCCGAATTTATTAAGGATTCTTCCTCCATTAACTATAAAAAAACAACATATTGACCTCTTTTTTGATGCTTTAAATAGTGAATTATCATGAAAAAATATACCGATATAGACGACATTAACGATATCAATTCTTGGATTGAAGAAGCAAAAGAACTGAAGAAAAATCCATTAAAAAATAGTGAATTAGGAAAAAATAAAACGTTGGGGTTATTATTCTTTAATTCAAGTTTAAGAACTCGTTTAAGTACTCAAAAAGCAGCACAAAATTTAGGAATGAATGCGATTGTAATGAATGTTTCTAATGATGCTTGGGGAATTGAATTTGAAGATGGAAAAATTATGAACGGTACAACCGCAGAACATATTAAGGAAGCGGCTGCTGTGGTTTCTCAATATTGTGATGTGATTGCCATAAGAACTTTTGCTTCGTTGTTAGAAAAAGAAAAAGATGAAACTGAACAGGTCTTAAAATCGTTTATAAAATTTGCTTCTGTACCAATTATAAGCATGGAAAGCGCAACGGGTCACCCTTTACAAGGGCTAACAGATGCCATTACAATTTCTGAAAATTCAACTAAAAAAAGACCCAAGGTTGTTTTAAGTTGGGCACCGCATATTAAAGCATTGCCGCACGCAGTTGCAAATAGTTTTACACAAGCTATGCAAAAAATGGATGTGGAGTTTGTAATTGCAAACCCTGAAGGATATAATTTGAATCCAGAAATCACAAAAAATACTCCTATTTATCATACACAAGAAGAAGCTTTTAAAGATGCTGATTTTGTGTACACAAAAAATTGGTGTTCTTACGATGACTATGGAAAAGTAATGAATACAGACACAAACTGGATGATTACTAAAGAAAAAATAGGGCAGGCTAAATTTATGCACTGTTTGCCTGTAAGAAGAAATGTTGTTGTTGAAGATGCTGTTTTGGATGCTGATTGCTCATTGGTTATTGAACAAGCAAATAACAGAACCTATGCAGCACAATTGGTTTTGAAAAAAATACTATAAAATGCAAAAAGAAAAACTATCCATTGTAAAAATAGGAGGAAATATTATTGAAGATGAAACCTCGTTAAACACCTTCTTAAAATTATTTTCTACTCTAAAAGGGAAAAAAATTTTAGTCCACGGAGGAGGAAAACGTGCCACTCATATTGCTTCAAAATTAGGGATTGAATCTAAAATAATTAATGGCAGACGGATTACTGATGCGAAAACTTTAGAGGTAATTACCATGGTATATGGGGGTTTGGTTAACAAAAATATGGTTGCTAAATTACAAGCATTACAAATTAATGCCATTGGTTTAACTGGCGCAGACATGAACAGCATAAGATCGGAAAAAAGGCCTGTAAAAGAAATTGATTTTGGGTTGGTAGGTGATGTAACAGAAATTGCCTCTACTGCTATTCAAAAATTAATTCAAGCAGATTTCACCCCTGTGTTTTGTGCCATAACACATGATGGAAATGGACAATTATTAAACACAAATGCAGATACCATTGCAAGTCAAGTTGCAGTGGGTATGAGCAAAATCTATGAAACATCTATTTATTACTGTTTTGAATTGAATGGTGTTTTAAGAGATATCGACGATAAAAAATCAGTTATAAAAGCTATCAATTCTAAAAAATATCAAGAATTATTAAAGGATGGCATTATTACAGATGGATTATTACCCAAATTAGAAAACTGTTTTGATGCGCTAAAAAATGGAGTTCACAAAGTAAATATGGGTAATACTGCTATGCTGACAAAAGAAAACGATCATTTTACAACCATTACATTATAACAATGAATATCGAAAAATTAACAGAAACCGCAATTTCTCTTTTAAAAAATTTGATAGAAACACCATCATTTTCAGGAGAAGAAGATCATACCGCTAAAATTATTGAAGGCTGGTTTGTCCAACATAATATTCCGTTTAAAGTATCAAAAAATAACATTTGGGCAACCAATAAACATTTTGATGAACGAAAACCCACTCTATTATTAAACTCTCATCACGATACTGTTTATCCAAATTCGGCCTATACCAATGATCCTTTCAAAGCCATTGTAAAAGAGGGCAAACTATATGGTTTAGGATCAAATGATGCTGGAGGATGTTTGGTCTCATTAATGGCTACTTTTACTAATTTTTACTTATGTGAAAACTTAACGTACAATCTCGTAATGGTGGCTTCGGCGGAAGAAGAAAGTAGTGGTAAAAATGGGTTGAATTCCATGTTGCCCATTATTCCACATATTGACGTGGCAATTATTGGCGAACCCACTTTAATGGATTTAGCAGTTGCAGAAAAAGGGTTGGTTGTTTTTGATGGGATTGTAGAAGGAACTCCGAGTCATGCTGCACATCCAAACAACAACAATTCAATTTATAATACCATTGAAGTTTTACAATGGTTTAAAGATTTTAAATTTAAAAAAAAATCAGAAGCTTTAGGTGCTGTAAAAATGACTGTTACGCAAATACAAGCAGGTTCTCAGCACAATGTGATTCCCGCACACGTAGAATTGGTTGTTGATGTTCGAGTAAATGATAGGTATTCTAATGAAGAAATTTCAACAATTTTAGAAGAAAAATCACCTTGTACAAAAATAACTCCAAGAAGTTTACGATTAAATTCCTCTGCCATCTCTAAAGATCACGATTTGGTAAAAGCAGGAATTGCAATGGGAAGAAAGACTTATGGTTCGCCTACACTATCTGATCAAGCAGTGTTGAATTGTGAGTCTTTAAAATTAGGTCCTGGAGATAGTACACGTTCACATTCTGCAAATGAATTTATTTATTTGGCTGAAATTGAAGAAGGGATCCAGATATATATTGAATTGCTAAAGCGTGTACTAGTTTAATAGTAAAAGTATATGCATATAGAGTTTGAATACAATTAAGATCCACTATGAATGACACTTTGACGTGGAATAAAATAAAATGAAACAAATAATCGATTAAAGATCAAGAATATGAAACTTTGGGACAAAGGATTTTCAATAGACAAACAAATAGAAAAATTTACCGTTGGTAACGACAGAGAAATTGATATGCATATTGCAAAATATGACGTACAAGCTTCTTTAGCTCACGCAATAATGCTTGAATCTATTGGTATTATTACTGCGAACGAATTGAAAGACCTAAAAAGGGGTTTACAAGAATTAGCGGTGGATATTGAAAATGGAACTTTCAGTATTGAAGGTTCTTTTGAGGATGTACATTCTAAAATTGAATGGGAATTAACCAATAAGTTAGGAGAAGTTGGAAAGAAAATTCATACGGCACGTTCTAGAAATGACCAAGTTTTAGTGGCCCTTCATTTGTACTATAAAGAAAATTTAGCCAGTATAAATAAGAAAACTGAAAGACTTTTTGAGACCCTTTTAGAGTTAGCAGAAACCCATAAAAAACAGGTATTACCTGGGTATACACATTTACAAGTTGCAATGCCTTCTTCTTTTGGATTGTGGTTTTCTGCCTATGCAGAATTGCTAATTGATGATGTTTATATGTTGAATGCCGTTGCTAAAGTTGTAGATCAAAATCCCTTAGGTTCTGCAGCAGGTTATGGAAGCTCCTTCCCTATTGATAGAGAATTAACAACCAAAGAATTAGATTTTTCGACTTTAAAATACAACGTCGTTGCAGCTCAATTAAGTAGAGGCAAAAGTGAGCGTTCTATTGCTTCCGCTTTGGGCGGATTGTGCAATACCATGTCTCGATTTGCAATGGATGTTTGTTTGTATATGAGTCAGAATTTTAATTTTATTTCTTTTCCCGATAAATTAACCACGGGTAGCAGTATTATGCCTCACAAGAAAAATCCTGATGTTTTTGAATTGATTCGTGGAAAATGCAATAAAATTCAGGCATTACATACAGAAATGGTGATGATTACCAATAATTTACCAACGGGTTATCATAGAGATTATCAATTATTAAAAGAAAATATTATCAATGCTTTTGAAGATGTAAAAGATATTTTAGACATCTTTAATTATGCAATTCAACAAGTAATTGTGAAAGATATCGATTTGAATGATGAGAAATATCAATACTTATTTACAGTAGACAGTATCAATAATTTAGTAGTTGAAGGCATGTCTTTTCGAGAAGCCTATCAAAAAATTGGCGGAGAAATTCAAAATGGAAGCTATCAACCAGATTTAGGGAAGCAACATACTCATATTGGTAGTATTCATCATTTATCATTGGATAAAATTAGAGAAAAATTTCCTAAATAGGGAATAGAGTGAAGAGCAAAGGAGGTCTGATTGTACAAATACAATTTACAAAAGTAATATCCTTATAACGCCAGAGTCAATAAAACTAAAGACCTGTCTAGATTAATAATGGTGTATATAGAGAACGCCTACCTGAATCCGTGCCATAATTAATGGCATGGATATTCTACCTGAGCCAATCAATTGTTATCAATTAGAAAGTACCGATAAAAAAGGGTTTTATACAGATTTTCTGTAAAAAATACTCTTTTTAAATTCATTAATATTAGCTAATTTGCAGTTTAAATATTTAGATTCACAAATAATCCTATTACATAATGAAATTTGCAAATACCTTACAACAACCCTTTACCTTACCTTGTGGTGTTACAATACCTAATAGAATCGTAAAATCTGCCATGAGTGAAAACAATGCAAATAAAGGAGGAAAACCTTCAGAACGTATTATAAAACTATATAAAACTTGGGGAGAAGGTGGTTCTGGTATTCTAATTTCTGGAAACGTAATGATGGACAGTAAGGCATTGAATGAACCTAGAAATGTGGTTGTAGAAGATGAAACGTATATGAAAGAGCTTAAAGAATGGGCTCAAGTTTCACAAAAACATGGCAGCCATCTCTGGATGCAAATTAATCATCCTGGCAGACAGTCTCCCAAATTTAATAAAGAGGTAGTAAGTGCTTCCGATGTTCAATTGCCTATGAAATCAATGTTCCCTAAACCGAGACCGATGACAGAAGAAGAAATTTGGAAAGCCATAGAGGGTTTTGGAGATTGTGCGTTGATTGCAAAAAAAGCAGGTTGGAAAGGGGTTCAAATACATGGAGCTCATGGATATTTAGTAAGTCAGTTTCTTTCTACACTTACAAATCTACGAACAGATAAATGGGGAGGAACTTTAGGAAATAGAGCTCGTTTCGCCTTAGAAATTTACAGAAATATGCGAAGAAAAGTGGGTGCGAATTTTCCTATTGGGATTAAAATAAACTCTGCAGATTTTCAACGAGGAGCATTTACCGAAGAAGAGTCTCTAGAAGTTATCGATATGCTTTCTGCTGAAGGGCTGGATATGATTGAAGTTTCTGGTGGGACTTACGAAAAAGCAGCAATGATGGGTGCAGGAAAAAAAATAAAGGAAAGCACACAAAAAAGAGAAGCCTATTTTGCTGATTTCATTGTAAAAGCAAGAGCAAAAACCAAAGCTCCATTATTATTAACTGGAGGATTTAGAACTTTACAAGTGATGTCGAAAGCCATTGAAAATAAGGAGCTAGATTTTGTGGGTTTAGCTCGTCCTTTTGCTGTATTTCCTCACCTCTCTAAAGAGTTTTTTGAAGGAATTAGAACAGAAGTTCATATTCCAGCTGTAAAGACTGGTTTAAAATTTATTGATAAAATGGGTTTCTTAGATATTTCTTATTTTTCTGAACAAATGAGAATGATGGGTAAAGGTGATTTACCAGATCCCAAATTAAGTGTCTGGTCAGTTTTGTTTAATTACATCAAAAAAACTGTATTTTGAATCCTTGTGTCAAATAGGTAAACTAGACTAGAAAGCTCTTTGAAAAACGGCTTTTATAAAATTAATTGGAGGCATTTTAAATTGAATCTGTAAATCTTCTGACAGCGAAGTCTCTTCGTCTAAAAATTTTAGTATTTTTTTGGGAGCATTTTTTTGAAACATTTTTGAAAAAAGAAGTGCTCCGATATGGTTTTTTTTTGATAAAATATCTAACAATAATAAATCGTAAAACCAAAATTTATTTATTTTATGAAATTTAGGTAAGGGCTTATTTTGCTTTAAATGCGCTATAAGTTTCGCTGTTTTTTTAGTGGTATTTTTAAATGTAAAGCCTGTACTAGCTTTAGACCAACCTCCTGCGGTACCAATATTAATAATGTTTTTAGAATTGTGTTCCCAAAATTTATAACAAGTCATTGGTATGGAACCTTGCTCCTTTTCTACTATTTCGTAATGGGTAATATTTCTTTCTTCTAAATATTTTTCAATGGCTAACTTATAGTCATCGTAAGGCAGCAAATCTTTTGAAAATAGGGTATATTCAAACAAAGCCTCATTTTTAGCAAATGGTAAAATATACATAAAACGAGTATTTCCATTTTGAGCCACTGTAAAATCCATGAAAGTAGCAGCACTATCATTAAAAGAATCTTTCTTCGTTTTTATAAAAAACCCCACAAAATGCTGTTGTAAAACCGGGTACTTAGTTTGCATTTTATACGCGTTAGAAAATAAAATACTATTTAAAATTACAGCAGTTGTATAAGTCTTATCATTGGTTGTAACTTCAGAACTATCAGACAATTGCTGAATACTTAGCACATTTGTAGCTAGAAAAGTAATATTTTTTTTTGTTTCTAAGTGTTTCCATATTTTAGCATAAAAATCTTCACTACGAATCATTTTGTATTGATAAGGAGCGATACTTTCTATGGACGAATGAAGTTCACTTTTAAAAATAATATTTTTCCAAGATGCACGTACAATATGGTTCCACTCATCATTTTCAGTTCCCCAATAACACCAAGTTCTATCGTTTGTGTTTTTCTTTTCTCTATCTAAAATTAATATTGATTTATCATCAAAAAAAGCATCTTTAGACATTCTGTATGCCATCATTAGCCCGGATGCACCTCCACCAACAATTATGTAGTCGTAATCATTCATTATAGTGGGATAAATTATATATGAAATGAAAGTAAAAAAGAATTTAAAATACTTAAAACCTTATATTTTTGGTTTTTGAAAATATTTAAAAGGTACAAACAGCATACCAAAGCACTCACTATCTTCTTTACCCATATTTTTATGATGAATCTTATGTGCTTTTCTCAAACCTTTTAAATACCTGTTATTGGTATTTTTAAACCATTTAAATCGTTGATGAATTAAAACATCATGTACCATAAAATAAGCGAGTCCGTAACATAAGATACCTAGACCTATAAAAAACAAATAAGTATATTCTGTATATGTTCCAAAATAGAACAGAGCAATACTTGGTATTGCAAAAACAATAAAAAAAGCGTCATTTTTCTCAAAACCTGTATACTTTGGTTGGTGATGATCTTCATGTAAAAACCATCCAAAACCATGCATTATATATTTATGTGTACACCAAGTTACACCTTCCATTGTTAAGAAAACTCCTAAAGTAATTAAAAAAAACATAGTCAAATAATATTCAATTTATATTTCACATAACTTCTTGCCAATAAATTTATTTTCATTGGGTCAGAAATTCGAATTCTGGTATCCATAATTTTTTCTGAAGGAACAGCCTTTAGTTTTTTAAGCAATCGCCTATAATATCGATACGCCATATAAACTCCAAACTTTGCTTCAACAGGTAACTTTAAAATACCGTGATTGTATGCATAGTCAAAATCTTCTTCAATTTCCTCAATAATTAGTTGTTTTGATTGTTGATCCAATTTTCCTAAATCTATGTTTGGAAAATAAGAACGATTTAAAACCTCATAATCATCTTTTAAATCTCTTAAAAAATTAACTTTCTGAAATGCTGAGCCTAGACGCATTGCAGCATCTTTTAGATTGTCAAACATTACATCATCGCCATTAACAAAAACTTTTAAACACATTAAACCAACAACATCTGCAGAACCATAAATATATTCGTTGTATTCTTCTTTTGTTGAATATTCAGTTTTGTATAAATCTGCTTTCATACTTTTTAGAAAAGCATTTACCATTTCTTCAGGTATGTTATATTTATTAACTGTTTGCTGAAATGAATTTAAAATAGGGTTTAAGCTAATACCTTGTTCTACGGCTAAATAATAATTTTTCTCAAAATTATTCATTAGCTTTTCCTTATCATATTCATGAAAAGTATCTACAATTTCATCAGCAAAACGAACAAATCCATAAATATTATAAATGTCTTTTCTAATAATTGGTGATAACATCTTTACAGCCAAGGAAAATGACGTACTGTAACTTTTTGTTACTAATTTGCTACAATCATAAGAAACATTATCAAATAATTCTTTCATTTACTTTTCGTTTTTTATAATTAAATCTGATACAATTTTACCAGAAATTAAAGCTGGTGGAACTCCTGGTCCAGGAACTGTTAATTGACCCGTAAAAAATAAATTTTTCACTTTACTACTCTTTAAATTAGGTCTTAAAAAAGCGGTCTGCATAAGTGTATTTGCCATTCCGTAAGCATTTCCTTTGTATGAATTATATTCTTCTTTAAAATCTCTTACACAAAAAGATTTTTTAAATAAGACATTATCTTTCACTTTTTGATGTGTCATTTTCTCAAATCTATCCATAATTTTTTCGAAATACTCCTGCCTTAAATCCTCTGTATCTTCAATACCTGGTGCAATTGGCACTAAGAAAAACCCTGCTTCTTTCCCTTCTGGAGCGGAAGACTTATCCGTCATGGATGTGAAATTAGCATAAAATAATGGATCTGTTGGCCATTTAGGGGTATCATAAATTTCTTCAGCATGTTTATCAAAGTCCGAATCGAAAAATAATGTATGATGACTTGCATTTTGTATTTTCTTATCAAAACCAACATAAAACAATAGAGATGATGGAGCAAAAGTCTTTTTAGACCAATATTTTTCTGAATACTGTTTTAAATTTTCATCCAATAGAGTTTCTGTATGATGGTAATCTGCTCCACTTAAAACTAAATCTGTTTTAATGTTTTCACCATTAACTATTAGCCCATTTACATTATTGTTGTTGTCAGTTGTTATTTTTTCAACATTTGCATCAACTTTAAATTGAACATTTAGTGAAGTTGCCAATGCAACCATTCCTTCTATAACTTTGTACATCCCTCCCCTTGGGTGCCAAGTACCTAAACCAAAATCTGCATAATTCATGAAATTATAAAATGCAGGAGTATTGCTTGGTTTAGCACCTAAAAACAAAACTGGGAACTCTAAAATCTGTATTAATTTATTACTTTTAATCTGCTTCCTAACTTGTTTTCTTATTGTAGAAAAAAATTGTGAAACCCTTGCTACTGTTTTGGTTGTTACCAATTCTAAAGGTGAAATACCGGGCCTATATACCAAATCTTTAATCGCAGTATCGTAATTAGCCTTTGCAGAATCTAAAAAAGTTTTTAGATGTTTTGCACTACCTGTTTCTTCATTTTCAAACATTTGATAAATTTCATCTAATTTATCTGAAATGGTAATAGAATCATTTTCACCAAAATATACTTCATAACCTGGACTTAGTTTATCTAGGGTGTAATAGTCTGATGGTTTTTTATCAAAATCGGCAAAAAAACGTTCAAAAACATCTGGCATCCAATACCAAGAAGGACCAATATCAAAAGTAAATCCATCTTTTTTATATTGCCTTGCTCTTCCTCCTAAAGTACTGTTTTTTTCTAGGACAGTTACCTTATAACCAGCTTTTGCTAGGTAACAAGAAGCTGCCAAAGAAGAGAACCCTGAACCAATTATATAGATGTTTTTTTTCATTTTTTTTTATGTCTAACAAATATACTTATTTATTAAACATTGTGTTTCATTAAAAGTGAAATTATAAATCTTTTAACAAATCAGAATTAGAATTATAAAGTTTAATTTTTGAATTAAAAATAGTGTTATTTACCAAATGAGTTTTTCTTCCTGTAGCTATTAATACATGATTTGTACCTTTTAAAATATCATCAATTTTATTAAAATAACTTTCAATTTTATCATCATAGGGCATTATGGTCATTGAAGTAATAAAACAAATCTCTCTACCATTTTTAAAGAAATAATCGAGATTGTCTAGTGGTAGACTTTGACCTAGGTATATAGTATGATTTCCTCTTAAAACTAATTCATAATTTAAATATAATAAACCCAATTCGTGAATTTCATTTTCAGGGAGAAACAATACATAAGATTTATTGGAACTGTTTATGTTATATTCAAGTTTTTCGGTGTTAGATTGTATCTTTTGTGCTATTAAATTTGATATAAAGTGTTCGTGAGCTGGCATCAATGTATCTGTCTGCCATAACAATCCAATGTGATTTAAAAAAGGAATAAAAATATCTTTAAAAATTTCTCTAAATGACATTTTCTGTAAAAGCTTGTTGTAGGTATTATTAAACAATATTTTATCAAACTGAAACATTGATAATTTAAGGGAATTGATAGCTTGATCATTAATTGCGATTGTAAAAGCAACCTCTCTAGAATGCAGTAATAAATCTTCATCAGACATTTTTGCAATCTTAGATATCTTAAAATTATTATTGTTTAATAAAACAATATTAAGCAGTTTTAATAAGTTTTCATTGGAATAGAATCTAATGTTAGTTTCAGTCCTTTTGGGTTTTAAAAGATTGTATCTTTTTTCCCAAACACGAATTGTATGTGCCTTTACTCCAGATATATTCTCGAGGTCTTTGATAGTAAAATCTTCCTTGATATTGTTCAAAGTAACTTATGTTTGGTTTCACAAATTTAGATAAAAAAAAATAAAAAAATATTTCATGATAATTTGTAACATTTAATACTTTTGAGCTTCTAATAAATTAAATCAACTAGTAAAGAGTGCAAAAAGATTTAGAGAGTAAATTTTTATCTGACTTTGAAAAAAATCAAAATATAGTTCATAAAATTTGTAGAATGTATACTACAGACCAACATGCACACAAAGATTTGTTTCAAGAAATAACCATTCAACTTTGGAAATATTATTCGAAGTTTAGAGGTGATGCAAAATTTAGTACATGGATGTATAGAGTGGCATTAAACACAGCAATTTCTCTATACAGAAAATCTACTAGAATTGTTAAAACTCAAGATATTAGTTCTGTTGCATATAAAATTTCCTCTGTAGATTATGACGACACTGAAGAACTACAATTAAAACAACTCTACAGAGCAATTCATAGATTAAGCGATATTGAGAAAGCACTAATTTTCTTGTATTTAGAAGATAAGCCCTACAAAGAAATATCTGAAACATTGGGTATTTCTAGTGTAAATGCAAGAGTTAAAATGAATAGAGCAAAAGAAAAATTAAAAAAAATATTAAACCCATAACTATGGATTTATTAGATAAATATAAAAAAACATGGAATAATCAACCAGAAGAAGCTCATAAGCTATCTAAAGTTGAAATCTACAAAATGGCACATTCTAAATCTACATCCATTGTAAAATGGATTTTTATTATTGGTATGTTAGAGTTTTTAACAATTATCCCTTTTCTTTTTATGGAAACCGATACCAAACATTTTGAAGAAATGAATATCTTATGGTTACGTAAAGCTTTAGATACTATTAGTTGTGCTATTGTGGCGTTTTTTGTAATTAAATTCTACTTAAATTACAAGAGTATCTCTTCACTAGATAACACTAAAACACTTATGGATAAAATTGTAAAAACAAGAAGAACTGTAAGGAACTATATTTTTACAGGATTAAGTTTTTTTGCTATTGCAATTCTAGTGATGGCTTTTTCATCAATTAACAACCAATTTATCAATGAAACTCCTATTTTTAAAATAGGAATTATAGCAATTTTCATATTTATAGGAGCTATTTTTTTAGGGCTTTTTTGGTTATTTTACCAACTACTTTATGGTATTTTACTAAAAAAATTAAATAAAAACTACAAAGAATTGGCTAAATTAGACGAATTAAATTAAAAGGCTATTCATGAAAAAGTTCCTACTGCTATTTTGTTTGCTCATATCTTCTGTGGGTTTTTCTCAAAAAACTGACTTCTGGAAAAACGTGCGATTTGGAGGTGGTTTTAGCTTAGGTTTTGGTTCTCAAACAACCATAGGTGTGGCTCCAAGTGCAATTTATGATTTTGATAACGGGTTCTCACTTGGTGCAGGATTCAACTATATATATAGTGAAACGGGCGCTTTTTCTACAAATGTATACGGAGGAAGTGTAATTTCTCTGTATCAAATACCAAATATAGGCATTCAACTTTCGGGTGAATTTGAACATTCTTTTGCAAAACAATCCACAAGTATCGGTACTATAAACACCAATTTCCCTGCCTTATATCTAGGAGTTGCCTACAATCAAGGGAGATTTGCTTTTGGGTTTAGATATGATGTTTTATATGATTCCAATAAAAGTATTTACGCTTCGGCATTTTCGCCAATCGTACGGTTTTATTTTTAAAAACTTTTCAATTCTTTTAAGAGCCTTTCGTGCATTTTATCTGTATAATCTAAATGAGTAACGATTCTAATTCTACCCTCTCCCATTGGGGTTAATAGTATGTTTTTATCTTTCATTTTATTTATAAAACTATCTGCACCTATTTTTTCATTGACATAAAAAATAATAATATTTGTTTCTATAGGTTCTACTTTGGTCACATAAGAAAGTGATTCTAAAAGAATCCCTATTTCTTTTGCTTTTTGATGATCTTTTGCCAATCTTTCTATGTGATTGTCTAAAGCATAAATAGCTGCTGCTGCTAAAAAACCAACCTGCCGCATTGCGCCACCAAACAATTTACGAATTCGCAAGGCCTTTGCAATATGTTCTTTAGAACCTAATAAAATGGAACCAACGGGTGCACCTAATCCTTTAGACAAGCAGATAGAAATGGTATCAAATAAATGTCCATATTGTTCTGGTGATTCGTTTTTTGCAACCAAAGCATTAAATAACCTCGCCCCATCTAAATGAAATGCTAGGTTATTTTCTTTAGATATTTTTTGAAGCTTCTCTAATTCTGTAAAATCCCAACAAGCACCTCCTCCTTTATTTGTGGTGTTTTCTATACAAACTAATCTTGAATACGGTACGTGAATATCTGACCTTCCGGCCACAGCTTCTTGCAATTGATCCGCAGTAAACATTCCTCTATTGCCGTCTATTAATTTACAGGTAACCCCGGAATTAAAGGCAGCTCCTCCCCCCTCGTAATTGTAGACATGTGCATATTTATCACATATTAATTTATCTCCAGGCTGGGTATGTAATTTTATAGCAGTCTGATTGGCCATCGTTCCTGATGGAAAAAAAAGTGCATCTTCCATTCCAAATAATTTAGCAGCTTTCGCTTGCAATGCATTCACCGTCGGGTCGCTTTTAAAAACATCATCTCCAACTTTTGCATGCATCATAGCTTCCAACATTTTTGGCGTTGGTTTGGTTACAGTATCAGATATTAAGTCTATAATCATAATTCGTTGTTGTTAAGTGTTTTAAAGAATATGCTTGTAAAAATGAAATACTAATAACTCCCAATTGGTGAGCCATCAGGAATTTGAAGTGCCTTTGTTTTTTTAAACAGTACAGGGTTTTTCACAAAATCGTCAATCATTTTCACCATGGCGCTGTCATATATTTTTTGAGTTCCTGTCGATTTTCTATTTTTTAAAATTGACTGAATTTCGTCCAACTTAAAGTTCACAATTGCAGGAACTTGCTTGTATTGGTTGTTCATAGTAGACACATAAAATAATTGTTCTAATAGTTCCATATTAATTACGTTTTGCAATTCTTGATAATACGTATCCTTATGATTTTTTTTGATTGTTTTATTTATGATTTCATTCAATAACTCCTCCAACCCCAACTGTCTAATATCCAAACTTTTATGCACTATTAATCTCGATAATCTTTGCGGATGTAATAATAAACGTAAGGTCATTTCAGAAGCAGTTTCTACCGCAGAAAAGGCATCGAACTCAACCCCTAATTTACTTTTAAAAGATTCACGAGTTCTGCCATATCCCATTGCTCTTGGTGGGAAAAGGGCTAGTTTTTCCTTTGGAATTGATATTTCATCTACGGCAATTGTTTTTAAAACTGCTTGTAAAGCAATTCTTTCTGTGGTTCCTGAAACTCGTTCTACTACTTTTTGATTTCCTCCTTTTACAGCATAACTATAGGTTAAACCACCAATTAATTTTACGGTGGCCTCTGTTTGGAATCTATGGAAAAAATAGAGAGGCACAAACACATCTTCTAGAACAGAATAAGGTTGATTTGTTTTAATATTGTCTATGGAAAATTTTTCAATAGCTGACTTTCTTATGTTTAAAAGATTGTATAATTCATCATACACATTGGCTCCGTTATCCCATAAATGAGCTGCTGCACTTGCACTTCCTTGAGGACGCGCATCTGAATCTGATAAATATCTTAATCCGCCAGCAAAGGCATTTTCCAAAATTAAATTTAATGCTTCAGATTCATTTTTATTTGTTGGGAAATCTTGATAGGAATACGCTACAGTAACTTTATCCCAAGCACCAATTTTTGTGTCGTAAGCATCAGAAAAATCGATGGCATTCTCTTTTAATGTGAACTTTGGATGCGGATAATCCATTACAGAAGATCTTCCTTTGGTACTGGCAGCAAAATTATGAGCAAAACCTAAAGTATGACCTATTTCATGCGCTGCTAATTGTCGTATTCTGGCCAAGGCCATTTCTAATGCAAAATCATCATCAACCGTATTATTTTTATAGGGTGCTTGCAAGGCTTGGGCAATTAAAAAATCCTGACGAATTCTTAAACTTCCTAGACTTACGTGGCCTTTCATAATTTCACCAGTTCTTGGATCGGTTATACTTGCACCATAGCTCCAACCCCTTGTAGATCTGTGTACCCATTGTACAACATTATATCGAACATCTAACATATCTGCTCCCTCTGGCAATATTTTAAATTGAAAAGCATCTTTGTAACCTATTGCCTCGAAAGCTTGGTTCCACCATCTTCCTCCATCTAACAAAGCACTTTTTACAGGTTCTGGAGTTCCACGATCTAAGTAATAAACAATTGGGGCTATTGCTTCAGAAATTGGGGCGTTTGGATTTTTCTTTTCCAATCGATGCCTGGTGATGAATCGTTTTGTAATAGATTCATTTACTGGGGAAGAATAATCCATAAAACTCATTTGCCAGGAACCAGATCTTGGGTCATAGCTTCTTGGTTGGTACTTGTTGTCTGGTAAAGCCACAAAAGAATGGTGTTGATGCACCGTTACTAAGCTCGCATCAGGTGTTACACTTCTTATATTGTAGCCTTTTGGAGTTCCTTTAAAAGTTAACATCACATCAAATTCTACATTTTTAGGAAATGCTTTTGTTTTCTCTAAATGGAACCCAGATTTACTAATATCTACACTATAATTTCCTTGCTTCTTACTTGCCAACGTTTTAGAGACACCATGCGCATCTCTCATAAAAAAAGCGGTTGCATCTACTAAATAGCTTCCTTTTTTCTCTTCTTTGATGTCAAATCCATGCAAAACCGATTTTGCAAAGGCTTCTTTTACGGAGTTTTTTTCCTCTTCATTATCTGTAATTGCCCTAAAATCTTGATTGGGCTGAATCAGTAAAATTTTGTTACCAACTTTTTTAAAATAAACCACAACACCATCTCCTAACTGTCCTCTATCTAAACCAATATCGTTAGATCCAATTCCTTGAGAAAGAGAGCG
>Ga0115008_10000525_pt1 | contig 28812 bp, 32 predicted proteins | sample FraStrMetagenome_FD_87164 | JGI IMG/M metagenome (GOLD analysis project Ga0115008, IMG submission 87164) | Marine eukaryotic phytoplankton communities from Arctic Ocean - Fram Strait ARC3M Metagenome | ecosystem: Environmental > Aquatic > Marine > Oceanic | place: Fram Strait | collected... | reverse complement strand
TTTAAATTTACAAATACTATAAAGCATTTATAAAAATAGTTGCTGCAATTCCGAAACCTGCGCCCGAAATAAATAAATTCCATTTAAAATGTTCTCCGTTAATTACTTTTGAATAGAACCATAAAGCAATCATAAAAAGTAACACTATAAACAATTGTCCGGCTTCAATACCAATATTGAATAAAAATAGTGGCATTAAAATATTGTCACTAAACAACATAAACTTAAAATTACTGGCAAATGCTAATCCATGAATTAACCCAAAGACTAGTGCTATTGAGTACTTAATTTTAGCGTCAGAAAACTTTCTGTTTTTATTATAATTAATGACATTCGCTATAGCGGTTAACATAATTGTAAAAGGTATTAATAAGTCTATTAATTTTGCATTGGTAGGTATAATATCAAAAGCACTAAGAATAAGTGTACCGCTATGCCCAATAGTAAATGCAGTAATGATTATTAATATTTGTTTCCATTCTTTTAATTTGAAGGCAGCGCACAATGTCATAACAAACAATAGATGGTCATATGCATTAATATCTACAATATGTTCCCACCCACTAAGAAAAAAAGTATTAAACGTTATCATTAATGAAAAAATTAAAATGTGTATGAATAGATATAGTTTTCGAATTTACTTTCAAAATTATAATTTGAAAGAAAAGGAGGTATTTGTATAGTCATCCAGTTTGACTGTAAATCAGGAAATTTTTCAAAAAGAAGTTCATTTTCAATATTGAGTTTATTTCCTTTTTTGAGTGTAATATATATACTGGAGAATGATAATGTCATGACATTATTTGCCACTTTGTATTGATCGATCGCTAATGGTAATTTCTCACCATCAATAAAAATTTTATAGTTAGTAATAAAGTAATCTTCTATTCTTGAAAGATCATCTTTAGTAAGAGTTTTATTATTAATTCTATGCTCTAAAGCTTGATCTATTGCGGGTGCAAAATCATCAACAAAAACTTTACATTCCATACTCAGGCCTTTAGTTTCTTTATCATATTTGATGATTGAAGAAGTTAACTTGATAGGATGGCTAAATGAAAATAGGATTAATAATGAACTAAGAATTAAAATTTGTTTGATTTTTTTCATTTAAAACCTCATAAAAATTGCTAGGATTTTTACCTTATTGTAAATATATAAAATTAGATTTTAATCCATTTAAGAGGATTCGATAGTATGTATTTAATATCTCACAGGAAGTCTATTGCCTACAAACAGTTAAAACATTTAAAAGGTTAAAAAAAAAAGACATTCATTTAGAACGTCTTTTTTAAATTTATATTTTTTGAATTACTATAAGCCCAATACTTCTGCAACTTTATCTGCAGCTTCTTGGAATTCAGTAGCAGAAATAATTTCCATTCCACTATTGTCTATAAGTTCTTTAGCTTCAACAGCGTTAGTACCTTGTAATCTACAAATAATGGGAACGTTAATTTTATCACCCATGTTTTTGTAAGCATCTACAACACCTTGTGCAACTCTATCACAACGAACAATACCTCCAAAAATATTAACCAATATAGCTTTCACATTTGGATCTTTTAAAATTATTCCAAAAGCCACCTCAACACGTTGTGCATCAGCTGTACCTCCAACATCTAAAAAATTAGCTGGATCTCCTCCTGCCTGTTTAATTAGATCCATAGTACCCATTGCCAATCCAGCACCATTCACCATACACCCCACATTACCATCTAAGTCTACGTAATTAAGACCAGCCGCTTTGGCTTCTACTTCAATTGGGTTTTCTTCGCGTAAATCTCGCATGGCAGCATAATCTTTATGACGAAATAATGCATTTTCATCTAAAGTAACTTTTGCATCAACTGCTAGAATTTTATCATCTGATGTTTTTAATACTGGATTAATTTCAAACATTGATGAATCAGATTTTATATAAGCTGTATATAAAGCAGATACAAATTTTGCCATTTCTTTTAATGCAGTACCTGAAAGCCCCAAATTAAAAGCAATTTTTCGTCCTTGAAAAGGTAACAAGCCTAAAGTAGGATCTATTTCTTCAGTGAAAATTAAATGAGGTGTTTCCTCAGCTACTGTTTCAATATCCATTCCACCCTCAGTAGAATACATTATCATATTTTTACCAGTATTTCTGTCTAATAAAACGGACATATAATACTCTTCAGGTTCAGAATCTCCAGGATAGTAAACATCCTCACAAATCAAAACTTGATTTACTTTTTTACCTTCAGCAGAAGTTTGTGGAGTAATCAGCATCATTCCTATGATGGCGTCCGATATTGACTCAACTTCATTTAAGTTCTTAGCCAACTTAACACCACCTCCTTTACCACGTCCCCCTGCATGAACCTGAGCTTTTACAACATACCAACTGGTTCCAGTTTCTGTTGTTAATTTTTTTGCTGCGTCTACAGCTTCTTTTGGAGAATTCGCAACAATTCCTCGTTGAATTCTTACGCCAAAACTATTTAAAATTTCTTTTCCTTGATATTCGTGTAAGTTCATGTATTCTTAGAGTTTAAACGGAAGCAAAAGTACAAATTCAAATTTAATTTTTGAATAAACAAATTGATAAAAATCAGTATATTTTTTATGATAAAATTATATTTTAATCTCGTTTGTTATTAATGAGAAAAATCAAAGATTTTTGATTGTATCTTTAAATATTAAAAAACCCATAATTAAGAATAAATAAAAAACAATGTATGAAGAGTCATCATTTCATTCCTTTTTTTAATATTTTCGTAATCATAAATATTATTTGATGGTAATTGCAAAAAATATACACAAGTATTACGATGATACAGAGGTTTTAAGAGGAGTTAACCTCGCTATTGATAAAGGAGAGGTTGTTGCAATTGTGGGGCCATCTGGAGCAGGAAAAACAACTTTACTTCAAATTTTAGGAACTTTAGATACCCCCTCAAAAAAAGAAGATTTTTTACTAGAGATTAATGGTATAACTCTTCAAAATTTAAATGATAAACAGATTGCTGCATTCAGAAATGAACATATAGGTTATATTTTTCAATTTCATCAATTATTACCTGAGTTTTCAGCCCTAGAAAATATTTGTATCCCTGCTTTTATTGGAAATAAAGATAGAAAACAGACTGAACAAAAAGCAAAAGAACTTTTAAGATTTCTTGGGTTAGAGAATCGAATGAAACACAAACCCAATGAACTTTCTGGAGGAGAACAACAACGAGTAGCTGTAGCAAGAGCACTCATAAACGACCCTTCTATTATTCTCGCTGATGAACCTAGTGGAAATTTAGATTCCCAAACTGCTGAGAGTCTTCACAAACTATTTTTTGAATTAAGAGACACATTTAATCAAACATTTATCATTGTAACTCATAATCAAGAATTGGCTGATATGGCAGACCGTAAGTTAACCATGAGAGACGGAATTATTGTATGACAAAAACACTAAGCGAACTTATTCAATACCTTTTAAATCCTGTTTTAGAAATAGATGATAATAAAAGCTTTTCATATCGGTTTAAAATACTGATATACCTCTGCTTTATATCGTTTATGTTTTCTTTCTTTATTTCTACCATTACTAGTTTTTTAACCTTTTTGGGAGTTTTAAATGAAATTAGTCACATCACTGATTCACTCTTTGACGATTCAAACGGTATTAAAATTCTTTTTTTTGCAGCTATTTTAGCACCCATTTTTGAAGAATTAATTTTTAGAGGACCATTGATCTATTTTAAACAACCCAAGATTTTTAAAATAGCATTTTATGCCATTGGGGTTATTTTTGCTTATGTTCATATATTTAATTTTGAAATAACGACTAATGTGTTACTTTTTTCTCCGTTATTAGTTGCACCTCAATTTTTTATAGGATTAATTTTTGGATTCATAAGAGTTCGTTTTGGCTTAATTTGGTCTATCTTTTTACATAGTATTTATAATGGTATTTTAGTTTCATTATTTCTTATAGCTAGCCATGGAAATCCCTAAAAAAGAATTAAAAAGTTTTTTAGACTTAAAAGTAGAAATGTACAATAGGAATAGCTTTATAGCATCAGATCCTATTCAAGTTCCACATCAATTCTCCAAAAAAGAAGATATTGAAATCGCAGGTTTTTTGTCAGCTACAATCGCTTGGGGAAATAGAATTATGATTATTAGAAATGCTAAAAAAATGATGGAGATTATGGATAACTCTCCATTTGATTTTATAATGAATCATTCTAGCAAAGATCTTGAGAGTATCACTGGTTTTGTTCATAGAACATTCAATTCTAATGATTTACAATATTTCATAAAATCTCTTCAAAATATTTATCAAAACCACGGAGGTCTAGAAAGTATTTTAAAACCATCAAAAGGAGACATAAACTACCAAAACTCTATAACTGAGTTTAAAACTATTTTTTTCGAACTTCAACATGAGGTAAGAACTGAAAAACACATTTCTAACCCGCTAAAAAACTCTGCAGCTAAACGAATTCACATGTATTTGAGATGGATGGTTAGAAAAGATACTAAAGGAGTTGATTTTGGTCTATGGAAAACTCATTCACCTGCTTTTTTATCTTGCCCATTGGATGTTCACTCAGGTAATGTAGCGAGAAAATTAGGAATACTAACCCGGAAACAAAATGATTGGAAAGCAGTTCACGAATTGGACACCAAACTCAGGAGTTTTGATGTAAAAGACCCAGTTAAGTATGATTTTGCGCTCTTTGGTCTTGGTGTATTTGAAAAATTTTAAAATATTTAATCCTTAACTTAAAAGTCGTTTATTTCTATTAATTTAGAAGCACTTAAATTATAACAAATGAAAAAATATTTAACTTTCATCTTTCTAATTAGTTTTATCAGTATTGAGGCTCAGGATATAAGAATTCCTATAGATACATCAGTAACTACAAACAGTGAGGTACTTATAAATAATCAAAAGATAACCTATCAAGCTAAAACTGGTATGCAACCTGTTTGGAATGATCATGGAGAAATAATAGCATCTCTATACTATACCTACTATAAAAGAACCAATATAAAAAATAGCTCAAAAAGACCTATTATTATGTCATTCAATGGTGGACCTGGTTCTGCTTCTGTATGGATGCACATCGCATATACAGGTCCAAAAGTTTTGAGAATTGATGATGAAGGATATCCAATTCAGCCCTATGGCGTGAAAGATAACCCTAACTCAATTCTAGATGTTGCAGATATTGTGTATGTAAATCCTGTAAATACTGGATACTCTAGGCCAGTTGTAAAAAGTGGAAAAAAATTAGATAAATCTTTGTTTTTTGGAATCAACGCAGATATAAAATATCTTGCGGGATGGTTGAATACATTTATCTCAAGAAATAATAGATGGCAATCACCAAAATATATTATAGGAGAAAGCTATGGCGGAACTCGTGTAATGGGATTAGCTGCTGAACTTCAAAATAAACAATGGATGTATTTAAATGGAGTAATAATGGTTTCTCCAGCAGATTATAAAGTATTAAGAACCGGATCTGCACTTTCATCCTCATTGAATTTACCTTATTTTACAGCTGCAGCCTGGTATCATAAAATGCTGCCTGATGAATTACAGAATAAAGATTTACTAGAAATCTTACCTCTATCTGAAGAATACGCCATTAACAAATTAATTCCTGCTATGGCAAAAGGTGGGTTTATATCTGATACCGAAAGAGATAAAGTTGCAGAACGTATGTCTTATTTTTCAGGAATTAAAAAAAATGTGATTTTACAGCATAATTTAGATGTGCCAAAAGACTATTTCTGGAAAGAATTGTTAAGAAATAAAAATGGTTTTACCATTGGGCGATTAGATTCGAGATATAGAGGTTTAGACAAGAGGCTTGCCGGTGATAGCCCTGATTACAATTCAGAAATTACATCCTGGCTTCATTCTTTTACTCCAGCAATTAATTATTACATAAGAGAACATTTAAAGTTTAAAACAGACGTTACCTACAATGTATTTGGACCGGTTGGACCGTGGGATAATAGAAACGATAATGTAAGAGAAGGCTTAAGAAAAGCTATGGCTCAAAACCCTTATTTAAAAGTGTTAGTTCAATCTGGTTATTACGATGGTGCCACCACCTACTTCAATGCAAAGTATACTATGTGGCAAACTGACCCAAGCGGAAGGATGAAAGACCGTTTCTTTTTTAAAGGGTATAGAAGTGGACATATGATGTATTTAAGGAGTGAAGATTTAAAAAAATCTAATGATGATTTGAGAGATTTTATCAAAAATAGTTCTTCAAATGGTAAATCCGCTAAATATTAAAGACTTAAGAGCAAATGCATTTTAAATATCCTGCTGTTTTTTATTTTTTGTGTGTTCTTATTATTCCAATATTAATTCATCTTTTTAATTTACAAAGATTTAAAAAAATTGAATTTACAAACGTTCAATTTTTAAAAAAAATACGTCTTGAAACACGCAAGAATTCTAAGTTAAAAAAACGCTTAATATTAGCAACCAGATTACTCAGTTTTACGGCTTTAATTTTTACATTTTCACAACCTTATTTTGGAGATAAAAAAACAGAAGAGCTAAGACATAATTATATTTATTTAGACAACTCAAAAAGTTTAAATACAAATGGAATTAATGGTAATCTACTAAAAATTGCAGCTCAAGATATTATTGAATATTCACCAGAAAACGAAAGGTATTCTTTACTTACAAATAATGATTTTAACATAAATATTTCTAAAAAAGAATTAGTAAAATCTCTCAAAAATATAAAATTCTCCAATAATACCACATCAATACAAGATAAAATAAACACAATTCAAACAGAATTAAATGATAAAAGTATTAATGTATATAAAAACCTATTAATATCTGATTTTCAGTATTTTAATAAAAAAATAAATAACGAGTTTACAAATGTAATTAGGCCATTTTCGTTTATAAAATTAAATTCTAATGTAAAAAATAACATCTCTGTAGACAGTGCTTATATTAATACAATAGGAACACAAGAGAAATTAGTTTCTGTAGTTTTAAAAAATCAAGGTAAGGCAAAAAAAAATATTCCTATTGCACTTTATAATTCTTCGAAACTCATCAACAAACAATCCTTCTCTATTTTAGAAAATGAAAAAAAAATATTAGATTTTCCAATAAAAAATCTTAGCCAATTTAAAGGAAAAATTCAACTTAATTTTAACGATGCTTTCTTGTTTGATAATGCTTTTTATTTCACTGTTAACACCCCTACTAAAACATCCATTTTAAACATTGGAAAAGCATTACCATATATATCTAAAATTTTTAATAGTGATGAATTTAATTTTACAAGTTCAACGTTACAAAATGTAAATTACAATTCAATTTCATCTCAAAAACTGATTATCTTAAATCAATTAATTAGTTTTTCAACTATTTTAGAAAATAGTTTACTGAAATTTTTAAAAAACGGAGGAAGCCTCCTAGTCATCCCACATAAAAACTTAGAACTTCGTTCTTATAATTCTTTTTTTAAACAAGTAAACACAGGAAGAATTGTAACTAAAAAGAAAGATTCATTAAAAATTACTACCATAAATTTCAATCATCCTTTATTTTCTAATGTTTTTAGTAAAGAAATTGAAAATTTTGAATATCCAACTACCACAATTAATTATAAACATACACTAACAGGGAATGCTATTTTATCACTTGAAGATAAAACTCCTTTTTTACATGAAATTTCAAATTCTTTTTCAAAAATATATTTGTTTTCGTCTCCATTAAATATTCAGTCCTCCAATTTTGTTAATTCACCCCTAATTGTACCAACATTATATAACATTGCCAAACAAAGCCCTGAAATCAATAAACCCTATTACATACTTCAAAAAGAAAATACTCTGGAGATTAGTAAAAAAATAGAAAAAAATGAAATTTTAAAGATCTCCAATCAAAAAAAATCTTTTATTCCCTCTCAAGTAAGTTTTGCTAACAAAGTAGTCTTTTCAACCCTAAGAGAACCAAGAATTGCTGGATTTTATGACATATTACTTAATAAAGACACCTTAACTACCATAGCTTACAATAATTCTTCAAATGAAAGTTTATTAACTTTTCACAACCTAAATACAATAAAAAAAGAATATAAAAACATTGAGGTTTTCAGTTCAATTAAAGAATATTTTAAAGAAATAAATGAAAAAAACAAAGTTCAATCACTTTGGAGGTTGTTTTTGGCGATTGCAATTGTATCTTTGTTGTTGGAAATTTTAATTTTAAAATTCTTCAGCTTATGACTACGCTTTTAAAATCGGCTACTATCATAGATACTTCCAGCCCTCACCACAATAAAACTAAAGATATTTTAATTGTTAACGGAAAGATTTTTAAAATCGCTGATTCCATTCAACAAGAATCATCATACAAGATAATTGAGTTAAAAAACCTTCATGTTTCTTGTGGGTGGTTTGATACTAGTGTTTCGTTAGGAGAGCCTGGATATGAAGAAAGAGAAACCATAAGAAAAGGCCTAGAAGTTGCCTCAAAAAGTGGTTTTACTTCCATTGCAGTTAATTCAAATACAAATCCAGTCATAGATTCAAAATCTGATGTAGAGTTCTTAATTAATAAATCCAAAAACTCAGCCACAAGCCTCTACCCTATTGGTGCACTAACAAAAGAAAGTAAAGGGGCCAATATGGCTGAATTATATGACATGCAACAATCTGGAGCTATTGCTTTTGGAGATTACAATAAACCCATCACTAACGACAACCTAATGAAAGTGGCCTTATTATATGCACAAAATTTTGAAGGTCTAATTCTAAGTTTTCCAAAAAACTGTTCAATAGCAGGAGAAGGAATAGTTAACGAAGGAATACAGAGTACTCGATTAGGTATAAAAGGTTCACCAGCATTAGCTGAGCACATGCAAATTGCAAGAGATTTATATTTACTAGAGTACACTGGAGGGAGATTACATATCCCTACAATTTCATCAGCAACTTCTGTAAAATTAATCAAAGAAGCTAAAAAGAAAGGGTTAAATGTAAGTTGTAGTGTTTCAGCGCATCATTTAATTTTAACTGATAACGAATTAGATTCATTTGATAGCAATGTCAAAGTTACCCCACCACTGCGTACAAAAAATGATACAAAAGCACTATTAAAAGGAGTAAAAGATGGAGTAATAGATATAATTACCTCAGATCATAACCCAATAGATATAGAACACAAAAAACTAGAATTTAGCCATGCTGAATTTGGAACTATTGGTCTAGAGAGTTTATTTGGAGCTTTAAACTCTGTATTAGATTTAGAAACAATTATAAAAGCTTTGACCATTCAGCCAAGAGCAATTTTTAATCAAGAATCAACCACAATTAAAAAAGACAGCACTGCTAACCTAACACTTTTTAACCCTGATGGAACCTCAGTTTTTTTGAATGAAAATATTTTATCCACTTCAAAAAACTCCGCCTTCCTTGGAAAAAAATTAAAAGGAAAAGTTTATGGAGTCTTTGCAAATAAAAAATTAGTCCTGAGCTAACCCTATGAGTGACCTATTAACCTTTGTTGAAAAACTCCCAAAACTACCTACTGAAAACCCTCCTTTACTAATTTTACTTCATGGATACGGAAGCAATGAACTTGATTTATTTTCTTTTGCTGATGAACTACCTGAAACGCTAGTAATAGTTAGCTTGAGAGCACCCTACGAAATGGATTATGGTGGTTATGCGTGGTATGACATAAATCTTGACAGTAAAAACAATAAGTTTTCAGATCTAAATCAAGCTAGAAAATCTTTACAAAAAATTACAACAACTATAGATCATATAAAAACTAAGTATAGTACTAATCCAAATAACACTTTTTTACTTGGGTTTAGTCAAGGGGCCATCTTAAGTTATGCCTTGAGTTTTCATTTTCCTAACAAAATTCAACACGTAATTGCATTAAGTGGATATCTTAACTCAGAATTAATACCAAAAGAAAACCCTAAAAAAATACATACAGATTATTATATATCTCACGGGTCTGTAGATCAGGTAATCCCGGTAGATTGGGCAAGAAAAGCAAGTCCTTTTCTAGATTCAAAAGCCTTAAAAAATGAATACTCAGAATACCCTGTTGGACATGGTGTTGCACCTCAGAATTTTTTTAGCTTCAAAAAGTGGATTGAAAATAGACTATAATTGTGTAGCTGAGAAAAATTAAAACCTACCAGAGTATTTACAACTTAATTTCTAGCCCGTCATAGGATAAAAAAACATTCTCAGGAAGTATTTTTTCAACCTCTTCATGAAATCCCAACTTATGACTTATATGGGTAAAATAAGCTCTTTTAGGCTTAATTTCATTAACAAAACTTATAGCTTCTTCTAAATTTAAATGTGTAGGGTGAGCCGTTATTCTTAATGCGTTTACTATTAAAACATCTAAATTCTCTAACTTCTTTTTTTCATGATCTGACATGGTTTTAAGATCTGTAATATAAGCCACATTGCCAAATCTATAACCAGTAATGGGAAGCTTTCCATGCATGACAGCTATAGGGGTTACTTGTACCTCATTTAACATGAAACTGTTTGAATCTATAATATTTTCTATCAGTTTTGGCGCACCAGCATACCTGTTTTCAGTTTCAAAAATGTAAGAAAACCTTATTTTTAAGCTTTCTATCACTCGCTCTTGAGCATAAATAGGTACTTCACCCATTTTATAGGTATAAGGTCTCAAATCATCAATTCCTGCAGTATGATCTGAGTGTTCATGTGTGAATAAAACTCCATTTATAGCCTGAATATTTTCTCTCAACATTTGTTGACGAAAATCAGGACCACAATCTATTATATAACGATTATCGTCCCATGAAATCATAATAGAAGATCGTAACCTTTTATCTTTTGAGTTATGAGATAAGCAAACAGGATCATTACTTCCTATCATTGGTATGCCTTGTGATGTTCCTGTTCCTAGAAAAGTAATCTTCATATCTTACAAAAATAGCATAAAAATTGACTGATAGCAATCAATTTAGTTACCTTTGTTTACAAGCAAAATCTAGTAAAATGTCTATTTCTTTAAAAGGAGATCAAAAAATCAGTAGTGTTCCTGCTACAAAAAGCAAAGCACTTAGAATAAATTTAAATAGTGATATCTACGGAACCTTTGCAGAAATAGGTGCTGGACAAGAAACAGCTCGGAATTTCTTTAGAGCAGGTGGAGCCTCAGGAACAATTGCAAAGGCAATGAGTGCTTATGATAAAGATTTTTCAGATGCTATTTATGGTATTGAAGAAGACAGACGCTATGTAACCGAGGAGCGTTTAAAAAGAATGCTTCACCATGAAGTAGATTTAATAGAGGATCGTTTAAGTAGAAAAAAGCATCCTGATAAGCTATTCTTTAGTTACGCCAATACAGTAGCTACCATAGACTTTTCAAAAAAATTTAAAGGACATGGTTGGGTTGGAATCAGATTTCAATTAGACCCGCTTGAGGAGTTTAACGAGATTGTATTGCACCTTAGGTTTAAAGAAACTGATGCTCGTCTTCAACAGGAAACCTTGGGTATTTTAGGTGTAAATTTAATTTATGGAGCTTTTTACCTAAATGATAATCCAAAGGAATTATTAAAATCTTTTTACGACAACCTATACAAGGATCAATTAGAAATTGATATGATTAATTTCTCTGGCCCACGTTTCATGTATGTAGATAATCGTTTAATGAGCCTTCAGTTAGTAAAAAATAACATGACTACAGCAGTTATGTTTGGACCAGATGGAAATAATTTACTTCCAGCTCAAGTATTGTATAAAAAAAATATATTGGCTTTACGTGGTAGTTTTAGACCCGTAACTAAAGTTAATATGGATATGTTTGAAAGAGCTAAAGAATTATTCTTTAGTGAAAAAAAGGTTGATCCAGAAAACTCTCAAATTATTTTTGAAATTACACTCAGTAATTTAAGAGCGGAGGGAGAAATTAATGAACGGGATTTCCTAGATAGAGCAGAATTACTGTGTTCTTTAGGACAAAACGTAATGATCACCAACTTTCAAGAATATTTTAAACTCGTTGAATATTTTAGTGAATTTACAAAAGCTAGAATGGGCTTAGCAATGGGAGTATATAATTTGATTCAAATTTTTGATGAAAAATATTATCGACATTTAAGTGGAGGTATCCTTGAAGCCTTTGGTAAGTTATTTTATAGAGATCTAAAAGTATACATGTATCCTTACAGAGATGAAGAAAAAAATGAATTTATTACTAGTGAAAATCTAAAAGTTCATCCAAGAATGAAAGAGCTATATAAATTCTTCAAAAACAACGGGAAACTTATTGATATCTCAGATTTTGATCAAGAGATATTCCACATTTTTTCTAGAAAAGTATTAAAGATGATTTCTGAGGGTGAAGAAGGTTGGCAGGAAATGCTGCCTGAAGGTGTTGCTGAAACTATAGTTAAAAAACGTCTTTTTGGATATTCAAAAAGTAGAAAAAAGACTTAAAAAACCTGAAGTATTAAACCTTTTTGAAGGTTCGAAGTCTAAAATAAAAAAACTAGTATTGATTGATGAAATCGCTTTAGTTGAAGAACTTCAAAATATTCAGACAAAAGAAAAAGCCTTCCGAATATTAATAAAAAAATACAAAGAACGTTTGTATTGGCATATTCGTAGGATTGTTATTTCTCACGATGATGCTGATGATGTCCTACAAAACACTTTCATAAAAGTTTTTAAAGGAATCGACAACTTCAAACAAGATAGTAAATTGTATTCATGGATGTATCGAATAGCAACTAATGAATCCATCACCTTTATCAACAAAAGAGCGAGAGAAAGAAATATAGATATTACTGAAATGAAACAAAAACTAGTTTCAAATTTGCAATCAGACAAATGGTTTTCAGGAAATGACATAGAACTAATTTTACAAGAAGCAGTTGCTACATTACCAGAGAAACAACAATTGGTTTTTAATATGAAATATTTTGATCACATGAAATATCAAGAAATTTCTGAAATACTTGGTACAACTGTAGGAGGATTAAAAGCTTCATATTTCCATGCAGTAAAAAAAATAGAAAACTATATAAAAAAAAATCAAAATTAAACCTTAAGCTGTACGTTAAGTCTTAATAATAATGAAACGAGTTATAAATCATAGTAAAGATTGGAAATTAACCAAAAATATTAAAACAGGATTATCTGTACCTGAAGATTATTTTACGGGTATTGAGGACGAATTATTCTCGAGGTTAATTGTAGAGAAGCTCCCAAAACATGATGGCTTCAAAACTCCAGAAGCATACTTTGAAAGCTTGGAGAATGTTATCATTGAAAAAACAAAAAATAAAAACGGGAAATTAATAAACTTTAAAAGAAGAAATATAAAGTTAATTTCAGTTGCTGCATCTATTGTATTACTGCTGTTTTTTGGATCAAATTTCATTTACAATACTAATACTGAGCTTTCTTCAGAGGAAATCATAAGTTGGTTAGATATGAATGCTAATTCACTTTCTAATGATGAGATTGCTTTTGCTTTAACAGAACTAAATGTTAACGATATAAATCCATACCTAACAATTAAAAATGAGGATATTATTGAATCTTTATTAGATTCAAATGATGTGGATTATTTAATTGAAGAATAAAGACAAAATAATTTAAGATATGAAATCAATAAAATTTTTAGTAGTAATAATAGCCATACTAACAAGCAACAATAGTAACGCTCAAAAAGGGAAAAGAATCGATAAAAACCGTGTTAAATCTCACAAAATTGCATTCATTACCGATCAATTAAACCTAACAGTAATGGAAGCTGAAGTATTTTGGCCTATATATAACGCACATGAAAAATTAATGTCAGAATACAGAGAAAAAGAAATTAATACAATGAAATCAATAGTTAAAAACACAAATAAACTGCAACAACCGAATCCGTTTCCAAAGAATTTTGACAATATTGATGAATCTAAAGCAAAGAAAATTTACAATATGGTGACAGATATTAGAAACAAAACTCATCAAGAAAAACAAAGGTTTTTTACAAAAATAGGTACCGTCCTTTCTTACAAGAAAATTTTAAAATTGCAAATGGCAGAAAGGGAATTTAGAAAAGAATTATTCAGAAAACTGAAACAAACTAGAAGAAAACCATGATTAGTATAATGAGATTTTAACTAATTAAACTTAAATAAGAGTGAAGTTCAGGCTTATTACTAGTATACTTTCTTAACCAAATGGTTAATTCACTAATTTCATGAGGTAATAATCTCTTTAATGCTTTTTCTAACTCTTTACAAAACAAATCAGAACTAAAACTAACCTTTTTTAGAACAGTTTTAGAATATTCAAACATCGCTCTTGCCATAAACAAACTTTAATTTATTTATATAACGAACAATCTTGAAATTTCGTATGTCAATAAATAAGAATTACAGCTTATTAACTTTCGTTAAAAGTTTAGTAGCCTTATTTTCTAATTCTTCTTCTATAGCTTTAAAATGAGCTTTTTTATTTTCTATATTTTTTGCGTTTACTTTAGCAATTAATTCATCAAAAATAACAATAGCCTCATCTACAATGGCTTCAATTTTTTTTATGTCTCCGGTTGCTGAAACTAAACACTCATCAATTACATCACCTAAAACATAGTTGATGTCTTTTTTTAAATTCTTTATACTTGCCATACTTAATTATTTTAAAGTACAAATCTAACTCTTTTATCCAATCTTTTTTCAAACTTTTAAAATTAATTCAGTTAGATCAATGGCTAAAAAATTTATACAAATTTCAAAATATCTTTTAGTTGACTCAAAGTCTGAAAATTTGAATTTTTGGTTTCCTCTAACGAAACCTCTTCATGGGACCAGGTTATATGAAATGGAATATGAATAGCTGATGCGCCAATTTTTATAAGAGGTAACACATCCGATTTTAATGAGTTACCAACCATTAATAACTCATTTGAATTAATATCTAAATGTTTTATTAACTTCCTGTAATCCACTTCTTTTTTTTCACTCATTACCTCTATATGATGAAAATATTTTAATAATCCTGATTTCTCTAATTTACGCTCTTGATCTAATAAATCTCCTTTTGTAGCTACTATCAGTTTATACTTCTTATGAAGCTTTTCCAAAACCTCTTCTACCCCATCTAACAATTCAATTGGCTTAGTTAACATCTCTTTTCCTAAGATCAATATTTTTTCTATTTCATGCTGAGATATGGAGTAATTAGATAATTCTAAAGCACATTCAATCAATGAAAGCATAAATCCCTTAATACCATAGCCATACAATTCTAAGTTCTTCATTTCTACTTTAAAAAGCTCCTGTTCTATCTTATTTACAGTCTCATACTTTGATAAAATTTTTGCAAATTTTTTCTCTGCGTCTCTAAAATAAGTTTCATTTACCCAAAGCGTATCATCGGCATCAAATGCGATTACTTTACAGTTTTCATACATATCAATTTAAATCATAATTAACTTCAAATATACATATTTAGCATATGTATACTATAATTCTAAAAGACTAACGAAAACTGTAAACTTTCGGAATTAAAACTGATTTTTTTCGGATATAAATATTACATACATTTGAAAGTAAATTTTTATATATATAAACTAAAAGTAATAATGACTAAACTTAAACTAGACGTAAAAAAAAGTATCCTTGAATTGTTTATGATTTTTTTAGCCATCACAATTTCATTCTTTATCGAGGAATGGAGACAAGATAATCAACTAAAAAAGAGATTAATTGAAGATTATAATGCGATGTCAAAAGATCTTGATGATGATATTTTACAATTAGAGGCGGTAATTAATGAACATAGTTCAAAGAATTTAGTAGGACACAACTTAATGGATATGTTGAATAACAAGATACCCTTTGACTACGATAGTTTTCTTGAAAAATCAAAAAAAATTGGTACTGGAAATACATTTTTTGGAACAACAAGCGCTTATGATGTTTCTGTTTCTAGTGGAAGACTCACTTACTTTGGTGTAAGTAAACTATCACACGAAATTGGATTGGTTTATGGTCATCATTATGACCGACTTGATGTGAATGGTAAGCTAATGGATGAATTGTATCTTTTTCATTCTAATATTATTTTCAGTGCATACTTAAGCGATAAAAAAACAAAAAAAGATATTGAAATTAACAAGAAAATTATCTTTTCTAAAGAGTATCAGAGTAAACTTGCTAAGTTTATTGGTATAGAGTCAAGCTATTTGAAGAAGTCAAATAAAGCTTTAAAACAAATGCTTAAGGTAAAAAAAATGCTTGCTAAATTCTTATCATAAAATACCTGCAAATTACTCTCCTGAATACTTTACAAAGTTCCTAGGTGTTTCGTACAATGTAATTTCTAAATCTAGTGAAGTTGGTAAGTGTTTTCTTAGTTTATTGTAGGAAACTACACATATGTTTTCAGCTGTTGGATTTAAAGTCTTAAATTCTTCTACTTCAAGATTTAGATTTTTATGATCAAAAGCATCTTCAATTTCGGTCTGAATTAAATTTTTTAAAATTCCCAGATCAAACACATAACCCGTATCTGGATCTATTTCTCCAGTTACTGCTACGATAATTTCATAGTTATGACCATGAAAATAGGGGTTGTTACATTTTCCAAAGACCTCTGAATTTTTTTCATCAGACCAATCTGGTTTATATAATCTATGTGCTGCATTAAAATGCGCTTTTCTGTATCCTGTGATTCTAGGCATGTGTTAGTTTTAAGTATGATTCTTTAAAAATAATTTTAAACCAGGCTGTGTAAAGATTTGGATGCAACTCAATGTCTTCTTTAATAGCATCTAAGCTCATCCACTTGTATGAAGCAACTTCCTCATGGTTAATTTCTGGTAGACCATCAAAGTTACCAACCATAACGTGGTCTAATTCATGCTCAGTCAAACCATTATCAAAAGGAGCTTTGTAAACAAACGAAAAAACCTCTTTTAAATTGGTTTCAAAGCCCATTTCTTCAACCAAACGTCTTTTTCCTGCTTCAATATTGGACTCACCATTTCTTTGATGAGAACAACAAGTATTAGTCCATAATAGTGGAGAATGGTATTTGTGAGCAGCTCTCTGTTGCAACATTAATTCACCTTTACTATTAAATATAAAAACTGAAAAAGCTCTGTGTAAAACCGCTTTTTCATGTGCTTCCATTTTTGGCATCAAACCTAATTGATTGTCTTGTTCATCTACCAAAATAACATTCTCTTCCATCGTTTATAATTATACTTACAAAAATACAAAAATCAACAAATTGAACTTTATGTTTTGTTGTATATATGTGTATTCAAAAATCTAATAATTATATTTGTATTATGTTAAAAATATCAAAATATAATAGCGTTTTTCTATGTTTTTTTATTATTGTTTGTTTAGCGTGTAATTCGAAAGAAAACTCTCAACTAAAAAAAACAATAATTAAAAAAGAAAAAACAGGTAAAAAAGTTGCTAAAAAAGTTATTGTAAAAGGAACAGATACAATACATAAAAGCAATGCAGTAATATTTTTGAAAGCATATGGAAAACTAAATAAGGAAACCCTTATTTTATTTAAAACAAGATTAGGAGACATAAAAATTAAATTATATGAGGAGACCCCATTACATAGAGCAAGTTTTATTTTTTTAACTAAAACTGGATACTTCAATACTACTTCTTTTCATAGAATTGTTCCCAACTTTATTGTTCAGGGTGGAAATTCTGATCATCCTAAAACTCGGAAACTCAGAATGAAATATAACTACAGAATTCCAGCAGAAATAAAATCACATAGAAGACACAAATATGGGGCTCTTGCCGCGGCTAGACAATGGGAAAACAACCCAAATAAAACATCATCTCCTTTTGAATTTTATATGATACAAGATAAAAGTGGTAGTCATCATTTAGACGGAGAACACACTATTTTTGGAGAAATTATTGATGGATTTAAAACTATGGAAAAAATAGCTAAACTTGATACTGATAAGAAAGAATGGCCGCTAGAAGAAGTATTTATCAAAGCAAAAGTAATTAAGTAACTAGTATCTCAATAAAAACTTTCAGAATTAAATTTCACAGATTTTAATTGATTTTTACCGTCAACAGTATACGTCCAAGCTAAAAAAACATTTTCCTTCATTATTTCTAATTGAGGAACACCTGAATTTCTTCCTTCATCGATAACAGCAATTGTTTTAGCCTCAGATACTTTACCATCAATGGATACTTTCTTTATCTTTAAATACGTGCCATGATCGTCAAGTTCCATGTAACTAACCAAAACTTCGTTAGAATTTAAAAAAGCAACATCCACTCTCCCTAAAGCATTTAAATCATTTAACTGAATAGGAGGTTTAAAATCACCACCATCAGAGTTAGAAAAAGAGACATTTACTTTTGGCTTACCTTCTGCAGCAGTAAACCAAGCTACAGCTGTATTCAAAGAATTTACAACTACTTTTGGACCATTCACAGGACAACCATTTATAACCCATCCGTCATTATGAACAGGTCTTGGTTTTTCCCAAAGACCATCTTTATATCTAGTGATAAAAATATCTCGTACCTCACCTTTACTTCTATTTCTATAAACCACAATTGGTCCTTTAGGTGAGATAGCAATTGAAGTTTGACAACAATCGCAAGTAGTGGCATCTAATTCAGTTTCATTTATTATTTTTCCAATACTCGTAATTTCCGCAAATCTAATAGTCATTGCTTTGTGATGAGCTTCCTCAGAATTTTCAACTGTATTTCTCCCATCTAACCAAGTAACATAAAAACCATTTTTATGAGAAGGGACCATACTTACAAAACCATGTTCAGCTTTTATACCGTCTGTATGTAATAAAAAATTTTCTTTGATTTTTTTCCCTGACAAGGTTTCTAAATTTAATAAAACATCATAAGTATACGTTCCTGAATCCGATTTTTTTAAGTAACTAGTTAATAGTAAATCTTCATTTATGGCATGTGCAGGAAAATCAGCCCAATTCACAAACCAATCAGAACCGGAAGCAATAGAAATAGGTTCTGTCCACTTATTATCTTTATATTGGCTGTAAAATAATATTGCCTTTTGGTCTTCTTCTGATGAAATCCAAGAAAGGGTTAAATTATCACCATTAGAGACAAGGTTTGGCTGAGCGTTATTTTTACCGAAAGAAAATTGTATTTCTTCAACTACAAAATCTAATTTTGTACAAGAAGCTAAAAAAAGAAATAAAACTAAAAGAACACTTCTATTCATATTATATGGCTTTGAGTTTTTTAATCATTCTATTTGAGTCCCAAACTACAGATCCTTCTATGGTTTTTATTTCTTTGCCCTCTTCATCGTAAATGATCGTTATTGGTAAAGAATATATTCCTATAGAAGCTAATGAGACTCTTGATCTTAGGTAGTTGAAATTAAATTTTTTACGGCTTTTGAACCTAGAGATTCTCTGAGTAGATTCCTCTGAAACTAACAAAAAAACATACTCTGATTTCAATTGTTCTTGTGCTCTAAGAAGAGATGGCATTTCTTGTATACAGGGTCCGCACCATGTTGCCCAATAATTTATTAAAATTTTTTTTCCTTTAAATGAAGACAAGTTTACTTCATTATTTTCCAAATCTAGATATATTGATTTCGTTTGAATTATATCAAGATTATTAGGATTTGAATTTTGTGAAGTGCTAGAGTTACATCCTATTAATAGAGTAAAACAATAAAAAATAATAATTTTTTTCATTTACATTTAAAATCTTCTGAACTATAAAAATATGATATATTAAATTAAAATCATTGAAAACTATTTATAAATCTTGTATTCTCTAATTTTAGAATAAAACGTAACTTTGCACCTCAATTTTTGAAGATGAGCTTTTTAAAGGAAATAGACCGCAGAAGAACTTTTGGTATAATATCCCATCCAGATGCTGGAAAAACTACTTTAACCGAAAAACTTTTATTATTTGGTGGAGCGATTCAAGAGGCTGGTGCAGTTAAAAATAATAAAATCAAAAAGGGAGCTACGTCAGATTTTATGGAAATTGAACGTCAACGTGGAATTTCTGTTGCTACTTCAGTATTAGCTTTCATATATAAAGACAAGAAGATAAATATTTTAGATACACCTGGGCATAAAGATTTTGCTGAAGATACATTTAGAACCTTAACAGCTGTAGATAGTGTTATTGTAGTCATAGATGTAGCCAAAGGAGTAGAAGAACAGACAGAGAAGCTAGTTGAGGTATGTAGAATGCGAAATATTCCAATGCTTGTTTTTATAAACAAATTAGATCGAGAAGGTAAAGATGCATTTGATTTGTTAGATGAAGTTGAACAAAAATTAGGTTTACGTGTAACTCCAATGAGTTTTCCTATTGGAATGGGTTATGATTTTAAAGGGATTTATAATATTTATGAAAAGAAGTTAAATATTTTTTCTGGTGACAATAAACAAGGTATTTCTGCAGGTATTGAATTTGACAATATAAAAAATCCTGAATTAGATGAAGTTTTGGGTGAAAGTGCTGCTGAGACGCTTCGTGAGGAATTAGAACTAATTTATGAGGTTTACCCTAAGTTTAACAATTTAGAATATCTAGAAGGTAAATTACAACCCGTGTTTTTTGGATCTGCTTTAAATAATTTTGGAGTTAAAGAATTGTTAGATGCTTTTATAGAAATTGCACCAAGACCCCAACCTAAAAAAGCAGAGGAAAGGTTAGTTGATTCTAAAGAGGAGAAATTAACAGGGTTTGTTTTTAAGATTCATGCCAATATGGATCCAAAACACAGAGACCGTCTAGCGTTTATAAAAATAGTATCTGGAACCTTTAAAAGAAATGCCCCATATTTACATGTAAGAAATGGTAAAAAAGTAAAATTCTCAAGTCCAAATACATTCTTTGCAGAAAAAAAAGAAATCGTTGATGAATCATTTCCTGGAGATATTGTAGGGTTGCATGATACAGGAAATTTTAAAATTGGAGATACACTTACCGAAGGAGAACAATTAAATTTTAAAGGAATTCCTAGTTTTTCTCCCGAACACTTCAGGTATGTAAATAATGCAGATCCAATGAAATCTAAACAACTTTTTAAAGGCTTAGATCAATTAATGGACGAAGGTGTTGCTCAACTATTCACATTAGGTATGAATGGTAGAAAAATTATTGGAACTGTGGGAGCACTTCAATATGAAGTGATACAGTATCGTTTAGAACATGAATACGGTGCAAAATGTTCTTATGAAAATATTAATGTTCATAAGGCTTGTTGGGTACAAGCTGAAGACCCAAAAAATGAGGAGTTTAAAGAGTTCAAGAGAGTAAAACAACGCTATTTAGCAAAGGATAAACAAGGGCAATTGGTTTTTTTAGCTGATTCAGCATTTACCATCCAAATGACACAAAGTAAATATCCTACAGTAAAGCTTCATTTTACAAGTGAATACGAATAAAAATTAAGAGATAGAATCATTTAAAACAAATTAAATAAATTAAATAATGGATAACGGAATCTACGCAAAATTCAAAACTTCAAAAGGAGATATTCTAGTAAGTTTAGCATATGAAAAAACACCTGGTACTGTTGGGAACTTTGTTGCCTTAGCAGAAGGAAATTTAGAAAACAGTGTTAAGAAACAAGGAACACCATATTACGATGGTTTAAAGTTTCATCGTGTAATTCCAGATTTCATGATTCAAGGAGGGTGTCCATTAGGGACAGGAACAGGTGACCCGGGTTATAAATTTGATGATGAAATTCATCCAGATCTAAAACATGATGGTCCAGGTAAATTATCGATGGCCAATTCAGGACCAGCTACCAATGGATCTCAATTTTTCATAACTCATATTGAAACTCCATGGTTAGATGGGAAACACACAGTTTTTGGAAATGTAGTTGAAGGACAAAGTGTTGTAGATACTATTTCTCAGGGAGATGAAATGGCTATAGAAATTCTTAGAGTTGGAACAGATGCTGAAGCCTATAATGCAGTTGAGGCCTTTAGAACTTTTGAAGGTTCAAGAGCAAAACGAGAAGAAGAAGAAAGAAAAAAACAACAAGAGATCTTAGATACCGTAGCTAAAGGTTATGAAGAAACACAGAGCGGTTTACGTTACAAAGTTTTACAAAATGGTGATGGAAATAAAGCTACTAAAGGAGCTAATGTTTCTGTGCATTATAAAGGGCAATTATTAGACGGTACAGTATTTGACTCTTCATACAAACGTAAGCAGCCAATTGAATTTTCAGTTGGTGTAGGTCAAGTTATTGCCGGATGGGACGAAGGAATACTTTTATTAAAAGTAGGAGATAAAGCACGTTTTGTAATTCCTGCTAACTTAGCTTATGGAGAAAGTGGGGCTGGCGGAGTTATTCCTCCAAATGCTACACTAATTTTTGATGTAGAATTGATGGGTGTTAATTAAAAAAACTAAAATACACACTAACCAAAAAAAAGCCTATAGCTATCCGCTGTAGGCTTTTTATTTGTAATAAATTAACTAAACTTGATAATTAAAGTTGGCTACACATTAAATCTAAAGTGCATCACATCTCCGTCTTGCACAACATATTCTTTTCCCTCTACTCTCATTTTTCCAGCTTCTTTTACCTTAGCTTCTGTTCCAAAAGTTACATAATCTTCATAACTGATGGTTTCTGCTCGAATAAAACCTTTTTCAAAATCAGTATGAATAACTCCAGCTGCTTGTGGTCCTGTAGCTCCAATTTGAATTGTCCAAGCCCTTACCTCCTTTACACCAGCAGTAAAATAGGTTTGAAGGTTTAATAATTTATAAGCAGAACGAATTAAACGAGAAACACCTGCTTCTTCTAGTCCTATATCTTCTAAGAATAACTGACGTTCATCGTAATCCTCTAATTCTGTAATATCTGCCTCTGTTCCAACCGCTAAAACAATAACTTCCGCATCTTCATTGTTTACCGCCTCTTTTACTTGGTCTACATATGCATTTCCAGACACTGCAGAATTTTCATCAACATTACAAACGTATAGAACTGGTTTGGAGGTAATAAACTGTAATGGAGTTATAAATTCCTGTTCTTTTTCAGAAAAATCTATGGCTCTTACAGAAACTCCTTGCAATAAAGTTTCCTCAATTTTTAACAAAACAACTAATTCTGCTTGCGCCTCTTTATTCCCTGTTTTTGCAGTTCTTTTTACGCGTTCTAAACGTTTTTGAACAGTTTCTAAATCTTTTAATTGTAACTCAATATCAATTGTTTCTTTATCTCTTACTGGATCAATTGAAGCATCTACATGTATAATATTATCATTATCAAAACATCTCAGGACATGCAATAGAGCATCTGTTTCACGAATATTGGCTAGAAATTGATTTCCTAAGCCCTCACCTTTACTTGCTCCTTTAACCAACCCTGCAATATCTACAATTTCTACAGTAGCTGGAATAACTTTTTCTGGGTTTACTAGCTCCTCTAATTTTTCCAAACGAGTATCTGGCACATTAACTACACCAATATTTGGTTCTATGGTACAAAATGGAAAATTAGCACTTTGTGCTTTCGCATTGGACAAACAATTAAATAAAGTTGATTTTCCAACATTTGGTAATCCTACAATTCCAGCTTTCATAAATCTTATAATTTCGGTTGCAAATATAATTGTTTTTATCACAAAAAAATCCCGAAAAATCGGGATTTAAAATGATCTAATTTTTTGGCTTAATCTTCATGCATGAATTTTTGTTTACCCAACAATTCTTCCTCTGTTTCAACATTATCTTCGTCGGGTACACAACAATCTACGGGGCATACTGCTGCACATTGTGGTTCTTCATGAAAACCAACACACTCTGTACATTTGTCTGCTACTATATAATAGATTTCATCAGAAATCGGCTCCTGCTCTTCATCAGAATTTATTGCAGTTCCATTAGGAAGAATTACATCTCCTGCAAGGTCTGTTCCATCTGAAAACTTCCAATCATCTGCTCCTTCATAAATAGCTGTGTTAGGACATTCGGGTTCACAAGCTCCGCAATTTATACATTCGTCTGTAATGATAATAGCCATTTTTATTCTCTTTAGTTTGTGTAACTTTGCAATGCAAAAATAACCTCTAAAAAGGTAGCAACCAAAAATAATGAGTAGTATTCAAAGTAGAATAAATGCTTTTGTAGCATTAGGTAGTTTTTTAAGTCAATTCTCATCACAAAAAATTGAAAAATCATCTACAGTTCCATTCAATGAACTATTTTTTGATGGATTTATTCATCAAATAAAATTAGCAGAAGAACATAACAGTTGGTTTACTAAAAAAGCAATACTTTTTTCAATAGATAATTGGGCTTCTGCCCTAACATATGAAAATTTAAATCAATGGATTTCTAATGAAAATATAGTTGAAAAATCATCAAAAACTGTTGCTATAGTAATGGCAGGAAATATCCCTTTGGTTGGATTTCATGATTTTCTATCTGTATTAATATGTGGGCATTCAGTTTTAGTAAAACAATCTTCAAATGATAAACACCTTATTCCATATTTGGCAAAATACTTAGAATATGTTGAAGAAAACTATAAGGGAAAAATCTCATTTACTGAAGGAAATTTAAAAAACTTTGATGCTGTAATAGCCACTGGAAGCACCAATACAACCCGTTATTTTGAATATTATTTTAAGAACAAACCAAACATAATACGTAAAAATAGAAATTCAGTTGCCGTTATAACTGGAAATGAAACTAAAGAAGATTTTGTAAATCTTAGTGAAGATATTTTTAGATATTTTGGTCTAGGCTGCAGAAGTGTATCAAAATTATTTGTACCAAAAAGGTATAATTTTGATGAATTTTTTAAGGGTATGTACACCTACCACCCTATCATAAATAATGCAAAATATGCCAATAATTATGATTACAATAAGGCAGTCTATTTAATGAGTGAATTTTCTATTTTAGAAAATGGATTTTTAATGATAAAAGAAGATGCAAATTTTGCTTCTCCTATAGCCACAGTTTTTTATGAATATTATGATGATATAACTGATTTAAAATTAAAAATTGTTAGTGAATCAGAAAATATTCAATGTATAGTAGCCAATAACTTTATTGAAAATGAAGTGAAATTTGGTCAAACACAACATCCAAAATTATGGGACTACGCAGACGGTGTCAATACCATTGAATTTTTATCTAAAATTTAATTTATAAAAACAAAGAATTAATTAAAATATTGGAAATTTACCACTTGTAAATATAGTTATAATGAAAAAACACAACTTTAGTGCCGGACCATGCATCTTACCTGAAGAGGTTTTGCAGCAAGCTTCAAAAGCAGTCATTGATTTTAATAATGATGATCTTTCTCTTCTTGAGATATCTCACAGAAGTAAACCTTTTGTAGATGTTATAGAAAATGCTAAACTACTTACCTTAGAATTACTAGGACTTGAAAATAAAGGGTATCAAGTTTTATTCCTTCATGGTGGAGCTAGTACACAATTTTTAATGACTGCCTACAATCTTTTAAATAAGAAGGCTGCTTATCTAAATACGGGAACCTGGTCAGACAAAGCCATCAAAGAAGCAAAACTTTTTGGAGACTTAGTTGAAGTTGCCTCATCTAAAGATAAAAACTTTACGTACATCCCCAAAAACTATAATATTCCTAATGATGTAGATTATTTTCACTGCACCAGTAACAATACTATTTTTGGAACACAAATTAAAGAATTCCCCACATTAGGCACACCCTTGATCTGTGATATGAGTTCTGATATTTTTTCTCGTCAACTAGATTTTTCAAAATTTGATTTACTATATGCTGGAGCTCAAAAAAATATGGGGCCAGCTGGTACAACAGTTGTTGTTGTTAAAGAAGAAATTTTGGGAAAAGTAGAAAGAACGATACCTTCTATGTTAAATTATAAGACTCACATAGGTAAAGAAAGCATGTTTAATACTCCTGCTGTGTTTCCTATTTATGTATCTATGCTCACATTAGAATGGTTAAAAGATTTGGGTGGAATTTCTTTTATTGAAAAAGTAAACAACAAAAAAGCTGATTTATTGTACAAAGAAATAGACAGAAACCCATTATTTAGAGGTATCGTAGCTAAAGAAGATAGAAGTATTATGAATGCAACTTTTTCTTTAATTGATGAATCCTTAACTAATCGTTTTGATTCATTATGGAAAGATGCAAGAATTAATGGATTAAATGGTCACAGAAGTGTAGGTGGTTACAGAGCAAGTATGTACAACGCATTACCATTGTTTAGTGTTCAAGCACTAGTAGATACCATGCAAGAATTAGAAAGAAAAGCATAAGATGAAAATATTAGCAAACGATGGAATCTCTCAAAGTGGTGTAGATGCATTACAAAATGGAGGGTTTGAAGTAATAACAACAAAAGTTGCACAAGTCCAATTAGAAAAATTTATTAATGAACATCAAATAGATGTAATACTTGTTAGGAGCGCAACCCAAATACGACAAGAATTAATTGATGCTTGCCCAAGTATAAAACTCATCGGTCGCGGTGGTGTGGGTATGGATAATATTGATGTAGATTATGCCATAAATCAAGGAATTCATGTGATTAATACCCCAAAAGCATCATCTAACTCTGTTGCAGAGTTAGTCTTTGCTCATCTTTTTGGAATGGTGCGTTTCCTTCATCAATCTAATAGAGAAATGCCTTTAGAGGGAGATTCTAGATTTAAGGACTTAAAAAAAGCATATGCTTTAGGGTCCGAACTGAGAGGTAAAAAAATTGGAATTATTGGTTTTGGAAGAATAGGTCAAGAGGTTGCAAAGAAAGCTCTAGGTCTAGGCATGGAGGTTATCGCTAATGATCATTTTTTGGAAAGTGCACCAATTACTATAGATTTTTTTAATGGTCAAAAAATTACCATTACAATTGAGACAACAGATTTAGACACCCTATTAAAAGAAAGCGACTTTATTAGCTTACATGTTCCTGTTCAAGAAAATTATGTAATTAGTACAGAAGAAATTTCAAAAATGAAAAACGGTGTAGGTCTTATTAATGCAGCAAGAGGTGGTGTAGTTGATGAAATGGCATTAATAAAAGCAATAGAAAAAAATAAAATAAAATTTGCTGGTCTAGATGTTTTTGAAAAAGAACCAAATCCAGAAATTCAACTATTAATGAATCCTGAACTTTCATTAACTCCCCATATAGGCGCTGCAACAGTTGAAGCACAAGACAGAATCGGAACAGAACTAGCATCACAAGTTATAAAATTATTAAAGGAGTAAAATTAACACATAATTTGATTTTAAATTATTATTAATGGCCATCGTTAAACCTTTTAAAGCTGTAAGACCAAGTAGAGATAAAGTAGCTTTGGTATCCTCTAAATCTTTTGATGCATACACAGATAAAGAATTAGACGCTAAGCTAGAATTTAACCCATTTACTTTTCTTCACATCCTTAATCCAGGATATAAATATCATCAGGAGTTTTCAGGTGAGCAACGTTTTCAAATGATTCATAATAGATATGAGGAATTTAAAGAAAATAAAATTTTTATTAAAGACGAAACAGCATCCTTTTATATTTATGAAAGCTCTAATGCACATGACTATTTTTGTGGAATTATTGGAGCAACTGCTGTAGATGATTACACTAACGGAACCATAAAAAAACATGAAGGAACCATAAAAAAAAGGGAGCAATTATTTGAAACCTATTTAAAAACAACAGGATTTAATGCAGAGCCAGTGCTACTTACGTATAAGGATGATGAAAAATTCAATACTTTACTACAAACATTAAAGAAGAAAAGACCAGAGTATGAGTTTTCAACAACAGATAAAAAACTTCATCGTTTATGGTTGGTTAATGACAAAGAAAATATAAAAAAGATCATTTCTTTTTTTGAAGATAAAGAAGCCTTATATATAGCTGATGGTCATCACAGAAGTGCTTCTTCATCTTTACTTAAAACAGACTTACAAGCAGAAAATATTCATCATAAAGGAGATGAAAACTATAATTTCTTTATGAGTTATATTATCCCTGAATCAAATTTAAAAATTTCAGAATTTAATAGATTTATAAAAGATTTAAATGGTTTATCTATTGATGAATTTTTAATTGAATTGGATAAGAGTTACAGAATAGAAGACAGAGGTGAACATTTTTACAAACCTTCTCAAAAACATCATTTTAGTATGTATTTAGGAGGTAAATTTTATTCATTATACCTCAGAAAGAGTTTATTTTTGAATGGAGATGCACTATCTAAACTTGATGCAGAAATTCTTCATCGAACCATTTTAAAACCTATATTAGGAATTAATAATCTGAATAATAATGATCGTATAAGTTATCGAAACAATAAATTAGATTTATTATCGATCAAAACACTAGTTGATGATGGGCGATTTGTTGTTGGTTTTGGAATGTTATCAATAACTATTGATGAAATGAAGAAAATTGCAGATGCAAAATTAATAATGCCACCAAAAACGAGTTATATTGAACCTAAATTAAGAAGTGGCTTGACCATGTATGAATTTTAGTTATGAATTATATTAAAGAAAACTTAGAAAAAATTAGAGCAGATATATCAAACAAAGTTGTATTAGTTGCCGTGTCTAAAACTAAACCAATACGAGATTTACAAGTTGCTTATGAAGCTGGTCAGAGAGTATTTGGAGAAAATAAAATACAAGAAATGGTAACCAAATATGAGGCACTTCCAAAAGATATTGAATGGCACATGATAGGTCACCTTCAAAGAAACAAAGTGAAGTATATGGCTCATTTTGTAGAC
>Ga0115008_10000524_pt1 | contig 28836 bp, 34 predicted proteins | sample FraStrMetagenome_FD_87164 | JGI IMG/M metagenome (GOLD analysis project Ga0115008, IMG submission 87164) | Marine eukaryotic phytoplankton communities from Arctic Ocean - Fram Strait ARC3M Metagenome | ecosystem: Environmental > Aquatic > Marine > Oceanic | place: Fram Strait | collected... | reverse complement strand
GTAATTCCTATATATAAAACAGAGTTATTAGATTTTGAAATTAAATCTTTAAATCAATGTGTTAAGATATTAGGCCATCATTCGATTGTTTTTGTTCAACCAGAATCTTTGGATGCATCTTCCATAAACTTTGAGGGGCGTATTTCTTCCGAAAAATTTCCCGATCATTATTTTAAAAGTGTTTTTGGGTATAATCGTTTGATGTTAACAGACAGCTTTTATGAGCGATTTGTACATTCTAAATATATTTTGATTTATCAATTAGATGCTTATGTTTTTAAAGATGAATTATTGTATTGGTGTTCTAAAGACTACGATTACATTGGAGCACCCTGGATAGCATCACCTGATAAAGGAATTAAAAAACTTTTATCACTATTTGATTCTAAGAAAAAGAAAGAACGTTCAAAAATATTTTATAAAGTTGGTAATGGTGGTTTTTCGTTAAGAAAAGTGAGTTCACACATAGCTAATTCAAAAAAAATGAAATCTGTTATAGAGCAAAACTTAAGTCGTTCAAAAGACGATTTTAGAATTATGGAAGATGTATTTTGGTCTTCTATTCCTGAGCAGGACCCTAGTTTTTTAATTCCCGATTATAAGGAAGGGTTGCGATTTGCTTTTGACCGAAAACCAGATTTAGCTCTCAAGATAAATAACAATAAACTGCCGTTTGGTTGTCATGGATTTGAAAAGCCAAAAGTAAAGACGTTTTGGAGTCGAATAATGTCCTCTTAACTTTTAGTTCTTTAAATGTTTTGTTTTCCTGTGGCCCGTGCCGGTAGTACCTAAGGCTACTTTCACAATTTTATCGACATCACCTACTCAAGATGTATGACATTCTTATAAACACTCTTAATTATAGGCGATAATAACCCCTCAAACTTTTATCATAGTTATTCTAAATTTCGATACATTAGCCAAAGAAATAAATAGGTTTTAAATTCTTCAAAAGCTTTTATATAGGCAAATACAAAGCCTTCTTTTCCATCCAATAAACCAAGTTTAAAAACATAATTAATTATTAGTTTACAAAAGGGTTTTAAGAAAAAATATAAAAAAAACGGCCGTTTTTGATTTATAAATAATTCACGAGCTCTTTGTTTTGCCTTTTCGGTCAATCGACCATTATAACTATCAAAATCTAAATAGATTTCATCAATAAGGTTTTTTAATGCTTTAGATGGTGTTGTCTTGTCGTTTGCTGTTAGTTGCCATAATAAAGGACTGCTTGATGTTCTGTATCCTGAATACTGCATTGACTTTCCCATGAAATTGAAGCGCGTTTTAACATTGTAAATTCCAGATGATTTTTCGTCTGATACAATTTTAATAATTTCTTGTGACAACTGCTTTGAAATACAGTGGTTGGCTTCTATGGCTACAATCCATTTATAGGAAACGTTTTTGATAGCTTCCTTTGTTAGTTGATGAAAACCAGTGAACTCAGATTCAATATATCTTACAGGAAACGGACATTGTATTTCTGATAGTACTGATTGTTTTATTTTTCCTATTACAATTACTTCATTAACAAACGATAAGCTTGAAATGCAGTCTTTTATGTACTTGTGGTCGTTAAATGAAAAAACAATAGCACTAACCATGAAATTTAAAACTATTTTAAAATAATTGTGTAGTCACACACAAAAGTAATAATTTTACATTGAATATAAGCTATAGAATCGATGTCGCGTTTACCAATTTTAATGTATCATAATATTTGTAAGGATCCTACTTCTAGCATCGGCCTCTTATTGGGGTGTGATAAATTGGAAGCGCAGTTTAAATATTTAGTTTCAAAAGGTTACACAACGTTACATTTTAGTGATATTCAAAGGTTTAAACATGTTGATGACTTTCCAAAAAAACCAATTATTATCACTTTTGATGATGTATATCTAAATCAGTATGAATTAGCTTATCCTCTTCTTGAGAAATACAACTTGAAAGCCTGTTTCTACGCACCTCTAGCGTATGTTGGTGGGGTTGACTCTTGGAATGACGGCTCAGCTTCTTTAATGAGTGTTTCGCAGTTAAAGGCTATGGATCCGAAAATTGTAGAACTTGGATTACACTCTTTTGAGCACCGTCCATATGATTCATTATCTTTAGAATCTATTAAACAAGATTTTAAAAAATGTAAAGATTTTATTTCTAAACATGACTTAAATATTTGTAATGTTTTGGCGTATCCTTATGGTAAATTTCCTCGAAACGAACCCTTTAAATCTGTGTTTATCAATGAACTATTAGTCCAGGATGTAGCTTTTGGCTTACGTATAGGTAATCGATTGAATCTACTGCCTTTTAAGAATAACCATGAGTTAAATCGATTGGATATTAAGGGAGAAGATAGCTTGTTGAAATTCAAATTAAAATTAAAACTAGGAAAGTTGTCTTTATTTTAATCCTTTTTTAAGCAGCATTAGTTTTGCATATCTTGAAAACACCCCATAAGCGTTCACCCCAGCAATTGCTAAGGCAGGGACCCCATCTCTCCAGCCACCTCTTAAGAAATAACTATTAAAAAATCGATAGGATGGCTTAAATATTAATTGAAAAAGAGACAATTCTTTGCCTTTTTGAAAACGTTGTTCAGCTTGAAACCAAGCGTAATTATCTTTCTTTTTTATGTAATGTTCAAGACCTTTATAAGTATAATGTAATACTGGATTTTTTAAATTACTTATTGTGCCTTCTACGATTAGTTTTTCATGGACATTTCCTTCAAAACGACATTTTTCACGAATAACCAATCGGGTCACGGAACTACTTTGACTGTGTAAAAATCGATTCATGAAAAAATGAGGAAAGCTTAGCTTGTAGCCCTGGTATTTTGAATTCTCTATCGCTAATAGTATTTCCTGCCGTAGAGGATAACTAATTCGCTCGTCTGCATCTAAAAAAAGCACCCATTCTGAAGATGCAGATTTTAAAGCAAAGTTCTTTTGGTTCGAGAAATTATCAAACTTACGTTGAATAAACTTACACTCGTGTGCCCTAGCTATTTCTTCTGTTTTATCAGTGCTAAAAGAATCTACAACAATGATTTCATCTGCAAAATTTATAGAGTATAAAGCTCTTTCGAGGTAGGCCTCTTCGTTGAAAGTAGGTATGATTACAGTTAGTCTTTTCATTTAAATCTAAAAAGCAAATTTACTAAATTTGTTTCCATTTTGTTTTGTTTATACTCACTTTCTGAATTTTATTGAATTAATGAATTTATATGTTTAAGTTTGCATTATATATTTGATTTATGAAAAACTTATACATAACGGTGATCGTTAGCACTTACAATTCCGAAGATTGGCTTCGTAAAGTGTTAGAAGGCTATAAGCATCAAACTTATGATTTTTTTGAAGTTATTGTTGTTGACGACGGGTCAAAAGAAACAACAAAGGACTTAATTGACAGTTTTAAATTAGATTACCCAGTAACGTTGCGTCACATTTGGCACGAAGATAAAGGCTATCGTAGACAACGTATATTAAATATTGCGATCACTAAAGCCAATCATGACTACATATTATTTACAGATGGAGATTGTATTCCCAGATGTGATTTTGTTGCTGTTCATGCAAAATATGCTGAAAAGGGTTATTTCCTTTCTGGGGGATATTGTAAGCTCAATTTAAAACTAAGTACGAAAATTACTCAAGATAATATTGCGAATGCGTTATGCTTTGACAAAAAGTGGTTAAGTAAGAAGGGGAACTTAGGCTTTAAACAAGGTTTAAAAATTTCTGCGGGCACTATGCTGTCAAATGTTTTAGATTTTTTAACTCCAACAGGAGCTACATTTAATAACTGTAATTCTTCCGCTTGGAAAAGTGACTTATTGGCTATTAATGGCTATGATGAGCGTATGAAATATGGTGGGCCAGATCGTGAAATAGGAGAGCGATTAGTTAATTTTAAAATTCGTCCAAAACAAATTAGACACCAAGCAATTTGTTTACATCTCGATCATCCGAGAGGATATAAAACAAAAGAATCTTTAGAAAGGAATTTAGAAATACGGAGAATAGTTAAGTCAGAAAAGAGGACTTGGACTGATTTCGGTATTAAAAAAATCAAGTAAATTAAAAGCTTAGTTTTTTCTATAAACTCCTAATTTCCAATAAACAGTTCCTTCATTGGAATTTACTTTACAAAAATCTAGCTGTTCCAATTCAGGAATATCAAAGTATTCCCAACATCCGGAACCTTCCCTAAAAATGGAGTTAATTAAGATGCCACCTTTTTTTAGTTTCCCTAAAACTCTATTTAATACTCGGGCTTTAACAGTGTCATTGATATAGTAAAAAGCTTCATTGAAAACAATAACGTCAAATTCTTGAGGTGGTTTGTAATAATGGAGGTCTCCAACATGAAAATCTGTGTTTTTGAAATTGTATTTATTTGCAGTTTCTATAGAAAATTTAGAAAAGTCAATTCCTAAAAAATAACCAATATTTTCAGTGTCTAAACGTATTCTTAACACACCTTCACCTGATCCTAAATCTAGGATACTTGGTTTTTTCTTAGAATGGTATTTTATTAATTCAATTATTTTAGCATAACGATGAGCTTCCTTATCATCTTTTAAATAATCCCAACGCCCTTTTTTGTACTGTCTGTTCCAACGTAATTTTCGTCGCCAAATATTAAACTTATCTAAATAACTTAGTTTATTCATCTAATGTGATGCTTTAAAAACGGAGTTAATTCTTTAAGAATTATTTCAGGGGTTAGTTGATTATATAAAAACGAAGGGTCTTCTTCGATTTTTTTACGCTCCTCTTTTGAACTGGAAAATAAATTTGGTTTTTCGTCAAGCAAATGTACGGAAGTGTGAAGTTTTCCGTCTTCAAAACTGGCCCAATGTGATTTTATAACGTAAGGAGAAAAAATAGTGAAGGTTGGTTTGTTAAGAGCTTTTGCAATATGAACAATGCCACCTTCATTTGCAATTAATAATTGACATTGATTCATCAATGAAATAAAACCCCTTATACTTGCTTCATATACGTCAAAAATAATGGCGTCATGATCCTTACACTTGTTATATATTTTTGTAGCCTCTAATTTTTGGTTAGGCGCATAATTAAATAATATATTAACATCAAAATTGGTAGTGACATAATCTATCAGAGTAATAATATATTCGTAAGGCATTGATTTTTGAGGGGTACTTCCCAAGACCCCAAACATCACAACAGGCTTGTTGTAGTTTTTTAATTTTGAATATTGCTTTTCGGTCGCTGTTAAATGTATTTTCGGCGTATAATCAGGTGCTTCCAATGGAAATACAGAGTTTACTAAATGAACTCTGTCTTCAATAGATTTACCACAGGGTTTTGTTTTGATCTTTAAGAACGACACATTATGTGTGTAAAAATTTAAAACAGGATTTTTATCGGTTTTTTTATATCCTACACGAATTGTAGCTTTTGAAAACAATGAGATAACCCTACTTTGAAATTTCGCATATGGATCAAAAATAATATCATATTGCGCTTGTCGGACTTCGCATATTGTTTTTATAAGAGTTGGGATTTTTTTCAATTTTTTTTCATTCAATTGAATAATTCGATCTACTGCTGGATTATTTTCTATCACTCCTGAAGTATAATCATAAACCATGTAATCTACACGTGAATTTGGGATTGTTTTTTTAATATTAGTCGCAATCAATGACGCTATCAGGACATCTCCGATTCGCTTATTTTGGATTACTAGTATTTTTTTCATGGCTTAGTATAGTCTATCTTAGCAAGATATTACTTTTTTAAAGCTTCTAAAAGTTTACATGAAAAAACTTGTTATACATCCAAAATTCTCATCTCATTCTGATGCCATTGAAAAAGCTATTTTTAATTTTAATTCATCTGGAACGACTGTTCTAAAAGGTGAGCGAAATACAATTAAATCATTAAAGATAGATGGGTTAAACCTTAACATTAAACAATTTAAAACACCATCACTTTTTAACGCAATGGTGTATAAATATATCCGAAAATCAAAAGCGAGAAGATCTTATGAGTACGCTAATGTTTTAATTCAAAAAACAATTTTAACTCCATCTCCAATTGCGTATTTTGAAACAACTTCCTGGCTCGGTCTTAAGCAAAGTTATTACATCAGTAATCATGTTGATTTCGATTTAGATTTCAGAGTATTGATACATGATTTAAACTACCCTGACAGAAATGAAATTCTAAAACAATTTTCAAAATTTACCTTTAAACTACACGAAAATGATGTCAATTTTTTAGATCATTCTCCAGGAAACACCTTGATAATTAAAGTGGACGCTGGGCATTATAACTTTTATTTAATTGATCTAAATCGCATGCGATTTGAATCGATGAATTTCAAAAAAAGGATGTATAATTTTAGACGCCTTTGGTTATCTAAATCGATGATTAAAATTATGTCAACAGAATATGCGTTTTTATGCGCTCCAAATACACCATCAAAAAAAACATACGAACTGATGCTTAAGTACAGTCGTCAATTTCAGAAGAAAATTAATTCAAAAAAACTGCGAAGAAGTGGTCGAAAAATAGTTTTTAAAAGAATAAATTAATTTCTTCAAAGGTATCATACTGAAAAAACACAAATAGGATTCTACAGATACTGTAAAACAAAGTCACGTATAAAATACGTTTTGCTAAGGTCTTTAAATTTTGGAGGTAAATAAACATGTGTTTAAACCGCTACATTATGTGTTCTTAGAGCGTCGTTTAATGAGGTCTTTTTATTGGTGCTTTCTTTACGTTTTCCGATGATTAGTGCACAAGGGACGTTAAAAGTTCCAGAGGGAAATTCTTTAGCATAACTTCCAGGAATGACTACAGAACGTGCCGGTACGAGACCTTTAAACTCTTTTGGTTCATCTCCAGTAATATCTATTATTTTGGTACTCATTGTAAGTACCACTCCGGCGCCTAATACGGCTTCTGTTTCCACACGAACGCCTTCCACGACGATACAACGTGAGCCAATAAAGGCATTGTCTTCAATAATAACGGGGGCTGCTTGTAAGGGTTCTAAAACACCTCCAATACCAACGCCTCCAGAAAGGTGTACGTTTTTTCCAATTTGTGCGCAACTTCCTACAGTAGCCCATGTGTCAACCATCGTACCTTCATCTACATAGGCACCGATGTTTACATAACTAGGCATTAAGATGGTTCCTTTAGAAATGTAGGCACCATGGCGCGCTACTGCATGAGGTACCACTCGTATTCCTTTTTCGGCATAACCTGTTTTTAAAGGAATTTTATCATGAAACTCAAAAGGACCAACCTCTATCGTTTCCATGGTTTGGATTGGAAAGTACATCACCACTGCTTTTTTAACCCACTCATTGACTTGCCATCCTTCTGCTGTTGGTTCTGCAACTCTAAGTTCTCCTTTATCTAAGAGGTCTACAATAGTTCTAATAGCCTCTTTAGTTGTGTTTTCTTGAAGAAGAGCTCTGTTTTCCCAAGCAGTTTCAATAAGTGTTCTTAAGTTAGTCATTGTTTATTTTTTTACAAATATAACCCTAATAAGAAAATAATATAAATTAATTAGGATTTAATGCCTCTCAAGGCACTCACTTTTATCGGTAGGCAAATCCGTTTTAAATTCTTATTTTTGACCCCTATGGGACGTCTTTTGGCAATTGATTATGGAAGTAAACGCACGGGGATAGCCGTTACTGATGAAATGCAAATTATAGCATCGGGGTTAACGACTGTAGACACCAAAACTCTAATGGATTTTTTAAAATCGTATACTGCTAAAGAAACGGTGGATCTAATTCTTATTGGATTGCCAAAACAAATGAATAATGAACTTTCAGAAAGTGAACCGCTGATTTTGAAATTTATTAAAATATTAGCGAAAGAATTTCCAGATATGCCCATACAAAGAGTCGATGAGCGCTTTACTTCAAAAATGGCTTTTCAAACAATGATTGACAGCGGTCTTAATAAGAAACAACGAAAAAATAAGGCTCTCGTTGATGAAATTAGTGCGACACTTATCCTCCAATCCTATCTTCATAATAAATAATTCTAGAAGTATTATTTTATAAAACCAAAGAATTGTATTTTTAACCCCTTATAACTAAAATATGATTTTACCAATTGTAGCCTATGGAGATCCTGTTCTTAAAAAAAGAGCTTCTGAGATCTCTAATGACACTCCAAAGTTAGAAGAAACCATAGCCAATATGTATGAGTCTATGTATGGTGCTCATGGCGTAGGGTTAGCAGCTCCTCAAGTTGGACTTTCAATTCGTTTGTTTCTTGTAGATACATCGCCTTTTGCAGACGACGAGGAGTATTCTGTAGAAGAGCAAGAGAAGTTAAAAGGCTTTAAAAGAACATTTATCAACGCCAAAATTATTGAAGAAATAGGCGAGGAGTGGTCCTTCAATGAAGGCTGTTTAAGCATTCCAAATGTTCGTGAAGAAGTATTGCGAAAGCCCGTTATAAAAGTAGAATATCAAGACGAAAATTTTAAAAATCATACTGAAACATTTGATGGCTTAATTGCTAGAGTGATTCAGCATGAATACGATCATATTGAAGGTGTTTTGTTTACGGATAAAGTATCCTCTCTTAAAAAGCGCCTTCTTAAAGGTAAATTGAGTAATATTTCCAAAGGAAAAACAAGTGTCGATTACCGAATGCGTTTTCCAAATATGTCAAAAAAAAGATCTTAAATCAATAATATAATTTAATCGATGGAATTAGATAAAATTTTAGCCATTTCAAAAAAACCTGGCTTATTCAAATTAATTACACAATCCCGTGGCGGCTTTATCGCAGAATCTTTATTAGATCAAAAACGTATTTCAGTAAGTATTAGCAGCAATGTAAGTCTCCTGAGTGAAATTGCGATATACACCCTTAGTGAAGAAGTCCCTTTAAAGACTGTTTTCTCTAAGATATTTGAGAAGGAAAATGGGGCGCAAACAAGCACAAGCCCAAAAGCCTCCAAAGACGATTTGGAAGCCTATTTCTTTTCTGTATTACCCGATTACGACGAGGATCGGGTGTATGCCAGTGATATTAAAAAAATATTGAATTGGTATAATTTATTAAATCAACACAAGCTCCTTGATTTTAAAACCGAAACACCAGTTTCGGAAGAAGAAGAATAGATAAAAGCAGCTGTTAGCTGCTTTTTTTAACACTGTATTTTAAAAATGCTTGCACACCTAACAAAAGAATTTCGCTACAATTGGAAGTTATCAGCTCCTGTGATCATGGGGATGTTGGGCCATACTTTCGTGGGCTTAGTGGACAATATTATGGTGGGGCAATTAGGGTCTGCAGAATTAGCGGCCGTATCTCTTGGTAATAGTTTTTTCTTTGTAGCCATGTCCTTAGGGATTGGGTTTTCCACAGCCATCACTCCGTTGGTTGCGGAAGCAGATTCTGAAAATAACTTCAAAAAAGGAAAATCTGCTTTCAAACATGGCTTGTTTTTGTGTATCGTCTTAAGTCTTTTGCTTTATGGAATGATCCTATTGGCCAAGCCGCTTATGTATTTGATGGAACAACCGGAAGAAGTGGTGCTTTTAACAATGCCTTATTTAGATATTATTGCAATTTCTTTAATCCCTCTCATTATATTTCAAGGGTTTAAGCAATTTAGTGATGGGCTTTCATTGACCAAACATGCGATGTATGCGACGATCATAGGTAATCTGATTAATGTAGGATTTAATTACGTTTTGATTTTTGGAAAATTTGGTTTCCCAAAAATGGGAATTGTTGGCGCTGGAGTTGGTACCTTGGTATCGCGGCTTGCTATGATTTTGATTATCTGGGTTCTGCTTAAAAATGATAAAAAAGCAATGGCATTTGTCACGCATATAAAGCTATTTGTTTTAGAGAGTACCATGCTGAAAAAAATAATTAATTTGGGATTACCTAGTGCTATGCAAATGTTTTTTGAAGTGGCTATTTTCACCTCGGCTATATGGTTAAGCGGACTTTTGGGCAAAAATGCACAAGCAGCAAACCAAATTGCACTTAATCTATCGTCAATGACCTTTATGATTGCAATGGGACTAAGTGTCACAGCCATGATCCGTGTTGGCAACCAAAAAGGATTGAAAAATTATGTAGAGCTACAGCGCATTGCTAAGTCTATATTTCTGATGGGAATTATGTTTGCCTCTGTTTTTGCGCTTCTTTTCTTGATTTTTCATGATATTTTCCCATTGCTTTACCTCGATTTAGAAGATGTGAATAACTATATAGACAATCAAGAAGTAGTGGCAATTGCTTCAAAGTTACTGCTGATAGCCGCCTTATTTCAAATTAGTGACAGCGCTCAGGTTGTTTTCTTAGGAGCCCTTAGAGGGCTGCAAGATGTTAAGATGCCAACACTGTTAACCTTTATAGCTTACTGGATGATTGGATTTCCTACGAGTTATTTTCTTGGTAAAGAAACGGCTTATGGCAGTACAGGGATTTGGATGGGGCTTTTAGTAGGATTAGCATCGGCCTCTATTTTTTTATATCTTAGATTTATTTATTTAACGAATCGTTTGATTCAAGCTCATAACACCAATTAACTATGGAATTACCAAAATTCATACTCGGAGATAACACAGACTTACCTAATGCTATCTTTGTGGTTCATACAGATTTCCCTCGTTTCATTATCAATCTAGAAACAGATGAGGTGGAGTGGCTAGAGGATTTTGATACTCAAGATGAAGAAGAGCTACTTTCAGAAACAGAGACAGCAATTAAAGAGGCTACGGCGTTTTACGATAAAGAAGTTTCTACTTACGATAATTAACTATGTTAGATCAACTCATAGAACTTGATAAGGCCTTTCTAGTATTTCTAAATAATTTGGGATCTCCATCATGGGATGGCTTTTGGTTGGTCGTTACAAATAAGCGCACCTTTATTCCAATGTATCTGGTTTTGCTTTATTTTATGTGTAAGCCGTTAAGTAAAAAAGGCGTGGTTCTTTTGGTGTTTACAATTGCGCTAATGATCTTGTTTACAGATCAAGTTACCAACCTATTTAAATTCACATTTGAACGCTTTCGTCCCTGTGCACAAGACGGCGTCTTGGAGTTTATTAGACAAGGGGAGTGTTGGGGTTACGGTTTCTTTTCGGGCCATTCCTCGAATTCAATGGCAACGGCTATTTTTGTCGGGTTAATGCTTCGTCCATTACACAAAAACTTAATCTATTTATTAATCGCGTGGAGTGTTGTGGTGGCCTATAGCCGCATCTATTTAGGCTTGCATTATCCTTTGGATATTTTATGTGGCCTTAGCTTTGGTGCATTCGCTGGGTATGGGGCCTATAGAGTTTTTGAAGCGTTAAGAGCGCGTTTTGTGTAAATTAAGTAGGTACTCGGCAGCCGCAAACGGGGAGCGCTTATTTGAGTTAATGAGTGCTATTTGACACTCCATCTCTTTTGTGATTTTTGGATCTTTAAAAAACTCATCTTTCAGTTGACTTTCAATAGACTGAATTAGCCAAAATATGTTTTGTTCTTGTCGTTTTGTGTTGAAATACCCTTCTGATTTTGTGAGACTCACATAGTCTTTAATCAATGTCCAGCTTTCATCGATTCCTTCGGATTCGAGTGCGCTGCACATCATCACTTTTGGCATCCAGCTAGAGGCTTTAGCGGGGTGGAGGTGAAGGGCTCGGTTAAATTCTAACATCGCTAATTTGGCGGCGTTTTTATTAGCGCCATCTGCTTTATTAATAATAATAGCATCGGCCATCTCTATGATTCCTCGTTTAATACCTTGTAGTTCATCGCCTGCGCCAGCAAGTTTAAGGAGTAAGAAAAAGTCAACCATACTGTGTACGGCTGTTTCGCTTTGTCCAACCCCTACAGTTTCAATTAAAATAACATCATAGCCAGCAGCTTCGCAAAGCGTAATTGTTTCTCGTGTGTGTCGAGCCACACCTCCTAGAGATTCTCTTGCTGCTGAGGGTCTAATGAAAGCATTTGGGTTCCTTACCAAGGTGTCCATTCGAGTTTTGTCGCCTAAAATACTACCCTTACTTAGGCTGCTACTAGGGTCTACAGCCAAGACTGCTACTTTGCTACCTAGATTGGTTAAGTGGTTACCCAAGGCCTCGATGTAAGTACTTTTTCCAACGCCTGGCACCCCAGTAATGCCAATTCGTATTGAAGGCTTTGTGTGTTCTAGGCACTTTTCAATTAAGGCATTTGCTTTAGTTTTATGCGAAAGATTCTGACTTTCAATCAATGTGATGCCACGACTTAATGCGGTGGCGTTACTTTTTAAAATTCCGTTTAGTAATTTTTCGACAGAGGGTTGCTCTTGTCGTTTTCTTTTTAAGTTAGAAATCGCATTCTTATTGGTGGATTCTTGTTCAGAAACCCCTTCGTTTTCACGAAGTGCTGCTTTACTTGATTGGTTTTTATTCACATTTAAAAGATTGGCACTAATTTAATCTAATTTTTTATACCAAGATTGTTTTTTTGAATGTACGTATCTTTAGGTCAAATTTATTTCAATGGATTTCAAGACTTTTTTAATGGAGTTGTCAGAAGCGCCAACCAGGGTGATCGCCCCTAATTTGGATTTCACTGCTTATATTTCAATTGACTTGTCCGCAGGAAATAAAGAGTTGGAAAAATTCGATATAAAAAGTTCTGATTTATGGATTAAATACATGGACTCTTACCTAAAAAGTCGTCATAAATTAATAGCTTTTGGCGGCTATTTGGAGCGTCGTGCTCTGTATGATAGAAGTGATTATTTTCACCACACGAGTTCTTTAAATTCACGTAATATTCATTTAGGGATTGATTTATGGTGTGCAGAAAGAACTCCAGTAATGGCCGCTTTTGATGGGGTGATTCATAGTGTTGCGAACAACACAAATTATGGTGACTACGGACCTACTATTGTTATGAAACATTGCATCAATAATATTGTTTTTTTTACGCTTTACGGGCATTTGTCTAAGTCATCTATTAAAGATTTAAATAAAGAAACCCAAATACTTAAAGGTCAAGTAATTGGGTTTTTAGGCGGGAGTGAAGAAAATGGTGATTACGCACCGCATTTACACTTTCAAATTATAAAAGACATTGAGCATTATAAAGGCGATTATCCAGGTGTTTCATCTCAGAGTGATTTGGTATTTTACAGTGCTAATTGTCCGGATCCTAATTTAGTTTTGAAGCTATAATTAATAGTCAATACTTAGCGCATATTTTAATTATCATTTCCCTTATTCTAAATTCATTATATGATTAATTGCATTCATTTAGTCCATTATTAGCTTAAATCCTGCTGTAATGATGTTAGAAGTAAAAGAGGTGTCTCTGTCATATTGATAGAATTTCAGATCGATACTTTTTAGGCCAAACTTCCAAATATGGCTGCTAGTAAAAATATCTGTATACGAAACTCCAAAGCCAAATTGGTTTGCTGAATATTCTGAAAGGTCATAATCTGAGGTGTAAAATTCATCGGTAGATATGGCCTTTTCATAAGGACTAAAATAATCGGCTGTTGTTTGGTTGTAGAGCCTATAAGACGGATATAAAGTAAATTTATCTGTTATCTTAATTGGGACTTCAATACTGGCAGTATATGAGCTAATTCCCCAGTCGTCAAAATAATATCGGTAAAATGTTCTTAAAGTAAATGTTTCATTTATATACCAGTTTAAACGTCCACCAACGGCTACTTTAAATCTTAAATCTGGCAAATGCTCAATAGCATCTGCAAGTTGAAAATTATCAATGAATGAATTTAACACATCTCCAAAGTACACTCTTTGAAATGGTGTAGATAATAAACCTTGTTGTTGCACCAAATCTAGTGTTAACGAACTTTGTATGTTCTTATGAAGAATTTGAGAGAATCCAAAACCTAATAAATATGAATTACGACCTTCGCCTTGAAATTCATTAAATTTAGGATTATAATTTGTATTACCTGTAATAGTGTTTTGCGTAAACAAACGATTGTTTAAACCATTGCCATTTTCTCCAAAGGGTCTTAATTCGGTTGGGTAAATGGCATTCCAAGTATCGATGTATATATTTGCATGTATGCTTAATTCTGTATTCTTTTCGTTAAATAATTTTGAATAACTAGCTCCAATACCAGCTGAAAAATAATCGTATTCTGATGAAATTGATATGTTTGCAGACCAAATATTATTTCTATCGTTAGAGGTATGACTATAACTTCCAGTTAAGTTTACCCAAAGATCGCTAGTTGAGGCTCCAGAAGATGCTTGGAATGGGTCTGCTGGCCCATCATCAAAAGGCCCAACATTACTTGATGATGCTGAAGTGTATGCAGAGACGCCCGCATCAATAGTTAATACATCATCATCATTTAAGGGGATTGAAACCACAAATGTTCCTGTAAAATCTGTCAACTCTTCTGTACCTATTCCGCCACTTACTGCAGCATTATCTCCATCTTGAGAATAGTAACTTGTTAGAAAATCCACTTCTGTAGTTTCTAATACCCGTTTTTTATAAACTTTGGCGGCGTCTTGTGTAGTTTGCGAAACTGATTTAGTAATCCCGAATACGCATACTATTAAAATTAGTTTGTTCAGTTTTAATGTTTTATTAGTTACAGCCACAGCCTCCTCCAGTTTTTCCTCCATTTGCCCCTGAAGCAGCCTCACGATATGAATGCATTGTGGTAACATTTCGGTCACATTTTTTTTCTGACAAGGCCATATCTGGGTCATTTATGTTTACTTTTTCGTATTCTTTGACCACAACACAACGACTAAAACAAGTTGTTATCAATAGAGTGTATATAATCTTTTTAATCATAATTTATTTATTTCTATATTTTTTGATTTCGCAATAGTTCCCTCATCATCTATGATGATACATTCTATTTTTGGTAATTGATTAATTCGGCTTAGCCCAACTTCTTTACCCAAAACAAATACAGAAGTTGCTAATGCATCTGCTAATTCTGCTTTGGGGGCAAAAACGGTAACACTTATAATTCCAGTAGAAGGATATCCCGTACGAGGATCGATAATATGTGTGTATCGTTTGCCATTAATAGTGACATACTTTTCATAATTGCCAGAAGTTACTACAGCACCATTTGTTATGGGGAGTAATGCAAAAACATTATTTTTATCCATTGGGTTTGTAATGGCCACTTTCCAATTAGTTCCATTGGGTTGTTTTCCCCAAGTATTCATATCGCCAGAAGCGTTAATTATCCCTGAAGTCACTCCTCTTGAAATAAGAAGTGTTTTGGCCTTATCGGCTGCATAGCCTTTTCCAATAGCACCAAAACCGATTTTCATTTTTTTTAACTTAAAAAAGACACTACTATTTTTTTTGTCTAAAACGATGTTTTGATAGCCAACTTTTTCTACAGAAGCAGTTATCTCTTTATTTGAAGGCATAACGGACATACTAGCATCAAACTTCCAAATCTTATCCATTGAAGCATAGCTAATATCAAATGCACCATCTGTTAATTTTGAAATGTCTATTGATCTTTTAATCAAATTGAAGAGTTCTGAATCTACTTTGACAGGTTTAATACTTCCATACTTATTTATGGCGGAAGTTTGTGAGTTGATATCCCAGGATGAAATCAATTTTTCTATTCTTGAGATTTCTGTAACTGCCGTATCTATATGTTTGTTTGCTTGTATAGAGTCATTTGCCACAACAGTAATTTCAAACCGACTGCCCATTAGTTTGAGGACTCGTTTATAGGACTGTTGTGCTGTACAATCCATTAATGAGATTATTAGTAATAAGTTGATTATATGTTTCAAATTACTTTATAAAGGATTTTATTTTTTTTATGTAATTTTCTGGTGATGTTTTTTTGTAGCTAGTTTCTCCTAATATTTCCCCATTAAAATCAAGCACTACAACAAAAGGGAAATAACCATATTTATTATATTTTTCAGCAAGTAGTGCGTTTGCTTTTGTTTGTGCTTTTGACACTGCATTTTTCTTTCTTTTAGGAAAATCTGCCTTTAGCATAACATAATTTTCATTTGCATACTTTTTAAAAGTGTCTGAGCTCAAAATTTCTCGGTCTAGTTTAATACAAGGGGCACACCAATCTGAACCTTGAAACACTAGTATTATTGGCTTATTTTCTTTGGTTGCAATTTCTTTCGCTTTTGAAAAATCATTTTCCCAATCTTGAGCAAATAGTACACTTGAATTTATAAGTACTATTACGAATACTAGTAGCCTTTTCTTCATTCCTTTGTTTTTCAATTTTGTAATGTTATCTTGTTCTAAATCGTCATCGATTTATTCTGCCTTATATGTCGATTAACTCCACTGGGCATTTCAATTTTTGTATTTGTAGATTTTACTTTTTTTAAGACCAATTTTACAGCTGTTTTGATAGATTAAAGCTAAAAATATAAGTGTTCTTTTCATTTTTTGGTAAATAGCCTCTATTGATTTACAAACAACCCCTTATGAAATCGAGTCTTTAGCAAATAGCATTTCTTTTTGCTCTATAGGGATCACGATACTTGTTTTTAACTATGTTAGTTAATCAAAAATAAAGTAGGGTTAGGAAAGCTATCGGGAATAGAAATGGACAACTTTAAAGCGTTTTTATTTATAAATCTAAGTTTTGATTAGTTAGTGTGATTTTCATTGTCACTATAATCTAATAAACCAATTGATTTTAAAATCTCTAAACAGATTATTTCACCTCATTTAGAGTTTCTTGTATGAAAGATTACAAGATGGACATCCTTTAATACCATTTGCAGCCTCTAATTTTATTCCTTCCAAGTTTTGTTTTACATAGGCGTTAATCCAACCCTGTTTTGAAGCTAAATTTTTTGTATTAATTTTTTCTTTGTAAACAGCTTCGTAAAATTTACCCTCGTATTCTTGTCGTCCCCAACATTGAGGACAAAAACCCTCTGGACTATCTGTTGAGTTGTCTTTTTTTTCAAGAAATTTTTTAAATGATTTTAGTAGATTCATTGTGTCTTTTTAAGTGAATTTATATTGGTTTATGACTAATTAATTTCTAATTTCAATTGATGTTTATTTGTTAGATTTTAAAACCCAACCTACTACTTATTATTTTGACAAACGATGCTCCAAGAAAGATAATCTGTGATGTGTAATACACCCAAAGCATTAGTAATGCCAGAACACTTGCTGATCCAAATGTTGATGACAGATGACTATGTCCTATGTACATTCCGATACCTGTTTTTCCAATAATAAAAAGGAATGAAGTGAAAACACCTCCAAGAATAGTTGCCTTCCAATGAACTTTAGCATCACTCAAGAATTTAAACATAATAGCAAAAATAAAGCCAAGTACTACAAAAGAGATGAGGTGTTCATATATATATACAAGTTTATAATCATTAAGCAGGCTGTCTGCATATTTTAATAAAAAGCTATTAATAACTGTACTGATTAAAATGATTAAGATGAACCCTATTAATATTAAAATAGACACAAAATGTTTAGATAGGTATTCTAAAATACCAGTCTTAGGTTTAGGCTTAATATTCCAAATACTATTGAATGAATTGTGGAATTGACTAAGCATCCCTGATGCACTAAGAGTTAAAGTGCTAAACCCAATAATTGTTGTTAGTATACTATTATGATTTGTATGCTGATTTTTAATGATATTTTGTATTTGTAATGAGGCATCACTGCCTAAAAAATCTTTTAATTTGGTATAAATTTCCCCTGATACAGCTTGTTTTCCATAAAACAAACCTAAAACAGAAGTGATAATAATTATCATTGGTAATAAAGAGAATACAGCATAATAAGCTAATGAAGCCCCTTTTTGAAATGTATTACTGTTTAAGAAATGATTAAAAACCTCTTTTGTAAACTTTAGCATTGAAATTTATTTTTTTGATTTCCCTAAAATACACTTTACAAGCCTTCGTTTTAGTTGGCTTTTATTTTAGTTATCTCCATTCCTTTTCAATAGTTATTTTTGAATCAGTTACAGAATAGACTCCTATTATGTCATTATTATCAATCTTATCGACCGTCACATTATATCTTTTTTCTGAGCTATTACTATTGTTTTTATCTAGTACTGCAGCGAAGTTATCACAACTGTATGTGGTTACATAATTAATGTTTTTAACTGCATTATTCTCATCTAATTCTATGGAATAATATCCAGATTTGCTTCCCCAACATCGTATAGTGTTTTCAAACAACGCATCTAACAAGATATTAATGCCATTTTCAACAACGGTATATTCAATTAGTTTTATTGTGTTGTAGGCATATCCGTTTAGCCCTGCAAATTCGAAATCATTCAATTCCAGTATATTAAAAAGGTCTATATACTCCTTTTTTGTGTTGTCTTCAATTGATAAGTAAATCTTATTTTGAATAGGTAGTTCACCGAAATTTATATTATCAATACTTAAAGTGGTCTTTCCATCAGACCATTCCCCTTCAGTTTTGTCATGCAAAAACTTGAATGTTTCTTTATGGTCCAGTTTTTCTATTAATGAAAACCAATCTTTCTGATCGTTTATTGACAAATTTTCAATACTACTCTCTTTTTCAGTTACATAAAGTGATAATGTATTGTAATTATTGAATGTGATTGGAGTATAAATTCCTATCAAGGGAATTCGCACTTTGAATTTATCATACCAATACCAACCTTTTACCGTACAATACCTGTGTGTAATATCATCTTTTCTAATGTGGGGGATGCTGTACTTTAAATAGATAGTTATTGGATATTTATTGTCTATAGTTTTATGATATACCTTGTCATAGTTTGTAATATCTATTAAAGACACTTGTTTTTTGTCTTGTGCAATTAAATTACAGTATATACAAAGTGATAATATAAAAAGAAGTTTTCTCATGGCTGTTTTATTATTATTGAATAGCGAATTTGAGTCATTATACGAATACATACGTTATTTTGAAATTAGTTTCAAAAAAGAAAACTTTAAAGCAGTTTTGAAGAAGCTGAGGGGTGGCTACTAATTATTTAGAGGGTTGTAGTTAGTTAGATTTCTCCACCCATATATTCTATTTTCCTTTTCATCAATCACTAGATACACAACAATGTTATCTTGATCAACTAAGAACTTTTGGTCCAGCCCGCTTATCGATTTAGTCCACCAAATAGGTCGTGTAATACCAGTTGGCATCTCAATTTTTATACTTGTTGATTCTGCTTTTTTTAACACCAATTTCAAATCCTTTTTTGATAAATTAAAGCTGAAAATACAGGTGTTTTTTTCAACATTTGTTCTTTGGTAAATATCCTCCATTGATTCATAAACCAATTCTGATGGTATCCAGCCTCTACCAAATAGCATCTCTTTTTGTGCACTATCGAAATTACTATACTTGCTCTCAACTTGGTTTGTTAGGCAAGAGTATAAAACCGCCGTGAAAGCTATCGAGATTATAAAAGGTAAAGTTTTAAAACGTTTCTTCATTAGAAATTTGAGTTATAATTTGTTGGTATTAAACGTTTAGCCTAACAGCGTGCGATTTAAAAGGCTATTATTAGAATAATATTTATAGAGTGTTATAGCGATAACGTTTCCGGAATAAATACTCCACCATTCACATAATGTCTGTCAAAATAGGTAGCGATTGCTTTATGCAAAACAAAGCGACCTCTGACCTTTTTAGTCTTGACAATGGCTAATACGTAGCCCTCTTTTTGATAAGATTCTTTGTTTTTCACAAATTTATTTGCTGTAGATTGTAACACTTCATAAGATTCCAAATCGGGTCTATTTCTATCTTCGTCATTAAGTTCGATGGTCACATACTTATTAGGAGAATGATTATTTAGGAGGTTTAAACCTTTTGATTATAAGCCATCTATGACATCAAAAACTCTATCTATTGCTGATTGGTATGCTTTTTTTGAATACGAAGACTCCGCTAATTTGTAATGTTTTAAAGCAGAGGGATAGTCTTTAAGACCTTCGAATAGTTGTCCTAAGTTATAATTAGAGCTCGCTTTAGTTATATGGTTGTTTTTCCCGTAGAATTTCAGTAAAACTTGTAAGGCTTCTTCGTTTGCCCAAAAAGCTTTAGATATATTTCCTTCCTTCTGGTATACTAAAGCTAGATTACTATACGCTTGAACAAAATTTTCATTCAAACGAAGCGCTTTTAAAAAACAAATCTTAGCTAAATAAAAGTCTTTTTCGCCATATTTATTTTCTCCAATACTATTAAATAATTTAGAATATTTTTTTATGACATCGCTTTTAATTCGCGTGCTTTTAATAGTTTTATGAGTGTCTTTTGAACTATATAACAGCTCAAATTTTTCATAATTATAATAGTTCGGATATTCGGATGCGGATATCTCTGAGTTTTTTAACAAACGAGAATACTCTCCACTGACTTCTATTTCTTTGTTGTTTCCATCAAGACAAAGCTTTAAAAAAAGAGGCCTAGAATATAAATCTTTGCTAACAAACTCGTCACTATGCTGTCCAAAATTGTCTATTTCTATACTACTTTCTCCGTCGATATAGACTTTTAAATTTACGTAAGTAGTTGCATTTAGAGAGCGCCCACTTTTTTGTATAGGAAAATAAGCTTCGACTCTTATTTTTCTGCTCTTGATTGTATAATTCGTAATAACTGTATCTCCTTCGGCAGTAAACCAATCATTTCCTTCACCATTGTATACGAGTCTGGACTGAATAAATAATTGATCATTTTTTTCAGTAATTTTTAAATAGATAATAGGTCTATCTGCCTTTAACGAAGGGGTACAAAGTAGGAGTGCAAATAATGCAATGACAGTTTTCATTTTTTATAGTTCTAATTAATGTCTGCAATCTGGCTAAAAAAACATTGTAATTTCATGTGAAGTTTTTTTTTAGTATGCATTACATTTTTTTAATTCTTTCGCATCATTTTTAAAGAAAACCACCCGAGTAATAATATTAATAGAGTCATAATGGACCACAACCAGATCTTGTTTCTGAAAAGAGGGTCAGCTAACGTAGCTTTCTCTTTTTTTAGTATCAATTCATTGCCCACTTCAAGTGCTGTCAGTTTATTTGGAATCGTATTGATGAACCGCTCAATATCATATTGTGATTTTCTAGCTGTTTTATTTCCATAAGTAAGGAAGTAGTCCGCTTGGTCGATAAAACGAGTTACTAACTGATGAATGTATCCTTTTACTTCGATTGTACCAATTGACAGGGGTTGATTGTCTTGGTTCTCTATGATGATTTTTAGCTTTTGAACAGTCAAACTTTTAAACTTGAATTCGTTTTCTTCCAGTGAATTTAAAGTGCCGGTTTTAAATGTACTATAATTGTATTTCCACCCTTGCTCTGTTTTAACACTGTCAATAAGGTATTTTATAGCTAGGGGTCGATAATAGTCAAAAGTGTCTGAGATATCGATCTTAATGCGGCTTACGCTAGCAGGTAATTGTAACTCAATATCAATCTCGGTCTGTTTACTTTTCTTATTTTCTTTTATGCCTACCTTTTTAATTGAGTGCTTCCTGAACGTGCCATCTGTAATTTCATGTTTCTCAACACTTGCCACGGATAGTTTGGGTCTTTCTTTGCTATCAATGAGCATTCGGAAAAACCGATATTTTGAGCTTGGAAAGGTCAATTTTGTGAATTGAAAATTAGTCAAGTCATTTTTTATCGAGAGGATTCGATACTTATTAACCACTGTAAACCATTCTTTTTGATCTTGGCTTCCTTCCAATCTGACTCGCCAATCAAAATTTTGTTGTTTGAATTGTAGTTTAATCTGGTTGATGGATTCTACAGTTGGAATCTCAAAAGTGTAGTAATAACCTTTATTGTTACGAGAAGCATTGAGTGTTTTGAAGGCCACTTTATTGATGGATATTTTCTCAGCAGTTGATCTCAGCAAGTAAGGCGATTCTAGAGTATCCTTTTTAGTTACTCCAAAAATTCTGATATCAGATAAATTTTGTGAGGTTTCACCATAAATTTCTATAGGAAGAATGATCTTGTGCCATTGTTCAGAAATTCCTTTTAATTCACGTTTGTAGTTGTACTGCTCCATCTGTCCGTAAGTAAATGTACATACTGAGAAGAAAAGCAGGCAAAAAGAGGTTCTAATTGTCAATTTCATTTGAAATAATATGTTTGTATTTGTTGTATAAGAATGAGGTTATTAAAAGTAAAACTCCTAACGAGACAAAGACGATGGTTTTTGAAATCGTGTCTAGATGAGAAATATCATAGAAAAATAGTTTGACAAGTGTTACTACAAACACACTGATCGCCCAGATTCTTAAATACTTTTTATGTTTCCATATACCAATAGCAATCAAGAAGAGCGAATACGCGCCCCAAAGTATACTCAATCCAAGTTTGTAGGACTGACTTGATTCTGCTAAGTCCATGATGTTGATTAACTCACTACTGGCAATCCATAAAATAGTTGTGTGTAGCAGGAAGTCAAAAGCCATTTTAAAATTTCGTTTAATAAAGTCTTGTCGCACGTATTTGTGACAAGACACAAGTGCCAAAACAATAAACAAATATGAAACGTATCTAATCCCTAAATGGAAAACGCCCCTTTGATAGTATTCGGATAAAGTTTGCTCCAAATAACTTTCACGGAGTTCACTAAGAACATAAAGGCCTTGAATTAAAAACACGAGAATAGTCAAGGTGTTTAAGCTGAGGTTAATCATCCCCAATCGCTTATTTTTTAACATTCTAAAATTGATAAAAGAGAGGATTGAAACGAACACTAAGGAATAATTGAGAATCCAGATAGTCTTAAATTTATTTAAATCATAATTCCTGTAATGATTATAGAATTTCTCGTTTTCTGAAATAACGGAAATTGAAGAGTTTGTATAAAGCTGACTCCAGTAGTTTATGACCTCCATCCGGAACATACAATAAAGTGTGATAAGTAAAATAGCAGGAATTGAAAAGGAAACGAATTTTGAAAGTCTGTTTTTTGAAATCTTTACAGACTGGTAGTTCTTATTTTGGTTCAGGAAGTTAATAAATCCAAAAGCTGCAGCAAATAAAAGGGAGGTTAGAAAATTAATATTTAGTAGAGGGGTTATTGTTCCCGGATTTTCAGGATAGTAACTATCATATACTAGTATCCAGTCTTGAGCGATACTGAAAAATGCCAATAACATTAGGGGATAGGATAGCCTTTCGTAGACGGGGATGTTTTTGGTTCTTCCAATCCAGAATAGCAATGCCGCCTGTCCCGCCCATAATAAAGTCACCCAATTTCCGTCTAATTGAACTGGAATTGCAATGGTAATGAAAACGAGGACCAGCCCAGAAACAAATTGCAACAAGTTTTTATCCGCTAGTTTTCGCTTATAAATTAGAGCACTTATAATAAAATGCACGAGGGCATTGAAGAGAGTGAATATCCCTAATAACTGTTCTCCTGTTTCATGATTTTTAAGAATGCCATACCCTAAACCATAAAAGATAAATGAATTAGTCAGTAACAGAATAATGTCTCCAATTTCAAATTTTTCCTTCTGAAGTAGTTTGTATGCAAGAAATATCATGTAAAAAGTACTAAAAAATATAAAAAGAAAAGTTAGACCTAACTCAAAATGTTCTTTTGTTTCATAGTTGGTTACATACCATAGAAAATACATGAGCCACGTCAGCCATAACGAGGAATAGAAAAGTGGTTTCCAATACTTTTTAAATGAGATAATAAGAATACCGATATTAATAATTGCCATATAGCTAAATAGGATGGCAATATCTCCCGACCCTTCACTTAACAGAAACGGAACGGCGTAGGCTCCAACCAATCCAATATGAGCGATTAGTTGTCTGTTATAGTTAATTGCAGCGACCACTGAAAATGCAGTAAAAACCAACATTAAGGCAAATGCAAAAGATTGAGGAATTAAACTATAGAAACTGTAGGCAGAATATGTGATAAAGTAGATGATAGCAATAGCGCCGCTTACAAGGACTGCACTGTAACTTTCATACTTTTTCTTTAATTTAATTCCAAACACTAATAGTACTATCCCTATTAGGTATCCTAATATTGTTCTGGTTAGAGGACTAATTAAGTCGTTTTCAATTGAATATTTTGCTCCAATGGCGACTCCGATTATTGTAATAGCAATTCCAACTTTATTAATAAGATTTTCTCCGATAAATTTTTCAAGGTCTAATTTAACTTTTGGAGCTGAATGTTTCGTTTGTTCTTTTACTTTTTGTTGCGGAATTGAATGGGGATCAGTAGTTACATTTTCACTTTTGATTTCAAAGTCTGTATTGGTAGCAGATTTGTCTTGTTTTATTCCTTCTCTTTTAGAATCCCCGCTCTCTTCGGAGATTTTAAGTTTGTTTATATCAGAACTTAAACTATTGATTTCTCGTAAAAAGTCGTCCTGTCTTTTCAATAGAGCTTCAAGCTTACGAAGGAGTTGGTCTATATTATCTTGATTGTCTGTCATTTTTTTTTAATTTGTGTAAAAATCGTATGAGAATAGTAGTGGGTTTAAATGCACAAAATTTAAAGCAGGAGCACTGTTTGTTTTATGTAATTAACCCGTTGTCTGTTGTGTTTTCAGATTTATGTTAAATAGATTTTGATAAAAATAAAACTTAAATAGGCCCATAAAACAGAAAATAGTATGTGAACTGTTGTTTCCATTTTCTTTCCTTTCCACAATTTTGAAGAGTAACCAAAAAATTGAATTAATAACCTAAAACTCCAAAATACCCCGAAACCAAGAGATATTTTTTTACCTAATTCAGTATGGATTAATTCGCTAGAAGATGTTAGGCATAAAAGACCCATAAGAAATACTACCAAAGCAATAAAGAACGTATGAATTTTCATTAGTTGCCGGTTAATAAGACTTAATGATTTCAATTCTTTTTTCCATTTAAAATACTTTGGAAAAAAAACATGTACCGATGCCAAGGCAACTAACAATACACCTATTATTTTATAATGTACTTCCATTTTTTTCAAGTATAAATATTGAGATGAACGGCGTGCTTTTAATTTCAGTTACTAATTTTAAATTGGAATTATTGAAATTGTTTAGCCAAGTTGATTTTGAGTGAAAATGAAATGCACCAACATTATAGGCTATGAAATTTGAAAGGTCTCTCAAGTGTTCTATCACAACTATTTGTCCTTTTGGTTTTAATATTCTGTTAAGTTCACAGAAAAACAGAATCCTCTCTTCATTATTTCGTATTTCATGTGCAGAGAGAATAACAAATACTTTGTCAATTGAGTTTCCTTCTAAATCAATTTTTGAAGTCTTTATTTCTTTTGTTTTCTCGTGAGGGGGATATTGTTTTCTTGCCCGTTTTATAGATATTTCTGTATGCTTGTAAGGGTTGTAAAAATCAAGTGCTGTAAAATTTGAGTTTTCAAACTTTTTTTTAAGTAATTCACTTGTTTCATCAAAACCTGCATTTATATTTACTATTGAAATTTTTCTTTGATCCTTTTTAATCCAATCAAATCTATAAAAACCTGATAAATCATACACATAATAAGAAATTGATACTGAAGCAAAAACAGTTATTGATATTAAAATTCCAACTATTTGTAAAAACATCTTAAGTGTAGTATTCGTGAAGTTTTTAACAAATATTATCAAGACAACAAGAACAATTGCAATTATATATAAATGCCAATTGAAACGAATAATATTTAATATTCCTTGAAACGGTTTTCTTATCCTTTCCATTTTTCTATTTCCCCTTTTTTCCAATAATAGGGACTGTTTTCAATGACAAATGCATTTGCCAAAACACAATTTTTAAAATGAAATTTATTCAAAAAAGTAAAATTATAATCTCCTATTTCTATTGGTTTTGGTTTCCAATTTTGCCGAACCCCTTGAATTATCAAAACTTCTTTTTTGTCTTCATTATAAGTGAATGTAAATGGTAAAGGACCTGCAAACCGTCTAGCTTCCTTCCAATTTTCAAAGGGTGAGTTTTTGGGCAATATTTTCTCTTTTTTGGAAGTATCTATTTTCACAGTGAACCCAGATTTCATAGACTTAATTACTTTGAAATCATTATTCTTTATTTCTTCAACATCTATTGTTGAATACCTATACTGCGTAAATAGATTGCCCAAAATCTCCATTTTTTTCTTATTTGTTTCGGATTTTAGTATATACAGCCCTCTTAATCTTTTCCCTTTTTTATTGGTATATCTTACAAATACTCGATACCCAATTAAGAAGAAACTAGTTCCAGTAAACTCAGGAAATCCTTTAGGTCTTAAATTCTTTGTCCGAACCATTGCCACGGCTATAAATGCCCATTTATCTTGAAATGTATCCAATTGTAAACATTCTGGAATAAAATTTTGCAATTCTTTTTTCGGTATTGCAAATGTTAAGATTGTTGAACTTTCAAAATGAGTTTCAACAGCAAAAGGATGGTTTTTTAAAAATGAAATTATACGGCTTTTTTGATTAAATGAAAGTGATTATAATACACGGTTATTATAAATAAGAATGCAAACAGAGAGTTTAATTTTCCCCAAAGTAACATTTCGGGAACACGTATAAATTCGAGACTATTCATCGTTGTAACAATTCCGATTTGGGTAAATGTATTTAGTCTTGATTTTATTCCACTCAAAAACCAAACGGCCATTCCTATTTCAAAAACCCCTATTATTACGGTTAATGGTCTTGAAAATTCATTTCCTAAAATCCTCGCTACAATTTGTTCATGTCTTGGAACTAAATTTAAAACCTTACAGAACAGTCCGTTTGCAATCCAAACAAAAGCAATCCAAAACCTAAAAACAGTATGTATTCTTTTTTTTTGCATTCAATTCATCAAATTTCACCCCTAAATAGGACCTATTATATATCTGCTATTTAGGGCAGTAACAGAAATAAATCACCCCTGTTATTTGCGATTTACAGCGTTGTTTCTAGGGGTTTTATGCTTTTTCTAATTCAAAAATTGTTATTTCAGGTCTGACATTAAATCTTACCTGCCACAAATGACCAAGTGCTCTGTTAATATATAAAGTTCTACCATCTTCCAGGTCTATCTCTCCTTGCGAATATCTTTTGTTCTTTACTGGCAGCATTGGTGGCTTTAAAAAAGGCGGTTTGCATTGGCCTCCATGGGTATGTCCAGAAAGGATCCAACCTTTATATCCGTTCCATACATCTAAATCGCAAACATCAGGATTATGACATAATAAGATGCTTGCTTTGCTTTTATCATAATTAGTCATTACTTGTTCAGGCGCAAAATTTATAGCCCAATAATCATCAAATCCAATAATATTTAGCCCTTCAATTTCAACTTGAGAATTCTTAAGTAATTGTATACCTGCTTTTCTTAATTGTGACGATATTTTGTCTGCAACATCTTGCTCAGCCCATCCTTTTCCATAATCATGATTCCCAAGGACCCCTACAGTTCCAATGTTCCCTACAACGGCATGCTTAAGAACTTCTGAGAGCTGTATAAACTGTTGTTCATTTTCGTAACTCACATAATCTCCAGTATAAACTACAAAATCAGGATTAAATTTTTGTGCTTTTTTAAACGAATCGATGATATAATTGTAGTCAAATCTATTTCCGACATGAACATCACTAATTTGCATTAACGTTTTACCTACAAGATGATTAGGTAAATTAGAGACAGGCATTTTCTTCTTGACAAATTCTAACCAGAAGGGTTCAATTTGCCATGTGTAAAGACCTGTTAGAAACCCAATTCCAACAGCCCCCCAAAAGCTTCGTTTTATAAATTTTCTTCTATTCATTTTAATTGACTTTAATATTTGGGCTATGGTTATATTAACAACCGCATTCGCCATCGATATTAACCTCTAACAAAACCCCATCTTTAGATTTTATTACTAATTTACCTTTTCTAAGCCAAGTTTCATAACCACTTCTTTTTACTAATTTTGTTTCACTAAAAAGTTCAAAATCATTATTTTTCCAGTAATTTTCCTTCACGGGTTTTAAAGTTCTTATGGTATCATTTATTTTAATTAGGGCTATGTTTTTAGATAAATCAGTATAGCCCATAGAGGCTACATAAACATATCTGTTTTTAAACTCTAAATCTTTTTTATTTAAGGAATAATAGCAACAGCATCCTTCGATTTCTGGTGGCCATTCAGTAATTAAATCTATACGAATTGGAGGCTCTATTTTTTTTTCTGTTAGAAATCCACTGAAGACAAAACCAACTAATTGATTATTTTTAATTCCTGACACCTTAAACCAGTTTCCGCTGATTCTCTTTCCATCATCAGTAATTGAAAAATTAATTTGAGTTTTTTTAATAATTAGAACCTGATCAGAATAATTAAACTTGCCTATTTTATCTGAATTTACAGAAGGTTCTTTTCTAATAATTAGCCCGCTTTTGGCATTGGCGTACATTAATTTTTGAGTCTTGATTATTGTCTTTTCAATTCGATGAGTTGTTTTTTGAACCATTTGACTTGTGGCTGATGTATTGAATATTATAAAGACTACTAAAGAAAAAAATATTTTTGCTTTCATGGATTTTTAATTAAATTGAATAGTTGATTTCACTATAATATAAGTTTCTTAAACCGGCATTCCGCCAACTGTTTATAAATTAGCAGACTCATAAATAACTTTTATTAAAGTTGTTTATGATTGAAATTCATTTTAAATTATAATGAATAGGAGGAATGAACCGTTGACTTAATAAAACATTAATCTAATTTAAAACGGCTCAGAAGGTTCAAGTTTTTTTGATCAGCAAATTCATATTGAACGAGACTATTATCTCCAATCATTAATAAACTTTTTGAAAGTGGAATGACATCATAACTTT
>Ga0115008_10000519_pt1 | contig 28973 bp, 20 predicted proteins | sample FraStrMetagenome_FD_87164 | JGI IMG/M metagenome (GOLD analysis project Ga0115008, IMG submission 87164) | Marine eukaryotic phytoplankton communities from Arctic Ocean - Fram Strait ARC3M Metagenome | ecosystem: Environmental > Aquatic > Marine > Oceanic | place: Fram Strait | collected... | reverse complement strand
GTATTCTCAAATCCTAAATCACAATCGGTTAAAATACTAAAAACTATTTATACTATCATCGGTTTCTTATTATTGGTATATGTTATTGCCAGTATTATCGAAATTTTTAAAAATAGATATAGTAAAAAAGTTGTCCCTGATAAAGAAATACTAAGTTTTGATTATAATCCACAAATTGATATCATGCAATCATTGAATTATCCTTACAAAATGTTAACTGAAAAAAAGTCATTTTATACTGGAGGAACCGGAGATGCAAATGATGATATGGGTATGGATGTAAAAGCTGCAGCGGCAGAAGATGCTTATACAGCAAGCCCTGAAGAAGTTAGGGGTAATTTAATTAAATTTTATCTAGGTAAATCTAATGAATACAGTGGTATTGCTCCTATTCCAAATATGTATCGTAAATATCAAAATAAACAAAGCAATGACCCTAATAATGCCAAATTAAAAAAATCCCCTTATTATTTTCCGGTGTCTAACGTGGCTATCGCTATGAAAAAATCTCTACCATATTCATATAAACAAAGTATTAATAAACAAATTATAAGAATGGCTGAAGATGGAACCTTAAAACGATTGGCTAAAAAATCTGATATTGGTGGTGGTCTGGTAGAAGATAATGAAATTTTTCAAATTCATAATCCTAAAAAATAATCATTCGTTTGTTAAACTCTCTATTGCAGTTTTTATATTGAGATTTTCTCCAATTTGTTTCATTATTTCTTTTTTATCCTTTTCTCTTTTTTCCTGGTCTTCTGTAGCACCAGTTATGGTTTGAATTATTTTATGCCATTCTAATAATAACTCTTTATCTGTTTCATAATTGGGATGCTCGTTCTCCCAATTACGTAACTGTTTTACCTTTTTAATAGTAACGTCGTTTATAGCTTTTTCTACTTTACTACCTCCATCATCTTTTTCCCAGGCTCCTTCTTCCATAACGTAAAATTTTTGTCTTTTGGGATCGCTACAGTGTATTGGCCTCTCTGTTGTGGGCAATTCTTTCAATCCCTTTAATAATAAATTTGTATATCCATCTACATATCCTAAATGATTTGTTGTTTGTAAATCTTGTAATGTAACTTGTAAATCTTGTATGAAATCCGTTAAATTCATTGCACCTTTACAGTGTTCGTTTAAAAATACATTTATTGATATTTTTTGATTGTTGTTGGTCGTATTTGTTATATTTACATGTTTTGTACTTTCAATTACTTCCAGCATTTTTGATTGATTTTTATTCATCAAATCAATCATCTTTTGCATTTCTTTTTTATTTTGCTCTTTTTCTTCTTGTAATTTTTCTTTTTCTTCATGTAATTTTTTATGACGATAAAAACTCGAATGATGTTTATATCCTTTACCACAATAATCACAAAAATATAAATATGTTTTTGTTTTTTTTGTTTTTGCAACTTTTTGTTGCAAATGTGTAGCATTTTGTAGCATTTTATGTTTCTGGGTTGCTAAATGTTTGTTCCACGAAGATTTCCTAGACGTTGAATAATAACATTTAGTACAATTAAATTTTTTTGCAACTTTTTGTTGCAAATATGTAGCATTTTGTAGCATTTATTTTATAATGAGATTTTTTTTCTAAATCGTTTTTAGTGCTGTTTTTTTAGTTCCTTTTATTTCTTACCATAAACTTCCTACATAATTTTTAGGCATTAATTATATATTTACCTACATTACCTAGTAATATGGTATTAAATTCACATATTTTCACAAGCTTTTGTCATATTTGCAAATATGGACAAAAATATTTGTCCAAAAAACAAAATTCCAAAATACTTTTGAAAAAAAAAGAAAATTGCTTAAGTATAAAAATCAATAAATACTTTAAATACACATTCGAACTTAAAGGATTTATAGTTGAAATATATCATGAAATTTGATTAAAAACACTAAAATAAAAATTCCTTAAGTATCATTTTTATATATTATAATTTGAATACTTAAAGAATTTTGTAATTATAATTAAAAAGATAATAAAGTATTGTTATTTATTAGTACTATGACATGTAGAATATTCTTATTTAGAATATTTTTTTTTTTATTTATATGCGTTCAATCCGAATCAACATTAACAAAATCATGTACTGGTCACGATGGTTGTAAAAACGATGTGTGGGTAGGATCATATGATATTACCTGTAATGGTGGTGAAAGAATTTGCCACAATACAGTATTAAAATGTGGTAGAGAAAGTTGTTCAATTAAGGTAAAAGGTGGTGGTCATGATGCTTATCAAAAAAGTATTGTATATGCTCAAAATATTAAGAAAGGGGGGAAATTTAAATTATCTTGTAAATCAACTGGTTCAAGAGAATGTAGAGATAATATTATATATTGCCCAAGAGAAGTTGGCACTGAATGTGAGTGCGAAAATTGTCATTCATCAACAATAATGTATTATAAATATGGAACCAGATACATATCCGGGGGTGCAACGATAAAAAGATATTGGGACGAACCGGTTGTATGCGATGGAAAAATTGTATGCGATGTTGATAAAAGAACAAATGATTTAGATTATGGATCTTATGTCTATTGGCAATATATATATCATTATACTTCGGTATCAAATAGTTATACTTTATATACAGATATAAACGGAAATACTTTACAAGATTTTTCAATGTTTATTGCCGAAGATTATAAATCATGGTCATATAAATCACTAGCCGGTCAAACACCTCATTATACATATGAACTTATCAATTATACCCAAATATATGGTACGATGGGAAAAATATGTAGAAGAAGAAGTTATGATGATCCGACCAAGTATTATGCGTATAGAGGATATTGTGATAAATATAAATATGGAGATCCTTATGAAGGTTTTTGGATTTTGGGCGAACCAGCGCAAAGTTGCACCGATGCTTGTATAAATTATAATATGACTTGCGATAAACAACAACATTTAAATCATTTGCCTGAATTAGAAAGTGGACCGGATTTTGGAGGAATACTTCATCGATTTAATGCAACGTGCGATAGTTATACTATTGAATATCAATATGGAAAAAGAACACCAGTATATAATGCTTTAACAAGGGAATGTGTTTTATCAAACGCCTCAAGAACAGGTAATAATTGGTATTGCAATGAGCCTCCGTGGACCAATGGTGTTGCCGATGAAGATAAACGTAGATTATGCTGGTGCGCTCCAACAACGACAAAACCACAAAAAATTTGCGATGTAAATAGAACAAGATGGATAAATACTACACGTTATATTAATACCACACGTTATATTAATACCACACGTTATATTAATACTACACGTTATATTAATACTACACGTTATATTAATACTACACGTTATATTAATACTACACGATGGATTGATAAAGAAATGATAAAGTGGGTCGATATACGCAGATACATTAATATAACTAGATGGAACGATAAAATCAGGTGGAAAAATAATACACATTGGACCAATAAAACCAACATTATAAATAAAACAATTATATCTTATAAGATAAGGTATATTGATAAAATACGCTGGAAAAATGAAACTATGATTGTATCAAATAAATATATATATTCACAAAACCATACAGAAATAGATAAAGAAACCCAAAATAGTATTATTTTTGGATTGACAAATCAAGATATTATTATATTATCAGGAAGCATGGGGGGTATCGCGTTTCTTTTTTGTATGTTTTATATAACCTGGGAATATTGTGGTTTGAAAGATAAGGTATCATCTTGTTTGCAAGATATCATATTGGATTATTGTTGTTTTGGCATCGGTGAATATTTTTTATGTATATTGGATATCATTGGTTGTATAAATACGACCAGAGGAAATGAAGAGGATGACGAATCATCGAATGAAAATACAACAAGAATTGCAAGACAAGCCACTCAAGAAATTGTTGATGAAGTACATAAAAAAATGGATAGTATTGGTATAGAAATAACTGAACCAAAACATTATGTAATTCATCATAGAGAAATTTTCACGTCAGATGGGACACGAGAAACACGAAAAAGAATGTCGGTTTAACCGACTAAATTAGCCTGTATCCATTTACGAATGTTATAATTTAATGGTTTTAATAATCTTTGTAAACCTTCGGCATAATATTTTACGGATTTATCATCTTTTTCATTTTCCATTAATAATAATGTATTGAAAACAATCTGTAGAATTTCTTGACTGTATAATATTTTAATTTTTTCAAATACCACATCAATACTAACACCATCTTCATCATTGGCTGTTTTGAATAATTCCGCATTTTCCATTTCCAATAAATTTTTGTATAGAGCTAATGTTTGTGTAATAGTATGACTATTGCTATACGAATACGTAGCAATTAAGTTTTCAAGTCCCTTAATTGCTCTTAATAAAAAATATCCAAAAATTTCATCGGTTTGCGATTTATACCATTTGTAATAACGCCTAATAGCATGATATAAGTAATACAAATCTTCTTGACTATCAGCATTATACCATCTCCATACTCCCTGGTGCCATTTTGGAGTTTGCAGTGTTAAAATATTATTATCAATACTCATTTTTGTTCCTACTTTTAAATTTGATAAAATAGCCAATTGAATAATAGTTTGTAAAGGTTCTATTATCATTGTGGATTTTTCCTTTGTTCCTTTTTTTAAAGAATTTATACTCGCTAGATTAGTTAATAATTCCATTGTATATAATAAAACAATTATATTTAAATATTTCAAATGTATTTAAATATAAATTATTTGCCATTATTAATGAACCTTGTAGAAGAAGATGAAGAACAAAAAGACTTTTGGTTTCCAAAACAAGATAAACGTGTTAAAAATTTCGCTTCATTAACAACTAAAGAACAATTGGATGTTATTGAAATTGGATTTATTATGAGAGATATTGGACTTAATGAAGCTAAAAGGATCATAAATGGTGAAAAACGTGCTGAAATGAATTCTGTTAAAGATCATTACGAGAAATTATTGGGAGAAAAGGTAGAAAGAATACAAGAATTAAAAGATAACAATAATAAACTAAAGCGTGATAAAAATTATGAAATACAGGAAAAAACACAAGAAATAAGAAATCAGACTGAGAATAAATACAAAACAATGTATGAACGTGAAATAGATACTTTAAGAAATGACATTAAAATCCTTAAAGACGATGACCGGAAACAGCGTGAAGAAAAATTGGATTTGATCAATAAACATAATAAAAAGGTAATGGAACAGTCAGAAAAATATTCTGATAGAATAGCTGAATTATTACAGGAAAGCTTTCAACAATCATTAATGAATGAAAATTCCAGTAAAAAAGGAGATGAAGGAGAAAATTGGTTATATAATGAATGTCATAGGCAATTTAAAAGTGCCTGTGTTGAACATGTTGGTAAACAGGGTCATATGGGTGATTTTACGATAAAAGAAGACAATACAATGGGTATGTTAGAATCTAAAATTTATAGTAGAAATGTTAAACAGAGTGAAGTAGATAAGTTTGAAAAGGATATGCGTGAGAATGATAGTTTTGATTATGGTATATTTTGCAGTTTAACCTCTGGTATTGTGAATAAAAAGGAAAATGTTACATTGGAATTTGTCCTGGGAAAACCAGTGATATATCTTACTAATTTAAAAGATAATCCAAATTTGTTATATGTTGCAAGACTAAATTGTTTATTTATTTTGAAAAATAAAGATGATTATAATATAGCAAAGGAAGAAGATCAATCGAAATTACAAGAAATATTCAAAAAACGAACCAAACGTTTCAATAAAAGAAAGAAAAATATTGAAAAACGAGAAAAACAAATAAAAGAAGATAAAAAATTATTGGAAGAGGATATGAATGAAGCTTTGGTAATTAAGGAATTAATTAATGTTATCTATTAATATATGTGGTACTTTTGTAAATTTAAGGATTTTTTCGGTAAGCCTGGCGAAGGATTACATAGATATAGAATATTTAATATGGCTATGATAGATATATTTGCTACTCTTGTTTTAGCGTGGGTTTTACATAGATATTATTTCATGTATACTCATTATTTGAATGTGTTGTTATTTACTTTTATAGTGGGAATTTTGTTACATCGTTTATTTTGCGTAAGAACTACTGTTGATAAGTTTTTATTTAAATAATTATTAATATTACTTATTTATATATGGCTAGTTTAGTTAATTATTCAATGAAAAAACTTACAAAAGAACAAGAACGCGCACAAAAAAAAATAAAAATAAAATATCCATACTCACCAATATTACATGATGAAAATACCATAAAAACATTAGGAACATTAGTTTCTTCAGATGCTGGACACGATTTTAATAAAGATGCAGCAACGACTGAACAAAAAGACATTTTTAAAGGCAAATTCATAAGTACAATACCATTATTATTTATGCAAAAAATAAAAAATATGGAAAAATTGATGAAAAAAACAAAAATAAAGGAGGGGGATGGATATTATTTAACTGAAAAAGATATAATGAACCTTATATTTGGAGAAAAGGAAACCAGAAATGATATACCTAATTTAGATTACTTACCCCATGGTATAAAAAATATTGAAGACTTTTATGATGTTTTTATAATTGATTCTGAGGATTTTAAAACAAATTATTTTCAAGTTAAAAATCAAAAAAAAGAAAAAGATTTAGATAACTTACAACTAACATTAAAGAAAAAAAATTTATATTTGGCTTTTGATATGCCAGTTGGAGTTTCAGATATGTTTAAAAATATAAACTCAAAAAACTATAATAATTATCCAGATATATATGTACATCATTCGAGAAGTAGTATGTATGATTCAGCAAAAGGAAAACCTACATGGCCATTTGGTAAGGGAACAACAAAACGACCACCAAAACCTGATAATTTTTTTGATAAACCTGAAGATAATTCCAAACTTCATTTTTGCATTGATAGACCAACAAATAATTTAAATGACGATCATTTTAAATATGATGATCAAGAATATGTACAATTTGGAAATAATTTAGATTTATCAGAATTATTAGTTACACCAAATAATGCGGTTCACACGTCATATGTAGAAAATGCTAATTGTCAAATTAAGGTAAGAAAAGATCCAGAAAAAAGGGGGTGTCATAAAGAATATACTGAAAAACCAATAAAATATGAATCGCAGATTGTTATGAATATGCGTGATAGTATTAAAATATTAGATAAAGATCTAGGAACATTGGGTAAAACGACTTTATTAGGAAAATTAGCATGGACTAAAGAAAAAATGAGCAGGACTATGCAATTTTTAACAAATAATGTAAGACAATTATTTAAAAAAAAAGATACTAAAACTACAGGAAAAATATGGATGATAGCAAAAAGATTGGGTGATTGGACACAAGCATTTGAAGTTATGAAAAGAAAAAAAGTAGACTTGATAGAATTACAAACACATAATGAAAGACAAAACACAGAAAATAATTGGAAATATGTAAAAAATTCAATTACTGAAAAGAATAGTGTAAAATGCCTTGTTACAGGAGATCAAATATTAAAAGCATTTTCTATATTTATAGGCATACCGGGTTTAATTTTTTACACTTATAGAAAAACAGGACCCTTTTATCAAATTTATATTAGAAAAGATATTATAAATGATGATTCATATGATAGTACATCTACAGTTGGTTATGATAGTGATTACACCAATGATTTATCTAATGAAAAGAAAGAAGAATTATTATCTTTAAAATTTTCTAATAAAAATGATTTGAATAATATTTATTATTATGCTTATGATAATGAAACAACTGAATCATCATACAATAAATATTACGAAAAAGCAGAAGAAATTTTAAATAGTTTCAATTATATTATTGATGATTATATATCAAAATCAAAAGATATATCAGATAAAATAAGTGAAATTAAGATAAAATTGATATCATTATTGCAAGATCAAGGGTCTATGTTAGAGAATGAAATAAATAATCTATTTGGTGTTGGTAGTTGGGTTGATGAATGTTTTGTAGAATTAAATGATATAGTAAAAGATATACCTCGTATTATTGGCGGGGACAAGTATGCTTACGCAAAAATAAAATTTAAAAAAAAAATAAGCAAAGCAAATAAAGCTTATGCAGATTTATTAACTAATTTGCTTTGGAGTTGTATGTCTGCTGCTAAATTCGGCGAAATTAAGAGCATTTTAAAAAATAATGTAATACGTGTAAAACAATTAGACCCGTTAATAGAAAATAATGAAATATTAGAAGAATTATTTGAAATAATAAAGTATTCGATAGAATTTAAAAATAATATTGCCAAATATAATTTGAAAAAATACAACCAAGAAATAGAAACAGTTGATTGGAAAAATTGTACATTATTTGATTTTCAAATTAAAAAAAAACTCAAATGGTTGAAACATTATATTAAAGGTGAGTTTCAAACCGAATTAGAAAAAAAAATTGGATATAATTATTTAAAACGAATCACAGAACTTATACTACCAGAACCAGATGATGAAACAAAACCTAATTTGAGAGGATATATTATTGAAAAATTTAATATATTAATAGATGATTACGACATATTACATAAGGAAATAAACAACTATAAAATACTCATTACACGTTCGAAGATCGAAAAATTTTTAAACAGCAAAGAAATCAGAAATTTAGCACGGATGACATTAAAAAAACTTAAAGAAATTTCATCCAAATTTGATAACAATAATAATAAAAAAACAGGACAAAAAGGTGGGAAAATAGGTTTGAAAAATAAAAATAATACACTTAAAAATACAACTTTTCCATTATATTCAAAATATTTAAATGATGATGTAAATAAATTATTCATTGATAAAGCACATAAAATTAAAGAAAACAATAAAATTAAAGAAGACTTAAAATTAGAAAATGATATAGAATATAAGTCTGAAAATATTATTGATGATATGAATACATACTTTCATTATAATAATCACTATGATGTATTAACAATGAATTTGATTACATTAATAATTGAATTAAATGTTGTGATTGACTACGAAGAATTAGAAAAATTAATAAGAGTGAATAAAAAATGTAATAATTTTTTAAAGTTAATGTATTATTTAAATAACGATAATACAAACTATAATAGTGATATTGAAGATATGCAAGAATATGAAAAAATAACAAATACAAAAAAATATTCAGAATACATTAAATATAATATAGATAATTATCAAAAAAATAAAATTCAAGTGGGTGGTAATAAAGAATTATTTGAGTTTCATATTAATCCATTTTCACATTTTAATTTATTTGAAGAAATAGAAAATATAAAAGAATTTTTAAGTGATATTGAAGGTGGAGAAGAGATAATTGAAAAATACGAAACAAATTTAAAAGAAACTATTTCGGTGTATAATTACATATTAGTAGCTTTTGATACAAATAATTATGATCGAGATAAAAGTGAAAAAAAATGGAATGATGAAAGTATTGCTTCCCCTAGAAGACAACTAGGTACAAGTTCAACAAATATCACACCATGGAAAACAACAGAAGAAGAAAAAAACAGGTATGATCCACCTTTATATTATTGGAGATATGGTGGTGGTATTAAAGGAAAAAAATTAAAAAAAGAAGAGGCGAAGAAATATAAAGTAGAATGTCATGTGAATGGTAGTAATGGAATACCCTTACGATTAGATTATAAAAAATTAAGTGAAAAATTGACAGATATACCATATGGTAGTTTAATAACTGATTCAGAAAAAAGATTAATGTTACGAACATTAAGTATTCCAAGAGTGTTTATAGAAGAAGACGACGATGAATATCAAGTATACGAAAAAAATACTAGCGAAATTGATGAAGAACAGGAGGATGATAGCGAATTTGACAATATTGAATCATTGGGAGAAATAGCAGAGAGAGAAGAGGAAGCCGCGAAGAAAGCCACAGAGGATGAATCAAACAATAACGACAGAAAACTTACGGTTGAAGAATATAAAAAATCAATTTATGAAGGAGGAAAAAGGAAAAACACCCGCAAATTAAAGAAAAAGACTACACGTAAAAAAACTAGAAAAAAATAAATAATTCTATTTAGACATATCTAAAAGGATTTTTTCTAGGTTTTTCAAAAAATCATAATTTTCGTTATTGATTTTATTAATAAAATCATTAATTTTCATTGTTTTAATACCCATTTCTACAAATATTTCAAATAAACGATTTCTAGATGACTGTTTATTGGATAATTCTCTTACCATGAAAATATTATTCAATCGCAATCTACGAACATATTCTTTTTCCAATTCTTTTGCAAGTGATTTATCCTTTAAGGTTTTAAAGTTCACTTCTCCATCGCAATAATACTTAAATATTAATTTTTCCTTATTGTCTTTATATTCTGTGAATTCAATTAAGTTTTTTAAATTTAATCCTTCCATCTTATAATATTTTATTATATTATATTTAAATGTCAATCAACTATATTTTTAAAATAGTAATCGCCGGCGATACAAATACGGGCAAAACATCGTTTTGTGATCTTATACAGGGAAATAGTTTTAAACAAAAAACCGTTCCTACAATAGGCATTGAATTTTTTAGTACTATGATTTCTATTGATGATCAAATGATAAAAACTCAAATGTGGGATGTATCTGGAGATATAAAGTTTCGTAGCATATTGAAACCATATTTCAAAGGAACCTGTGGTGTGATTTTATTCTATGATGTATCTGATATTGATTCATTCCACCATCTTACCGATTGGATAAACAAATTTATAACAAAAGATAGTAATATACCTGTTATTATAATTGGTAATAAAACGGATAAAACACGCTCAATTAGTAGAAGTTATGCAGAAGGATTTGCCAAAGAAAAAAATTATTATTATGATGAAATGAGTGTAAAAGATTATAATAACGTTAAAAACCCATTCCGATATTTTATTAAAAAAATATACGAAAGAAAAAACAATATTGATGGAGTTAGAACAATAATTCCAGAAAAAATGGAACAAGAAGATGAACTTGTTAGTTTAAACTGTGGGAAATGTATGATAAGTTAATATTTATATAAATATTTAATCTTTAAAGCAAAAGACCAATTCATATCGTTCAAATTTAATGGTATACCTTTATCATTTAATAATTTTATATGCAATCTTCTTATTCTAACAGGTCCAAAATATTCTCTTTTATTTTCACCTATTTGATTTTGTCCCATAACTACCACACCAAAATTATTAGATTTGTTTATTGGTAATCTCGCCAGGATATCCGAACTTGTAGGACTATAATAACGATCTTGATTCAATATATTTTGAGCATGTTTAATTTGATTTACAGTATATTCTTGAGCCTGTGTTAATTGATTTTTTATTGGTGTTGTTGAAGCATTTGTACCTTCACGACTTTGTATATCTTCTGTTTCATCAACACATGCTTTTTTTTTAAAATAATCAGGTAATTCAAACCTATCCTTATTATTTGTTAATGAAATTAAACCTTGTGTTACTCTATTATTTATATATTCATCAACGTATAACAAAACATATCTACTCCCATAAGTATCCACAAGAGATTCCCCTGTAATTGATTCGATAAATTGATTATTATAATTGTTATTTTCATTTACAGCCATTATTTTGTATTCTTTTTTTCTAAAACCCATTAACCATCCCAAATTATAATCTATTTTACCACCACCACCATTGGAACAAGTTGAATTAAATTCGGTCCCATAAAATTTTATATTGATAAATTGAGTATTTGTAATTGGATCACGTATTATTCCAGCAGGATGATCATTAAAATAATTCCAATGAACTTGAAACTGTATTTTATTTGTATTTGGGTTATAAATTAATTGAATAGGTAAACCATAAGAATTAACAGTAGTCTCAAAATCTATTTGTAGAACACCATTTATAGTATTTACAAGTTCATTAGCTGTATAATTACCATTTGGTATGATACACGTATACGTACCATTATTATAATTAGCCACGTTATGACTCGCATGCATACCTATACAATCAACGTGTTCAATAACGAAACGATTTGTCCCATAATCACTAGAAAATGTATACCAACTATGTGGTAATTCAATACTATGTAAAGACATTTCTAATACATTTGTTAAAGGTTCCGATAAATCTATAATAAAATCTTCAGAATTGTTAACATATTGACTGTCGCCAGGTCCTATATCTTGTCCATTTGTACATAAAGCTCCACTATTATCAAAAATACGCCGATATTGACTATCAATATTAACAATTTGTGTCATAACAGAATGTTCATTTTGATTTAATGTTCCCATTTTAACTGGATTATTTTGTGAAAGTAATTTGCTTCTATCAATAATATTGTACTTTTCCATTTCATTTCCAGAAACAAATGTATTGCTTGTTGGTGTTTTATAATTCATTTCTTCCTGGGTTATTTCAGCTTCTAACATAAATTTTGCTTTTTGAAAAAATAACACATAATCTCTATGATTTTTCTTCATATAGGTTTCTATAAAATCATTTGCTACTGCATCTAAATCAGTTTTTGAATATGGTTTTTCAAGGTCAAATATTTTTTCCAATTCTTCTACTGTATAATCATCAGCATTAAAGTTGGTTTCATCCATTATAATAATAATATTTATTTTTTTAATAGAAAATTTGTTAAATTGATGAAAAATCATATGATTTTAATATCAACATATACAAATTATTATGTTAAAACAAAACGAAGAAATGACAGATTGTCCAATATGTTGCGAAGAATTTACTATAAAAGCAAGGGCACCTATTAAGTGTGGTCATTGTGATTTTACTTCTTGTAAACAGTGTGTAAGAAAATTTGCCATTAACCCAGATACATTCAATGAACCACATTGTATGAGTTGTAATGGTAAATGGGATAGAAGTTTCTTTAAAAAAGCTGTTAATACATCGTGGTTTAATGGCAATCACGGATATAAACAACATATGAAAAATGGACTATTTCATCTAGAAAAAGCAAGGTTTCCTGAAACAATGGAAGCTGTATCAAATTATGTGAAAGTTCCACAATTTCGTCAAGATAACCGAAATATGGAAAAAGAAGTAACAGAGATGCAAGAAAAGTTATGGCAATTGAAACGCCATATACGCATTAATAAACAAAATATTGAACGGTTTACTATGGGATTACCAGCTATTAATATTGAAACAAAAAAAAAAGATAAAAAGGTATTTATCCATAGATGTCCAGCTGCTGAATGTTTAGGATTCCTAAGTAGCGCATGGAAATGTGGTATTTGTAACGTGTGGGCATGTAGTAATTGTGGTGAAATTAAAGGACATACCAGTGACACAGTATCGAAAGAACAATTGGATGAACTACATGTTTGTAAGCCAGAAAATATTGAATCAATGAATATGATTAAAAAAGAAACCAGACCATGCCCCGATTGCGCGGTTCCTATATTTAAAATATCGGGTTGCGACCAAATGTGGTGTACACAATGTCATATTGCGTTTTCATGGAATACAGGAAGAAAAGTTACAGGTATTGTTCATAACCCACATTTTTATGCGTGGGCTAGAGAAAATAATACAAATGCTAGAAGGGTTGTGGGTGAAGTGGCTTGTGGTGGAATACCTGAAAGAGGTGAATTTATGGGTATGGTTAGGGCTTTTGTTGATACACTAATGGTTTGGGAAGTATCCACTTCAAATAATGGCCGTCATTATCTAAATAATATACAGCATCAACAAATAAAATCAATATTTAATTATAGTGATTTCACTTCAAAACATAAAATAACTCTTTCTGATTTAAAAAATATAAGTAGTTCAACTTGTAGATCATCTGAAGAGACAAAAGAACGTGTCCAAAAAAGAGTAAATAATGTATGGTATTTATTATTCTTGGACTTCTTATTAAATTCGGATGATTATCATAGACGATTAACACATTTTCGTGCTGTAGAATTAGACACATTAAGACGTGACAATCAAAATCAAACAGATAATAAAATGCTACGAATACAATATTTATCAAAAGAAATAACACAAAAAGTTTTTGAAACAAAATTACTTAGCCTTGATAAAAAGAAAAGAAAGAAAGTAGCATTGCTCGAATTATTTGAATTGGTAAATACGGTTTTTACAGAAACATTTATAGATATAATAAACAAGATGAGAATGATACTACCTATATTTAATATTTGGTCGCAACAAGATGATTATGAAGAAAACCTACTAGGTATTATGGATAATTTTAAAAGAATTGTTAGAATAACATGTTATGCTAATAAACAATTAAGGAAAATATCACACGAATTTAATTTATGTGTCCCACATATCTGTTTTAATTTAAGTATGTATAGAGGATCGTATAAATATTCCAGGGAAGTTGATTATGTAGAACCCAATATAAGTGGTTATATGGAAGAATCAAATAAGTTAAAAAACTTGCTAGCATTAAATCAAGTGCAATCCGTTTTAAATAATAAAGATATTGTATCTCATCCATTGAGATATTTTAAGCGTATTAATAAGGTATTAATCACTGTGTATGGTGGAAATAATAAGTCACATTTCAATATAAATACTCCTATTCATACTTATGTATATCTGAAACAAAATGGGTCATATCTAAAAAATAATAATCAAAAGTACATGAAAAAAGATACAATAAAAGCACCCATACCTATAATTGTTTTAAATCTTCTTAAAAATTATTTTATGATAAAATTATCACCTATGATAAAAGTTTCACCAAATGAATATGATATATCAAAAATAAAAATAAGTGACAATGGTTTTACAGATGATAGTTTCTATCCATGGAAAGGTGTTGATGACGAACTTAGAGCATATAAGCTTTATAAAAAAGCCATACCATATATGAGATCATTTATGGAAATTGTAAATAGTAAAAAAATGCCCTATAATAGAAACATTCAATGTTCAAAAGGTAAAACTATAAAATGGTATGAAGAAACTACATTGCCACTGTTTATCAACAACGAATAAATAATTTATGTAAAAAGTTATTTATCTTATCAGGATCTACAAATTTTTTAATGTCTATTGTATTGATTTGGCTAGGTGATCGTTTGTAATGATTACATCCATAAAACAATCGTTTTTCTATAGATGTAACTATTTCTTTATCTTCCTCTTTTACTTGTGAAATATCTACACGAATATTACTTTGATATGGTTTACCTTCGCTCTTCCAATTGCCAGAATACATATGAACTCTTTGTTTAGGGTGACGGTAATTTTGAATTAACCCAAATCCCATAATTATATTTTTTTGATTATTCATTTCAATAACAACCAATAAACTATTTATAGGTATTTTCTCACTTATAGATTTTCTAGGTGTGTAAATACAACCGGACCAATTGTTACTTTCTCTCCATCTTTTATTTTCACTAAACGTAATATCATTAAATCTAGCCAGGCCTATATAAAATCGCTTATTGCTTAACCGAGATGACATTATTTACTTTATTAAATTTTTGTTTAGTTCGTTTCAATTTATTTTTTGCTCTAAATAAAGGGTTTATTATAGAAACAATTTTTGGGTCTATTTTGTTAGATAAATCCAATAATTTACCACCAATACTTTTAGCAGGCATAGAAGCCAATAATTTATTATCCAAAGGATGTTGCGTATATAAATCTATCAACGTTTTTTCAAACATTCTATATTTCAAATAATATCCTTCTGCTTGTTCTTCTAATTTTTCCTTACAATTGCGGAATTTTTCTGGACATTTTCCTAGTCGTTCAAAATTTTTAGCATATTCTTTTGATTTTTTTAAATGTGTATGCATAACAATAATAGATGGTAAGAATTTATCATTGATTTTCGTATTGATAATTTTATCAAGATGGTTCGCATGACAATTCATAAACGTCCCATATTCCTTTTTAAAAATATTATCAATTCTCTCCCATTTTTTACTTCTTTTTAATTTTAATCTACTAATAGCCGTATTTGATAATGCACATCTAATCATAATAGCACTATGATGATCTCCTATATCGTGTGCTTTTTTAGCCAGCGAATAATAATAACCAACATTATATCGAATACGAGCAACGGTATTTGGTTTACTATTGCCATCGGTTAAAATTAATAAAACCAAATTTGTTATCGCGTTATCTACCGCAACCGGTAGACAGTCTTGTAGAATGTCATGCAATAAAGCAAACATTCTACAACTAGAATATCTTAATTGACGACTATTCCTTGATAATTTTATATCATAATCACTTGTAAATAATTTATGAATTATATTTTTAATACATCCTGAATTTACATTTTCATTTTCATAACACATATTAAATAATTTTATCCCTTCATCGGAAAGCACACGGTCTCTAGGCATTTAAATACTTATATGTCTTTTATTTTAAGTTCTTTTTTTTTGGTTCTTTTTTATATGTATTTATTATCATCATCTTCATCTTCAGAATCATAATCTGGTTTTAATTCACGTTGATTTGGTCCTATTTCTACATCATCATCATCTGTATCGTCGTCTTCAAAATCAAACGGAATATCAATATCTTCATCATTTTGTCCTATACAATATTTTGAAATTTGTTTTCTACAGGTGGGGAGAAAAATAAAAAAAACCCCTAGAAAAAAAATTACATAAATAAATAAAACATTTCTTATTTCATCATCATCATCGTCATATGAATGATCTGTATTATTATTTTGATCCATTATAGTTATTTGAATAAATAAGTTTAAATAACTATTTATAATATTTAATAATTTTTTTAACAATTGTTCTATACCATGGTCTAAATTGTTTTATATTTTTTTCTAGTTCTTCAATCGTAAACCATTTCATACGATCTTTTTCATATATACCGTTTTCTTTTAAAACCAATTCCGGTGTGTTTTTCCACGCATCTTCATATATTTTTTTATGTTTTGTAATAATAGATTTTGTATAATAGATTGGAATAACAAATGAAGTATAATGTTTCATTTTGAATCTTTTTATACATCTATTTTCAACCATAAATTTTATATGTTTATGTGATCCTAAAACTCCTTCGGTTTCTTCCCAGCCTTCTCTGGCTGCTGTTTCCATCCTATTCTCCTTCTTTTCGGGTGCACCTCCAAAATCACTCCATAAACCACTTGCTTTATGATCAATGTGTCTACTTTCTCTTCCAAATAAAAAATAAATGTCTCCTCTGTAAATTGCAACTGGTAAAATACCTCCTCCCATTATATTTTATATAGTAAAAAATTATATAAAATATTTAAATTATAATAATTATAATTTATTTAAGATAAATACTACTACTTCTATCTGTTCTAGCACCAGGCACTTTATAATTTGCTAAATATGTTTCCTTTGTTTTATTGTTCGTTAAAGGTACCTTCTCATTCAGCTTGACATAGTTTAAAAATAGATCTTCATTGCATGCGTTTTTATCACCAAAAAATTTCTTTTCAGGATCAATAAATATAGTTCCTCCATTTGTGGTTGGATTTATATCTGCGAAATTATTTAATCTATCCGCGCGAAATTCAGCACCAGTCCAATACATTGACATTCTAGGTGGTTCAACATTTGTTATGTCAACTATTGTATAATTTGCATTATAGTTGTTTATGTTTCCAGATATATCCGAACTGATACCAGAACCACTACAATCATCGCATAGAGCAGAACCACGTGCTAATTGTAGTAAGGTATTGTAATTTCTTACTTTAGTTATTTTTCCAACTTTATCATATTTTATTGTTCCGGTAGAATTCTGTCCAGATTTCAAATAAAATTTATTTGCTTTTTTTTTTATATGATTATAAATTGTTTTTGATTTTTTATTTAAAATATATTCATTACCATTAATATTGGGAGATGGATTTTCAAAACACTTCATATATACATATAGTAGTATTATTTACTCATACAAATATTCTAATTTAAGACTCAATGAAATATCCATTTGGTTCATATCAATTTTACGTCCATATTCGTCTAAAAATTGAATTTTTAATTTTTTAATATCTACTGGACCAAAGTATTTTCTCATTTTTATACTACTATCATTGGTAGTGCCATTAATATCCCATAAATCTTGTGCGGTTTCTCTACCACCATAAGTTCTTGTAATTCTCGCTAAAACATTGGATGTATTTATAGAATTATTATAAACAGCTATAACATTATCACCACTGTTTCTATTATAATCATCAACTACCATATAAATATATTTGGTCCCAAAATTATCATACACTCCTTCAGAAACAAAACTCACACCTTCATATCCTAATATATTTTCCGGAATTGTAATATAAAATGGCAAATCTTCATTAATTAAATCCGCCGTATATTGTATTTTTTGAATAGCAAAATTAGATTTGATGTCTGCTTCTGGTAAATTTGTACTTTGATAAAAACGAAATTGTGTCCAGGTGCCCAAATCTGTCAATTTGGCGATTTTTCCACAATCAATTTTAACAGCACCATACGTTAATCCTTTATTACCCACACTTGTTGTTGTCGTTTGATTTCGTCCAATTGCTACACCAGTAATTGCGTCATAATCATCACCATCTATAACCACTGTTATATTTTCCCACGAACTCCAACCACTACTATATGTAATAGACGGTTCTGCTTCCCAATCTTCGCTAACATGATATCTAAATTGAACATATAATTTATCATTTGGGATATCAGGATACCCCAAATCTACAATTTCCTCATTATTGATAAAACCATGATAACCACCAGCCACGCAACTAATATCAAATACATCAGTATCTCTCAAATAAAAAGCACGGTTAACGGTAGCATAACGAGTTTTACCATTCTTAAAAACAATATTTTTTGTATCAACATAAGATAAATAATTATCATCATCGTCCCACGGGTCTGTTGAATTGCCTAATCCTAAATGTTTTGTAAATATAACATTACTATCGGCATCATCAATAGTAACCAAAGAACCCATACTTGCTTGCGATGAACCATAATAATATAGTGTTTTTCCCATATAACCATTTGTATTTAAAATGACGTGAGCGCCTGTTGAACCAGGCTCACCCTTTCGAATTATACCATCTGTATACTCACCACCAACATTCCAAGAACCATCGCTTGTTGTACTAAATCTTAATATATGTCCCAAATTAGAAAAATCACTAACATCAAATTTATATGAATTTTCGGTTAAAATTGTCATGGCAGGATGTTGAACACCATCTACAAAAAATTTATTAGATATTGGAATACCTGCACCAGTAATATTTACAATACCACCAATATTTGAATATTTATCTGAATAGTAATACAGAACATTTGGGGTGTTGTCATCTGGTTCAAAAACAACAGAATTATTAACCAATGTAATTTTTGGTGTATATTCAATACCCCCATTCCACGTACCATTTACAATTTCACTAAATTTTAATGTATGAAAGTCCAATGATTTATCATTTAATAAAAATACATATTTATTACCACGAGTAACAGATAATGTGGGTTGTTGAACTGTATTAATTGTAAATTTATATTCAATTGGTGAAGTTGCGCCAGTAATTGCAATTGTCCCACCTTTATTTGTTCCAGCGGTATCATAATAATACAACGATGCCGGCGCGGTATGATCTATTGTAAATTCAACGGTTGTATTATCACGAACCACACCGGTTATATATTCGGTTCCATTTGTTGTATGTGTTCCATCAATAGTTTCACTAAATCTTATTTCATGCCCTATCATTGATGTATCTTGAATATCTAGAACATATTTTTCCCCACGAATAAAATTTAATGGCTTTTGATCTACGTTATCGATCATTAGAATACTTCTAATCGGTATAGCTACACCTGTAATATCACCATAACTACCGGTTGCGTTATTATTAGAAGTATACCATAATCGCTGAGGTGCGTCTGCAGGAACAATAAATTGGACGGTTCCTACTCCAATAGTCAATCCACTATTATAATTATTTTTTAATTCGTCATCTGATGTAAGTTTAAATGTATGTCCCAAATTAGTAGAATCACTTGTATCTATTAAATATGTATCTCCACGAACAAAATTTAATATGGGTGTAGCAATATCGTCAATAATATAACTATAAAGAAAAGGAGTAGCTGTTCCAACAATATTTATGGTTCCTCCTTGTCCTGGATAACTAGTGCTAAAATAATATAATGTTGTTGGGGCATTACTAGGGACTTCAAATACTACGTTATTAATTCCTATTGTAACTTGGTTTGTATACAACGAACCACCCCCATGAGTACCATCATTTGTCTGACTTATTCGAAATCCTTGTCCAGACATTGAACTATGATTTGTTGTAAAAACATACGTATCTCCTCTTTTTAAAGATAATGTATCTTGTTCAACTCCATCTATTGCGAATTTAAATGTAACTACACCTGTGATTCCTATATCTGCACCCATGCTATTGTTTTCATCGGCATAATAATATAAATCATCTGGTGCGTCTTTTGAAACTAAAATTGTTAATGTATTATTGATGGTATCTCTGGTTACTCCAGAAGAATATTCAGTTCCATTATTATGGACCCCATCGGCAATTGTTGTCAATCCAAACGTATATCCAGTCATTGAACTGTCACTAGTATTAAAAACATAAGTATTACCACGAATAAAAGATATTGTTGCTTGTTTTACACCATCAATTTCATAACGCATATTAACTACACCTGTTATATTAATTGCTCCACCAGTCAAACTAACATTACTACTGAAATAATATAATGTATCCGGAGCATTTGGAGGAACTGTAAATGAAACTTGACCCGATGTCGTTGTTATTCCTGTAGTATATTTTTGAGCAAATCCAGCATTACATTTATCACTATATTTAAATAAATCTTCACCACCCATATAACCGTCGTAATAACCATAAATACTCATTGTTCCAAAATCACCCAAAACAGTAACTGTTATATTTCCATAATAAAAATCATAACTTATACCTCCAACCAACTTTGTGACTTTTTTATTGGCATCACCAACATAGGTTAATAAATTTGTTTTACCATCATTCAAAAATGCTATGGGATGATTTTGTGTAATCGATTTTAAATAATAGGTTCCACGATATAAGCCCCATTTTGTAGCTGGATTATAACTTACTTCACTATTAAATGTATATTTATTCTCCCCGGCAATATCCAATACATTAACAAACTTATTGGTTTCTATACATTTAACATCTGAATCTATGGTTTGATCTACAAATGTCCCATCAGGAGATTCACTAAATTCAAATGGTAAATTTAAGGAGGTTACAGATGTATCGCTTGTATCAAAAACATATGTATTACCTCTAATAAGCGTTATTGTATCTTGTTGGACACCATCAATAATAAATTTATCACTCTGTATTCCCGATACATTAATTGTTCCTCCACCCAATGTTTCTGCAACATCATAATAATACAATGTAGATGGTGCATCTCTAGGAACAACAAATGTTATTTGGTTAGACGCAATGGTTATACCAGTCGAAAAATCTTGATAACCACTTGCACCTTGATGCGAACCATCATCAATTGTACTAAATCTTAACGCATTATTACTCATAGATGTATCTGTAATATCAAATATATATGTATTACCTCTCAGAAATGATAATGTAGGTCTCTCAACGCCATCTATTTCAAACCTTTCAATAACTGTTCCTGTTATGTTTATTTGACCACCCATATTTGGAGAACCTTCAATATAATAATACAATGTATCTGGTGAATATTCACTCAATACTAATTGAAATTGTGTTTGGTTGACAGAAACACCTACGGAATATTCAGATGATAATACACAATCATTTGCATAAGTTAGTAAATCTTCACCACCCATATAACCATGGTAATAACAATATACACTAACAGTTCCAAAATTACCGTTAACATTTACAGTAACATCGCCGTGATAAAAATCATAACTCACATTATCAACATCTTTTGTGAATTTTTTAGTTCCATCACCATTATACGTAATATTAGCATTACCATTATTTAATATAGCTATTGGATGTCCAGCAGGAACATTTTTAAATGTATATGTTCCTATTGAAAAACCCATTTTTTTAGTCGAATCATATGTTGAACCTCCATTAAAAACATACTTATTCCCACCCGAATTAACAATATTTACAACCGTTTGAGACGTTGCACAAATAACATTGGGTGTAGTAGTTGCAGCTGTGGAAACAATACAACCATCTGAATATTTCAATAAATCTTCACCACCCATATAACCATGATAATAGCAGGATACACTAACCGTTCCAAAATCATCCGAAACAGTAACCTGAATATCACCGTGATAAAAATCATAACTGATACCACTAACCGTTTTTGTTAATTTTTTTGATTGTTCTCCAGTATAAGAAATATTTGAATTTCCATCATTTAATATTGCTATGGGATGATCTATTGGAACATTTTTGAATGTATAGACTCCAGTTGCCATACCCATTTTTTTAGACGAATCGTAACCAGAACCACCATTAAAAACATATTTATTTCCAGAACCAACAGAAACTATATTAACTATCGAGGTTTCTTGCATACATAATGTATCTGGTTCATTGTCGGGTGAGATGGGACCTGCTGCGTCAATTCCTTTTGCTAATCTGAAATATTTTCCAACCATCGTAGCATCAGATATATCAAAATTATATGTATTTCCACGTATTAAATCTAATGTCGGTCTGTCTGTCCCATCAATTTCTATTTTATCTTCAGCAGGAAAACTATTTCCAACACAAGTTATTGTCCCACCCATTAATTCATGAGTTGGTGTATAATAATATAAATTCGTAGGTGCATCACCTGGGACCGTAAATGTTATAATATTATTATTTTTTACCACATTTGTAGTATATTCCGCATCTAAACTACATTCATCGGTATAAACCAATACATCTTCTCCACCAGTTCCACCGTGATAATAATTATATATACTCATTGTTCCAAAATCGCCCAATACAGTAACCGTAACATCACCATAATAAAATTCATAACCAACACCATTTACGAGTTTTGTTAATTTTTTTGCAGCATCTCCAGTATAAATTAATTTATCTAATTGTCCATTATTTAAAATAGCTATAGGATGGGATTGAGGGACATTTTTTAATGTATAAACATTATTATATATACCCCATTTCTTATTAGAATCATATGATAATCCACCATTTAAAACATATTTAAATCCATTACTAGAAACAACATTAACTACTGTAATATCAGCAACACACGATGTATCAGCATTACTATGTCCTGGTGGACTTAATAATATACCATCGCTGGAGGTTGCAATTTTGAAATCATATGGTAAAAGACTATTGTCTGTCAAATCAAATGTATAAACACCTCCTCTATTTAATGTTAAATTGTTTTGTGCGATATTATCAACGGCTAAAAATGTATTTACAACACCTGTAACATTAATTGTTCCACCCATTCCTGATGTATTTTCTTCATAATAATACAATGTCGATGGAGCATTTGTATCTACAGTTACAGTAATACTAGAAGCGGTTGTAGAAACACCAGTTATATACTCAACACCACCAGACCCATGTGTTCCAAATTGAGTTGTACTAAGTTTAAAAGGATGAGTTGATAATGAAAATTGACTAGCTGTAAAAATATATGTATTGCCCTTTTCAAATGATAACGTAGCTTGGTCGACACCATCAATAGCAAACTTATTACCAAATGCGGTACTAATAACAGTCAATGTATGATTGATTGTATTACCTCCTCCACCCATTTGTTTCGCAGTTATAACATGATTTGCTCCAGCGGCTCCTCCTATTGATCCTATTTTAACAGTATGTGCAACGCTTTGTGGCGTAGGAATTAATTTTGAAGTGACCGTATGATTAACGGTTTGATTGCCTCCCAATGTAGTAGCTGTAACCGCGTGGTTGAATGTATTTCCACCACCTTCCTGGACAACTTTTACAGTATGATTAATTGTATTTCCTCCACCATATGAATTTGCGGTTACAACTTTGGCAGCGTGCGTTGTTCCTCCACCGGTAATATTCATTTTCGCGGTTAAATTATGCGTTATTCCACCACCAGTTGTCGTAGCTTTTACAACCATATTTGTGGTAGGGATAGTTGTATCTGGATTAATAGCTGCAACTGTATAATTGGTGGTTGTTCCGCCGCCAGTATTTATAGTAGTTATTGTCTTATTTATAGTTTCAGAGCCGGAAATATCCCATATATTTATAGGATTGCCACTCGGATCGCCGGCAACTCTATCCATCAATAATGCTTCTTTTCTATCAATTATATCTTCGCCATATAACTTTCCTGCTTTTCCAGTATATTGTGCAAAACGATATCCTAATATCCAACCTAATTTTAATTGAATAGGATAATCTTCAGGATGGGTATTTTCCCAATCTGGTAATCCATCAGATGTTAAAATGGGTTCTGGTGGCAAATCAAATCGAATAGTTAAATAATCATCAGGACTAAATGGTCGCACTTCTATTCCAGAAGCATCTGTACTTCCACTAATATCTGTTAAACCGAATATTGTTCGATGAGAACGCTTATCTATTGCACATTCAATTAATGTATCGTTTGAAGACGGGTCTGATAAAATAGCAGATTCCAATTGTAAATTTATTTGATTTTCCATATCTTGTAATGTATAATTGCCATCTGGAATAAAAACACTACCTTTAAATTTACCTGTAAATCTATTGTTACTTGCATCAATTTTAGAATTAGAACAGTCGATATAAAAATAATTATTGTTTAATTTTCTTGAAATTTGGAAATAAGTTGTAGGCATTTCTAATGATACTAATTCCATAGAAACCACATTTTTTATGTCGGTTGGTAAATCATATGTTACATCACTACTAGATGTTTTATGATAATTTTTCCTAAATCTAGTATCTAAACTCAATATCTTTGTCATAGTATCTGCTTGATATATGTCTTTCTGTCGTGTATTACTTCTTGCGTTAATTCGTTGTGCAACTGTCATATCAGCACTAGTGTCATTTATTCCATAACCACTATTGGCTTTTATAATCATATGTTCATCCGTTTCAATGATATTTGAAACTTTTAAATTGGTTGGTTCTTTTAAATTTTCTTTTAACTTCTCAGTGACATTTTTTACAAATTTAATAATATTTCGTTTTTTTGTTTCACTAACGGTGGGGTCCAATAATATTTGATCACGCATCGTATTGGCTTTTTTTAATATCATATCATTTGTATATGGCTGTTTCAAGTCAATTAGGTCTTCTAACTCAGTTATATTATAGCTATTGATATCTAACTGAAAATCCGTTTCACTCATATATATATAATTATCTTTAAAATAATAATTATATACTAATTTACCATAAATATATATCGTAAAATCAGGTATCTGAATTATACAACTTATTAAATCATGATTTATTATTTCTATTTTTCAGCTCTTGTTCAAAATCTTTTTTTGTCAATTTGTAACCCCAATGTTGTAATGTTTGTCTTATAGCAGGGCTAATTTTATCATTATCCCAATCGTTTCTTGTTCCTTTTTTCATTATCATTGTAATTAACCATTTTCTAAATCTTCCATTTGGTCCTGCCAACATTTTCCATCGTTTTATTTGTCTTTCATCGTCATTGCTTCTTTTTCCCGAATAATAATCACAATACCACTGAACCCAACCATATGGATGACTATCCTTCATCCACCCTTTACTTTCCCAAAACTTTAATGTCGTCCCAACTTTCTTATTATATTTATTTAATTTTTTATCATAATCATCAAATGGTCTAGTCATCATATTATCTGGTATATTTTTCAAGAAATTATATTTCTTATGTTTATTCTTTAATGTTTTATCGTGAAATTTTGATTTTATTGGTCTCCAATATGTTCCTCCAAAACTACCCATTATAAATATTTGACGTGGTGTTAAATTCGGCTTAAAATCTTTATCCATTTTATTTGTACCTTTTTTATATTTTTTTGTTTTGTTTTTATATTTTCTGTTATATCTTCTAGTCCATTTCTTTTTACCTCCAATTTTAACTTGTTTTACTCTTTTTCTGCCTTTATGATATTTCTTATATGCTTTTTTGGCTAATTTTAATGCTTTGCTATTTTTTTTACAATTTTCTTGTAAAATTTTGTAATCAACCGCCGAAGCTTTACCTCCAGTAATAGCACTAGCTAATCTAGCATATCCCCATGAATGACCGCTTTGATTTGGTCTACTACCACTAGAAAAATACGCACCTTGGCCTTTATTAAACATTTTTTTCAAACCCTTCAATTTACATCTTGTTTTTTTTGATAATTTCATGGATGGTTTTATTTTATCTATTTTATACATTTTTCGTGCTTTAATTATATGTGGAGAGACTTTTGATTTAAAAGATTTAATTTTTTTCCTAGTATGATATTTGCCAGTTTTATACATTTTCCTTGATTTTTTTAATTCTAAAGATTGTTTTTTTTTATCTCGACGCGTTAAATTTTTTGGAACATATCTTTGTGGAACATTTGTCATATATTATATAATAATATTTTATGCCAATGTGATAACTATTCTCCATTTACTTTCTTTTATCTTCATATTAGTATTTACAAATTCTATATATGGATTATTTTGATACATTGATGATAATATTGAAAACTGATTTGATGGTGTACCCTCTAAATTCACTTTAGTTCTCATTTTAACAAAAATACTTATTTTATCGCCTGATTGAAATGGTATGCTATATTCAGTATCATCAACCCGATTATCAAAACGTGAAGAAACTTCGTTTTGTAATTGTTCTACAACGGTTTCTGCAATTATATTGGATTGATAATTACTAGTAAATAATCCATTCGTCAATACATTTGTAAATTGTTCATATAACTTACAGTTTTTGACTTCAGTTATAATGCTAAAATCATTTTTTATCATTGCTTGTCCTAATGGATGACCCGTTAAAATATCTGCTATGTATTGTAAATACATATCATGTAAAGGAGTATTTGAAGCATTGTTAGAAGATACAAAATTATCACCATCTAAAGATAAATTTACATTTTCTAAATCGGATTTCATAGAATTATTTATGGATACTTTTTGAGAATAATTATATTGAAATGTATAATTACCATTATTTGTTTTATAAGTAAGTAAATTTGATAAATCACTGGCGGACATTTGTGCTGCTGCTAAAGTAAAATTATAACTAGAATCAATTATGGAAATAAAGTTAGTTGAATTATCCATAACTTTTCCCTGGCTGTCTAAATATACCGGTAAATACATATATTTTAATTAAATATTTATTATTATAAATAATAACAAATAATTAACTGATAAATTCTGCTAATAAAACCGGATCGAAAATTCCATCGGTAGGTGGTCCATATTGTTGCATATACAACAGATAACGATAATCTAAAACAGCACTAGCTTCAACATCAGCTTTCAAAGCAACATTAAATCCTTTTGTAGTTGTGAATGTTCCAGATGCGATTGTATCTTCTAATTGAATAACCTGTGTTTGTAATTCTTGTTTTTCCTCAACAATTGTTGTTGTTTTTACCGCTACTGTTGCTAAAAATGGATTTGCAGCAATACTGGAAAATTTATTAACTCTTGATAATATTTCTTGATATGCAGGTGTCGATGGGTCAGCTTCAAATAATTCTGTAACAGCTTCTTCCATTTCAATTTGCGCTTCTTCTTCTTGTGTAATAACACGCATTCCTGATTGACCAGGTGATGGGTGCGATTTCATAGATCCAACCGACGAACGTCTGGGCATAATATATAATAGTTTTATTCTATTTTATATAGAATATTCGTAAAACTATTATTTGATTTATTATAAGCAGAGTTGTATTTCTCTAAAACTTCTGATAATTTTTTGTTCATTTTCATAACTTTTTTATTTTCATATCTCAAATCTTTTACTTCTTTCATTAATAGATCCATGCGAATACGATTTTCATTGATACGCTTCGTCTCTTCATCTTCCCAATTTGCAAATATATTTGATTCTTTTAATAACATATTACTCATAGATAAATTGGCAAATTTCAAAACATCATGGTTAAACATTCGATCTCTTAATTTTTCATACGTTATATTCGCGTCACCATTAATTACTAATTCTTTTATTACTCTAACAAATTGCTGTGTAAAGACAGATAAATTTTGCTTTTTTTGCGGGTACCATTCTTCTACACTTTTTTCTCTGTCTAAACAACTAGAAATAGATATAATTTTTTTATCCGTCAAATTATTGTCATTTTGTTTTGATAAGTCAATTTCTAATTTATTTGATTTAATAGGATAATTATAATGTAAATCTGTCATCGTTCCTGAATGACAACAATCAAATATGAGTAATACCGGACATTTTGATTCTTTCAATAATTCATTAAATAAATCATCGTTTATAACTGCAGATTTTGTAAAATTTGATGGTAAAAATACTTCATCTTTTTTATCAATTTCATCTCCATTTCTATCCACTACTTGTTTACCATGTCCAGAAAAATATAAAACTATAAAATCATCTTCACTACTAATTTCTATTATATTTTTTATATTTGAAACAATATTGAAAAATGTTGCATTATACAAACTTTCTTCTATCTTATCATTTAATTCAACTATATTATCTTTATTAAAATTATAGTAATCAGTTAATAATTCTTTCATTAATTCAACATCATTGTATGCTGCTTTTAATTGGTATTCCGGATATTTTTTATAATTAATACCCACTAATAAAGCCCTGCTTGTCATTTATATAATAATTTGATTTTATATTTTTGTATTTGGCGTAAATTTTTTTGGATCTTCAATAAATGTTGTTAAATTTTTGGCATTATCTGGATCAAAAAAGGTATAATCATGCGAAACTTGCTTTGGACAACTACAATTACCTTCTATTTTATATGGCCATCTAAAATAATCCACACTTAC
>Ga0115008_10000514_pt1 | contig 29018 bp, 24 predicted proteins | sample FraStrMetagenome_FD_87164 | JGI IMG/M metagenome (GOLD analysis project Ga0115008, IMG submission 87164) | Marine eukaryotic phytoplankton communities from Arctic Ocean - Fram Strait ARC3M Metagenome | ecosystem: Environmental > Aquatic > Marine > Oceanic | place: Fram Strait | collected... | reverse complement strand
AGGGCATTGAGGCTGTCCTGAACCTTGGTGTGACTTTCTTCCGTGCCATCTCCCAGGCGGGTCATCCAGGCCCGGCTGTGTCGAAGGTGGTAAGCGCTTTCCTTGGCACTTTTTCGAGCAATGGCGGCCATCTCAGGGTCATTGGATAGAGAAAGTCCGGCATGCAGCGGGACAGCGTAGGCATCAAATAAAAATTGACGTACGATGGTGTCGCCAAAGTGGCCATTCGGCCGTTCGCAGAGCAAGGCGTTTCGGAATTCACTTTGGTCCCGGTGGAAGGCAAGGGCGTCCTCATCACGGCCTTTGTTTTCGGCTCTCCCAGCCAGCGTGAGCCATGCCCGTGCTTGTCCAATTTGATCGAGGCCAATGTTGGTGAGGGCAATGTCTTCTTCAAGGACGGGTCCATGGCCCGTCCAAAGACCGAGCTGCTGGCCCAAAAAGAGGGCGTCATCTCCGAGTCGGAGCAGGTAATCAAAGCGTGCGCTCATGCTCACATGTTTTTGACCTCGTCTGGGAGATCGTAAAACGTTGGATGGCGGTAAACCTTGTCGTCTGATGGGTCGAACAAGATGTCCTTTTCGTCCGGAGAGGAGGCCGTAATCTCAGAGGCCGGAACGGCCCAGATGCTGACGCCTTCTTGACGACGGGTGTACACGTCACGTGCATTTTCTATCGCCATTTCTGCATCGGCAGCGTGAAGGCTACCAACGTGACGGTGAGACAGCCCTTGTCGGCTGCGAATGAAGATTTCCCAGAGGGGCCAATGATTCTTTTCCACGGTTCAAGGGCTTATGCGGCTGCAGTTTTGCTACTGGCCTTGCGTGCAGCTCGTTTGTTCGCGTGGGCTGCGGCGGCCTCTCTTACCCAGGCGCCTTCATCCCATGCTTTGCGACGGGTGTCAATGCGTTCTTTGTTGCATGGCCCGTGTCCAGCGACCACACGTTTGAATTCGGACCAATCGATTGGGCCGTGCTCATAATGTCCCGTCTCTGCGTTCCACTTGAGGTCTGCATCCGGAATGGTCAGGCCAATCAATTCGGCTTGGGGCACGGTCAGGTCGATGAACTTTTGGCGAAGCTCATCGTTCGAGAAACGCTTGATGTTCCATGCCATAGACTGAGCGCTGTTGGGGCTGTTGTCGTCTGGAGGGCCAAACATCATTATGGAAGGCCACCACCAGCGGTTGAGTGCGTCTTGGGCCATCGCTTTTTGAGCATCTGTGCCCTGCGCCATGGTCATCATGATTTGGAATCCTTGGCGTTGGTGAAAGCTCTCCTCCTTGCAAACCCTCACCATGGCGCGCGCATAAGGGCCATAGCTGCATTTGCATAGGGGCACTTGGTTCATGATGGCCGCGCCATCTACGAGCCAGCCAACAGCTCCCATGTCTGCCCAATTCAAGGTGGGGTAGTTGAAAATGCTGCTGTATTTGGCTTTGCCGCTGTGAAGGTCGGCGATGGTGTCGTCTCGCTGAACGCCCAAGGTCTCGCAAGCGCTGTACAGGTACAAACCATGTCCGGCCTCGTCTTGGACCTTGGCCATGAGGATGGCCTTTCTTTTGAGACTGGGGGCTCTACTGATCCAATTGCCCTCAGGAAGCATGCCCACAATTTCCGAGTGTGCGTGCTGACTGATTTGGCGAATCAGTGTTTTTCGGTAAGCGTCGGGCATCCAATCCTTCGGCTCAATCTTTTTTTCGCTGGCCACGTAAGCCTCGAATCTTTGCAACAGGTCCATTTCCATGCTCCACAAAAATACAATGGTGATGGTGGAGAGAACCGATGGGGGGCATTAAGGGTTCTCTCGTCAACTGTTTCATGCCGAAATTTGCATTCTATGTCTGACCGATTCCACAGCTTAAAGGTGTCTGAAGTGCGCCGAGAAACTTCCGATTGTGTGTCCATCGTCCTTGATGTTCCCGTCGATTTGTCTGAAACTTTTACTTTCACTCAGGGTCAGTACTTGACTTTTGATCAGGAGATTAATGGCGAATCGGTGAGGCGCAGTTACAGCATTTGCTCTGGGGCAGGTGAAGAGTTGAGGGTGGCCATCAAACAAGTAAAGGATGGGCGCTTCAGTACTTGGGCAAATTCGTCGCTTCAGGCGGGTGATGTGTTGCGTACCCTGCCTCCAAACGGTCGTTTTTTCACGGCCATCGAAGAGAATCAGAAAAAAAATTACGTGGGTTTTGCTGCAGGATCTGGCATTACGCCCATCCTGTCCCACATCAAAACCGCGTTGGCGAAAGAGTCCGCGAGCCAGTTCACGTTGTTTTACACAAACAAGGAGCAGTCAAGCGTCATTTTCAAGCGAGAGTTGGATGACCTCAAGGACCGCTATATGAATCGCTTGCGGGTCTTTCATTTTTTCACCCGAGAGCCAGTGGACATTCCCTTGTACGGTGGGCGAATGGACGAGGCCAAGGTGGATGCCGTCTGCGCCTCACTGCTCAACGTGGCGGACGTGGATGAAGTTTTCTCTTGTGGTCCAGAAGACATGATCATGGCGGTCAAGAGCCGGTTGACTGCTGCCGGACTCGCCGAGTCTAAGATTCATTTTGAATTGTTCACCTCTCCGACGGCCAAATCGGCCAAGCCGGCAATTGAAGACGCGAATGCGTCCGCCCAGCCTACCGGAGAAGGCGGAGGAGAAGTGTTTGTGGTCATTGATGGTTCGACGCACAAGCTGGATTACGATGGGTCGAAGACCATTTTGGACGCGGGTCTGGATGCGGGAATCGACCTCCCCTATAGCTGTTGTGGGGGGGTGTGCTGCACTTGCAGGGCTTTGGTCACGGAAGGGGCTGGCGAAATGGAGGTCAATTACGCGCTAGAACCAGGCGAGGTAGAGCAGGGCTTTGTCCTGACTTGCCAAACCAAGCCTAAGCCTGGCAGTGGCCGGTTTGTGGTGGATTTTGACCAGCAATAAACACCGTCGAGGGTCAAGGTCGAGTGGGGTCAGGCCCGTTCGTCTAGCTCGATCCAACGCTCCGTCTTGGTTTCAATGTTGGCGGTGACTTGGCTCAGCTCAATCGCCATTTGGCTCATTTCCTCGTGACCCAATCCGGGGTCAGACATCTTCAATTCGAGCTTTTTTTTGTTCGATTCCAAGTCGGCGATGACGCCTTCTAGTCCTTCGTATTCCCTTTTTTCCTTGTAGCTCAGGCGCTGAGAATAGTCTCCTTTTGGGGCAGCGGGACCTTCCGATGCTTTTTGGGCGGCTTCTGCCTTGGCCTGTGCTGTCTTGATGGCGGTTTCTGCCTTGTCTTCTTCGTCAGCCGCCGCACGGAATTGGGTGTAGTTGCCGGGGAAATCTCGAACACCTCCGCTTCCGTCGAGGATAAAGATGTGGTCCACGAGTTTGTCCATGAAGTATCGATCATGGCTAACCAGCAGCAGGCAGCCTGGGAAGTCCAATAGAAATTCTTCGAGGATGCCCAGGGTGAAGACGTCTAAGTCGTTGGTGGGTTCGTCAAAGACCAAGAAGTTGGGATTGGCCATCAGGACCCTGAGAAGATGAAGGCGCTTTCGTTCTCCGCCACTCAGCTTGTGGATGTAGTCGTGCTGCCGATTCCTTGGGAACAAGAACCGCTCGAGCAGCTGCCCGGCAGAAAGCTTTTGCCCCTTTTTGAGGGGCATGAATTCCGCAATTTCATAGAGGGCTTCGATCACCTTCATGCCCTCGTCGAATTCTGGTGGTTCTTGGCTAAAGTGTCCAAAGACCACGGTGTCTCCCACCACAACCTTGCCTCCATCGGGCTCGTCTTCGGCCGTCATGAGTCGGATGAGGGTGCTTTTTCCGGCACCATTGTCTCCCACAAGTCCAATCCTTTCGCCGGGCTTGAAGTGGTAGGTCCAACCGTCCAATATGACCCGTTCTCCGTACGATTTCTTGACTTTATGTAGTTCCAAAATCTTACCGCCAAGGCGAGCGGGGTCCAATTCCAGTCGCACTTCGTCTTCTTCCAATCGCACTCCGGCGCGAGTCTTGAGGCCTTGAAAGGCGTCGAGTCGGGATTTGCTTTTCGTTGTTCTGGCTTGTGGCGTTGCGCGGACCCATTCCAGTTCCCGCTTCATAATGGAGCGGGCTCGGTCCCTCTGGGCATGCTCGTTCGCAGACCGCTCGGATTTCTTTTCTAGAAATGCGCTCCAGTTGCCCGAGTATTTGTGCAAGCCAAAGCTGTCCAATTCGAAAATCGTGTCGCACACCACTTCTAGAAAGAAGCGGTCGTGTGTCACCATGAGCAAGGTGGTTTTGGCCCGCGCAAGAAAACCTTCGAGCCACTCGATCATGCCCAAGTCGAGGTGGTTGGTTGGCTCGTCAAGCAAGAGAAGGTCTGGTTGTTCAATCAGGCATTTGGCGAGGGCTACACGCCGTTTTTCGCCACCACTAAGGTTGTCTACGAAGCGTTCAGTTTCGTGAAGTCCGAGTTTACCTAAGATCTCTTTCGCCTGCGCCTCATAGCTCCATGCGCCTGCGCGGTCCATGTCGTCGTAAGCGGATTGAAGGGCCTCGGCGTCATCGCCTTGTGTGGCGGCTTCATAGCGGCGAATGGCCCGCATGGCGGCGTTGTCGGCTTGAAAGAGGTTGTCCAAAATGGTGCGGTCTAAGTCCAGACCGTGCTCTTGAGACAAGTGGGCGACCCGCGCTTGTCCGCTAAAGGTCACGGTTCCTGAGTCGGCACCTTCAATGCCGAGAAGCACCTTCATGAGGGTGCTTTTTCCCGTACCATTTCGGGCAACCAATGCCGCTTTTTGGCCTTGATCCAGACCAAAATGCAGGTCTTCAAAAATCAGACGTTCTCCAAACCGTTTCGTCAGTCCCTCTACTGAGAGCACATTGCCTCCTGCCATGGTGCAAAAGTAGCGGGGCAGAGGCGCTAATTTGCGCCCATGGGAATCGATCCGTCGAAAGAGATTGTCTGGAAGTGCAAGTTGTGGTCTGAATTGGACAGGGAAACCACGTATGCGCTGCTGCGTCTGCGGGCCGAAGTTTTTGTGGTGGAGCAAAACTGCCCATACCAAGACTTGGACAACAAGGACCGTGATGGCTTGCATTTGTGGGCCGAATGGTCATCGCAACCGGTGAGTGAAGGAGGAGAGGCTTTGGCGGTGACTCGCTTGCTTCCTGCAGGCGTTTCGTATCCAAATGAAGTGTCCATTGGCAGGGTGGTGACTGCCGGGAATGTTCGAGGAACGGGTTTAGGGAGAGAGTTGATGCGGCAAAGTTTGATGGCCCTCGATGATCACTGGTTTGGAGTGCCCATTCGGTTGTCTGCTCAGTCGTATTTGCAGCGTTTTTATTCTGATTTCGGTTTTGTTGCTGAAGGTGATTCGTACTTGGAAGATGGAATCCCACATGTAGCCATGGTTCGTTCTGCGGGTCGGCCTTAAGCCGCTCTTATCTTCGCCACCATGTCTGGTCTCCCTGTCGCCTCTGTGGTGATTCCTTGCTTGAATGAGCTGGCCCACATCGGGCCCTGCTTGGATGCGTTGCAAAGGCAAAAGGGCCTTTCGGGTGCATTGGAAGTGTGGGTGGTGGATGGGGGCAGTACAGACGGCACGCTTGAGGTCATTGAGTCCAAGATGTCTGTGTGGGATGGTATTCGTTTGTTGCATAACAATCAGCGGTTTACACCAGTTTCTATGAACTTGGGAATCAAGGAGTCCCGATCGGATGTTGTGGTCATTCTGGGGGGGCATTCGGAGGTGTCAGAGGACTTTATACGATTCAATCTTGATGCGTTACAGTCTCACCCTGAATGCGGGTGTGTAGGGGGCGTGGTAGAGCAGGTGCATGGCGATGAAACGACGCGTACGATTGGATTGGCCATGTCTAGTCCTTTTGGGGTGGGCAATGCGCGTTTCCGGACTGGAGGCTTGGAGGGCCATGTCGACACGGTTGCATTCGGAGCCTACCGAAAATCGGTGCTTTTGAACATTGGTGGTTTGGATGAAGACTTGGTTAGGAACCAAGACGATGAGCTCAATTATCGCCTAACCGAAGCAGGGTGGCGAATTTGGTTTGACCCGCGGATTCGCTCTAGATATCACGCTAGATCTAGTTTTTCGCGTCTTTTTCAGCAATACCGTCAGTATGGATATTGGAAGGTTTTTGTGAACCGAAAGCACCAAACGGTGACGACTTGGCGCCAATTGGTGCCTGCTGTATTTCTTCTCGTGTTCTCAGGATTTGCTTGGTTTTCATTGGCCTTTCAATGGAGGGCATCGGGGTCTACAGAAGCGCGATTTCTGACCCAAGCATGGGTCGCGGTATGCAGCCTGTGGTTCATGGCTGCTTTTGCAGCTGTGGGGATGTCCAAGGCAGGCCCGCGGAATGCTGTGGGCATGATTCGCGCCTTTGCGGTTTTGCACTTGGCTTACGGCTTGGGCTATTGGCAGGGGATTTGGCATTTTCTTTTGTTGAGGAAATCGCCTTCGACAGGATCTAAGTCCTTGACCCGATGACCTGGTCATTGGAACAGTGGGAACAGTGGGGCTGGCGCATGCTGATGCCAGCGTTGTTGTTTGGTGGGGTGGCCGCTGCATATGTCTTGCTTTCGATTCTGGTGCTTCGATGTTTGGGATGGTGGATTCACCGCCGGAAGGCCAAATGGACATGGCCGGGGGGGAGTTTTTGGTGGATTGGCTATTACGCATTGCAGGTCTTGGGCGGGCTTTGGAGCAGCAATTTGGATGCTTGGGCGCTGAGCCTTGAAGTCAAGGCTGCTTTGTTTGTTCTTCCCCTGTTGGCGGCCATTCCAGGTCGATCAATGCTGCGTGACTTTTGGTGGTCTTTGGGTTGGTCAGTCACGGCTTATTTGTTTTGGCGATGCGCGTTTGCGGGCTGGCAGCATGTTGTTTTTTCCGACGCCTCGTTTTGGAGGTATGCGCGGTTTGCTGGGGATGTCCATCCGACTTATTTGAGTTTGCACGCTGCGGCTGCTTGGCTGGGGCTTGGCAGTCAATGGGGCAAGGAGCGGCCCCGTGGGTTGTGGCTTCTTTTGATGGCGCTGTTGGCCATATCAATGGGCATGATGGGATCCAAGGCTGGCATCCTCGCTGCAGTGTTTGTAACCATCTTGGATATTGTAACCCGGAACCGATGGGGGGCGCATTCCGTGCGGCATTCCGTGGGTTTCTCGTTTTTGTTCTTGGGCTTGCTTGGGCTATCGAGTTACACCATGTCCAAGGCGCGGTTTGTGGAGATGAAATCGGTGACGGCTGTGGCCAAAGAAGGGGGGGCAGTGGCCTCGAGTAGCAGTGCAGGGCGTTTGGCGGTCTGGTCAACGGCCCTCGACGTTTTGGTGGAACACCCCTTGGGTGTAGGCACTGGGGATGTGACCGATGAGCTGATGACGCATTATGAGCGCGATGGGATTGTCTACGCGGCTGAGCGTCGATTGAACCCCCACAATCAATGGTTGCAGGCGGGTGTGGCCTTCGGTTGGCCAGGTGTGGTATTGATTTCGTTGGCCATGGGCGCTTGGTGTTGGGCGGGGTGGCGCAGTCGGAATCGATGGTTGTTTTTGACGGGAAGTTTGTTGATGGCGCATGCCATGGTTGAATCGGTTTTGGAGGTCCAACGGGGAGTGGTGTTTGTGATGTGGATGTTTGTGGCCTTGAGGTCAAGCCAAAAAGAGGATTGAGTTTCGTCCGTAGAATGCGCCTTATCTTCTAGGCACATGGCTGCGGAAAATCTTGAACTTCCTTTGGACTTAGACGTTAAAGAAGATGTTGTCTTTAATGCATCTAACCCTCTTTTAATGAGGCAATTGAGTTCTTGTGTGGGTGCGGGAACCTTGATGGAGAAAATGGAGCGGTGGTACCTGTTCGTGCGGGATGCCATTCGGTATGATGCGGGCATGATGGACGTATCAGAGGTCGCAAATTCAGCCTCTCGAACGTTGGAAAACCAAAAGGGCCATGGGGTCCAAAAGAGCATTTTGTTCGCGACCGGTTTGAGGGCAATGGGTGTGCCGGCTCGTTTGGGGCTGGCTCGGGTTCAAAACCATTTGAGTTCGCAGGCGTCGAATGTGCCGTCTTCTTCCCATGGCTTCACGCCGCATGGCTATGCTGCATACTGGCAGGGTGAGCGGTGGATCAAATGCACTCCGGTCTTCAATCGGTCCCTCTGCAAACGTTTGGGGACACTTCCACTAGAATGGACGCCAGGAAAGAACAGTCTCCATCAGCCTTTGGATAAATCAGGCGAACGGGTCATGGAAATCACGGAGGATTACGGCATGTTCACGCAAATGCCAATGGGGTTGATCCAAGATGAACTGGAAAGGGCGGCACCTTTCGGCTACCGGAACGAATAGGGAAGAAGCCAACGGAAGGAAAGAAGGGCGGTTTAGAAAAACCAGAAGCTTCAATCTTCCGCAGCTTTGGTCTGTTCAGATGTCACACTCTTCTTGCCCATTTTGGTGTCCAAAACAGCTTGAATAAAGGCTTGGAACAAGGGATGTGGATTGACCACGGTGCTCTTGTATTCCGGGTGGAATTGAGCACCGACAAACCAAGGGTGATCTGGGATTTCCACGATTTCCACGAGCTTGGACTCAGGATGGGTTCCACTGGCAATCATGCCGTTTTGGATGAATTGCTCCCGGTAGACGTCGTTGAACTCGTAGCGATGTCGGTGGCGTTCTTCTGTGACGATGGTTCCGTAGGCCTTGGCGGCATTGGTGCCCTCTTTCAGTGCGCATGGGTAGGCACCCAGACGCATGGTTCCTCCCATGTCGGCGAGCCCTTTTTGCTCTTCCATCAGGTCGATGACAGGGTCTGGCGTGTAGTCTTTGATTTCCGTGCTGTGGGCCTCTTTGAGGCCAAGCACGTTCCGAGCAAATTCAATGACAGCGCATTGCATGCCGAGGCATATGCCGAAGAAAGGAACGTGATTTTCCCGAGCGTATCGAATCGCTTCGATTTTCCCGTCAATGCCCCTTGATCCAAATCCAGGAGCCACCAGAATGCCATGCACATCGCCAAAGAGTTCGTGGGCGTTGTTGGCCAGAACTTGCTCGGAGTGGATCCAACGCAGTTCAACTTCTACACTGCATGCAGCACCAGCATGGATGAAGGCCTCTGCGATGCTCTTGTAGCTGTCTTTGAGCTCAACATACTTTCCGATCAGGGCAATGGTGACCTTCTGTTCTGGGTTTTTGTGCTGTTGAAGGAAGTTCATCCAACGGCTCAAATCCATCGGGATATTGGCGTCGACTCCAAGCTTTTCCAAAACCACCTCGTCCAGACGCTCCTCTTGCATGAGCAAGGGCACATCATATATGGTTTCTGCATCGATGGATTGAATCACGGCATTGGCATTCACATTGCAGAACCGCGCCAATTTGTTGCGTATCGCGCTGGACAGTTCGTGTTCTGTCCGGCAAACCAAAACATCGGGTTGGACGCCAAACTCCAATAACTGTTTAACGCTGTGCTGAGTAGGCTTTGTTTTGAGTTCACCTGCAGCGGCGAGGTATGGAATCAAAGTCAAGTGAATCACGAGGGTGTCCTTGGGCTGTTCCCAGCGCATTTGACGCACCGCCTCGATGTAAGGAAGCGACTCAATGTCGCCCACAGTGCCCCCGATTTCCGTGATCACAAAGTCGTAACGGTCTCCCTCGCCAAGGATTTGAACGCACCGCTTGATTTCATCGGTAATGTGGGGGATGACCTGAACTGTTCTGCCCAGAAACTCGCCGCGTCGCTCCTTGTCGATTACACTTTGGTAAATCCGGCCGGTGGTGATGTTGTTGGCTTGGGAGGTTGGAACGTTCAAAAAGCGCTCGTAATGCCCCAAGTCAAGGTCCGTTTCGGCGCCATCATCTGTGACAAAGCACTCTCCGTGCTCGTACGGGTTTAGGGTGCCCGGATCGATGTTGATGTAGGGGTCGAGCTTTTGGATGGTCACTTTCATCCCACGCGCCTGCAAAAGCTTGGCGAGAGAGGCACTGATGATTCCCTTGCCAAGACTGGAAGAAACCCCTCCAGTGACGAAAATATATTTGGTGGCTGAAGCCTTTCCCGTAGTCGCGTGCATACGGGGTAGAAAGTTACAACGCTTGATTCAGTTCGCCCTAAGGAAATTGCACACAATGTGCATTCCGGTTCACAATTTGCCTGTGAGGGATTGAATCACCTTAAAATCGCTAAAGAACTCCTTGGCCAGGACCCGGATCAAAGAGTAGGCGGGAATGGCCAACATCATGCCGGGGATTCCGGCCATGCTTCCCGCGATGGAAATCAGGACGAATATTTCCAAGGGATGTGCTTTTACGCTGCCAGCGAAGATGACCGGTTGGGTGAACAGGTTGTCCACGACTTGGGCAGAGAGGAAGACCAAGCCTGCCTTTCCAATGAGTCCACTGAGTTCAGGGGCTTGAAGGTGTGTGGTGAGAATGATGCCCAAGCCCAAGCCGGCACCAATCAGGGGGCCGACGTATGGAATGAGGTTCAGGAGTCCTGCAAGGAAGCCGATGAGAAAGGCATTGGGAACGTGGAGCAGAAGCAGTCCCCCTGTAATTACAGTTGTGATGATCGCGACTTGTGCAGCGAGTCCCACGAAATAGCGTGTGAGAAGGCGGGTTGAATTGTTCAAAACACGCTCCACCCGCTCGGATTGATCATCGGGGGTGAGGGCTTTGAGAATGTTCGGAAAGAGCTGGCGGTCCTTCAGAAAAAAGAACGTCATGAACGAGATGCTGAATACCGCCACCACCAGGCTCCCTGCGGCTGAAAACACACGGCTCAAAGCGCCCCCGACGCCATCGGGTCCGAGAAACGCAGCCAAGCCTTTCCCCAAGGTGGCGGTGTCAATCCACTCCAAGGGAGACTTTCCCTCAGGGACAAGCATGGGGATGATGTCCGAACCCCACGTGCGCAGCTCCTTGGCAATGCTGTCAAAATCTAAATTGGAGACCACATTGGCTTCCGCTGCGACCAAGGGGGCAAATAAGCTCAACAGGAGGGAAAATCCGGCGAACATGAGGACCAAGGTCAGGGCGGCTCCAAATGTGGACCCAATGGGCCTTCCAGCGATGTGAATTCGCTCAGCCAGTCCCACAAGCGGTCGGCCGATGAAGCTGAGCGCAATGGAGATGATCAGGTATGCCGTCAGGTCTGAAAATTGAACCAGCGCGGCCAACAAGAGCAAAAGTCCAAGGGTTCCAGCAATTCGGCGTACGGTCCAGAATTCGGCTTCAAATGGGCGCATGCCCATCAGGTCGGTTTTCGTCTTTTCAGATTTCGACATGTGGCCAAATTAGGGACGAAGGCTTTGATGGTGGCCTGTGAGTCGTCCTTGACCAGAATCCAAATCTTCCCAGTGTTGAAGTGTCAATTGGATTTGGGCGATATCAGCAGTGGCCATGGGAACATACTCTCCTGTGAGGACCGAGATTAAGTCGCCAATTCCGGGATTGTGGCCCACCAGCCAAAGGCGCTGAACATCAGGCGGGGTCATTCGAATGAGGTCCATCAAGGTGGTGGATTCAGCCAGGTAAGCACCGGAGGAGCTGTCCATTAAAGGAGAGCGGGAGCGGGTCGCCAAGGCCCACGTCGAGGTGAGGATTGTCGCGGTCTGAACTGTGCGTTTGGCATCGCTCACGAGAAGGCGGTCTCCTGTTTTGGTCGGAAAGAGGTGCGCTTGATGTTGAGTTTGAGTTTTCCCGTATTCGGACAAGGCTCGACTGTGGTCAGTCTCTGCGTCAAAAACAGATTCGGCTTGACCGTGCCGCATGAGCATCAGTTGCAACATTTTTTTGAGGTAAGTCTAAAGAAGAGATCAAGCTACTTCATTTAAATTTTTAGTCATGTCTAAAAATTAAAATAGTGAAGCCTAATTTTGAGCCATGCCGACCATGTCCGTGGAGAATTACCTCAAAGCCATCCTGTCTTTACATGAAGAGGGGAAGGTTCAGGTGAGTACCACTGAATTGGCCAAGCGTGTGGAGTCCACTCCCGCAAGTACATCGGCGATGTTGAGGAAGTTGGGTGAGCGTGGGTGGGTAGAGCACAAACGCTACCATGGCGTTCGTCTCACAAAGTCGGGACATGGAATTGCCATGAACATCCTGAGGCGACACAGATTGTGGGAGTGTTTTCTTGTCGAGCATTTGGGGTTTGACTGGGATCAAGTCCATGACATTGCAGAGGAACTGGAACACGTGGACAGCAAAGAGCTGGCGAATAGGTTGGATGCGTTCTTGGGTTTTCCCAAGCTGGACCCTCACGGGGATGCCATTCCAGGGCCAAATGGCCGCTTTCGTTCGGTTGCAGCCCGAACCTTGCTTTTGGATGCGCCGCGCGATTTGGAGTTGATTGTTGTGGGGGTTGTGGATGGACGTGATGCATTTCTGCGTCATTTGGGGGTCTTGGGCATGTCTCTGGGAACTCGATTAACCATTCGCAAGCGCCATGCCTTTGACGGCAGCTTGGAGATTCAGTTTAACGACGACGACGACATGCAAATGGTGTCCCCTTCAGTCTGTTCCCGTTTGTGGGTGGACCAGAACAACCCGGAGCCCATCATTGAGTTTCCCCACCCGGACGACACGGATGAAAAGCGGAAGGTGTAAACAGAATGGAAGCAATTGAGTCCTTCTTTATTGAAATCGGTCCCGTTTTGGCGGCACTTCTGGCCACCACGTTCACTTGGTTGTTGACCGCGGCAGGAGCATCATTGGTCTTCTTCTTCAAGGAGTTGCACAGACGTGTTTTGGACGGCATGCTGGGCTTTACTGGTGGAGTCATGGTGGCTGCGAGCTGTTTTGGGCTCCTGATTCCTGCGATAGACATGACGGGAGAGGAAGGGCTTGCAGGGGTCATGCCTGCGGCGATTGGTTTTGTCGTCGGGGCTTTGTTCCTCTATGCATTGGACAAGCTCACGCCGCACCTGCACATCAATTTTGACAGAAGTGAGGCAGAGGGGCCGGAAACAGATTGGCACCGTACAACGCTTCTGGTCATGGCCATTACGTTGCACAACATCCCCGAAGGATTGGCGGTTGGGGTCATGTTTGGTGGGGCGGCTGCAGGCATTGACGGAGCCACAATTGGAGGGGCAATAGCATTGGCTTTGGGCATCGGGATTCAGAACTTTCCGGAAGGCATCGCCGTGAGCATGCCGTTACGCCGACAAGGCGTTTCGAGAGGCCGCTCATTTTGGTTTGGACAACTCAGTGCCATCGTGGAGCCGATCGCGGGTGTGGTGGGCGCCATCGCTGTCTTGACCATTGAGCCGCTTCTTCCTTATGCGCTTGCCTTTGCGGCGGGAGCCATGATATACGTGGTGGTGGAGGAAGTCATCCCAGAAACACAGCGAGACAAATACACGGACATTGCCACCTTGGGCTTTGTCTTGGGCTTTGTCTTAATGATGGTCATGGACGTGGTGTTGGGCTGACCATGCCCCCTTGGCTGAGCGGAGTTTTAGCCTTTGGAAGACAGGAGGTCCAAGACGTCTAGGCCCATAAATTGTCCAGAACTCATGAGCAAGAACACCGTGTTTGGGCCTTGCGCTGAGGTGAGTGCTTCCCCGATCTCTTCGGCTGAAGTGGCCACCTTCACCGCCTTGTTTTTGAACGCGTCTTGCACAATGTCAATGGAGAGCGGAGGCAGTTGTTTGTGTGCCAAAACATCTGGCGAAAAGCACACCCACGCTTCGTCAGCGGCATCCAAAGCCCCGGCATAGGTGGGGAGAAAGTTGGGGTTTAGGCTACTGAAGGTGTGGAGTTCAAGTACGGCGATCAGCTTTCTGTCGTGAAATTGAGTACGAACCGATTGGGTGGTGGCGCTCACCTTGGATGGAGCGTGCGCGAAATCTCGAAAGACGGTGGAATCTCCATCGGGGTATGGGATGTCCAATTTGCGCTCCAATCGTCCTGCGGCGCCGGTGAAATCTTGGACTGCGTTTAAGAAATCGGAAGGGGGAACGCCCCATTTTTCAGCCAGGGCCATTGCGCCTGCCAGATTCAAGGCATTGTGCGGCCCCACCAATTCCAAGGAGGTAATCCCTTCAGGGGTGTGCACGCGAAGACGTCCGTCAGTGATGTCGAATTCAGGAGTTCGGTAAGGGATCCACTCTAGGTCGGGACGTTCTGGTCGAACAGCATCGATGGTCCGCTTTAGCTCCTGATCTTCCGCACACCAAACGACCGTTCCTCCAAGGGCCATGCGCCTGAGGTATTCTGTGAATTGCGCCCTGTATACCTCTGGGGTGGGAAACACATTGATGTGGTCCCAAGCGACTCCGGTGAGGATGGTCAAGTGGGGTTGGTACCAATGGAACTTAGGGGTGAGGTCGATGGGGGAGCTCAGGTACTCGTCTCCTTCGAGCAGCATGTCGGGTGCATCCGTGATTTGAACCATTCGGTCAAATCCGGTCAATTGCGCGCCCACCATGAAGTCTGGGGTTTTTCCCAATTTGTGCATCACGTGTAGAAGCATGGCTGTAATCGAGGTTTTCCCATGGCTGCCGCCCACCACGATTCGGCGTTTGTCTTTGGCCGCTTCAAACAGAAACTCGGGATAGCTGACCACATTCAAGCCCAATTGCTTGGCTCGGGCCAATTCCGGATTGTCAGGCCGCGCATGCATGCCCAAAATGAGGGTGTCCAATTTGTCGTGGATGCGTTCTGGAAACCACCCCATGGTTGGAGGCAAGAGTCCCGCATTTTGAAGACGGCTTTTGCTGGGGTCGTGAACGGCGTCGTCTGACCCTGTGACGTTGTGGCCAAGGTCGTGAAGGGCAAGCGCGAGGTTGTGCATGGCAGCACCGCCGATGGCAATGAAGTGGACGTTCATGAGGGATTTTCCGCGGGTAAAGAAGACTGGAAAGTCAGTGTAGATGCTGCCGCTGCGCATGGAATGGGGCCGAGAATGGCAGCCATGTACGTGCCGAATATGGGGATGGCCAATAACAGCGAGAAGACCATGCCAATGCCCGTCAAGTGTCCTTTTTGTTGCCATCCACGACGGATTGACCTTTTCCAATCCAACCCCTCCTGCTCAAAAACAACGTCGAAAACAGCTGCGCCGTAAAAATAAGACCCCACTGTCCAGCTCATGACGAAAAGAACCGGTGACAGCACAAGGGCGAGCGGGGGGGCAAAGACAGTGAGAAGCAGTCCGGAGACTGCCAATGCAAGGGTCAAGCTCATTTCCAGGACAAAGAGCACAAAGGCGGCTCTGAATCCGCGGAAGACATCATGCAAGAAGCCGGAAACGGAAAATGGGGTGGATTGTCCTGTCTCCTTTGTTCGAATCGCAGCGGAAAGAAGGCCCATAAATGGAGCAGTCATCGTCAAAAGGAGATATTTCATGATTTTGACCTTGATCCAAAATACAATGGCCATCACCCCCCAGTGGAGCAACCATTCCAAATGACTGACGCCCCATGAGAGTGCGTTGGACCAAAATTCAGGTGTCCCTGCAGAGCGGGTGTCGGAATCCAACCCGGCCAGGGCCAAAACCCAGTGGAGGGCGCTTTGAACGGCGGCATTGAGTCGTGTAGAAAACAGCCATCCAAGACACGACAACGAAACAATTGCACCGGGGCCGACAAGGTGGTAGGCACGAAGGTTTTCTCGCTTGAGATAGCCAAAGGAGCGAAGCCAGGCGCCCCACGCAGCAAAAAGTTGTTGGATCGCAGGGGAGGTCATGGAGCCAAGAAGAGCCATGAAGCCAATTTCGGGGCAGAGTGTTTAGGCTCGACCAAACGTTGCGCCAACTGCTGACAGGTTGTCGAAGAAAGCGGGGTAGCTTTTTTCTACGGCTTCGATGCCGATGATTTCGATGGGGGCGCCTGCCAAGCCTAAAACAGCGCCAGCCATGACCATGCGGTGGTCGCCTCGTGCATCAAAAGTGCAGGATTGAATGGGGCCAGGGTAAATGGTCATTTCGTCCTTCTCCTCACTGAGTTCCACCCGAATACCGGCTTTGCCGAACTCTTCCGCAATCGCCACGCCACGGTTGCTTTCTTTATGTTGCAGACGATGCAGCCCCTTCAGTGTGGTTGGCTTTTTGCAGAACGCCGCATAGCAAGCCAATGGCGGGAAAAGGTCTGGGCAATGGGTGGCGTCAAAATTGAAGCCCTTTCGTCGGCCCCTGTCCACCCGAATTCCAGAATCGGTTCGCATCAATTTCGCCCCGCTGAGTAGCAAGGCGCCCGTCACGGCTTGATCCGCCTGAGTGGGTGAATTGCCGAGTCCGTCTATTTCGAGGTAAGGGTCGCCGGTGAGTGCGGCCAAAACCAAAAGAAAGGCGCCTGCACTCCAGTCTCCAGAGACAGTTTGGTCGAAGGGTTGATGCTGTTGATTTCCAGGAATCCGAAAAAGCCGGTGGTCCTCATGGGTCACTTGAATGCCCACAGAGGACAAGACGTCGAGCGTCATGTCAATGTATGGACGACTTTGAAGTCCATGAACGGTGATTGTGGAGTCCTTTTGGGCGCAGGGGAGCGCCATGAGCAATCCGGTAAGGAATTGACTGGACAAGGTTCCATCGAGCTCTAAGTCACCGCCCTGAAGAGGCCCTTCGAGGAGAATGGGGGCATGGCCTTGGGTCAATTCCACCTTCACGCCGATGCGGCCAAGGGCATCGGCCAGGGGCGTCATGGGGCGCTGCTGAAGGGTGCCTTCTGCCACCAAGGCGATGGGATGGCTCACCAACGCGGCAATGGGAGCGAACATGCGAATGCCGAGGCCGCTTTCTCCCAAGTTCAATTCTTGGCTGCGGGGTTTCAGTCCCCCCACCATGCGGATGGCCGTCTCCCCAACTTCGGCTTCTGCACCTAGACCAGCTGCAGCTGAAAGGGCCGCCCATGCATCGGAGGCATCCGAAGGGTTGCGGATCCAGCTTTCGCCATTGGCCAGCAACGCGGAGGCAATGAGCCGTTGCATGTGACTTTTGGATGCAGGGGCAGTGACCGTTCCCGACAACACAGAAGGGCGTGCAATCAGGTTCATGCTTTGCCGACCACGTAAAGTGTGGCAATCCCACTTGTCAAGGGGTGCAGTTCACATTCGGTGAACCCGCATTCCTCGAGAATTCCTTTCATGTCTTCTCCTTCGGGAAAAGCCTTGACTGACTCTGGGAGGTAGGTGTAGGCTGCGGCATCCTTGGAGAACCATTTTCCCAGGGTGGGCATGATGTAGCGGAAATAAAGCCAAAACAACTGTTTCATTGGGAACATTCGCGGCTTCGAGAATTCAAGGATGTAGCCTTGGCCACCCGAGCGAAGGGTCCGGTTCATTTCTTTGAGACCAGCGGGAAGGTTTTCGAAGTTTCGAACGCCAAAGGCCACTGTGAATGCGTCAAACCTACCGTCCTCAAAGGGGAGTTGTTCGCCGTCGCCCAAAACAAGTTCCACGCGGCCATCTTGTTTGGCCTTGGTCACTTTGGTTCGACCAATGTCCAGCATGCCTGCCGAGATGTCCACGCCCACCACTTTTAAGTGAGGGGCTTTTTTTGCGGCTTCAATGGCGAAGTCTGCAGTGCCAGTCGCCACGTCCAGTACCTCTTTGGGGTCCTTTGAAAGGAGCATTCTGACGGCTTTCTTGCGCCAGAGTCTGTCGATTCCAAGGGAAAAAAAGTGATTCAGAAAGTCGTAGCGGTGAGCGATGTTGTCGAACATGCGTGCGACCTGCGCTTTTTTGGCGTCATTTCCGCCATATGGAGTGATTGGAGTTCCCATCGGGGTGCAAGTTCGGCATCAGCCGACCATCGTGTGCCCTTCGGGGTATTTGTAGTTCCTGCTCACGACTGAACGTGTAAAAGCGAAGGCTACAGTGAGGGTGCCCACCCGTCCAATGATCATGCTGGCAATCAAAATGCCCCTTCCAATAGGGCTGATTTGTCCAGTAATGCCCGTGCTGAGTCCCACTGTTCCGAGCGCACTGACTTGCTCGAACATCAGGTTTAAAAAACCGCGGTTCTCTTGCAGCAGGTGAGGTTCGCTCAAGGTGAGGGCAAACGTCCCCAATAGATTGAACAACAGAAAGAACATCAGGATTCCCCAAGCCCGACTGCGCAAGGTTTTTCCGATGGTCCGACGGAAAAGATGAGGATGCTGTAAGCCGCGAATGGTGCCGATTAAGTCGGCGAAGACCACAGCAAAGGTGCTGGTCTTGATTCCGCCACCGGTCGAGGAGCTCGATGCGCCAATGAACATCAGGACCACCATCAAAAACAACATGGGTGTGCCGATGCTCCCAATGTCCACAGAGTTGAATCCGCTGGTTCGTGTGGCGCTTTGGAAAAAGGCAGTTGTGATTCTTCCAGTCCAGCTCATGTTTTCAATCGTTCCACCCGGTCCGCATTCGAGGAAGAGATAGGCGAGGGCGCCCAGTCCAACAAAGGCCAGGGAGAAGTACAATGCAATTTTGGTCGGAAAACCAATTTGACGCCAGGGGTTCTTCATGCGGTCACGAAGCGACTCTCTGGAAAACAGGTCGAAAATGGCCACCATGCCCAAGGCTCCAAAAAAGACGAGCAAGGTGACGGTCCAGTGCACAAGCCAAGCATTGGCGACCCGAACATCGGCAAGGCCTCCGGTGAACAGGGAGATCCCTGCATTGTTGAACGCGCTAATGGAGAGGAAAAAGCTATTGAATAGCTGGTCTCCGAAGCTCTCAAAGAGGCCGCTTGGCCAGAATAAGAAGAGGGCCAATGCACCTGCTGCTTCGATGGCCAGGCTCCAAAGAATGACCCTGCCAAGGGTACCCCGACTCCCGAGGATGCTGCCTCTATTGACGAAGTCTTCGATCACGTCATGCTGACGAACGCCCACGCCAAATCGCGCAAGCAAAGACAGCAATGAGCCGAAGGCGATGATGTTCAGTCCGCCCAATTTGATCATGAGCATGAGTACCACATGCCCCTTGTGTGTGAAAAAGGTCTCGGTGTTCTCAATCATGAGTCCCGTGACACATGTGGCGCTGGTGGAGGTGAACAAGGCGTCAGAAAAACGCATGCCTGCGCCATCAACTGTCATCTCCGGGAGCATGAGCAGACCGGTCCCGGCCAGGATCAAGAACAGAAAGGACAGGATAAAGAGCGTTGCAGGATGAAATCGAAACCTGGGCAAGGTCCTTGCGCGTTCCGAGAGCTCCAAAAACACAATCACCAAGAAATAGGCTTGAACCAGCCAGACTGTCCAATCCTCAACGGATTCGATGCCCAAGGGATCTAGGGTACGACCGAGGAAAACTTGACCGGTGATCAAATCGCTGATTCCTTCCAGAATCAGAATCGCCATCAGCACGGCTTCCAATTTGTTGCTCCGCAGAAATTGGAGGGGGTGAAAGTCAAACAGCCACTTCAAGAAAAAATGAAGGACATAAAACCCAAAGCTCAGCTTGATGACCCCAATGAGGTTGTGTGCAATGTCGGAGTCGAGGGGGAACCCGTAATGGGCAATCAGGCAAGCAAAAGCCGACAGGGAGACGACCACATTGAGGACCTTGAGCGTGGAAAGTGCGCGTTCTCGAATGGGGTGAAGCCCCACGTTGACGCGTTCCCTGAGCTCATCTAAGGTCATGAGAAGGGCAGCCTTTGAATTTCACGACGCAGGGAGTCGGCGTCAATGGGAACCACGCCGGGTGTTTCGCAAACGAGCCCACCTGCAAGGTTGGCCACAGCGGCCAGAGCGGAGTAAGGGACGCCAGCGGCAAGGAGGACTGTGGCCACGGCGATGACCGTGTCTCCCGCGCCTGAAACATCTAGGATTTCCCTAGGGTGAGCAGGGTGTTGTGCGTCTTGACCGGAATGACGAACGCGCACTCCGTGCTCGCTTAAAGTGAGCAGAATCGAGTCGGGATGAAGGTCGTTTTCCAACTGCTTCAGTCCGGACTCGATGCCCGACATGCGCCCTTCGTGGTCATCGGATTCCCATTGAAGCCCGAGGCCTTCTTTGAGTTCCTTGAGATTCGGTTTGAACAAAGCCACCCCTTTGTAAAGTTGAAAGTGCCTGAATTTCGGGTCTACACTCACGGGAATGCCTTTGGATTTCGCTTCTGCTAAGATGCCCGAGATGACCGCTGGAGACAGGGCGCCTTTGTCGTAGTCCTCTAGAAGTATGGCTTGGTGCGTTTGCTGGCTCAGGATCACCTTGATGGCGTTGAGCAGACGCTCGGATTCGGGGTCTTCGAGGTCGGTGTCCACTTCTTCGTCTACCCGGATGAGGTGCTGACCTCCGCTCATGACCCGGGTCTTGAGGGTGGTCGGTCGGTTTTCCAGAACAACGATGCCAGCCGTGTCCATGCCGGCGTCCTCCAAGTCTACCTTGAGGTGCTTTCCCGCATCGTCATGTCCAACGATGCCAGCAAGGGTAACATGGCACCCCAGCCCGCGAAGGTTCAAGGCGACATTGGCTGCGCCGCCCGGACGCCGTTCTCGGGTGGTGGCCCGAAGGATGGGTACGGGGGCTTCTGGACTAATGCGCTCAACGCCCCCCAATAAATATTGGTCCACCATCAAGTCTCCCACGACCAAAACACGCATCTGTGGGGCTTGGTCGAGGGCGGCGATTGTGCCATCCCTGTCTTGTGCAGTCCAAGAAGAGGAGGTGGGATTGTTGGCGTTCATTCTGTCAAGTCCGCGATGGCATTTCCGATTCGACGAATGGCTTCGTTCAATTGCGCTTCAGAAGCCGCGTAACTGATGCGCATGCAATTGGGGGAGCCAAAAGCATCCCCGCCCACAGTGGCCACGTCGGCAGCCTCGAGCAGGTAAAGTGCGAGATCTTGGCCACTGTTCAGGGTTCCGCCCGCGTGTTTTTTGCCAAAGAGCGCGGAGACGTCTGGAAAAATGTAGAAAGCACCTTGTGGGACATTCACTTCGATGCCATCGATGGCTGCGAGCCCAGCGACAACCAAATCGCGTCTCTTCAAAAAGGCAGCTTTCATGTCGGCAGACAGCGATCCGCCCCCTTGCATGGCCCTTTCTGTGGCTTTCTGAGAGATTCCACTGGCTCCGCTGGTGAATTGGCCTTGCAGTTTGGTGCAAGCTGCAGCGATCCAGTCGGGAGCAGCGATGTAGCCGATTCTCCATCCCGTCATGGCGAATCCTTTGGACACACCGTTCACCGTGACTGTGCGCGCCATCATGCCAGGTTGAGTGGCCAGGCTCGCGTGGGCTTCGGTAAAGTTGATGTATTCATAAATCTCGTCCGAGATGGCGATGGCCTTGGGGTGTTCGCGAAGGACTTCGGCCAGTGCAGCCATTTCTTCTTGTGTGTAGACGCTACCCGAAGGATTGTTTGGTGAATTCACCATCACAATTCGTGTCTTTTCTGTCAGGGCATTGCGCAACTGACTGGCGGTCATTTTAAAGTCTTGTTCAATTCCTGTCTCCACGGCCACGACTTTTCCGCCAGCCAGGTTGGTCATGTCTGCATAGCTGACCCAATATGGAGTGGGCAAAATGACCTCGTCTCCGGGATCGACCAAACTGAGAACCACATTCATTAGGCTTTGCTTGGCGCCTGTTGAAATCACGATTTGATGGGGCCCATAGGCCAAGCCGTTGTCGCGGTTGAGTTTGTCACAAATGGCCTGTCGAACATCTGCGTAGCCCGGAACCGGTGGGTAATGGGTGTAGTTTTCCTCGATGGCTTTGATGCCAGCGGCTTTGATGGCCTGAGGGGTGTCAAAATCGGGCTCCCCTAAAGAAAGACTGATGATGTCCCGGCCTGCCGCTTTGAGTTCGCGGGCTTTTCGGCTCATGGCAATGGTGGCGGATTCGCTCAACCTGCCGAGCAATTGGGACGTCTGAGATTCCATGTTCAATTCGATTCAAGTGCAAAATTACACTCCCCGTGCGGCCTTCTCCTGAAAGAAGAGCATCAACGATGCACCGGCCCATGTCAGAAAGCCATTGACAGGCAAAAGGGCGAAGCCGAAGCTGAAGCCGTAACGCTGTGTCCATTGTTCCAATGCCCAGCCAGTGAGGGGCGCCAAAATGGCCAAAATGGGAATCCACCGGTCTCCTTCTGGGTGAATGGGCTCCCGGCGAAGGAGGGCAAAAGCGAAAAGCCCGAGCAGGGGACCGTATGTGTAACTCGCCATTTTAAACAGCGCCGCAATCACCGAAGTGTCGTTCACCGCATGAAAAATGAGGATCAGCGCGCCGACCACAACCGAAACCAAGAGGTGCATTTTCTGGCGGCGTTGGATGGCGTCGGGGTGACTTTGGTCTTCCGACATGCCCAAAAAGTCCACACAAACCGATGTGGTCAGGGCTGTCAGGGCCGAGTCGGCGCTGGACAGTGCTGCGGCCATCAACCCCAGCAAAAAGAGAACGGGAAGCGCCCAACCCATGCTGCCTTCGAGGGCGACCGTGGCAAAGAGCAGGTCTGCACGTTCAACGGCAATGCCCGTGGCTGAAGTGTGCATGAGAAGAAGAGCGCCTAGGCCAAGAAACAAAAGGTTGACAAAGACCAAAACCACGGAGAAACTGCCCATGTTCAGTTGGGCTTCCTTGAGGTTTCTACAGCTCAAGTTTTTTTGCATCATGTCTTGATCTAAGCCAGTCATGCAGAGCGCAATAAAGGCACCTGATACAACTTGTTTCAAGCTGTGATTTGCAGCGCCCCAGTCGTCAAAAAACCACCATTGAGCATGACCTGAATCGGCGATGGCTTTCGGGACTTCCCAGATTGAAAGCCCGAGGTTTTGAGCAATGAGCACAAATGCAGTTCCAGCAGCCAGCAGCATGCAAGCTGTTTGCAGTGTGTCGGTCCAAACGACAGTGGCGATTCCACCGCGTCTTGTGTAGGCCCAAATGATGAGAAGCAGGGATGCCACGAGCACGGTAAGGCGAATCCAGGAGGCAAATCCAGAGGATGGCGGAAACACGGTTTCGTTCAAAACTAAAACCACCAAATACAGTCTGAAAGCAGCGCCAATGCTGCGGGAAAGGAGGAAAAAACCGGCCCCAGTGAGGTAGGCCTTGGGCCCAATGCGATCGCCCAAAAATCGGTAGATGCTGGTGAGTTTAAGTCGGTAGTACAAGGGGAGCAGTACCACCATGATGACAGCATAGCCCAACAAATAGCCGAGGACCATGGGCATGTAGCCGAACTGCTGAGTCCCAACCCATCCTGGAACCGATAAAAAGGTGACGCCACTGAGCGAAGTGCCCACCATGCCAAAGGCCACAGCCCACCAAGGGCTTCGTCGACCTCCGAGCGAGAAGTCCGCCATGCTTCCGCGTTTTCCGGTCTTTTTGCCCAAAAGAAGCAGAAGGGCCAAATAGCCCAAGACGGCCATGAAGGCCAAGAGTGGGGAATCCATGGTGGCAAGCTACGTCGCCGCGTAACTTTGGCATGTGGAGATGCCATCACGACTTATTGACCGCGCTGTAGATCAGATCGCGGGATTGCCTGGAGTAGGCAGGCGAACAGCTTTGCGGCTTGCCCTTCATTTGCTCGGAAGAAATGAGGAGGACGTCAGGCGGTTTACTGAGGCCATTCAGGACATGCGCGAAGGTGTGAAAGCTTGTAATGTCTGCGGAAATTTGGGCGAGGAGGACACCTGTACCATTTGCCAGGATGTGCGAAGGGATCCAGCTCGAATTGCTGTTGTAGAGGATTTGAGAGATCTACTTGCCATTGAGGGGACCGGCCATTTCAAAGGCAGATACCATGTATTGGGCGGGGTAATCAGCCCCATGGATGGTGTGGGTCCAGCTGACTTGAGGGTAGACGGCCTGTTGGTCCGGGCACAATCCGAAACGTGCGAGGAAATCATCTTTGCGCTTCCAACAACAATGGAGGGGGACACCACTGCTTTTTATTTGGACAAGCGACTCCGAGATACTGGAGTGAAAATCACCACGTTGGCTAGAGGGGTTGCAGTAGGAGATGAACTTCAGTATGCCGACGAACTCACCTTGATTCGCTCACTTCAGCAGCGTTTGCCATATTCCTCCTCTGGAGGATCATCTGCAGAGTCATGAAGCTGTCGGTGATCGTAGTGAGTTATAACGTGCGAGGCCACCTGGGCTTGTGTTTGGACGCGGCCTTAGCGGCCATGGACACCTTAGAACACTTCGAGAGCGAATTGATTGTTTTTGACAATGCAAGTTCCGATGGTACAGTAGATTGGGTTCGGTCCAATTATCCAGAAGTCCAGGTCATGGCTTCTTCAGAAAATTTGGGGTTTAGTGCTGGAAACAACGCCGCATTCGCCATTTCTAAAGGCGAGTACGTTCTGCTGTTGAATCCAGACACTGTGGTGGCAGAAGACACCTTTGCGTTGGTGCTGAATCACGCGGAACGTCATCCCAAAGTGGGGGCCATTGGGGTGCCGATGTTCGATGGTTCTGGGAAATGGTTGCCTGAAAGCAAGCGCGGATTGCCCACCCCTTGGGCTTCATTCTGCAGATTAAGTGGCCTCTGGCGTCTGGCGCCCAGAAGCAATGCCCTCAACCGGTATTACTGGGGGGCAGTGCCATTCAACAAGACTTCGGAGATCGAGGTGCTCAGTGGAGCCTTCATGTGGATGAGGCGAAAAGCACTGGATCAAGTGGGTATGCTCGATGAAGCATTCTTTATGTATGGTGAAGATATCGACTTGAGCATTAGGATTATAGAAGGTGGTTGGTTGAACCATTACTTTAGTGATGCGCCCATCATTCACTTCAAAGGAGAAAGCACCAAGAAAGGCAGTTTGTCTTACGTCCGCATTTTCCACGATGCCATGCGCATCTTCAGTGAAAAGCACTTTGCAGGCACTCAGGCGATGGCGATGCGCGTGATGATTCGCTTGGGCATTCAATTGCGGGCCGTTTCAGCATTTGTGAATGGATGGGTTTCGCGACAATCCTTGACCATAATGGACATGTCGGGTGGTGCTTTCTGTGGATGGGTCTGGACAGGGGTTCATTCTCAAGTTTCAGGAATTGACCATCCTCTTTTGCCAATGGCCATGCTGTCTGTGATTGGCGCAGTGTCTGCGGGTTTGGCCAACAGATGGTTGGGCACGCATGATCGTCCATTGGTGAGGGTTAGGGCCATTTTGGCTGGAATGCTGTCGGCAGGGCTGGCCATGGCCCTTTATTCATTGTTGCCAGAGGATTTTCGGGTAAGCCGGGTTTCAGCATTGCTGATGTCCTTGACATTGTTGGGGCTTCCTTTGCTTTTTCGTGGGATTTTGGTGGGGTTGCTTCCAGGCCGATTTCAGTGGAGGAGACCGGGAGCATCTGTGGGTTTACTGGCCAGTGAATCCCGCCAAGATTCACTGCGAAAATGGGTAGAATCATCTTATGGTAGTTCTCTTACTGTAAGCATTTTAAATCCAAATGATTCGGGTGATTTAGAGGCGTCTTCTCGTCGAGATGAACTCGTGCTTTGTGATGCAGAACTTGGGGGAGGGAAGACCATTGAGCTGATTCGCTTGTCCCACGAGCTGGGGTTGGACATGAGGGTGGTGCCGCGAATGGACTGGTTGGCCCTAGGGGGAGCTAAGTCGGGAGCGATGCAGGGCATTCAACTTCCATGGGGAGCGGATGGTTTGGGGCGCATCGAACGAAAGCGAGCCAAAAGAAGAGTCGATTTATTGTGGTCATTTTGGATTTTGATAGTCGGTGGTGGCCGTGGCCGTTGCCGCGGCTCCTTTAGCCGGTCCAATGCAATCGAGGTGCTGTCCAACAAGAAAACGTGGCTTGGTTTTCATGGAGGATGGTTGGGCGAGGAGCGTCTGCCACATCTCAAGGAGGGTGTGTTTTTTGTTGGAAGTGGCGAGAGGGCGAGGGCATCAGATGAAGCCAAACGACTGGACCTCAGATATGCATTTGACTTCGGTTGGATTCGCGATGTTGAATTGTTGATGACCTTAAGAATGGATTGAAGGATGAAGGGTGTGTGGCTGCTCTGACTCCCTACCTTTGCGGCAGTTCAAAGTCCCCTCCGGGCAATACATCCATGGAGATTCTTTTACCAAAAATGGGCGAGAGCGTGGCCGAAGCCACCATCATTAGATGGGCGGTTGAGGAAGGTCAACGCGTCTCTGCCGATGACCCCATCATTGAAATCGCCACCGATAAAGTGGACTCAGAAGTGCCTGCCCCAGAGGACGGCATTCTGGTCAAGCACTTGGTTGCAGAAGGTGATGTCGTTCAGGTGGGTCAGCCGATTGCCGAATTCACCATCGATGGTGAATCTTCTGTGGCCACTGCGCCCGCAGCTGCAGCAGCACCTTCTCCAAGTCCATCTCAAGAAGAACCGACTCTAGCCACGATCGAGGCGGTGGCTGCGCCATTGGCTCAGGCTGCCCTGGTTTCGGTTCCGGCCTCAAACGGGAAAGTAGCGCGGTCGAGTGGTGGTCGTTTTTACAGCCCACTGGTCAGGAGTATTGCGGAGAAGGAGGGCCTGAGTCAGGCAGAATTGGATGGGGTTTCTGGAACCGGCAAAGGTGGTCGAGTAACCAAACGCGATGTTTTGTCGTTGATGGAGAGCCGTTCGGCTTCTGTCTCTGCGTCGTCAAGCGTTGCGCCAACACCATTGGCGTCTGCCCCCAAGCCCAAACCAGCACATTCAGTGAGTGTGAACGGAGAGGATGAGATTGTGGAGATGGACCGCATGAGGAAGTTGATTGCGGATCACATGGTGCGCAGTGTGCAGACGAGTCCTCACGTGACCTCTTTCGTTGAGGCAGATGTCACCCGCATCGTGGACTGGAGAAATCACAACAAAAAAGAGTTTCAAGCAAAAACGGGTCAGAAGTTGACCTTCACTCCATTTTTCATTGAAGCGGTGGCCAAGGCCCTGCGTGAATTTCCCGGAGTGAATGCCTCTGTGGATGGAGACCGCATCATATTGAAGAAGGGGATTCACATTGGGTTGGCCGCGGCCACGCCTGAGGGCAACTTGATTGTGCCGGTGATTCGCCATGCGGATAGATATAACCTCAACGGTTTGGCCACCATCGTGAATGATTTGGCCAACCGAGCAAGGCAGGGGGCACTGAAACCCGATGAAGTCAGTGGAGGAACATACACGGTTTCGAACGTCGGTACGTTTGGCAATGTGTTTGGGACCCCCATCATCAACCAGCCTCAAGTTGGAATTTTGGCTTTGGGAGCCATCCGGAAAAAACCAGCAGTGGTGGAAACGGAAGAAGGAGATGTGATTGCGGTGCGTCAAATGATGTTTTTGTCGCACAGCTATGACCACCGGGTTGTAGATGGACAATTGGGTGGGAGTTTTGTCCGTCGTGTCGCGGATCACTTGGAGTCGTTTGACTCCAAACAGGCCGTGGTGTGAGGTTGTGACAAAATCAAGGAGTTGTGTAGGACTTGGCGGTCAAATTTTTGAGCCCCGAGTTGACAGCATTACTCGCATTCCATCGCTACTTTGGGCCTGTTGATGTTGCGATCACCCTTTCTTTTTTGTGCACTGGCCTCGGGCTTGATCAGTTCGGCCCAGCTTGGTTTCGACCCGGTCCATCTTCAATGGGAGAATGTCCTGTCTATTGAGGCCGACAATTTTGTCGACGAGAATTTGCTCTCCACTTCAGAGGATTACACTGAAGTCAACCGTTTGATCATTGAAGAAAATTGGACAGAAGCTGAGGCGTTGCTTGCTCAGATGATGATTGGGGACAGTGACAATCGGAATTTCGCCTACAAAAGGGCCCTTTGTCTTTGGTCCATCAAAGGACGTTTGGAGGAAGCGGTGCCCATGGTCCACAAGGCCATCGAAGGAGCGTTGTCGAAGCGATACAATGCGTTTGATGTCAACGCGACTCTCCCGCCATTGGATGCATTGGATTTGGCTTTGGATGTCCTCCAGTTTTCAGGCCATTTTTCTGAAGCTCAGGCTGTCGCGATGACCATGATGGAACGTTTTCCGAAGCGGGACTTCAGGCATGTTCGTGCCAAACAAGCTGTCGATGATTGTGCGTTTGCCATGACATGCATGGAAAATCCGACGGCCATAATTGTGGAGGCAGAGGCAGCATTGAACAGTTCCAGTCAGGACATGGCACCCATTGTCGCTCCGGATGGCGATGCGGTTTACTTCACGTCTTATCGAGGCCAAGAGGTGAGTGGGGCCAAGAAGCGGGGAAAAATATTTCGTGCGCTCAAGACAAGCAATGGTTGGGCTGCTCCTGAGGCTTTGGAATTGGAAAAGTCAAACCGAGACATGATTACGGTCGGGTGGATTGGAGACGAAGAAGCCCTGGTTGTTTATCAGAGTTCCCGCAAAGCGGGTTCACTTTGGACGCTGAACGAGAATAATGTTGGGGATTGGAACCTCGAAGAAAAGGTGGGGTTCCCTGTTGATTCTCGCCATTGGGAAACGTCTTTGTCTGAACGGTTTGATGGTCGAGAGCGAATTTTCGTCTCTGATCGACCAGGTGGTTTGGGGGGAAGAGACATCTACCGGTCGGTGCTTCTTCCGGACGGTGCTTGGTCTGAGCCTTTGAACTTGGGACGCAGAATCAATACGGAAGGAGAAGAAGAGAGTCCAGTGGTGAGTGCAGATGGCCGGACATTGGTGTTTGCTTCTAATGGACACCAAGGCATGGGTGGGTTTGACCTTTTTCGTTGCGTTCGGCTCGACAATGGAAGTTGGAGTGACCCGGAACACATGGGGTGGCCATTGAATACACCGGGTGACGAAGCCATGCTCAACTTTGATGTTTCTGGTCAAACGGGCTACGTTTCCAGTGCGCGAGCAGGCGGGGGGGACATGGACATCTACCGAGTCGAAATTCAGGAAAAGCCGAAAGAGGCTTTGGCTGTTTTCATTGGAGAAATCCCAAATTGGGCGATTGGTGATGTGCTTGAGGTGAAATCTGTGGATGATGGCCCATCCATTTTCCGTGTTTTTAGGGCCCGCTCCGAATCCGGAAGTTTTGTGGCAGCACTTCCTCCTTGCCGAGAATATCGCTTCAAATGGATGAGGAAGAACGAGACCTTGTCGACGATGCTTCATTTTGTCGACTGTGATGCAGCGTACGGCAATGGAAAGGAGGTGCAGAGATTGAAGCCGTTTGGGGTCAATGT
>Ga0115008_10000508_pt1 | contig 29075 bp, 22 predicted proteins | sample FraStrMetagenome_FD_87164 | JGI IMG/M metagenome (GOLD analysis project Ga0115008, IMG submission 87164) | Marine eukaryotic phytoplankton communities from Arctic Ocean - Fram Strait ARC3M Metagenome | ecosystem: Environmental > Aquatic > Marine > Oceanic | place: Fram Strait | collected... | reverse complement strand
GCGAGTTGTGACGAAGAATAAGAAGTGTACCAAGACACGCAAGCATTCGAGACCTTTATATGCGGAACACGTCATGGACGTCATGATACAAGCTTGATAAGAAGACACGGGACCGATGAAGGAGTTTGTCAATATTTTTTGTTGATTTTTTTTCTTTATTTTTAAAATATTTTTTTAATCTGCATGCTTTTATTTTGTTAACTTCTACTATTGTACCAGGTATTAGTGGGTTTCCTGTTTCTACTTCAGTATAGTGTATTTACATTTATGTCATTCTGACGTAATAATGATTACGCTTTTTTGTAGACAATTTTTTAGGTGTTGGCGTCGCTTTTATTGACTCCTGAATCTCCATTGCGAGCCAAAGTTAACAAAACTATATTTGAAAAGAACGAATTTCAAGACTCGCTGAGAGTCAGAGAAGAATGTCAGCACAATCTTCAGTTTGTGAACAAAATTAAGCTCTTTTTACGTCGCAATTGTTCATTTAGAATCACAACTTCATCTGAAAGCTTATGCAATTCATGTTTTTGAGATCAAGTACCATACTAATGCTTTGTCTTGTTTGCAATTGCTGAAGACTTTACACACACCTAGATGGCAGTGACAACATTACCGATACAAAAAATTATTATATACAATATATTATTGTTATCGGAATCCCACTATTTCAAAATCTTGCTGACTTGATACGGAGGAACTTATTTTTCTTACTTGTCGTCATACGTATTTTATGCTTTTCTCCCAATTTCGATTTAATTCTTTCACTTGTACTTTTGACGCGTTTCATCATGTAATCAGTTTCTGTCATGGAATACCAGATTATGTTTGACTTTTGTTTGACTTCTTTTCGTGAGATTGTCTCGCGAATCTCAGTGACAGCACCTACATTCTCGACATCCCTAAATACACCTAACTTCGAAGCCTTGGTTAGAACATTGGCAACTTTATTTTTTGCATCGAAAAGCATTCGAAGCATTGGACCTCGATTTGTGGACTCGTAATTAATCTTCATACTAGCTGGGTTGTTTGAAGTTATGTAATATGACCTTATTTGATTTGCTTCTGCTGTTATAGGTTCATTATCGGCGGATACCAATGCGTCTGTCCATAAAAGTAAGGTTGGATAGTGTCTGCACTCTAAACGCTGTATACATTTGTGTAACCTCTTTCTTAATTGATCTCTCTTCTTCATATCTTTTGTTAACCCATCGTTCCCATTGACACGTTTCTTTGACTCATTGCCAAAATCAATCTCAACTGCGCCACGATGCAACCCAATCGTTTGCAGTGTTTTCTCAACTGCAAGTTGATGCTCTATACCGTTGTCTACTGTAGATGAATCCCCCTCTTCCCAGTCCACGTCTTCATCACTGTCGAAACCATTATTTCTGTTCGAAGCAAAGTCATGATTCTCATCACTCAAACGAGGAACTAATTTTTCAAAGCAATCGTTGCACATCTGAACTAGCCTCTGCACAATTTTTGCCTCTTTGTCGCCTGCTAAAAGAGCAGCATCGCGCCCAGTTCGTAATTGCAATACCGTCGAACGTGAACCCGGATTCGAATACAAAGGAACGGAAGATGTCGTCACGATACCCTTCGTGTCCTCAACATATCGTGAAGCAACAACCAGTCGAGGATAGAAACGACTAAACTTGCAACTCAATTCACCAAACATACACGCTAAATTCTCTTGTAACTTAACAGCAAAAGCTGTTTTATGTTCGAGTACTCCGTTACCACTAAAAACGCATTGAATAAGATCATTCATAATTTTAGGTGAGTTACCGGCAAATTTCTCACGCCCCGCTTTCGAACGCAATAGCAACAACTTTAACAGGTCTAGACCTGCCAATCTTAGAAACCAAGACAAATCTAAATTCTCGATCATCTCAATCAAAAAAGTGACGCATGCTACATGCACATTCTCAGACGATGATTTCGCTACCGACAAGAATTGCTCAAACTCATCCATTCTATCCATCACGTTTTTTCGAGTGGGGTCACATCCTATATGATTTCTGGTGACACTGGATGCTTGCTCTTTGTAAGTTTTGGACCGTTTTTTCACGGACATGACGAGGAGAGGTGATAGATCAGCTGGTATTCCCTTTATATGACATCCTCCCTCAGTTCTTTTACGTTTTCGCCTTTCTGGTCGACGATCATCGTTTTCAGTTGCCATCCTCACGACTTTTTAAAATCTGAATTAAATTCTGTAGGGTGTCTCTGTCTGTTCACGCACGTTACGAGGGGATGCGTTTATTTGTTACAATTATAGAGATTTTGGTATATTATTTTTGATTTTACGATGATAACACCGATTCAAGGATTCAAGGATTCAAGGATTCCAGGGACCCTTGCACCTTGCACCTTGCACCGATTACAGACTATCTCAGATCTTCATATCACACAGCACACAGCTACTCATTTTCTTTTTTTTTCAACTGCAGCCGATACTTTTATTTTGTCAACTTCTACTCTTGTACACCAGGTTTTGCTCTCTTTGATCTCAAATCTCAAGCATTGTCCATATAAAATTCGTATGATGACGTGTAGATGCGAATGAAAGCGACTCTCTTTCTATTCGTGCGACTTTTTCATGGAGGGGATGCGATGAGCCGATGAGCCTCTCTATTCTCTACTCTCTATCCAAGAGGCAAGAGAGGAGGGGTAAAACAATTGAATATACTTGCATTACATGTATTGGAACGTTCGAAATTGATGTACCAAACTTTTTATCCGTCGTACCACGCATACACATTTTGAAGAATTTAGAGATAATGCTTTCGTTATTTCGATCGATCGGTACCTTTACGAGAGCCTCAGTATATGGAAATGGATTAGGAAGTGAGCTTCAAACTCGTGCTTTTTCTAAATTCCTCAGCAAGAGTGCCAGAAAACGTCTTCCTCTTACCACAAAGCGAGCCAAGAAAGGTTATGTAAAAGGGAAAGGATCTACAGTTGAAGGAAGGCACCTAAAGAACGGTCGATATGTTATGGATCCGAAGAAAATGCTAAAGCTTATTGTGCCAGACTTGACTGACTTTAAATTGAAACCATACATTGCGGTCAGTGTGCCGAAGATTCCTCCGGAGGCTCGAAAGGAAGTGGTATGATATTAATTCTAAAAGAAAATATTTAGACTTATCCTTTCACGGATTTCATTTGCGGATTTTGTTATGTTTCAATTATTTTGTTTCGGAGTGTCTATCGTTTCGATATGAGTGCATGACGATAATCACCATTAACTTGTGTTTGCGATCCTAGATTATATATTTCGTGCCTATTTATGAATAATTTGGAGTCCGTTCATCTCATTGATAAGAAAAAAGATTAAGAGTGGAATATTTCGTTTTGTAGTCAATGATAAGTCATTAAGTCCACCCTATATTTGTAATAATTGTGAATGGATTATCTTTAAGGTGCTTCGGACGGCACCGAGAATATCGCTGGGCCAGGTTTTACAAACTTATTGCCTGTTTCGTAATAAATAAGGGAATATCGTTCAGATTCATTGTCATACGCATCAACAAAGTGCGGATATCTCCCATCTACGCGACCGATGCGATTTTTCGTGTTCATTACAGCCACCAGTCGAGCTGAACACTCAACAACCACACCTCCTTGACCGCACGAGAATTCTCCCATGGCGAAACCATAGAAAGGTCCGCAATTTTGTTTGTCGATGTGCGGTGAGCCCTTGAAACCGTAAGTTACAGCTATTTCTGTACAACGTTCAGCGAATTCTGGATCAACACTTCTCAACGCCTCATGTCCCAACTCCCATATCTTTCTATATTTCTCCAATTTCTTTGCTTTTCGTAAAGCTCGTCGTGATGAGCGCGTCGAAGTTGAAGTTTGAGTGCTTTGTTCGTCAAATTTGGGCGACCTAAGAATCATGTAATTTTGAGCATTTATGGATGGTCGTTCCCTGTTCTTAGAGATCTTTCCGGTTTCACCTGTCCAAGCTCTCAATTCAACTAATAAAGCATCAATCAGATTTTGACTTACAGGTGCTCCATCCACATAGACACGTACACGTTGAGCGTACCCTTCCTTATCCATCCACCCTTCTTTTTCATAGCAAGTTAGAAGGCGCTGCATTACTTCGGCTCTGTCGACTTCGGAAGCATCGGTTGGCACTTGGCCAAAATCTTGGACAAGGCGTCGCCTTAAATTAACCGTACCCCATGGTTCTAGTTGACTCCGTAATAAATGCTCATTGCGTTCAGCAGCTGATGCTCCAACATAACTTCCTGGTACATTTCCAACCTCTTCCCACATAGTCAAAATTAATTCTTCTAGTTGAGGTAATTCGCCACGAATCGAAGACAGGTGATGTGGTCGCCCGCACTTCTGGTTGTAACGCAAATCAAAATGCTTCAAATCTTTTAACAATTTTAGTTTTGGAAAGAGTAGCGATTGTGAATTAGGCCTCAGAAAGTTGCGACTGGCCATTATAATTTTCAACTTTCTACAATTTCCAATCTCCAATGGAAGTGTATTAAACCAATTTCGTTCTAAATTCAATGTGCATAAATTCGGCATCCTTGATAAACCCGGTAGGTCCATCAATTCATTATGACTAACGTCCAACGTTGTGAGGAATTGGAAGGAATTAAATGAAGGAGATGACGTTATCATAGATAGGGAAAACGATTTCAAATCGCTTCTTCTCAGGGAAACATTGAAAGAATCTTGACATATAGTCGCAACCTGATCACTGCTCGTCTCTTTCTCCTTCAAATCATCTGCTTCAAGAGGTGGGGGTCTTTCAATAAGTCTAGGTAGATGCTTAATTCTCAGTCCGTTCTCAATTTTCTCCAGTGCCTCGACAATATGAGCATATTGGCTTGCAAGCGATTCACCTTCGCTATTTTTCATATCGGAAGCAACGTAAAAGAAACAATCGTTGCAACAGTGATTGAGAGTAAAATCAAAACGTTTCTGTTAGAAGATGGAGTGAATTGTCCATTCCATATCGTCCACTCCTAATTCCAAATTATACATGTACTCGACATGGTCCATTCATCCTCCATCTCGGAGTTCGGTGTGAAGAGTGAAGCGATCTCCCCATGTTATTATGCGAATATAATGCGAACGATGATCCTCTCCAAGGTTCGTTTTGGCCATCATGTATATCACATACCGCATACCGGTAAAAGTTTTTTCATGTAACAACTTTTGACATGTGAAATTCAATTTTTTTCTGTAAGTCTTGACTGCATGATATGTATGATATGATATGCTAGTTCGTGGATTGATATCTACATTTTGATATTGCGTTTCGATTGAGTTGCGTAGGAACCTGAATTCGTCACAAGACAGACTTGTACTTGTATGTCACTAGCTCGCAGGTGGGGATAATCGGAATGGGGATTTTCGATGGCAAAGCTATTATTTTCATGAAATCAGTAATAGTGGTGGTGATAGTTTCACTTATGCATTGCTCAGCTTCGTTCCTAGGGAACAGCATCTTGAAGACATCTCGTCATAGTTGTGGCGTACCTTTTGTGTCGAAAACACAATTGATGATGGACAACAGTTTGAACCATATAGGTGAAAACATGACCAGCGATTGTGATATGGACGTTCTTGCTAAGGATGGTCCAGAGAAAGAAGTGAGAAAGTGTCATACAAGTACTGTGTGTATGGTGCCACCCGATAGTGCAAAGTTGGTTTGGGAACGATTATCGCGGGCTCGTCGTCAATTACTTGACCCTGGATATTACCGATGGCCACCACATGCCAATCTTCTCTATCCCTTTATTCAGTATAGCCTGAAAGGAAATAAACTCGATGAGGCTTTGTTTCTTGAATGTACCGAAAAGTTGGCGAATGTGACGGCAAATATGAGACCATTTACAGTCGCTCTCGAAGAGTTGGGCACATTTGGCGGGCAGAAACGTGGAGTCCTTTGGATGTATCCCAAAAGCTACTACGAAGATAAGTACAATGAAGGCGATGACAGTAATTCTAGCAATGAAGTTGAACCATTAATTGAATTGCAAGGTAGGCTCCAAGGTGCCTTTCCAAATTGCAGTGATCAACGAAAAGTTGCAGGGAAATATAATCCTCACATGACTCTTACTCATTGTGTCAATTTGGAGGAGGCAGAACGCAAAAAGAGTGAAATAGAAGCGTGGTGGGAACCCCTTACTTTCACTTGTGCAGAGATATATTTATTGCGTAGATCGGGTGATGGTGGGCAATTCGAAATAACTGCGAAGATAAAGCTCGGTACGTCTAAAGTCGAAAGTTTTGTCCCTCCTCTACCTTTTGAGAATATGCCGCACACAGAAGAGGAATGGGTTCTTAAAGAACGCATGAAGCTTAAGAAAAGACGGAACAGAAGAGGAAGACGAGGTGGTACAAGAAGAAAAGCTAATAGTTATGAAGCCATACCAGAAGAATCTCGTAGCGAAGAAGGAGAAATAAAAGAATGGCGAGATTTAACAAAGAACACTTAAAAAATTAAACTTTTGAAACTGGGCAATGATCTGACTAAAGTAAGCGTTTCATTAAAATGTGAGTAAATCTGTTAAATGATTATCTCACAGAGTGTAGTGGTAACATTCGTCAGAAATTAAAACAAAGCTTTATGAAATTCTCTCAACGTTGGACTAAAACAGCCACAAAAAAACTCAAGCAAAATGTTTCGTCATACGAAATTACCCCTTACTACCCATTCTTTGCGAATTGACCTTTCACTTACCTTCTTTCTAAAATTGAATACGATTAAAACGCGCTCATGAAAACCCCGAAATGTTGCTTTGTAACCTACGGACACAAATACTACTTTGCATCGACTCGCTGCCTTTTCTTGGGGACTAATTTTTGTTTGGCAAATTGATTTGGTTTCTTTAAATGAAGCATCCAGTCAGCAACGTCACAACCACTTATCTTCAGTACATTAGCAATAGTGCGAAGATGCGCAAAGTCTGTCTCTGTGAAAAAGGTAATGGATTGACCTGTGCGTCCAGCTCTCCCAGTCCTTCCAATTCTATGCACATAAGTTACCCCGTTTGAAGGAAGATCATAGTTTATCACCAAGTTGACAGCTTTGAAATCGACTCCTCGAGCAACTAAGTCTATTATTTTTGGCGTAAGCAATAAAGAAATGAGATTACCTAACAAATGAAAGGCATCTATCTCACCGAATGACCATTTCTTAGACGACTCACCTGTGCAGATCAATATCCATGTCTCTCCTTTGCGAAATTTCTTGACTGACTCATCTCTAGCACTTTGGCTTTTCCCAGCGTGAATAATGTCAACTTTCATTTTTTCATAACGTAATTCCTTGTACAAAGCTCGAGCTCGATCTTGACTTTGTAGAAATATCAATACCGGGGGTTTGATTCCTTTATGAATATATTTCCTGATCTCGAGAAGTTTCCCTTCTTCTCGACCTACAAAAACTAGCTTTTGATCGATGTTTTCATTTGCTCCCAAAGAACTTCCTTTGCTATTTATGGCTATGTCGACTGGACTCCGGAGTATTGTATCCGCTAAATTTCGAATTCGACCTCCCATGGTAGCACTGAACATCGCTCTCTGCGCTCTACTATTGCACTTAGTAAGTATAAAATCAATTTGTTCCACAAAAGTCTTTGCATGCGACCCACCACTTTCTTTACTAGGAGTAGCCGTCGTCCCTGTCGAGTCAACTTGCTTGTCCTTCGTTATGCCATCTGTCGCATCCAATAGCCTATCTGCTTCGTCTAGAACGACTATTTCAACGGTACTTAAATCAACCTTTGAATTTTCAGCCTGACAGGCCTCACATAAGCGGAGAGGAGTAGATATCAATATATCTATTCCTGCGTCGCCTCCAACATGACCAGCCACAAGAGTCTTGAAGTTGTTTTTTGACAGCAACGCACATCTCATTTTTCCTGGCATACTCGCTCCCAAACGAACTGTTTCTCGATAGAGTTGTGTTGCAAGTTCACGACTTGGGGCTAGCAGCAACGCACGTATCTGTCCCGCTTTTCCTTTCTTATTATTACATTTCGACAAGATCAACGAGGGGATGATGAAAGCACCAGACTTTCCTGAACCTGTCGGCGCAGCTGCCATGATATCGTTACCGGCCAATATGGCTGGAATGGCTTGCATTTGTACAGGAGTCGGTTCGAGCCATTTACCATTTTCTATGTTTGCTAAAAGTGTAGATTTGACGGAATGAAAAAGCTTCGATGGTGCCTTCGCACAAGTCAGATCACCAAAAGAACAAATCGGATCGGGACATCGAGACGTTTCCGCAACGCGTATCTTCATCCTCCTTCGAAACGCTGCAATTTCCTCTGTAAGAATTTGTCTGCTTTTCGAGTCACTATCAGAGACACCGTCGTCTTGATTCAATTTCCGTTTCTTCATATCCTCTTGCTTCTGTTGAAAGTCTTGTATAAAATTTGCGCGATCTCGAGCTGCATCTTTCCTACTTGAACTAGGCCCGACCCTATTTCTAGCCTTCTTTTTTATTCTCGCAGAGCTCGATAATAAATGGAATAGATCATCCGCCATGATTGATTATTAGTGAAACGTTTGGTGTGGTTGATGTTGGGTTTTTTGGTGGATTGGATGTTGGATGTTGGATGGGGGAAGGGAAGGAAATGCTTTTCCAACCCAGTTTTGAATTCTCTTAGAATTGAGACGATGAATGGCTGCAAAGAATATTGGTGACAAAGTTCGCAGAATACACTTTTGCCTTTTGCAGATATAACATTGGACCTACTATTATTTAATATATATGAGAGATGTACGGATCATAAATCATAAATACTTTATATAATCATATATATTAGATCACATAGATTCACAGAACAATTTATGTGACACGTTGAATTCTCATTTCTCTTCTCGCTCTCTCTCTCTCTCTCTCACTTCTAAAGCGCGACATCCCCCATCGAAGGAGAATTCGTTTCTGTTACCATCCAAAATCCCTTGAGATTTCTATTTTCATTTGCACCATATCCATTCGACGAAACACCATTCAAAAAAAAGTTATCCCCCTCCCTCCATCGACTTATCTCGCAATGAGCAGTTGGGAAGATATAGGAACTACACTACGCCTTCAGCAGCGGAGCGGGATGGTGTCAGAATTTGATTCCGAAAGCGACGAAGATGTGGCTGTTGTTCGAAAGTCCGACGATGTGGCGTTGTCTGGAGCTGCCAATGAGAACGTGATGCTTGCAGATGACGATGATGAAGATGACTGGGTACCACTGGACTTACTGGAGAATTCAGAAAATAATGATAGAGAAGCTTCGAACGTAGATGAAGGTTCGGATTTGAGACGCGGCGAAGAAGGAAAAGAAAGTGGTGCTATTGTGAGGAGATCGGATGGCGGAGGAGGTTCGGCAGGTTCTTCAGATGGTGGTGGAGATTTGGATGTGCTGGCTGAAGTGCATGATTTTTTGTTCATGTTGCTTCATCATATTAGCAAGAATAATCCGCACGTTATGCTAGCGGTGTTGTTACAGTTCATGGCGTTGTATCTTTACCTTACGGCTTACATCGGTGTCATTGCGTTTTTGACTGTGCCAGCAGTGTATTATCTGCCAGTGATGAAATCATTTTTGGATCAAGTTGTTGAAGAAAAGATGTTGAATAAAGTTTTGTGTTTGTTTATGTTTATATATCATCTGATACAGATTAGGAGTTTGGGGTTTCTACTGAACTATATGAATCATTTGCCAATGAAAGTTCAGGTTACGACATATGCCGTGCTTGTAGTAACTGCGTATTTGACGAACTATCCAAACAGAAGTCTGCAGATTGTATATGCGCACGTTCTCTTTTATCTATATACCGTTACCCTGTTCTTGAGCCATCATTACCCTGTTGACGGTCTAAGTAGACAGATATTGGCGGCAAACTGTTTTCACTACATGACAACATTCGTTGCGAGAGGGAAAATGTAAGTAATTTTCGTTAAATTGTTTTTCTTTTAAAAGTATCTCACTGAGTGATGCATTGCAGAGATTTGTTTGAAAATGTGAAAAGGTCGATGAAATCGTATTCTCTCGACAAGTTTGAAAAGTTAGCTCAAAACCCTGAAAGCTCAACAAAGGTCTTATCTTTTATTTTAAATTTTGTTCTTCTTGAAAGTAAAAGCAGTAGTAATGAATTGAGTTTTGCTGATCAGTTGAGGAAAGTTGATGCTATGAAATTAAATGAAGATTATAAGAATTATGAGAAGCTCGTCAAAAATGTTGAGATTACAGACGAATGGTCATATCTTTACTACATGAGAAATACTCTTACATTACTTGCTTTCCTTGAAGGCAACTTTTTTGTCAATGTTGGTTCTTTAATTCTGATGATGTTAGAGATTGTGAGGTTGCTTAACACTCCTTCGTTAGCTGAGCGAAAACATCTATTTTTTGGCGAATTTCAAAACATAGCAACCCTTCATGATAGAATTCTTTTAAGTTTGAAAATATACAAAGGCGTCGTCATTTCAGTCGGAGGCTATCAAACTACAATGGCTGTATATGATGCATATGTTACGTTTAGGAATGTTTTGAATGTAGTTGGAGTATTTTCAGGCCGTTGAGGTTGTAAGAGCAAGGCTACGCGTACTTTTAAATATGGAATACTTTCAATGTATGTAGAAAATGTACTTTCTTGGAAATAAATTTCTCTTTAGTTTACTTAATTTTTTGTAAAAAGTATTTGAGGTTTGAGGGGTGGTAACAGTCGAGTATTCTCCCATCAATAACGATATACTGCAGAACTTCATCACTCAATGAAACAGAAGTTAAAGTAATTGTAAACAAGAATCGCATTATCGCAGCATGATTCTAATTTTTTTCGACTGTATTTATACATCATCACATAGTTAAAACTCGTCGTCTTCATCAGTCACTGGTCGGATGAGGAATAGTATTAATTGTTACATGATCGAAATATATAGGATGCGTCATCATTTACCCTGTTATGAAACCAAGGCCTCCCATATTCTGATTATTATCCCCTTCTAATTTATACATGCGTATTCTTCAGCTTGTGCCGATGAGAGAGAAAAAATTAGACCTGCATGAATGGACAAAAAATAATAGACTTATTTTCCTATAGTCTACCTTCATCCTTACATGCCTTGTGTTTTGCTGCGATCATAGCAGAGTGCAACATCAAGTGAACACATATACCAATCTTCGAAGAATTACAGGCTTTTCTGATACATTGTTTAGTTTGTGCGAAATAATCATGCAACCAATCTCTTACATTTTGGGAGTATAATTTAGACTCGTTATATTTATCTGTCACTGGGGGCACTGGATTCGGAGAAAAAGGAGTTGCGATTGTGACATGATCGAGACATATTAAGTACGCCCCAGTTCTTAAAAGACCAAGAGTTCCCATATGCTGGGTAGTAATCACTGGAATTTCCAGCACATACTGTATAATGTATAAGTAACAGCTTCTTTTGTTCTCCCTATAAATTGTACTCAACCTATCATTAATTCATTAGTCCTGTTTGGCATATCCCAACGCCACTTTTCTTGAGTATTGGTATCAAAACTAACAATATGAATTTAGCGGTATCCTCGCATTTGATTAAGGCATTCAAAAATCAATGTCTTGCAAACTATTATTGAAATTACCCCAAACTCGCAAACGATATAAAAATTACTAAAGAACCTTAGCAAGTTCTTGCAACAGTGTTAAAGAGCGAATGTCATGCTGTTTTCTCGCACCAAAAGTTATATAAGCTGTTCGAGCAACTTGGGCATTGACGGACAATTGAATATTTGCATTCAGCAGCGCTTTTAAAATCACTCGTTCTTTCTTGTGTTCTTCCATTCCAGAGCATTGTATGGGCCATCCCCCGTCACTCGACCATTTAACATATTCCGGTTCGAAGGCCGAAAAATGCAACTCAATAACTTGATACACACTTGCTGAGGATATCATATCTTCTCCGGCATACTTTAGTGCTGCCAATCTATTAATAGTTGAGAAGTCTAAATAGCATTGTGCGCAAACAGGCAGCCCGTGAATACATTGAAATACTCTTGATTTCTTTCTACGTTTTTTACAGAAAACGTTTATACCATATAAGTTGCCACGTTTGATGGAAATTACCTTTTCTATTCCTGAATGAAGCTTTAGTGCAAAGCGACCATTATCCCTAATGCTTTGTATAGTGCCAATTATCCCATTATAATGCGGCTCCTTCTTCAAATTGTGAACAACAGCGTTATCTCCTTCTTTGAGATCAAGAACATACTTTTCTACTTTTTCTATTTCGTCTTTGCTTTCATGTTTAATGGTTGATAAACGTGAACCAGACCGTTTTCCTTTGCACGCATATGTGCATTCCAATTTATGTGTGAACCAATCCGTTTCCTGGCATATTTCCGAACAATATGAGCGCCTCTCACAACCACTGCATTTAAGAAACGAATTCGATTTACACGATTGTAACATAAAACAAAAACCATTACCGCACTTGATGAAAACGTTGTCATCAAAACTAGGAACTATTGGATGCTTTTCGCACTGATTGTGTTGTTTTGGTCCTAATATTTCATCCCAGTTTCGATGTGGTGCAACAAACTCCAACGCTGATCGTATACTTCCATGATCAGCGATTAATGGCCAAAAGAAATTTGGGTCTTGTGCTATGAAGAGCGGTGAGCAATAAGCTGAATTATCACTTGCCACCAAAAGGGCAAGAATACATTCAACTTCTCCGCGAGAATAGGAATACCACGTCTCCATTTTAAGTTTTCCGTCCAGACCACGAAAAATAGTAGCAAATCCTCTTTGAGGTATCTCTTCGTTTAATGATATAGCAACACTCCCAGTTGATACCGCATCCAACCGTTCTTTGGCGTCATTCAAACATTCCAGACAAAATAGCTGCGCTTCGTTGTTATCTCTCTCGACATGTTCACAAAACGAATAAAGAAGCGGTTCCTTGTTTGAAAGGAACAGATCGTGCATCCCGGTACACCACGAAAAAACTTCATCAGGAGTAACGGTTTCGTTATTGGTCGCCTCTGGGGGACAGAAGAAGAGCTGATTATCAATGGTTCGCGATGCTACTTTGCACGTATGTATTGCTGCAGTCGTTATACTACTTCGGCGGCTATAAACAAGCCGGACTTTGTTCCCTCTGCGTTCCAAGCGATTTTTCATTTCAACATATTGTCTAATCGATTCTGAAGCAATTATAGGAACTCGCGCTGATGATGATCTATTTGGCAAGTGTCTCCCAGGTTCAGTCCCGGCAAATGGGGGAAGTGTGTGGTTTTCTTTTATGATAACGTCCAAAAGAGCAATCTGGAGAGCGCCTAGATTTTGTCTAACCATATATAGGGTGCGACCAGGCATAAACATGGTCAACCCATCTTCCAATGTGATAACAAATCCATTTATTTCGGTGGAGAGAAGAGCCTTATCGTCAAGAATATTACAAGCGCCGACGCTTTGATGCAGACATGCTCTCCAAAACCAACCATTACCTATTCTCGGATTAATCGCACAACCAACCCCATTGACGTAGCACAAACCCAAATCTATCATTGACAAACCATGACCAAGCTTCGCCGCTTTTTCAAAATATTTAAACGCAAGTGTCCGAGCTTCAAGAACCGAAATTTCACTCTGCTCTTTATCATTTGAAATGTAATTCCCCAACTCATTCCTTCCACCAAAAAGCCGATGTTTGAAACGACACGCAGCCATGTAAGAAAAGGCCTGATGCTCAAGCGTTGTACCTTCATCCGCAATTTTCGCATAATCGAACTCAGATAACTTCCTTCGACTCGAAACGCTATAGTTATTCGAATTCAAATAAAAAGCCTTTGGTATGTTCACCGTCTCATCGACCTGCTTCTCATACCTATCACGGAATTCATCCGACGTCCATGCCTCGCGAAACATATCGATTTCTCTCATACTCTCCGCATTTAGCTCGAACGTTATATCTGGAGGTCCAGGGCAATTCACATGAGGAAAATTAGCTTGGCATGCATCCGAACAAAATGTAACACGCCTACAAACACAAATTTTGTACTCGCGTGCATCGTCATCGTCGAGGGATTTGGAACATCCTTGGCAACGTCGAAATTTTGGATCGGGATTTTTGACTTTCTTCTTTTGATGACTCCCTTTTCCTTTTCCTTTTCCTTTCGCTCTCGTTTGTTTTCCCATTGTGAAACAGCAGCAGCAGTAGTAGCAGTTTATTATTCCATCCGTTCTGCTCCATGCATATTATATTTCTATACATGTATATCGGTATGAGGGAAGACTCACTCTGTGTTCGGTTTTTCAGTACCTACTCACATACATGTACCGTACACGTGTTGAAGGCGAACTCTCGACAAGTAACTTCATAATTGTACAACCTATTTCTGAAAATATAACGTCATTTGGAATAAAATAGCTTAATGACACTGTAAGCATTGCGCATCTTATTTGCCGCGTGTTTGCTGTTGCCCTGTAAAACCAGAAAACAAACCATGAAGAGAGTGAAAAAGATTTTGAGAAAACCTAGAAACTGAAACGATTGACACTACCACAACCACAACATATTCACAACCAACAACAACAACAACAACAACAACAACAACAACAACATAACAATCAACCTATCATGTCGACGGAAACTCCTCCACTGACTCTCTCAGAGGCACTCAACACTCCCGCTCCAAAGGACGCACTAGCTCTCCTCGTAGAAATATCCAATACATCCCTCCAAGAAAGTTTGCAACGATGGGAGGAGCGTACAGCCACATCGAGCGTGAATACTTCCTCCACTGCCGTCGCGGAATACCAGAGTAATTTATCTCGAGCGCGTAAAGCTGCAAATACATTGGAATATAAATTGAACGAGTTAGTAGTGGGTGGTAGCAAGGCGTCGCAGGATGTACTGGAACTCGAGCTTCAGTCGCGTCATGTGGAGGATGAGATTCGGGATGTTTCGCATTGTTTGGCGCTGAGGCAACACGCGGCATCTGCTGCAGAATGGAATCGTGATTCGGAGCAGTTGAGTCGTACGGTGGAGGAAGTGAAAGCTTATAGAGATATTTATGCCAGTGCGAATGAGAAAGCGCGTCAAATGGCGGGGTGTGATGAGAGGTTTCGTATTGTGGAACGATCGGTGGTAGGAAATGTGCTTCGAAAGTATGAGGATGCCGTGGAGAGGGGGGATTTGGAAGCACTTAGTTTGCTCACTCCATTGCTAGGGACTCTTCAATTGGCGGAACGTGGTGTTGGTTTGTATCTCAGATACAGTAGATCTGCCCTTGTCGATGACTTGGATAAAGATAACGTTGATGATTCTGAGAAGAATGTTGGCGATGATACGGATGTAATAATGCAGGAACTGGCAAATGTTTTTAATGAGGGAGTAATGTACTTGCGTCGTCATTTGCCTATGGTTGCGTACGCACTTGGTGAGGCAGATGGTGACGTCGGATTATTACAACTGGTTCATGCAGAAGTGGAGAAAAGAGCAATTCGTATCTTAAAAGAGTTTGAAGAAAATAAAGAACTTGTTGACTTATGCAAGCGAGGAGAAGATGCGTCTCAAGAAATGGAGAATTTTGCCGAGGAAATCTTTACACGAGAAGATTTGATCGGAAAGTCAGACAACATTGAAACTTACAATCCAATCGATGAAATACTTGGAAATGGAATGACACAAGCGGATTTGGATCTGTTACTCGATGAATCGGCACTATTGTTGCAGTACACTGAATCTTATGAAAGATTTCTCAGACATGCGGCGGGGGAGGTGGAGCGAACACGACAGCAGCGAAGAAATAATATACACAATAATGTGCAAGATACGAAGGAGGATGATATTGAAGTTTTGGTCAGAGTTACGCGTCTAAACGAAGTGGTCTCAGAACTGGGTGACCACTACTCTGGATTGGAGAGAACTTTTATGTTTGCGAGCATGCAAAGAGCATTTTTAAATGGCTTATCGATGAACGAACGTTACTACACGGAGTTACCGTCTTCTATATCTTCAGATCGTACATCAGATGTAGGATCGAAAGGTTTACAAACGTCTTTGGTTGAAGAGATATTTTATGCTGGCAAAAAGTCCACTCGTCGTGTCTTCGCTACGGGACAAACTGGCCTCGCGTGTGCAGCTGTAAACTTTATCGTGGATTCACTTGAAAGGCTGTTGAGAGATGCGCTAGTGAGGCGGGCTGATGTTTGCGCTTCGGCGCTTAAACCAGGGAACGGGCTAATTGTTGGACAAGGTGGACTAGGTCAATCTGCTCTAGCTGCATTTACAAATGCTCAAAAGGGCTTTGCAGCGGTAACAACAGGATCTAAGGAAAGCGAGACCCCAGAAGAAATGCGCAAGCGAATCCAGGATACTATTGCACGTGCATGTGCATCGTTCAACGATATAGAGGTTTCAGTTGGTTACACAAAACAGCTGGAATCACAATTCATGCGCGAGGTAGAAGAAAGCTTTCCCGAGGGACTTCTATTGGAGCAGCTTCGGACGTGTATTAAATCCCTCTCGACAGTTGCAGACACACTAAATAATGCACTAAAACGAAGTACTGAAAATCTATCAAATCAAATCCTTCCTCGAATAAGAACTATTGTGAACGACTCAGTTGGTCAGGAAAGCACCGGAACAGCTGCTGTAAGTGGAGTGAAAGTTGGTGTTGGAATTTCTTCAAATGTTTCAGCAGTAAAAATGAATTACGATCTCGACGAGGAAGCTTACGAACTTTCCCAAGCAGGTGACGGATATCTTTCAAAAATGTAAGTTTTATGCGTCTGTACTAGATCGAATTTTGTGTGACGTTTATATTCACTTTTATCAATTATCGTTTCAGGCTTGCCGCCTTTGATGAGATATTGGATCCTTTGCGTCTGCATTTGTCTCCTGGAGTCTCTGACTATCTCCTTTTGAATGTGATTGGAGGTGCATCAAAACGAATTGAGGCTGCAATTAAACGTTGCCGGTTTACATATCTGGGTTCACTTAGCCTGGATGCTGATATTCGAGAGTTTGTTGGATACACGAAAGCTCGTCTTGCGTCTCCATCATTTTCGTCTACAAAGGGCTTGTATGCAGTTTGTCTTCCGTTAGCACGCCTTTCACAAATATCCATGCTAATGACAGTGACAGATTTAGATGATGTAACAGACATTATGAGACGGGCAAAAGGTCAATGGCACCTCAAAGCAGACGATAGCAAAACTTTTTTGACACTTCGTGTTGATTTCGAGGCAAAAAAGGTGTCAGAACTACTTCGACTAGATAACGATTAATGTAAAAGTTGGATAGATGACACGAAACGTGAGCTGTCTAAATTTTGCGTCCATACTAATTTTCGACTATATGCTGACATACATTAGAATGGCAAGTTTACGATTATGCGGATTCGTATGTTGAATGAATGGATTCATAATTCTAATTTATTTCTTATGAACATATAAATCAGGACATCTCCAATGAATGAAAATGTATGATGTTAACTCCAATTTTCGCCGATTTCATTCACATGTTGATGTTATTGCGTAAGCGGGGTTTCTATTTACGAAACGAATTTGATTCTACTGAAGTTTTTCGAGAAATATTCAGTCCGAGTTTCGGGACAGAGTAAAACTTATGTTCCTAGGTTGTTGGTAACTATTCAATATCATAAATGGGTCATTTTTCGATGATATTTTATTATAGTGGCCGACATCACTATTGCACGTACCCTCGCTAGAGTTGATATCTACGTTACAGATGCGAAAAACAATCACTACACCGTTAGGTCAAACTGATTTTTGAATTTTCCAATTGATTATGAGATATCGCTCATAATTGAACCAAGATGGCGACCTGCCTCAACCTCAACGATAAATCTCCGTTCCACGAAGCCCCTACAAAATCTTTCAAACTACAAAGGAAGCCACCCACAAGAAAACATGAACGTCTTTTAAGAAAAGCTTTGGATAAACTTGGCTTCATCAGTTATGAAGAGAGCATATCTAAGAAGTATAACTATGACTTCCTGCGAAATGCTTTTCTGACGCTGGTAAGATTTTTGAAATCATTTGAATTGTTTTGTAAAAATAATGTTTTTTAATTATTATGAAAAGAGTATACACCAGCAATTTGAAATATACCGAACATGTATTCATCTCCTTTCTGAGATTCATCCATTCGTGGAAACCATTGGGAAATTCCAATTTACGTATGGACGGAAATTTAATCTACCCATACATATGGCATGCGAAGAAGCCGTTAGATGCGTTCGCTCTTGGAAAAATGTTCGCAATGTAATCCTTCTTTTGCCTGATATTGTTGCGTCCTTTGCATTGATGCAGCTAGATGGCGTTCGTAAACAGACACCACTTCACATTGCAACTGTACACGCGCCGTCGCTCACTGTGCAGCTTATGCTTGAATTTGCCCCTGATGCTGCGATTATAGGCGACGCCGAATTGAATACTCCCCTTCACTATGCTCCGTGGGAACGAACTAGGCCTCACACTTTTCGATTAATTTTCAAGGTTGCCCCTTACATTTCGCGCTGCATAAACAGTCGTAAGCAAATACCACTCCACGTCGCTACAAGAGCGTACAACCTGGAAGCAGTTGAAACATTGGTCTCGATCTTCCCGGCTGGCGTAGTAGTTGAGGATGATACCCACACGAGCCCACTCAGCTATCACCCAAGACAACATTACTTTTTTGGTTGGTATACTAGAGTCCCTCCGAAAGATAAAACAAAAATGACGCTCTTGCGTGGGATAATTAAGAACGCTTGCAGCACCAAGTACCATGACTTTGGGGAGTTGCTCATGAATCCTACCAAGTATTCACATTCTACGTTTCATCCTATCATGTTGTTCGCTAAAGAGGCGGTATCGGGAATGCGCACGTTGCAAGATGTTTCGATCTTTTTGCAAGAGATCATCAACAATCAAGAGGCTCTTCTGGTACTTACGAATGAAAGACATTTTCGTAGAGATTGCATCATGCGAGATTTTCGTGGGATCGTAAATATTGCAGCCAAGACAAAACCCGATCCTAGTATGAAATTTGTGTTGCTTCAGTGTTATTTCGTGACGACGGGTAATCTAGATCAGTTCCACTCACTAGGAGAGACGACTCGTTTATTGTCGATAAGATTCGGATTTGATCTCTCTTGTCTGATGCTTTCAAACTTCATTGAGCTGGAATTGACTTCTTTTTTGGTAAATAATAAACGTAAGCGCAGTTGGTAAATACGGACTGCGATGATGGCTTCGGGTCGAAGTTTTTGCTTTTGCCCACTTCTGAGATGTTTTCAATTTAGGAGGTAATGATGAAATCTGTTAACAACCACAATGTTTTATGCGGCACACGGCATGTTCAGAGAGACATAGTTGTTTGATCTACATGATTCATCCACATCATGTCTATCATATATCAAATATAGTAGTAAACATTTAGTGATAAAACATTTATAGAAGCGATCGTACATGAGCACGCAATTAGCATACAATATGGATGTGATTACATGTAAAACATTGGACAGTTACCTATTTTGCCCCTTTCTCTATCTAAATACTTTCACTTATTCATGTTTTCGCCTTCTTTTTGTATTTACGGGCAGTTATTATGAGAGAAATGATATACATAGGGCAGCTGATATCGGTTAAGTGTAGCACCGTAATGTTGATGTAGATCAAACTCAAAGTTTCATGAATATCCTCACAGGAGAGACTGATAGACAGCCTAGCAAAACCAATATTGAAAAGAAGAGTATCAAGTACTTCGAAGTAATTCATTTTGCGTTGAAGATAATTAAGAAACATTTAGAAAAACTTCAATTTATACAAATGAAATTGAAACAGCCGATTCGTCAACTCCTTAAGTCAATTATAACCTTAATATTTTATTAAACTAGCTAATGGAAATGGAAGATAGAAGAGTTGGTTGTCCCTAACATATTTTTCATCTTCAATTTTGATCGAATTATATGCACCTGATACAGTCAAGTATAAGATATTTTGCTGTTGGGCAATTTAAATAGAGAAAATTTTTCAACAGCGTTTGTCAATCACATTGTCTGTATTCAATCCCACGCGATCAAGATTTTTTGCTGCTGAGCATCTAGAATTTTGGAAATGTTTCCGGACACCATTTCTATCTCTTCGAATGCTTCTTCAAATCTGAAATCGTTTCGAATAAATGTAACTAGAAGATGTCTCCGGTGGCTTTTCCATAGCTACCTTTTGGAAAAAGGACTCACCTACGAGTCCAACGTCATTGCCAATACCATTTCAATATCTTATTACTACTAGGAGCACAATTCCATTTGAAACTTCGTCTCTTTCATTCGGTAAGCGCATATGAATCACTCCTCCATTGCATTTTTCCAGACTTACGAGTTGAAATCGAGCTACTGAAACATTCATTTTTATTGACACAGATATTTTGTCAACAATAGACGCTGTTTCAAAGTTCTTCATTTTCTCATTACACTATTCTACGACTGCGCCCCCGTAATCCATTTCACTGCTTTTACTTTACTCCTAAGCACAGGGGATGGTATAGATTGGAATTTCGGTGAAACGACAAGCTATCCGAAGCAAGTGAATAAAAAGACTAAGTAAAATGGGAACAACTCAAATTTTACACGAATATGAATCATTTCGCCAACATTTGAAGTTTACCAAAAGCAATTTCCATTTAAAGAAGGATAAGAAGAAAGGTATCTTTAGAAAAGCGACATCCATTGAAGAGAATAATCCGATTTCTTTGAATTATTTTCATTTTGCTTGGGGAATAAGCAGACAAGCTGTTTAAAAAGAAAGTTATCGATGCTATTGGGAGAGATCGCGACGATGGTGAAGAAAAAGAGACTGAGAGCGCGACGGACGTGATTGATTCGTGCGAAATTACCAAATCAGTGGAATTTTGAGAAGTAATAGTCTGTAAGGTGTAGAGTAGGTAAAATGTGAATGTAGCAGTGATATATAAATATCCATGCAGTTGCCTCGGATCTTTCCCCTCATGACATTTGCTTTACTGATCCCGTAATTTCGTCACAACCATTTAAATGATGCTCGTTCTACAGGGCTTCATGAACTTCCTTTCACTGATCATGTTAATAATACGTACAAGGAAAATATCTTTGGCCGACATCAATTTCATAAGTTTTGTAGCGTAATAAGATGAAAAAAATCAGCAATGTCGAGGAAAACCCCCACTCTTTTATATCCGATATTTTTTTTTTTTGGATATTCGCATTCTAAATCTCAACTGACTTTTTGACAAAATCTATGAGAAAATTTCGTTGTGGTACTGTTGATGACACTATTTTCTTGAGTACAATCACAGCAAGAAAAGAGTTCTATACCGGTACATGTACTCGAGCTAGTTCGGAAATGATGTCACGACAATTCCGTTGCAGGCACGCTTTCTACATCAAGAACATCCAATCTAAAAGCTCCAAACTGGATTAATTTCTTTTTCGTAGCACATCTTGCGAGTGTTAATCATTTTTTTTGTAGTAGGCTTATTTGCACCTTTAGTCATAATTATATGTTGACCAGCATCCTTAAATATATTCTGAAATTGAATGAAGCTGGATCCAATTTTATTTTGTAGAAAACAATTATCCCGAAGTCATGTCGAGAACCGCCCCGCTATAGGGAATATCTTCTCCTTTTTCATAACGGCCAACTAAAATTTTGAGTTCAACAAGTTCTTCTCGACCAGATAATAGAATACTTGATAACTCATCAGGACCTCGCTCATAGTATGGACCGAGCTTTGATTTTGCCACTTGTGGGTTAGGTTGTTGCATACTAATAACGAGAGCATCTGGACCAAAGGCAATGCCATAATTAGGTTCGTCGAATGAACAAGCGAGGCCACCACCACCAACTTTTCGTATCTTTTGAAAGACGACGCCATCTTTTGAAAGAGGAAACTTCTCGTAAAAAAGAAATGCGGCAACTGATGGTCTAGCACCGCCAGTCGACGCCCATCCTTTAGGATTGTACCCACCAACGTAGGCTCCGCCCTTGGTTTTACCAAGTACAACCGCAGCTCCAAATGAATCAACACATCCATGAAAAGAAGCGGCTGACCAACCATCCTTGCGTGCATCATAAACAATTTTTAAAGGTCGAGATTCTAACTGAGTCTGCTTTAGCAGAGGCCTCACTAGTTGTGCTTCCCTCGAGGATCGATCTTCATCAATGGATATTTCGTTCATTTCATAAGTTGCTGGATACTGTTCTGGATATTGCATTCGTCGAACATTTTCCTGTTCCTTCAAGGCATCCGCATCCATTGCCTCCGGCAAGAAAGGTCGAAATATATCGGTAAACCAATTTTTATCATTTGCAGCTCCTCTTGACGTGCAAGGCGATCGATGAGTCAATACAACATAAGCAATTCGTCCGACATTATTTATGAACGCGAAAGTCGATGACATTTCACCAAACAGAATAACCGCCAATGTGGCCATTTCTCTAACGTTTAGCTTCATCTTATTATGGTTTCTGCTGTATCTAGAGAGTCAATACATTTCAAAGTTATAAGGAAGAGGGCGTCGGCGTTATGAATGAATTGGAAACCCGCAAACCCTTGCCCTTGCTCTCTATTCTCTACTTGCTGGAATTCCTATATGATTACGGGTACGTGTATTACATATGTTAATGCCTTTAAAAAGATAGAAGCGATGTCGTACAAATGCATAAATATATATTGAAATTATTTATGACATTAATAAAACTATTTTCCGTACATATGATTAATGTTTAGGATGTTAATAGTAAGAGCAGAAATATCTTCTTATGACATCTTATGGTGAAAAATGCGCTTTAGCTTTGGAGGTACAGTGTACGAGCGAAACTTTCCACTAAGTAAAGTCCTATGTCATCATCGCTGATAACAAATTTTATCACTCTTCGGGTTGGCTTCGGCGAACGAATAACAACAGTCATACAATTGTTTCACATAAAAGTTCGTTATATACTCCATTTCAATACTACATTCCAATACGAATACTGTTTGATAAAATACCCAACGGAGTGCTACAATATAACTAAGTTTCAATTGCGTTCGGAATATGCGAGAATTACGGCTTGAGGGGAATTCTGATGCAGCCAAAGGCTCCGAGACACATGGTCCGCGTCCGGCATTGCGAGGGGGTGATGCGAATGGAATTATTGTGGTCCATCGCGAGGAAGTAGAAGACCCGCTACTAAAAAATCGTTATAACTTAGAAACTGACATTTATAAGGGCATTAAAGGTTCTATCGGTGCAAACGGAGAAATTCGACGTTTGGAAGAAATATCCTACTGGCGAAAGCGGGCGGGTTGGTATGATGATGCTACAGAAACTGATGATGTCTTTGTTCCAGAGACTCAATCAAGTTCGAGCGCAAGCTCGTCTAGCGGTGTTGTTGGAAGTGATTATTCGATCGCCACTAAAATTGTTGGAGTTGTTGTAGTTGTCGCTGCTATGTTCGTGCTTGCGAAGCAATTTGCAAGTTTGGGCAATTCTCGTCGATCGTCTAGTAGTAATGAGCGTGGCAGGTCAAAATCAAAATCTTCCAGCGAAAAGCTATCGAGATCTAGGAGTAAATCACGAATGGGAAGAGAAAGCTCATCGCGACGTTCGAGAAGTAGCAGTAGGGCAAGGGATAGAACCTCGAGATCGCGTTCACGCAGTAAAAGCAGGAGGAGTTCTCGAAGTAAATCTATCTCTGATGGTTATAATCTGATGGATGACGGTACAAGCCCTACTTCAAAATCATCATCAAAAGCAAAGATGCTTGTTTGAAAAAAATTAAGTATTATGAAATATGAACCCGAGTTGATAAAAAGGTAGCACCACATCTCCAAATTACTTATTTGAGCCTTTCATCACATTTGTTTGTAAACTTTAAAGTAATTGAAATAGTGAAATATTACAGGATTTTTCACACTACGGCGATGAAAAGTACGACATCGTGAGGTTCTAAGATATTTTATCGATTAATGTTCATGTATGACGTGAAACACAATCTGTTCAACCACTATCAATTCCCATTTAATAAGCCAAGAAAATGACTCCATCCTTTCCAATCTTTTTCGTAACAAACATCTGGTCTATAAGGCAGCCTACTTGCCAACTCGTCATGATTGAAAGCATCACAACCTTCACTTAAGCATGAAAGATATTCATCTTTTGACTTAAAGCCAAGAGATTGTGTTACCGTTAGAGCTTCTTCAAAGCCCAACGTCACACCGAGGAAATCATCCCAGCCTTGCCAATTGTTCGCCCACACAATTTCCGGATCTTTTGGTAACTGGTATACTCCTAGATATAGGTTGTTTCATGAACATGAAAAAATAAACATTTTATTTGTACCGCACAACCTTACCTGCACATTCATAATCAATGAATTCTTCTCTACTCGCAAAACCGTATTGCCTCGCCATCCTCCTGGCATCTTTAAATTGATACAATCGTTTCGTTGTTTTACTAGAATCACTAGCCATCCTTGATATCACCTCTCTACCGGTTCACATGTACCCTATACTTTTCTTCCAAATATTCTATTTTCTCATTCTAAAGAGTGCTACGAAAGTTTTCATCAATATATAAAATGAAAGTCTTTCAGAACAATGATTCCTGGGCGTCAGCGAAGGGAGAAAGGGTGCACAAAAGATGAAGTTGTTTGCACAATTCGAAAATACGAAATCATACATGACCCTGACTATGACCACTTGTTCCATGACCATGCGGTCTATCCCATCTAAACTAACGTCCATAACGAAATCCATCGCAATATACGAACTCTCAAAAAGAGGCTCGAAGAAAATAAATTACATGTACCCGGCAAACCCTAGTGCATGATACAAGTCACACACGCTTGACTTCTGACTGACTGCTGCTAGAAAAATACATAAAAGAGAGTACAAGAGAATAATATCGACGGATCTCTCTATCACTCTCACACAATATATTTGAATAACAATACATAATACTCTACTCACTTGAACCGACAAGAAAGATATCGAAAGCTCTATCAGGATAAGATGAGGTACGTATTTCCCGAGACAATGACGAGTAGTTCCAAGCTTACAAGTGCCAACAAACGAGGTGATGAGTAGGATCGTGATCGAGCATTGACGTTTCGAACATTTGTGGATTGGGAGCGAGATCAGATCATTGTGTGTTAGTTGCATTCGAATGGCAAGACAATGCGTGGCATGACAATTGATGGTGTTAGACTGTATCTTAGTACGCTGAACGCCGTTTATTAGTGATTCACTCGGTCGGTCGGTTATCCGAACTTAATTTTCGAATTCACTTTTAGATTTTGGAATTTTTGCGTGAAATTATTTATTTTCAATTGTGATTCCTAATTTATACAAATTTTTGTTTTCAAATTAATTACAGCAAAGACGAAGAAATGAAAGATGCCATCCTCGGTGCCTCTTCCGGCCCCACCAAGAAACGCAGTCCTAACCGCCTCATTGTTGACGATGCCAACAACGACGATAACTCCGTCATCAGCCTGAGCCCGGCCAAAATGGAAGAACTTGAACTCTTCCGTGGAGATACCGTCCTCATCAAGGGAAAGAAAGGCAGGGATACAGTCTGCATCGTCCTAGCAGATGATACCTGCGACGACTCCAGCGTTCGCATGAACAAGGTCGTGCGTAAGAATTTACGCGTTCGACTGGCCGATGTGGTGACGGTGAGCAACTGTGGAGATGTCCCGTACGGCAAACGTATACACATTTTACCATTGGACGATACTATCGAAGGAGTCACTGGTAACTTGTTCGATGTGTACCTCAAACCCTACTTCTTGGAAGCCTACAGGCCGGTGAAGAAGGGAGATTTGTTCTTAGTACGATCGGCTATGCATCCTGTGGAATTTAAAGTCGTGGAGACAGATCCGGCTCCGTATTGTATTGTGGCACCTGATACCGTCATTCACTGTGAGGGCGAACCGGTGAAACGTGAAGATGAGGAAAAAATGGATGACGTGGGTTATGACGATGTCGGAGGGTGTCGTAAACAGATGGCCCAAATTCGAGAAATGATCGAGTTACCCTTACGCCATCCGGCCCTTTTTAAAACTTTAGGAGTCAAACCACCTCGTGGTGTATTGTTATATGGTCCTCCCGGTAGTGGTAAGACCTTGATTGCACGAGCTGTGGCCAACGAGACAGGAGCCTTTTTCTTTTTGATCAATGGACCCGAAATTATGAGTAAAATGGCTGGTGAGAGTGAATCGAATTTACGAAAAGCCTTTGAAGAAGCTGAAAAGAACGCCCCTGCAATTATTTTTATCGATGAAATTGATAGTATTGCTCCTAAGAGGGAGAAAACCAACGGAGAAGTTGAACGTCGTATCGTTTCTCAGATGTTGACACTCATGGATGGATTGAAACAGCGTGCGAGTGTAGTTGTCATTGGAGCGACAAATCGACCCAATGCAATCGATCCGGCATTGCGTCGCTTTGGTCGATTTGATCGTGAGATTGATATTGGCGTTCCTGATGAGAATGGTCGCCTTGAAGTATTCCGTATCCACACCAGAAACATGAAATTGGACGAAGACGTTGATCCAGAAGCCATTGCTCGTGAAACGCATGGTTTCGTTGGTGCAGATATTGCAGCCTTGTGTACTGAAGCCGCCATGCAGTGCATTCGCGAAAAGATGGACTTGATTGATATTGAAGATGAAACTATTGATGCCGAGATTTTGGATAGCATGGCGGTCAATCACGATCACTTTCGCCATGCGTTGGGTGTTTCGAACCCTAGTTCTCTCCGCGAAACCGTTGTTGAGGTGCCCAATGTCACTTGGGATGACATTGGCGGTTTGGAAGGTGTCAAACGCGACCTCAAAGAGTTGGTGCAGTATCCGGTGGAACATCCGGAGAAATTCGAAAAGTTTGGCATGTCTCCTTCGAAAGGAGTGTTGTTTTATGGCCCTCCTGGATGTGGTAAGACGCTTATGGCGAAGGCTGTTGCGAACGAATGTCAGGCGAACTTTATTAGTGTGAAGGGTCCGGAACTGTTGACTATGTGGTTCGGAGAGAGTGAAGCCAACGTTCGTGACGTCTTTGAGAAGGCCCGGCAGGCTGCTCCTTGCGTCCTGTTCTTTGATGAGTTGGACAGTATTGCACAGCAGCGTGGTGGATCCTCAGGAGATGGTGGAGGAGCAGCAGATCGTGTGATGAACCAGCTGTTGACAGAAATGGATGGAGTAGGCGCAAAGAAGAATGTGTTCATCATTGGTGCGACGAATAGGCCAGACATTATTGACACAGCTCTAATGCGCCCTGGACGATTGGATCAGTTAATTTACATTCCCATGCCGGATTACGAGAGCAGATTGGGAATTTTACGTGCGACCTTACGCAAGAGTCCGGTGAGCAAGGATGTTGATTTAGAATACCTTGCCGCGCAGACAGATAAGTTTACCGGTGCTGATCTGACTGAAATTTGTCAAAGTGCTTGTAAACTTGCGATTAGAGAGGAAATTGAAAGGGATATCGAGAGGCAACGCATGAGGGAAGAGGCAGGGGAAGACATGGATGACGACGATGATGAGGATGAAGATACGATGCCGGAGATTCTTCCAGCTCATTTTGAGGCTGCCGTGCGCCAGGCTAGGCGTAGCGTATCCGATCGGGACTTAGCACAGTATGCTTCTTTCGCACAAACTCTACAGCAAAGCCGAGCTGCGGTGAGCGGCGCCACTGGTGGAAGTCTTGCATCATTTGCATTCCCGCAACAAGGTGGTGGTGCTGGGGGAGCAGCCGCAGATGACGACGATGACGAAGAAGAAGACCTTTACAGTTGATCATTTCACAGCAAAAGGAAAGAAAAGATCTTACATTTTTGACAAGTGTTCGTCAAATTGATTAATTCTTCGCATAGCGAATTTGAGGCAAATTTGTTGTTTTAAAGCATGAAATTAGTGCGGAGTGTCATGATTTTCCTCTGCTTGGTGTAAACAAGTATTATAGCATAAAAACTTCTCTAACACGCACTGGCATTTTTACTTTTTTAATCTGTATGCTTTTATTTTGTTAACTTCTTTTATTGTACCAGGTATAAATTACTTTGTAGTTATAACTCATCCTCTTCATCAGTTACAGGTTCGGAAGAGGAGTAGTAGCAGTTGTTATTTGATCAAAACATATAAAGCGCGTTATCGTTTTCCCTGTTATTGAACCATGAGTTCCCATATTCTGAATGGTATCCTTTAGTATTTCCAGCGCATGCTGCCTGAGTTGCAGCTTCTTTTGTTCTTCTTATAAATTGTACCCGACGTATCATTAGCTCACTCTGAGTCCTTATCGCCATGCGCAACTTTGAACCTTTTCTTGAATAAGGCATAAGCTCCTTTCCTTTAATGCCTTGCAATCGCTCCGTCTTTAAACTATGACTCTACAATGTACATTGTAAATATCCATCATGCTCTCTTTACAACTTGCTTTCGATCTCGTTCTGATTCCGCTGTCGGCTACTGACCTCCCTGTTTGATTTAGTCAAATTAAATCTTATCCATTGTTGCTATTTCTAGTCCTACTTCATTGAAAACAACATTTGTTTCATAGTTTCATTGAAAACGATGTTCTTCGAATAGAAGGAATTAAAATAGTCTCCAACCGTAATCCTATTCTTCTGCTCAGAATTCTCCGCTAGGTCAGAGTCGATCGATACTAATGATGAAGGAAGTTGTTTCTTAAAGACCTCCTTGCTATTTACAATCATTTCATCACCGATTACCCAAAATTACCCACCACCAAGTGCTCAACACCACCATTGCCGTAAGACTTGTATGCTGATGTGAACGGTCTCGAGTTGTCTCCAGGCGCAATTTTGTCATCAAGTTTTTTGCATCGATTCAAGTAAGATTTCAATGACGAATTTGCACGTTTCTCGACCGCTTTAAGTTGGAGATTTCCAGGACTGTATATTGTACGACGTGAGTCCACTCGCATCGTTTTAATCTCAAATATTCTCTTTTGCTTAACGTATCTACCATTCCTTTGTCTATAGGGATGATCCTGAGTCATAATATCAGGAATAATGAAATCCTTCGTCGTCTGTTGTTCT
>Ga0115008_10000506_pt1 | contig 29084 bp, 43 predicted proteins | sample FraStrMetagenome_FD_87164 | JGI IMG/M metagenome (GOLD analysis project Ga0115008, IMG submission 87164) | Marine eukaryotic phytoplankton communities from Arctic Ocean - Fram Strait ARC3M Metagenome | ecosystem: Environmental > Aquatic > Marine > Oceanic | place: Fram Strait | collected... | reverse complement strand
TACTAATAATATCAATAGAAGAATGACTAAACATAGATGTGATCCATCTCCTAAAAGAAAATTATGGTTTCAATCTGTAGGTATTGATAATATTAAATATAAGATAATTGAAGAATATGACAATATAAGCAATGATGAATTAATTAAAAAGGAAGACGAATATATTGCTAAATATTTACATAAAGATAAAAACTGTATGAATACTTGTAGAGCATATAATAAAAGCGCAAGAGCTTATTTAAATACGGGTCGTAATGTTATGCGTTATATAGATTTTTGGGTATTAGATAATGAAGATAAAAGATTCAAACAATTCAAAAACACAAAAGAAGCTTCTGAATGGGTAATAGAAAAGAAATTATGTTGGGAGAATACAAAAATAGATAGTATATCAAAAGCTTGTTCAGGAAAACAATCAACAACAAAGCTTAAAGATGGTAGTAACAGATATTGTAAGTGGAGGTATAGCTCACGATCTTGAGCTAATAAAAAAATTGAACACATAAAAAATATAATATAATGAACATAAAAGAAGATAAAAAAGAATATATATTATATATCAGTCAAAGGTTAAAAACTACTGTACAAAAAGAAACAGAGGAAGGGTTTTTTGATGAATATGATGTAGGAGAAAATACAGCCGAATATATACAAAGTCTGACAGAAACTGACAAGTTTAATGAATTCTGTAAGAGATGTCTAAGAGCTTGTAAGATATATATAAAAGAGAATGAGATAGATGATCCAGATAATACAATATTAACAATGAAGTTAGATTTTTTGCTACAAAAGATTGATATTGAAGTATTATATAACATAATAATAGAGAAAACTGTTAGAGTTAAAAATATCATAAATAGCGATATTTATGATATTAATAAAAAACTTAAAAGAGAGAAAAATGATCTTATGAGTAAAATAGTAGATGTAAGCGCAAATTCTTGTTCTTTATACAAGTGTCTAAGATGCGGTGCCAAAAAGCATACTTATAAAGAAGTTGTCGCAAGATCGCTTGATGAGCCTGTAATTGTTAAATGTGAATGCTTAGTATGCGGTATGAAGTTCAATAAAGGTTAGTTAAGCTCGGATTTTACCTTTACAAAAAATACTATATAATAATATGGAATTTATGTACATTTATTTTATAGTTACACTGTCTGTACTTCTAATAATATTTTTATGCCAAAGGATGAAACTGTTTAACTACTCTTACCAGTCTTTTCAAGTAATAATATTTTTGTGTATATTTTTAACATTTCTTTTATTTGCTCAGTAAAGGCATCTTTTTCTTCTTTTTCTAATCTTTGCCAAGTTTGTTCAACAGTTTCAACTACACTATCGGCAATATCAGCCTGTGTTTCAGGAGTATCTATGTGTCTAACTTTTTTTGTTGTAGAAGACTTAATCTCACCCAAGTCGCCTCCATTTACAATATGTTTATATTTCCATAATTTTACTCCTGTCATCTTCATAGCATCTATAGGAAAATCATTAACAAATAATAAACCTCTTCTTATATGTGCGTAAGAAGCACTTTTATTAGTACTTTTTTCATGATAGTATTGAAGACATCTCTTTAATATAATACAATATTGATCACTAAGTTGTGCTAATTCAGACATTATATAATTATTTTATACATATACAAAACAAATATATTATAACAGAGACTTTCAAATATACTTACTCCAATGATTAATTATTATTATATATCAGGAACTGTAAAATTATGCCCCCAAGGGTTTATGTAAGAAATGTTCAAGTTCATGAACCTATACCAAATTCTAATTCGATTTCAAGATTTATATGAGAAGGAGATGGATCTTCACTTGTACTTACATCAATATTTAATTCTTCTATTTTTTTAAGATTATTACCTACAGCATCCCAATCGTGAGTCCCTGTCCAAGAAGCAGAATCACCAGTCCATTCACCTTCTCCATTATCATCAATATCAGTAAAGATTCTGGCAGTATATTCTCGTACAACACTTCCATCTACATCATATAATCTACCTCTAACAAAATCATTAACTTTAACCATTACATATGTACTATCTATTAAATCGGGATTTCCGTGTTCATAGGGTTCATCATCACTATCACTATCATTTTTTTTCTTCTTCTTACGAGTCTTCTTTTTAGGTCCGTGTTTAAAAAATACATTAGCAACTCTTAGCCATTTAATATTATTAATAGGACGTTCTAATGTAATTTTTCCATTATTTGCTCTTGTAATCATAAATGTATGACGTTCAACAGTTCCCATAGTTATACATATGTACTATAAAACTCAAATAAAAAATTGAACATATAAACTTATTAATATATAATGGATAATTTAGATATTTCAGGTAAATTTAATAGTGGAGTTGTTATAGGTGGAAAGAAGAGGAAACAAAAAACAAATAAAGCTCCTACTACTAAGCCTGAGCTTGAACCTGATCTACAACCTATAGAAAAAAGTGATGATAATATTGCTAACATTACTGAATCAGATGATAATCAACAAATCATTAGTTTATTAGAAGATAGAACAGTTTCGTGTGAAGATCAAGAAGATATAATATCTAATATTAATAAAAGACTAAATTTTGGAAGTCGTAAATATGGTCATGGTATCATCATTAATGATGATACTAAGAAATATGCTAGTGATTGGGATGAATCTTCTGCCCAAGATTGGTTAGCTATGGCTGTTGAAGAAAACTGTGATCAGATGGTATATTTTGCTGCGGCAATTATAAAAGCAAAAATGGACGATGAATCAAAAGAGTATATTCATAAATTAGAAAAATGTATCAAATATAGTATAAAGGTAGCAGAAAATATTATTGAAGCAAAAAAATTAAGATGATAAGATAGATAGACATAAAATTATTTTTTTTATGAAATATATAAGTATAAGGAATGTTAAAAATCCCTGAAAGTATAGATAATAAGTTTAAAGAAGGTAAAACTGATTCTACTTATAGAACATATTTAATAATGCTTAGTAAACTATTTAAAGAGCTTTTTGATACTACTGAATTTTCTGTAGATAAGTTAAAGGAAACTAATAAAGTAAAAAATTATTTAAAAGATTTGTCTGTTACTTCTCAAAAACTTATAAGTATTGCAATTGTTATGATTTTAAAGGCATCTAATTCTAAAAAAGATTTAATAGATTTTTATGGTAAATTAGCTAAGGCTTATAGAATACAAGATAAAGATATGAGAAAAAATAGAGAAGCAACAGAGGAGGAAAAGATAACACATATTACTTGGTCATACATTAAAGAAATGAAAAAATCATACAAAGATTTTTTGATGAATTCGGATAAATCATTTATGCCAGAATTAGCATATAAGCGTTTATTTATGGGATGGGTATGTTTTGAATTATTAACGATTATACCCCCACAAAGAGGAGAATGTCTATTTAACTGTTATATTAATAAAGACGTAAAAGGGAGTAATATAATCGATACAAAAAAGAGACAATGGATAATAAGAGAAAGTAAAACTAAAAGATCATATGGTGAAAGGATTATACCTTTAAATGATTGTTTGATAGAAGTAATTAAACAATGGATGGAAATTAGTAATTGTAAAGATGGATTACTTATATGTAATGATATGGGAAGCAAGATGTCGACACAGTCATATACACAGTTTCTTAATAGCACTGTATTCCGTACATATGCGTCCAGAAATGTATCTACTGATGATCTAAGAAAAGCATATGTTACTCATATGATAGTACATATAGGAGTAGATAAAAAAGAAAGAGATACGATGGCTAGAGTATTAGGACATAGTCCTGAAACAATGATGTGTCTTTATTTCAAACCTGAATTAGAAACTAATATTTTATTAGGAGGTAATTAATAGGTACGCGGACGCGGAGGTCGAGTTACATATGGAGACGGAGATAGAGGCATAGGTTGGGGTATGGGAGGATATTGCACATTTTGTTTCTTACTGGCACTAAATTTGAAAAAAGCCACAATTGCTAATCCTACAACTGCAATTACAGCAAGTATAATTAGAATATTTCCCCAACCTCCTAATGAATCAAGGATTCCGGAAAAGAAATTCTTTTGAGAGTTCTTTATATCATCCGATATCTTATTTCCAACATCTGTATTACTGGAAAATTCATTGGAGAAATTACTAGCTACTGCCATACCATATTTTCCTATAGAGTCAATTGAAATCTTATCTACTACTGAATTTCCAATACAATTAATATTAATTTTTTGATTACCGGTAATACTTTGATTGGCTACTTGTTCTTGTATGTTTGTTATAGAATCATTAAATTTAGTCGTAATATCACTTGTTACTTTAGTATCGGACGAAACATCCCCTCCACCAAAGACACTTTGAAAAGCTTGATTAACAGGATTATTAGAATCTTGGGCATTATTAATCTTTGCTTGGATTTGATTTACAATATTATTAACAATATCTGTTTTACTATCTGTCAAGGAGCTAAAATTAACCGATCCTTCATCAGTAGATGATATACTAACATTAGTTACACTACATCCTCCTAGAGCATTAATATTAATTTCTTGATTATGACTTACGCTTTGAGATACCTTATTCACACTTTTATTTATAGCATTAACTGCAATTTCAGTCATTACAGAGTTTAACATTTCTACGCTTGTACTTTTACTACCTCCGCCACCCATAGTTTACTATATAATAATTATTATAATTGTTTTTATATATTAAATATGGTAAGAGGTATATTGATATTTTCAATTATATTACTTGTAGCAAGTATAAGTTTGACATTTTATTTTAGAGATAGTTATATATATGGATATGCTGTAAAAAGAGCATTTGACAAGAAATACAAAACTGATAAAGATATGTTTAATAAATTAAAATGTTCATGTATATTGGGATGGGATATGACTGATAAACCGTCAATAACATAATAAATATTTATGATTACATATATAATGGATAGAATATACATCCTGTCAGCTATACTAATAACTATTAGTATAGCTTTACCTATAATAATATATTACCTTCAAGTTGGTTATGCTAAAAACACATTAGATGATGTCTTAAATAAAAATGTAGAAGAGGTAAAAAATGAGAGAGCTAGGTTAGTATCTAACGTTATTAGTGAATGTAAAACCGATGAAAATCCTAGAAATTGTCGAGAAAATAAATGTAATGATGAAAGTATTAATAAGGAAACTATTATTACAATTAAAGATAAGTCAGACAATCCTATAATAAATATTAAATGGGGAGGAGATAAATGGGATTATGAGGAATATTGTAAAAATTTTAACCCAAGTGTATGATTTACTGGTACAAGTAAAGTAGAATGTTTATTAATTTATGTATATTATTATTCATTAATATAAAGCCATGGATTTTGACACTTCATACTGGAATGATGGATGCGATATTATTCCTTATGAAAGAGATATGGCTTTTGCTATAAACAAAAAAAGAGGAACTATTGTATATTTAGGAGAGTGGAACTTTGAAAAAAATGTCCCTCACGGTAACGGAAAACAGTATAAATCTATAGGAAAATGTGAAAGAGATGATGGACGTGTAATAAATGATACATATTATCCTTTTGGAAAGATATTACATAAAGGTTATTGGAATAATGGAGTACTTCAAGGTTACGGACATCATTGGTTTCCTAATGGAACTATGTATAAAGGTGGATGGGATAATAATAAGATGAATGGATATGGTATTTATTATAATTCTAACAAAAAAATAGAACAAAAAGGTACGTGGAAAGATGGTAATATATTCAATGGATATGGACGTAAAGTATTTAAAAATAAATCTTATTTTATTGGAGATATACATAATGGAGAAATAACTCAAAATGGTAAGTTATTTAATAAATATGGTGATCAATTAAGTGTGATCTGATAAAATAATTGAATTCATATTTTTTGTAATATATAGATGTGCGACCCCTTCTGCCAATGTCCTATACCAAGATCATTCTCTTTATGCTATGATGAGGCTTATCCTCCATATTATAAATGTGAAGATTGTAGAAATAACTTAACTAATCAAGGTTTTATTATAGAAAAAGTGTCAGAATTTAATGAGAATATAAGTCGTAAGAGAAAAAGACCTATTTAATATCTATTTATATATATACTACTATGGGTAATTTTACTATATTTATATTATTCTTTTTATTAATAATTATTATTACAATTTTAAAAAGATGTAAAAGAAAACAGATATATGGAGGTAAAGAAGCTTTAATATCTCTTTTAAGGAAATATTATAATACTGAATATAATATATTAGTACGAGAAAGGGAAATAGTTGGAGATCAATTTGATCTAAATAATGTAAATTATCCTATCAATATCACTACTTATACAGAAGGAACAATACAAACAATATATAATGAACTTCCATTTTTTGAAAATGTAATAGATCTTAAGAAAAACACTGTCACGAACGTCTCTTGTCTAAATATCATACAACAACATCCTACATTGGTAAAATTATTAGATGTTTTATATAGAATATATCCAGATAAGGGAAAGGCTGTTAGTGAAGATGAATTTACTGTAAATAAATCAACACAACATAATGATGAAAGAACTGCCTATGTAATGTTTTTAAATAGTTTATTATATAATGTAGATAATGAAGATTTTGGTACGGAACTATCACTCAAAATAGGATGTAAACTTCAGTTAATGTTATATAAGAAAGATATTAGTAAAATGAAAGATAATGATTTCAGAGTTATAAAATTAATTATATTATATTTGTTAGAATACGATGTAGATTTACCCTTTTTTGGAATAGTGAAAAATGTTGACGATACAGCACCTAACGCAATAATATCAAATTATAAGAATGAATTTAGAGATGTGATGAATTATCATAAAAAAACATATTTAGCAAAAAATCCTTATAAACAAAAAATAAAAGATTTATATAAAAGAGTAGAAAATACATATAAAAACTTTGTAAAAGATAAAGTAGATTTCAACTATATAATGATGTTGAGTTGTTTAAAGAATAGAATACATAATAATATATTAGAACTCTAATGTCTATAACGAGCAAGTCTTGGAGCTAATAAAGAAGGTACTATTTGATAAGGATACCAGTCGTGAGTTTCTCTCATTAAATCATAATTTTGATTAAAAACTGGATATTCAATAGTTTCAAAATATGTTAATTCTCCATCACAACAAGGATATACAACCTTTCTTTTAGCACATCCCGTAATATCTATAAATCTTTCCATCTATGTATGTATATATGTAATTATTATTTTTTTGTTTATCCAGTATAATTAGTGTATTGGTATGCTATATTAAGTTTAGCTTGATACATAACAAACGAACCTACAGAAGCTCCATTATTACATTGAATCTTTGCTGTGATTATATCACCTTGATTAATATCAAAGGAATATGTTCTTTCACCAGTAGTTATTTTGTCATTAGGATTAACAGCAATTAATAATTGAAGACTGTCCGGTGATAAAGTGACACCGTCTCCATTAACTGAATTTATAGGTGTTCCATTTACATATATTAATACACTTAAATCATATCCAACAGAACCTCCCGCATCAGGACTGGTTAGAGTTACAGATACAGTAGCTTTAACATTTCTGGGTTGAGATCCTCTATACTTAAGAGCGCCAAATAGAGGATTATTTGTACTTGTGAGTTCAGTTAACCAATCATCTGAAGATCCTGTAATTTTTGATGATGGTTTATTTGTTGATGTAAAGATATTAGAAGCGCCTGGAGGATTAGTTCCGCCTATTGTATAGTCTACTCCTACGTCAAATCCGCTTGTAGTATAATATAAACTGGCATAATAGTCTTTTATATATGTTATTCTATTAGTCAATATAGTAGTTTCTGTTATTAATTTTTGGTTAGTTTCGTTTATTAATTTTGCGTAATCTATACCAGCTCCACCACTTTTTCTAGGGTTACTATTAAATGTAGTAGTACCACTTAATGACATATTTATATATTAGATTAATTCTTTTATTAATGTATAAATTTAATATATAATGGAAGGGTTTAAAATTGAATTCTTTATATATTTAAGTTTTTTAATTGATGAATTAATTAATTCAGATTATAATATTGATAGTATTCCTGAAATAATACATATAAATAATTATAGTATTTATAAAGATGAATGGGAGAAGAATTGGCTAAAAATTTTAAATAAAAAATCTTTAGTAATTACAAATGAAATAACATTTAATTATAAAAATAACAAAAATGATTATCTTTTTAATGAATGGTTAAAATATGTTAGATTATTTGATAACAACTCTAATTACAGTAGAATGACAGAAGGTACTGGTACTAACAAAACAGTAACATTAGAAGATTTTATAAAATTAATATTAGAATGTAATAAATCGTATAAGTATTGTAATGTAAAAAGTGTAGAATTTGATCATAAAAACAACGGTCTAATTATATATCTAGTATATAGCAGAAAGACTACTGGTATCTATTATTCTTTTTTCTTTTAATGTATTAATCATACTTGAAATATTATAATTGTGTTTATTCTCTTCATCGTTCATTATATTAACAAATTGACGTTTGATTATATTAGCATCAATTGTTAGAGGATATGATATTTTTGGTATAATTGGTTTTTCTAAAGTTAAATCTAAACTACACTGTGGGCAGGATTTATGACCACCTAATATAAACTTGAACATACAGGATTCGTGTATTATTATTTTACAATCACAAGCTAATTTTGAACAACATCCTAATAGAGGTTCTAAACATATTACACAAGTGTTATCAACATCATATTCATCCTTTCCTATAAATATATTTTTACTTGATATTTGAAAATCTTTTAACCTTTTTTGTAAATTTCTAATATACTCGAATTGATCTTTCAATACACTCTGCATTAGAATATGTAAGCTTAAAACATATGCTATCAGTTTATCTCGATTAGGATGGTTAGGTATATTTTTTTTGCGATCTTTATAAGAGAATATTCTAAGCATATATATATTTATTCATTTGGTTTGTATGAAAAATAATATCTATAATATAAAGTATGAGATGTTTAATATTTTTAATATTCTTAATAGCAATTTTTATGCTATTATTAATAGATAAAAGACAGAAGAATGTATTTGGAGGAGATATTAGAAATGAATATAGAATAAGTATAGAACAAAAATTAACATCTTGTAAAAAAAAGATGCTCGTGATATAGCTAATAGTCTAATGGATACTATATATGAAAATTACGGAGATAATCCCTTTTTAGTAGCAAGTAAAGTTGATAATATTGTAAATAAATGTAAGATAGAAGAATGTACAAGTCTAAATGATATATTAGAGTTTATAGGAATATATCAAGAACCTCAAAATATTTATAAAGAAGATAAAGAAGAAGATATCTATTGTGACTTATATGAATGCCCGAGATGTAAACGGGAAAATAGTATAGTTAAAGAAGTTGTTCGACGTTCCATCGATGAACCCGCCGATGTATTAGCAACTTGTCAACAATGTGGTCAGAAATTCAATGTAGATTAGGATGTTTTATCAGGACATTTAGTAACCATTTTTTCTATTAAATGCGTAGTAAAATCAAGTCCGACAGCAAATACAGATACACCAGCCATAAATGCAAGTTCCTTACCATATTCAAATTCTTTATCAGAACGATATATGAAATATAGACATAAAAGACATATAGTTGTCATAATAGCAATTTTTATTAATAAAAATTTACGTAGTTCAAGCATCTTATTATATATTATATACAAATCTTTAACATATAATTTTTGGTTTTGAAACAAATCTCATAAGATCGTATATTGCTATATAAAGAGCTGTGGCCGCTATAACAGTTAAAAATTCCTTTTTCATATCTTTTCCGTGATTTGTACCAATAAATATCATTAAAATAATACCAATAATTAAAAATATAAGTCTACCAATACTTAATCGACGTTCCTCACTACCCTTTTTACCTAATAAATCTTCAATAACCATCTTTATTATATATATGAAAGAAAGTATTAGTTCTATGACAATTTTTTCAGACGTATCTGAAGTACAATTGACTCCAAAAAGCCAAGCGAGTACATATACAGATGATTCCGAAAGTCAAAATAATATATTACAAACAATACTTTGCTGTATTACCAGATCTAAACGATAATTACTTTCTACTCTTTCTACGCTTTTTACTCTTTTTTCTTTTAGTACTCTTCTTTCTCGTCTTTCTTTTTGTGGATTTTCTCTTCTTTCTTACCCAAGACGGAGATTTTGATCTTCTCTTTGGTCTATCATAATAATCCTCTTCTAAATCTCTTAACTTTTTTTGATATAAAGCACGATCAAGCTCACGAAGCGTACGAGCATACCCAAGACTACTATAACTATAATTATAATCTGTATCAAAGATGCTTCTTCTGGGTCTTAGCAAATATGTAGTAGTTGTGTTATAAACTGGAGAAGGAGTTGGTGTTGGTGTAGATGTCTTAGTATTAAAATGTTTTTTCCATTTATCATGATCAGGATGTAGTGTAGAACCGAGAGCTGGTGTGTCTATGGGTCTACTAGGCTCATCATCAATTGGATTAAAGTCATCATCATCTCCTCTTCCTATAACTGCTATACGACTATTTTCAGGTCTATCTAACATAGTTCCACCTTTAATAATTTCTTTAGCAGATCTAAAAGGAAGTCCTCCGAGTAATTCTACTGTAGTACCTAATTGAGATGCTGCTTGTTTTGTTTGTGATACATTTAAAAGACGATTTCCGCCTATATATAGTTGTTTAGATTTTATACTTGTAATGTTCATTTATTATATATAGAAATTTATTCTTCTATTTTTATATAATATAGATATATAGATATCAATGTGTAGGACAAAAGACTAAAAAAATTGAATCGATTATAATTCTATTATACCTATGGAAAGTTTGAATTTCAATGTATCTCGTATTCCTAAAGTCCAGAACGTGAAAAAAACATTAGTACTATTCGTATTACTAAAAAAAATATCAAGTGATCTATGTAAAAAGATTATCAGTATGTCTTTGACATCTAAAGATCTGACTCAATTTACTGTATTTTATGAAACAAAAACTACTACACGGTATAATCAAGGTTGTACTGTTATTGTTGATATACTTAATAGATTTATATTACCATCAAGAAATTTTGATGTGTGTATGGAAGAAGAGTATCCTGTTGGAAAAATAATTACAGGACCAGGTCATAAAGTATCATATGGATTATCTAAACAAACGCATACATTTAAATACTACGATAATCCTAAAAACGCATCTAAATTTATAAATGATAAATACAAAAAATATGAATATTTTCATAAAAATGTAAAACTATCTGATATAGCTAAAAAAATGTTTAAGAAATATTCATTATGATTTTAACATTAAACCACTCATATCAACCAGTATGCTACAGTAATCACACAGATCGGGGGTATCTGAATCTATTTCTATATTTTTGTTACATTTACAGCAATTTTGTAATCCAAATGTAACTTGATCTATATTACAACATAATGGAAACTCTTCTTCTAGACTACAAACAGTTATATTACGACAGTTTGTACAATATAATATAATTGATCTGTCATCGACATCCATTATATATAAAAAAATTGAATACATAACTTATATAATATAACGATGTCAAAGCCTACAAAAAAAACAGTTAATAAAGAAGGTAAGAAGAGAAAAAAAGAAAATCCGCCAGAGTGTCCTTGTGTATATGGAGGTCAAAATTGTATTATCCTCCGACGTCACTGCGGCGATTGGGTACACGAAGATGATGTATTAAGAGAAGCGGGATTACCTGTACGAGAACATTGTCTATCGAAACCAACACCAGCTCAAAATAAAGCTATGAAAGAATTTCAAGAGAAAATGGAGAAGGAAGGATTTGATTCTATTACAAAACGGTTTAAAGAAGATATAGGATAAATATATAACTATTTTTTGTTTAAAAGCTGTATATAATCAGAAAAATTAATTGAATTCATTATTTACTTATAATAAGATGTCACGGATATGTATCGAAAGTAAATGTAATACAAAAGCAAGTTTTGGATTAATAACAGATATCAAACCTTCATATTGTTTATGACTGTGATACTCATACGGTTATAGTATAAATTGATGAAAATTGTCATAGAAGCTACAAAGAATTCTGAAAATGTACTAAGCTTTCTGAAGAGGTAAATGCCTTAGGGGATATTCCTGTACATCTAATTAGATTCAATCCACATAACTTTTATTTAAATGATAAAAAAAATACATTATCACTCGATGAAAGATTAGAGAAATTGATAGAAGTCTTAAAATTTAATATAGATAACTTACACGAAGGGTTTGTTAGAGTTACTCAATTATACTATGATAATGATAAAGAAGAAATAGAAGACCGTGCTGATATTACAGAGTATTTAAAGAGTAATAAGATGATAATATTCATATTATATTTTTTGTTTTATCTATGAATTAAATCATTATATAACTTATAATGAGAAATGTCGTTTGTGTTCCTATCATTGTATCTTTAATTATCGTTTGTATAATATGTGTGATGATTAGTTTAATGAAGTATAACCAGCATAAATTTATTAATAAAGGAAAATTAACTTTTGGAGAAGACAAGTATCAGCAAGATACCGCAATAAAAGATGGAAATAATAAAATATCAAGTCCTGCTATATGCGTTTTTTCATTTGATATAGAGAATAAAGAACAAGTTAAAGATGTTATAGATACTATAGCAAAAAGGACAGTAATATTTACTCATACATACTTTAAAAAGTATAAAAAAGTTTATGAAAAAATTAAGAAAGTCAAAATGATTAGAGAAAATCATACAAACAACATTTATGATAATTTCGATATCATTATGCCTGATCCTATCATAATTATATATTCGTATGATCAACAAAAAATAATGATAGCAATGGATCACATATACATAGGTGGTTATTTCTTTATGGAATGGTCTACATACGCATTTTCAGGTGATAAACTAACACCTTATAAGCTCAATTATACTCCAGGTCTGACAGAATTAAACTCGTTAAGATTTATTTTAATGGATGCTATACCTTCTTACATAAGAACTAAAAATGATCTACCGTTATTTGATAATGATGATCAAATAAAGAGATATACGCTTAAATTAGATGCTAATGATCTAAAGAAAAAACATAATTCAAAAGAGATTAAGATGTGTATAATTTATGAAATAGCAATAGTATTATTAAGATATTCAACTATTCATAGAAAGTTGAATATTCTTATACCAGTAGCATTTGAGAACACTGATTATATTTTTAATAATGTAGGTGCTATATTTATATCTGTTAGTAAAGATGATACAGTAAGTAGTATTACAAAAAAAGTTAAAAATAACTTATATCATACAATTGCAACTAATCATCTTATGCAAATAGTACATGCAGGTAGTGGAGCAAGATCTACAATAGATGCTATTATGACAATAGGATATACAAAAAATCCAAAATTAGTAAATGATCACGAGTTATCTCGTATAGAAGTTTCATTTAATACTATGTGTAAATATGCTTTCTATTGTACTTCTTTTACATTTGGAGATACGATTAACATTACATTTACTATTATGACACCAAAGTTTGCTATAAAGAAATTTTTAAAGAATGAAAAAGATATTAAACCAGCTTTTAATACTACTATTTAGATTCCATAACTTCTTTCAGACCGCGTTTGATATAGAATGGAACATCTACACAAGCACCGCTATCACTGGGTACTGTAGAATTATTTAAAAGTTCTTTAATTGGTACCCATTTAGTCCTAGACGAATCTTTAGAAAAAGTAGGATCTAACTCTTCATTTTGCTCGTGTTTGTTGTAATCAATTTTAGCATTTTTTGGAAGTCGGATAATTACATTTGCTCTCTTTGTTTCTGGAGTATCCTTAAATAGGTTTGTATTTGCTATCCCCTTACCATAGTAAGCAGCTTCAAGATCCCATCCTGTCATAGCAGAAGCTCCTCTAAGAGCAGTTAATTCCATATCCTCATCACCTTGTCTAAATCCTGAAGGTAATTGTAATTTATTTCCGTGTTTACTTAATTGCCCTATTAAGATATCATCTCCTTTCGTTAATACTAAATTGGCAGTAGAATCTCCTCCAGTAATATCATTGTATGGACCACCACCAAAAAGAAGACCTTCAGAAATTAAACCACCCAACATCGGATCGTTACTATATCTAATTCCTTCAGGAGGACCAATAGGAGTCATATTTTTAGGTCTATTTCTACTTGATCCAGCATTTAAAAATAATACCGCAACTATTAATAAAACTATTAAAAATACTTTCATACAAGTTTCTCCAAGTGCCACCATTAAATCTATATATATAAATAAAACATAACTTTCCAAAAAATATATGTTACGAATAGTATTAACACCGTATGTATGTTAAATTGTATTTGATGTTCTCCATTATAACTTAATACGAACGAAGGCGAATACATTATACTGATTATTCTTTGTAATCTTATACATATTCTATAAGATACACGTTCTATACTGTTAATAATACTAATAGTATGTTCATTAAAAGGAATCATATGAATAACACGTCTCATATTATCTGGTATCAAAAGATTTTCATCTTTATCTTCTTTTTGTTTTACTGTAAGTACGTATTCTTGCCTACACAATGGACATCTATTATCTCTTTTGAAGAAATCTAATACACAAAACTTACAAAATTGATGATTACAATCTAATTCAAACGGCAATTTTTCTTCAGTATAACTATCTTTACATATTACACATTCACTCATCTTGTATATTATATTAAATTAACCATTTAACATATCAATGTATAATGAATTATCATTCTATATTAAATAGTATTAAATCTGTAAAGATACTTCCTGTGGCCATAATAGATGACGAAATATATATTTTGTTAGGAAGAGAACGATGGGGAAAACGTGCTAATAAATTAGATTTGATAGGAGGAAAGATTGAAAATGGAGAGACTATTTTTCAAGCTTTGAGAAGAGAAAGTTATGAAGAGGGTAGATTATTTGAAAAAGATGGAACAGTTGATGATTTAAAAAAATGGATTAAAGTGTGGAAAACACGAGACGGATATTACAAAATTACTATATCCAATATTATAATATATGTAGCAAAATTACCTAATAATTTTAGTATAGATAATTCTAATGATAAACTATCAAAATTTCAACATAGTAAATGGGATCCGGAATGGGAGTTATCTGAAATAAATTTATATAACACTTCTACGGATAGTAAAGATGGATTATCTTGGTTAGTCAAGAAAACGTTAAATATATTAAACAAGAATCGCATTAAAGAAAATTTATAATTTAAGTTAAGATATTATTGTATATAATGTCTGATTCAGAATCTTACTCAAGTTCAACTTCTTCAACATCTAATAGCGATCAATCTACAGAAAATATGAAAAAATATAAACCTGGAGGATATGCTCCTGTTTCTATAGGCGAAGTCTTAAATGCTAGATATAGAATAATAAAAAAAATAGGATTCGGAGAATTTAGTACAGTATTTCTTTGCTATGATTATAACGACACTCAGAATTTCAAAGCACTAAAAATAGCAAAAAGTTCTAAAACATTTACAGAAGCAGCCGAAGATGAACGCAATATATTATCTAATATAAATTCTAAATATTGCTGTAAGTTACACAATTCATTTACATACACAAGTCCTTTTGGAGAACATATAACTTTAGTATTTGACATATACGGCGAATCTTTGTATAGTGTTATGAGAGAATATAGACATAACGGAATACCTATAAAATGCGTAAAATCTATTACTATTGATCTATTAAAAGGTCTTATTGACTGTCTGGAATGTAACATTATAAATACAGATATAAAACCCGAAAATATATTAATAAGAAGCCCTACTAAGGAAATATCAAATATAATAAAAAAATACGTACCTCCTAATATTGGAGATGTTATTGTTAATATTCCAGTTACGACAAAAAAGAAAAAAAGAAAGAAATATGATGAGGACGAATGTTCTGAAGAAAATGATGAAGACTTTGAGAAACGTATATCCAATGTTCTGTTTACTGATTTTGGTAATGGTTGTTCCACAGAAGATCCATATAAAGATTATATTTGTACATTACCGTATAGACCACCAGAAAATATAATAACTAAAAAATTTACGGCATCTGCTGATGTATGGTCTTTAGGTTGTACTATTTATGAAATGCTAACTGGAAGTGTTCTATTTGATCCAGATGTATATGAAACAGGAGATAAGAGAGAAGTTTCGGATACGCATTTAGCATCTGTAATTGAAATTACTGGAGGAAATCCTACTATTTATAAAGATGGTAAAAGATATAATGAATATTGTAGGCCAGATGGAACTTTAAGATTTATTAGAAATCTTAAAAATATATCGTTAAAAAATAAAATATCGTCAAAGATAGATATTAGCAAAAGAGATGCCGAAAAGTGGGCTAATTTTATTATATATATGTTAAACTTTGATCATAAAGAAAGACCTACTCCACAAAATATATACGATAAATACATTGATTGGCTTTCATCATAATTATTCTATTTTCACCATCGCACAATAACTATGTTGAGACTTTCCTGTTACTTTATTATTCTCAAACCATTTCAATTTCCCTTTAGATTTTCGTATAAGAGATAAAATATTAAGTCCGTGAGTACATATAATACCATCCAGTTTTGCTATAACTTTCAAAGGTCTATTAATTTCTGTAAGAGGATTTAATGCATTATATTGCATTTCATCGAATTTATGTATAGACCTATATTTAGTATCAAATATATGTTTATGTTTATAATATCTTTTAAGTATCCATTCTACTGTCATTTTTTTGTCCATTAATTGTCTATAACAAAATGGCATTACATATAATTCGCGTAATCCATATTCTATTCTTATTAATGGACGTTTTTTAAAAATAGAATTAACGATACTGGAAATAACAATACTAGTTTCTATACATCTAACAAAAGGTGATGAATAAATATAATCTGGTACATAATTATCATTATTTTTGATATCATTTATAATTTTAAGCATAGCCTTTCTCACCAATAAAATACCATTTTTTGTTATATAAGGATCTTTATGATTTTCTTGATATCTTTTTGTATTTTTCCATATGTTTGGATAAGCAAAATCTATACGTTCGCTATGTCTAATTAAATAACTACATTTCATATTTTATTGTATATTATATATAAATATGCCTGAAAATAAAATGATAGCTATAGGAGTTGTATTATCAGTAGTAGTTATAGCGAGTATTATCATATTATATTATGTATTTAAAAGTGGAGATGGAGATGGAGATGTAGGTAATAACTCATTTGGTTCTTTAAATATAAAATCAGAGTTTGATTGGAATCGAGGTTGTCCTGAAGGATGGGGTAATACAATAAAAGATGCAGCATATGGAGCAAATACTGAAAGATGTGCTACAGAGGCTCCACCTGATGTTGTGTTGCCTAAAAAATTTGGTGGAGATGGTATCAGAACAAGAGAGGACTACTGTCTGAGTAATAAGGGTAAAGTGAAGAAAGGTAAGTTCACATATATAGATAAAGAAAACGGTGTAACGACGAAGGATCCTGTGTGGTGGTGTTATGGACCCTAAATAATAAAGTATTTTAACGTAATCTATAATTATATATAATATATGTTAGCTTGTTTATGTGGATGTACAGAACCAGATAAAACAGTTATGACAGAACCTCCTCCCTTATTAAAGGGCATTCCTTTAAAGGATGATAATGACAATGATGGTTTTATTGTTATAAAAAAGTAATTATATATAGAATGTCAGGTGCTAAATTTTTAGATGAGATTTTTAATAATGTAGATTTGAAGGCTAAAGTGACAGAGATATATGATGGGGATACGTGTACTATTGAAACAGAGTTTCCGGGAGTAGTTCATAGAGATAGTTCTACCCCTTTATTAATAAAATTTAAGGTTAGAATGATGGGATATGATACACCAGAACTTAGGACAAGAAATCTTAACGAAAAAAGATTAGGATATATATGTAAGCAAGTATTATCTAATAAAATTTTAAATGAAGATGTTACTATAAAATGTAAATCTTTAGACAAATATGGTAGATTATTGGGGACTATTATATGTAAAAACGAAGATATTAATGAGTATATGATTGTCAATAATTATGGAATGACTTATGATGGAGGTACTAAAAAAGATGTAATATATAATGAAGACAATTCTTATGTCATAGGTAGAGTAACTTATAGATTACCTGCTATGAAATAATTTTTAATTGTGTTGATACATTGTTATGTAGATATAATAACCATATATAAATATAATACAAGCAACAACCCCACGACACAATTTAAGATATTTAAATAATTATATTTAGTAGTAAAATAATGTATCTACACTTAAACTCCAAAACACAATTGAATATATTTTTTGTATTATATATGTTATCAGGAGATTATTTATATAACATAATTGAATATGACCCAGATTATAATCATAGATTAATATCAAAAGAATTTAAAAATATATGTGATAGATTATCGACATATTTTAAGGTTTGGAATATAGATTTTGATAATGATCAACAAGCTCTGAAATATATAGATAATAATATACTATTCTTACAAAAATGGGGAGCAGATTACGATATAGATTGGTATAAAAAAATTATGTTTACATCACCAGTAATATTAAATCAATCTCCTGGAACTATTCAATTAGATTTGGAAATTGATATGGCTGGTACATCATTAGATAGATTTATTTTTTATTATGAACATTTTTTACCAGTAATTAATCATTTTAACTTACAATTTCTAATAGGTGTTTATAATAACATAGAAGCATTAGAATATTTAATAGAAAAAGATAATGCAATAAACTATAATCTTATATCAGGAGCTATTAGAGCAGGAAACCCCCAGATTTTACTAAAACTACAGGAGTATATTGTTGATGTTGATGGTATGTTTTTAAATCTCGAAAATACAATAGAATCTCATAGTAATGTAGAAATAAGAAATATTTTAAATAATTTAGGAATTAAAGACGCTCCTATTCCTCCAGTAATATACCCAGAGCATTATAATATACAAAATATACATTATGTAAATGGTCTAATAGCACTAAATAAGACAGCAGAAAATTTAAATTTTAATAATGTTAATAGAAATATATTTCTTATGAATAATAAACTTTTTAATAATGAGTATGTGTATAATGAGTATGTGTATAATGTGATAGAAAAGTTAATAAATAATAAATTACATAACGATATGTTTCTAACAGCTATAAAATGTTCATGTTTAGAATTTGGATTTATATTATTATTAAATAAATTGTGGGACAATATGCCGAATAATATAACGAGATTCGTATTAAAACATCGTTTATATTTAAACCTTTCTACTATGAAATGGATAGATTGTTGGTATTATTTAGAACAAGATGATTACAAAAAAATTTATAATGATCCAGTGGTTAGAGATTTAAAGACAGCTATTTATTGTTTGAAGAACATTCATCATGCAAATCCCTGATTTATTCTAAGTAGGTTAGCCTTCATAGGACTTTGTATTATAGGCATATCTCCAGCGATAGAAACAATCTTTCTACGTACTATTAACGATCTGGGTTTATTTTCAGGAAGGTAAATAGACAAAGAACCTTTTAATTCGTCACTTATTTTTTTAACTTGTTCAACAGCCTCTCTGAGTTTAACTATTGATGTATGCTGATCATATTTAATGCTAGAATCTAATGCTATAGGTGCTTGCATAGTTTCATCTAAAACTTTATGCCCCTTTTCTCTTTTATGTAGATTTAATAATTCTACAGTTTTTAAATTCTGTTGTCTAATTTCTTCTAACTTATCATATTTTGCTAATATATCTTTGATATAGATATCTATTTCGTGTCCAGACTGTTGTATTAATCTACGTTGTTCAGCTTGAGATGCCATTGTACTATATATACATATATATTTTTTTAATATCCCATAGAAAAATAAGAAGTTTCTAAAACAATGTCTTGGTCATTATTACACCCAGACACAAATCTATTTATATTCAGTTCATTTGATACAAATCTATCGTATCCTGTATTTTCAGCTGTTAAATAAAGATTACATTGATCATCAGGTTCATTTGCCTTTGCTATTTTTATCTTACAAAATTCTATTAGTTTAGACATTCTACTAATGTCTGCAGTGTTTGAATTTTTAATACTATTAATTACTTCATAACATTGATCTATTCCTACTTCACCTGGTAGCGCTGAGTCTTTAGGTTTGAATGAAATATTAGGATCACTATGAGCACACAGAGTATCACCAGCTCTTAACTTAAGTAGAGTATTTACACCAGCTCTATTACGTACAATTGGAGTATTTTTTGGATCTTGAAGCCAACTTAAAGTACTTGCATCAATCTTTGGCGGTTCTCTAATGTCAGTACCAGTTTGTACTCTACTCAACTGAACAGCTTTATCGTGTTTATATTCAGTATTATATACCGACAAACCTCTATCAAAGATATCACTATCAGTACCTGCGTCCATTGTATATATTAATTAACATAAATAAAAATGAATTTGTTTCATATCTTAGTAACCAAAGATTCTAAAGCTACTTTTATATATTCTAAATATCTCGACAAGCGACGACCAGCTATCTTTCTATCAGTATGCCAATCTGTAGAATATACCAGATTACAGGTATATGTGATAAAGTAGGATGTAAGTTTATGCATCCGGATACTATAAATAAGACATGTAAGTATAAGATATGTAATAATCCAAAATGTCCTTTTATAAAATGTAAAAAACAATATAGTAAAAAACAATCTTTAGCTGATTCATCTAGCGATTCTGATTCATCTAGCGATTCTGACTCATCGAGTAGTTCTTCTAGTTCATCTAGTAAATCTACACATAGTCAGGATATAAGTCAATGGATGAAGACTAATAATGATAATAAAAATTTAACTAGTACAGTTAAAAAGAATAAATCAAAAAATAAGTCCCAAGACAATGTACAAGAAAGATTAGATAGACGTATTGCTGAAGATGTAAGAATTGCAGAGAAAAGAAGAGAAAGAGAATCTCAGCGTATCAGAACTTTTCGTACAAAATCATCTGTTAATGGAAAAGTATTGTGTTCTGAAGATAGAAAAGATATCATAAAAAGAAAGCATAAAGAAGATCAATTAATAGCAACTATTTTATATAATCAATTAAATGTAAGATGTATTGAATTGTCAAAATCTATTGATAAATTATTATGTAACTATGAAAAACGCGCTATTAGTTTTACTAATAGAATGAGTAATTCATCTGATTTACATAAGATAGTAAAGCATTGTAAGATATTAGATAATATGAATTCTGATTTAAAATTAATCGAAGAATACAGTAATGATTTATTATCAGAATTCTCAAATACACATCCATGGAAGGAATATGAAAACTGCTGTAAAGGATGGTTGTGTAATCATATATGCGATGATTATCAAAACGAAAAATGTGAAGAACACGATCATCCTCCCGTAATAACTCTGCCAATAAGAATACAAGAGTTAGAAAATAACTATAATGATTTAAAAAATCAATGTACTGTTATGTACGATTTATGTAAATACGGACAAAAAATAAAAGGTAAAAATGAATTAAAAATGTTAAAACTTGTTATGGATAAAACAGAGTTTAAAGAATCCGAATTACGTGAATGTGAAAAGAAATTACGTCATCAGATAGACGTATATAAACAAATAAAAGAGTTAGAAGAAGTAGATATTAAAAAATTGACATACGAAGAAATATGTGTCCATCTTGATAAACTAAACATATTAAGAAATTCATTACATAAAAAAGAACATTTTTGGGCTGAATTTAGTTTAAAAATCTGTCATCCATTGATATTGTGTGATAAGATTGGATGTAAAGAAAGAATATGTAAAACATATGTTAAAGGACAAAATTTCTGCGAATGTCACGCTGATAGCAGAACATCTACAGAACGAGAACGTTTGAAGCCAAGAATATGTTGCTTCCCTAATTGTAAATTCCAACATCATACAAATCATAAAATTACACATTGTCCGCATCAAAACAGAGGATGCTTTAGACATATGAATCCTAAGTTGAACAAAGATGTATATCAAAAATCTATGATAGAAATTCCTTGTACGAATGGATTCCATGGATCTTTGTTTAACAGGTGTGTATGTAATAGCTTAGATTGTATAATATGCGTTGGATTATTGCCACTTAAGAAAAAACTTAATCAGGAAGAAAAAATGGCTGTTGAGAAATACAGAAAACGATTTGGAACTCCTCCTGGAGAGGTTAAGACTTTCAAGTCTGCGGCTGACGGCTTTCCAGATAGAATATTTATGGAGTATCCTGAATTATACAATAAGTATTTCTTGTATAATCCTCATAATGAAGTATGGAAACACGTAATAACAGACACTAAAGATATTAGTATCATTAAATTATTCTGGGGCAATGGTACATATTATGCCGAATTTGCCTATGAATATAAATTAAGTGATGTCTGTGATCACGAATGTATATATATTAAAAATAAGACTAATTATGTTATGGACGATGGTTCAAAATATGTTATAACCTTACCTTGTGGTAACTTCTATAGAAATATAAATAAAGATAGTCGTGATCAATGTAAATGTAAATTTATATGCAAAACTGCGAGAGCTTTAGCACTTAGTAAGCGTACTATAGAATTATTCGCTCACGATAATGATAATTATACCAATAATACAAATGAAGATATTAATAAACTGAGAAACTCAGCAGTAAATTGCTTAAAGCTAACTATGGCAAGGGCATACAGAGCACACGATGAAATGTGGAAATCATTTATGTATGGAGTAAATACATACAAAAGAAGAGGAGCTGATGACTTCAATGAAGATGATCTCAATGATTTCTTATATTCACATTGTGTTGAGAAAAATGTGAATATTAAAAAACCTAAACCTATCGCACGGTTTAAAGGAAGATTTGGTCTTGTTATGAAAGATGTTGTATGTTACAATCCTATGTGCATATATTGTAACGCAGATGCTTCTATTCAAGCTATTGAAGAACACGGACGAGAAGTTGATATCTCAAAGTGTTTAGATGAAGAAGAGTTTGATACCAATTCATCAATACACATACATAAAAATACAATAATATGTAAAAAGTGTAATAATAAGGCTCAAGAAGAAGTTGAGAAGATGTTGAAGATCAGTAAGACAAAGAAAGAAGTCTATGCCGATCTAAATTGTCGTCGTAGTGGATGGTGTATGTTTGCAAATGATGCTGACATTAATGTAAGTAGTATCGAATGTACTAAAATATGTAAGAATTGTCATAGAAAGATATTTGATAAACTTACAAAGTTAGCAGACGGTTGGAAACCATTTCACGATGCTCCTAAAAGAAATTGTCATTATAAAAGAGGACATAGAAGAATGACTACTGGAGCAAAGATCTCTCGTGGAGGGTCATCAACAAACAGAATAGAAATGGAACTTAAAAGTATATTAGGAGAAAATATGAACAATTTTGGAGTCAATATATCACATCCATTATACTTTGCTTTACTATGGTATGAAATTAAAGAGAAGTCGGAACTTCTAAAAATTAGTAAAGAGACATTAGTTCAGTTACTGCCTAATATGATAACTGAACAACATATTCATATATCATATGATGATGAAGAAAATACTTATATGAATGATATCATTAAGGAATTTGATATTAAGCCAGAGTATGATATTAAACAAAATAAGACAGAATATCAATACTCGCTTTATGAAATAGCAAAGGTACTAAGAAAATCTAATCCGGATCCTGATTACTTGATTTATATAGACAACATAATACAGAAAAATATTAAGTATAGTGGAGTGAAAGTAAAGCATATTTTGCTATCATCTAATCTTCTTCCATTTGAGAATATAATGGGAAGTAAGATAATTAAATATATAAATCAGCATAGAGAAAAAGAAAGAAAATTACATAAAAGTCAGACATTATCCGATGGAGAAACTATAAGAGTATATAGAGATGTAGGGTTTAATCAGTGTGCGGTAAAGGAAAGAAAACTATGTAAAAATAATGTATTATCTGATAACGATGTTATAAAACCATATAGAGGATTTAATACCGATATCGTTAAGATATTTGAAGATCTTGTAAATAAGTATAGAATGAACATATCAAAGGAAAATACTATTAAATATGTTAAAAAGGAAACTAATGATATAATACAACGCGTCATTGGTAGAACTAAAAGAATAGCAAGCAGCAAACATCAGGAGATTTATTACATCAAGAATTGTATAAAAGTAGATAAAAGACAAATAAATATACAAGATGATGCATCACACGCATCTTCAATGGTTTCAACAGCAAACAGTAATACATCTCATAGTAAGATAAATTTATATTTGAAAGATGATATGGATTCTATTTCATCTATTAGAACTTCTCCAGAAGATCATATTGATATAGAAGATATAGAAGAGTATTCAAGTGTCTTGGCATGTACAGAAGAACTCAAAAATACACAAGTTATTACAATATCTATGATAGAAAAAATATCTATAGAGAAAAGAGATAATTCAAAATTTATACAAGAATGGATAGATAAAATAATAATTGGAAAAATAAATGTAAAAATAAAAAGAAGGTTAAAACAATTATCTTTGGATATTATAAACGAAGAGTATGATAAAGATACAAGACGTAGAAATACTAGATTAGGAGATCAAATAGAAATTATACAAAAAAATTATATTATTAATAACAAATAGATTATATAATATTATTTTTTTCACTTCCTTGAACCTCCCTTACACTTGCTACGCCTGCTGCGTCTGCTCTTGCGCTTGCTGCTCTTGCGCTTGCTGCTCTTGCGCCTGCTCTTGCGACGCTTCTTGCCTCCTGTCATTGCTGATACTCTACGAACTGCCGGCATATGTATATATATATCTAAAAAAAAGAAAAAAATAATAATTTAAAAAAGAGGATTTTATTTTTGTTAAATATATATTACTATGAATTTTGGAGTTATTTTTGGATTTGTTATGTTATTATTTATATTATTGATACTAATAATGTTTCCTAAATTAGGAGTAGCTTCAACATCAGCTTCTAAAAAACAAGAAGTAAAACTATCCTCCGTGCTAGAAGCTGATGTTGGAACAACAAGTGTCCCTAATGCTTCTCTTTCTCCACCTATAAATGAAGGTGGAACAACAAGTGTCCCTAATGCTTCTCTTTCTCCACCTATAAATGAAGAAGTTACTGATTGTGATAAATATCAGAAACAAATGGATGAACTGAATAAAACAAAAGATAAAGAAGCGATGTTTAGAAATATAAAGCAATTAAGTGAAGAAGCTAAAGTTCAAGATGAAGGAACTGGAGATACATCTTTAAATGAGGATGAATTACTGAAAATATTAGAAAAAGCGGATCCGGATTTACTTGTATATGAAAATGCTATAAAATGCGATTTGATAAAGATTATTGAAGATAATGGAGTAGGACCGAATGGCGAAATAGATCCAGAGGTTGTGTATAACCCATTAGGACAGAAGTATGGACCTATGTTTGCTACAAGTATCAGTATAGATGAAGAAAGTGTAAGTGATGTAACCCTTTCACTTATACTGAAGAAATTAAAGATGGAACTTTTTGAGGAATATGGTTATAAGATTGGTCAGTAGAATATTAATCAAAAAGGATTAAAAATATTTTGCTTTATTAATAAGATTTTTGTCTCTATATAAAAATTGAATATATATTTTTATACTATATACGAAATGTATGTCTCTATATTATTTGATGAATCAGTAGGATATGAATTATTGAAAGATATAAATTTAGAAGATTTTATATTTCCTCAAGATTTTCACGTTACGTGTTTGTATATACAGATAGACGATCCAGACTTAGAAATTAAACAAGAAATATTGGAACAATATGAACAACTTGAAGGAGAGGCAATAGATGTCACATTCGATTCTATCTATAAAACAAATGGGAATATTTTTGCTAAGACGAGTGAGGTCTCTTTCACACTACCACGTATGGCGGATCAGATATTACATATGACACTTGCCTATGATTATAGTAATGGATATACACCAAAAGATTCTCTAACAGCTTTACAAAACGAAACAATGACAAAAATAAAAGATATAAACTTAAAATATACAGGACAGATTAATATAAATAGACATATATAAATATGAAACTCCCTCTTCCGTCTGGTAGAAATATGCCATTTCTTTATATGGCTATATTGTGTATAATTGTAGGTGGGCTTTGTATAGGTGTAGGGTTTCTTTTATCTAAATTAAAAATAGCTCCATATACAACTGGAGGTATCACATACGTAGGATTTTATTGCTTTCCTATAGCTATTTGTCTTTTAGTGGTTGGAGTAGTTGTTTTAGTTGGTAGTACTTTTAAATCTATTATTAGAAAAAAGAAAGATTAATAAAGTTTATATATATACAATATGAATTCTAATTGGGTTATACTATCATTAATATGTATAATATTGATTTATTTTATATGTAAGAATACTAAAAATAGTATGATTGGTATAAATAACGGTCTTAATGCTGAAGATGTTAAATTGATTAGAAAATATTCTCCATTATTAGTATTTACAAAATCAGAGAAATATTATCCTAGTAATATAAATTATATTTTAGCAAATACAGTTCCTTTAAGTAATCATCCACCTAATGGATATACTGCCACAACAAAAGAAATATATAATAAATTTGGTGAAGATTTAGATTACTTTCATGGATTTGATGGTAAAGATGGTAGAAAAAAAATAAATGAAACTCAAATATATGCATTAGTTTTTCCCAAAGTTGGTAAAGATGGTAATCCTACTGCTAATAGTATAAATGAATTGAATAAATGTAAGCCAGATGAGAGTGTTTTAAAAGATAAAGATTTTACTATAGCATATTTTATTTTCTATCCATTCAATCTTGGAAAGTCTATACCTCTTTTATTTGGTAAATATTATGGAAATCATGTTTCAGATATTGAGAGTTATCTTATTGATTTTAAATCAGGTAAGCCACAAACAATTCTAATTGGCTTTCATGAATGGGATATTTGTGTAGCATGGAGTCCTGATACAGATTTAACTAGTTTAGGGGATAAAGCTAAGGATTGCATTAAAACAAAGAGCTTTAAAAAGGCTGACGACGGTGGTAATGAAAGTGAGACAGGAACTCATCCTATTTTATATGTTGCATTAGGATCACATGGTTTAAATTATGAATCAGGTAGAAAATATTACAAACCTGCTATAGGTTTAAATGACTATTACGGAGGCGATGGAGAGAAATTACAAACATGGAAGAATAATGGAACAGTAGTTGCTACATATTTAGATTGGAATAAAACATTAAAGGAATTGAAAATGGTTGATGATTCAAGTCCTTGGAAAGATATACGGTTACATCAAATAAAAAGATGGGGAAATACTCCATTTGGATGTCTACCACTAGGAATTGAAGAGTGTAGAAATAACTATGGACCTCATCAAATCATACACCCAGGAGGGTTAGTAAAACCAGAAACTAGGAACTTAGGTGGATATATAAATAAATATTATGAACAACTTGGCACACAGACCTGTACTCCTTAGTTATTAATTTGTCGTTATATTTTGTACAATGTACATATAAATCAATGGGTACGTTCCTGAACATCAAGTCATCGTTAAGTGAATTAGAAAATGAAATGAAAGCAATGGAAGCTGACAAACGTAGGCTTATTGTACAAAATAAGAAATTACAAGATCAACTGTCATCACAAAAAGGTGATACATCTGCGCTCCTTAAGAAATATAAAGAGTTAGAAAGTAAGCACGAGCAGGATAAAAAATCATTAGAAAGAAGGGTATCAAAAGCAGAAAGCGATGCTCAAGTTAATAAAGATAAAGTAAAACATTTACAAGAGCAGATAGAAAAGAGAAATAAATTCTTGAGAAGGGAAAAAGAACTTATGCAACAACGGCAACAGTTAATGGCGGAACGTAGTGATCTCTTTAGTATTGGAAGTTAGAAATCAGATTCTAATCGTCCGCATTCCAAACGTCTGTGTATTTTCCATTGTTTTACAATTCTATCATTTGATATTCCAACTCGTGATCCTTTTTTATATATTTTTTTATGTTTTAAATCAAGTTTTTCTAAAGAAGATCTTAAAGCGTCAATAAAATTAGACGATTTCTCTTTCTTTTTGTGTTCTATTTTAGGTTCTTCTTCAAGTAAAGTAAATAATCCATCAGATTCCCAAGGTGACGGATCTTTATAATACGTTCCCATATAATCATCAAGAGGATAAATCCTACATATACCACGTACATATTTTGTACCCTCAGGTTTTTCGTTATAAAAAATATATATCATCTTTTTTTCAGAGTCTTCCATCGTATATTATAATAATTTATTATGTTAATTAATATAAAAAAGAAGATATTTTTTTATATTAATTTTTTATTATTATACGTATTCTTATGATACTGTTTATATTTGTTGTATAGGTACTGGACATTGAGGATAATTATGTGTCGGATACACACCCTGTAAGACAGGAATCGGCGGCGGAACCGGCGGATACGGAGAATTCCCAAAGTACTGCTGCTGATAAGGCGACAGCGGTTGCTGAGAATACACGTCATTGTATTGCGAACCGTATTGCAGCTGCTGAGGATACGCGTTATTGTATTGCGGCTGCTGTTGCTGTTGCGGCTGCTGTTGCGGCTGCTGTTGCTGTTGCGGCTGCTGTTGCGGCTGCTGTTGCGGTTGCGGTTGCGGCTGCGGTTGCGGCATAGGAATGCGGGTTGCCGTTCGTTGCCCTCAGTGTCCGTAGAGGGTTCTGCGCTCCGTCGTTTTCGCCACG
>Ga0115008_10000504_pt1 | contig 29102 bp, 40 predicted proteins | sample FraStrMetagenome_FD_87164 | JGI IMG/M metagenome (GOLD analysis project Ga0115008, IMG submission 87164) | Marine eukaryotic phytoplankton communities from Arctic Ocean - Fram Strait ARC3M Metagenome | ecosystem: Environmental > Aquatic > Marine > Oceanic | place: Fram Strait | collected... | reverse complement strand
TTCGCGGAATATAGCTGTGGAGTTGCGAAAGGCTTATGCGTTCTAGTGGGTTGTAGTTCCAAAACAGATCCTTCACCTCAAGAAAATCAGAGGGCAGAGTGGCGTATCCATCGTTGCTCAGAGTTAGAAGGATCGTCTTCTCGTTAACTGGTGCTCGAAGCTCATGGAAGATTCTATTCTCCGCAAGCTCGATAAAATCTGGAATGACCGACGATAAATCCTCGCGGTTTAGCCAATCCGCTACGGATAGCTTAAGACCGTCATATGTTGTGAGGCTCATAGCCTTCCGCCTCTAGTTCTTAAATATGCGTATTCTGGCGAGTTAAGCTTTTTCTTAATTTTTTGCTGGTCTTCGTAAGTCGGAGCCATCATGTTGATCCCTTCTTTCATCCACTCCATGATAACCACGGCGGGTATAGACGCTACTCTGGCGGTGTCCCCCCACTTAGCGTGCTTATCCACTTCGTTTGCATCTCGAATGTTTCGAGAAATAATCGGTGAGACATCCTGCGTGTGCGCTACATGCAGCTTATCTTCCATCTCATCGTGAACTATGTGGGATTTTAAATCAGACATATCTAACCCTGTGTAGTTTTAACCATTTGAGGTTGTATTCTAAGGCGCAGAAAAAGGTGCCTCCCCCCGAAGGGGGAGACTTGCTCAGGGGAGGAGTGAGCAAACTCTACGCAGTTAGCGCGTCGATCTTTCCGCTTGCCTTGTCGTTTTCACAAACCAAGGTTAGTTCGGTAAGCATCTGTCTTCGATCTGAGTCGCCGGTTTTAGCCAGTACAACAGTCTGCATAGGACGCAGTACGGCGCGTGACCAATACTCAGTATCCAGAACCAACACGGTGTTCGCATTGAGGAATCTGTTAGGGACGACTGATACCTGGCCGAATGGACTTATAATTATATCCACAGAATTAACCAGAGTGGTTCCGGTAGCGAAATCACGCTGACGGCCTGACGCTGTTGCGAAACCTGCAACCGTTACAGAGTGCGAAGGAGTTACTTGAACCTGATTTGGCTCACCACCTTCCTCGTAACACTTTTGCAAAACGTCTAACAGTAATGCTTCGCTTAGTGCTCTGTTCGAGCCAGCGGTGTTAGTCGTTGCTGAAGCGATCTGATTCGCAGCAGAAGTTAACTGACGCGCAGTTGTGCCGTTACCAGCGGTTCCAGCTTGTCCAGCGCCTACGAAGCTGTGCTCGATGTCGCGCTTGATTTCCTTACCGGCTTTAGCAATAGCGTATGCTAGATCGCTGGTGCGACCATAGGTGCCTACTGCTTCTGCGGTGCCAGAAACCTGAACTACCTTGTCGAAGATTTGCGTGTTAGCAGTCTTTACGGTCTGAGTGATCGTAGAGGCTGTACCCGCATCGGAACCTTCGATTTTAGAATTCACCGCCACAGCAGCCAATTCGTCTTGGAGCCATTGGTGCAGAGTAGCTGACGCAGTTGAAGAGCCGATGCTAGAAAGCATTGGTGTGTTTGTTGGCGAGATATCGTAAATGATGTCTTCTACGTCTTCGCGCTTTCCGACCTGATCAAAAGTTTTGAGGGTGCCTGATACTGTTGGCATTTTATTTAATCCTATTCAAAAGGGCAGCAGCCGCATCGTCTAACGTACCGGACTTCCTTAATCGTTCTCGCGTTTTACGAGAGCTTTCGGACTGAACCGCTTTGCTAGAATCCGCTTTGCCACCTGACAAAGTTTTAGTTGGTGACGGCTTAATTTTCTTTTTAGCCGTAACCTGTTTTGCCTGATCGAATTGCATCGCTTTCCACAACGCTGTTATGACTCGGTGATCGGTGATTTGATTAAACTCCTCACTTGCCACACCTAAATCTTTCTGAGCAAAATCCCCGATCTTGTAGTACAGATCGTTATTCCAGTTGGGGATATTCGTTTTCAAAACAGTCAGACTTTCAGCCGCAGCTTCTTTGTGGGCTTTCTCGTTCTGTTGCTGTTGTTGTTCCTGAAACTGAGTCGCCTGCGCCTGTATATAGTTGTAGGTGGACTGAGTTTGCTCAAAGGCAGCTTTAGCTTGCTTATACTGATCAGGATTTTCTACGGCTACAGCTTCCCAATTCACACCTTGAAAGCGTGAAATGTCAGCGTTAGCAGCAGATAGAAGGGCATTCATGGTTGCTTCGGTCTGCTCGGTTTGGGCTTCAAAAGCCTTCCGCTGCTCCGCTACCAATTGCGTCTTCTTTGTGTAGTCGCTTTGTCTCAGGTAACCAAGTTTTAGTTCTTCGGCTGTTAAGCTCTCGCCATCAACCTCAAACTTCATCTCTTCAGATTTTTCCTCCTCAGAATCATCGGTTGGGTCGTTATCGACCTCCTCATCTTCAGGGGCTTCTTCTTCTGGTGCCTCTTCAAACTCTGCGTCTACCGTTTCGGCTTCGTCAGCCTCTTGACCGGATTCTTCCTCACCTTCGGGTTGTTCCAATTCGGATTCCAAGAGCGCGGTTAATCTGTCGATCTCGCTTGAACTAGAAGAGTCCTCTAAGGTCTGTTCTCCTAATTCGTTTTCTAATTCTGCCATTTTACTCACCATCTTGTTGCTTACGCAACTCTAAGTTGTTGATTAATTGAGCAAATTGCTGCACGAACATCTGCCCCGACTTAAACATTGAGTAAAGCCTTTCGCGCTCTTCTTGTGCTTCAGACGGAGTTTGCAATATTTGGTCTACTATCCCCTGGTTCATCATCTGGAACGCTTCGTTAAAAACTTGCGAGTTCATCAGGTTTTGAGCCTGATCTGCTTTAGCTTGTATTTCGTTCAGTTCCATCGTTTCTAGGTCGCTCATCATTAAAGTCCTTTACGGGTTGCTTTGGCTTAGGTTTCCTCTTTCGAGGTTTCTTTTCTGGAGGGGTCGCAGCAGACTGCTGCTCCCTGTACTCCGAAAACTCTTTGAAGGCTTGCTTGACGTTTTTGTGAGAAGACTTCTTCTGGTCTGCGGCCTTTTTAATAAAGCTGTTGAATCGTGAAACGTCACTCATTAGCCGATACTCACGTTGCGGTTCTGCGTCTTTTCAAGAACCAGTTCAGCTTCGTCCATTTTCATTTGGTGCTTCATCTTTTCTGCATCCATAAGCAAACGAGAGTCCTCGTTCTCTTCTTGGTGCTCTTGCTTGTCGCGTTCTATTACGCTGCGGTTTTGCTCTTTCAAGATGTCTAGCTCTAACTGGCCCTCTTGAACGCTAACCTGCCGTTGAAGCATTTCGGCTTGAAACTCAACTTGCTCCATCTGCATCTGCTCTTGGCGCTGCGCCTCTTCCTGCTGCTGCTGCTGTTGCTGCTGCTGCATTTGCTGAAACTCTGGCGAGTTTGGATCTGCCAGATACGCAGCCGCATCTTTAATGTTCAATAGGTCAAAGGCTCTACTGAGCATCGCGTGCCGCTGCTGCTGACCATACAAACCGCCAAGGGTTGGATCTTGAGGGTTTTGTGTGAACTGGGTGTCCAAGCTCAACAACATTTGAGCTTCTTGTGCCTGCTCATCTGGTGTTAGCGCAACTGCAACGGTCATCTCAGTTCGATCACCAAGGAACGCAGGATTTACCGGAATAAACTGCCCGTCTAGCTGTAACAGCTTCTCTTCTTTTTCGTACTCAACCGCAAGCCTGTACAAATCATGCATCAAAGGTTTTAGGAAGTTCTCAGCCAAGTTACGCGCCATGATCATCACACGCCGATTACTGGCGTTCATAAACGTGTTAATTAGATCACTTGAGTTCTGCTTGCTGACAGCAGTAGAGTCCATGCCCCTGCTCATGCGGCTTGAACCAGAACGCGCTTCTTTCTCTTTCTCAAAATTCTCAATAGCTGTGTAAACGTTTCCGTTTAGCTGCGGAGTTGGAAGAGGTCTAACCACGGATTCAGGGTTTGGTGAGTTAACGTCAATCACCGCACCAACACGGTTGTCCAGCAAGTCTCTTGGATTCTTAACCAACGACAAGTTGGCTACCCAACGGCTTGTTGTAGTTAAGAACAAATGATCGACCACGCCTCGCTTCAACGATGACTGCGTCTTCTGCAAGTCGCATAGAACATCAGCAAGACTCATGCCGTAGAAGCGATGCGGTAACGGAAATGGGCAGAAGCTGCGGAATGGCATCTCACTGACTAACTCAACGTCTAACATTACTCGTCGGCTGTGTATGACCTTATAGTAGACACAGGCGTTGATCTCTTCGTCGTACTTCTTAATATAGGACTCGTACAGCGTGACGTACTCTCTATCCTTAGAGTCATTTATGCCCGTTGAGTCTTTTCGGAAGCTGTCTACAGAGTCCCGCCCTAACGAGCCGTCTTCCTTCAACATTTCTTCTTCATCAAGACGATCTACAATTGACTGTTCAAACCCTTCCGCTAGAAGCTCACCGCGAGTCCTTGCCATGCGGTGGCTGCAAAAGTCGCTTGTCTCTATGTCCTTGGCCCGTGGGCTGATCAAGAAATCTTCTGGCTCTACCGTCTCAACGCACACCTTACTGGTGTCTATACGCTTGTGTGCAGTGCCTGAGATAGACATTTCCGCATACTCAACACCTGTTTGTTGGTCTACTGTAGAAACCATGTCCTCTACGATTTCCAAAGGTGTCATAGAGGGGTCGGACATCATCACATTGAACTCAGCCTCGCTGATGCCCTCAAACTCCATCGTTTCGTAACGGTAATCGTCCTTGTAGTACCTTTTAACTATCCCAGTTTTAGCAATGAGCGCATCGTGAATAACTGACGAAAGAATTCTCATTCCGTCATTTTGTCGGAAGAAGTTGTAATTAACCCACGCTGTAGCCATGCGTGCGCCCATGACATCTTCAGGAGATTGAGCGTCAAAGCGGCAGATGTTCTTGTCTGCACTAAAGGTTTGTAACAATAAAGCTTTTACGCCCTCAACCGCATCGAACACATCCATCGAAACGTGCTGGCTCCTACCACGGATTTCGTTACCCATAGGTTCACCGTAGTAGTATCGATGACCTTTATCCCTTTGCTCACCAACCTCGCTGTTCGCGTAGGTGTCTGCACTGTCAATATTCTGCTCAAGCGTACTCAGCAGTTCGTTTTCATCAATAGTCGTAATCATGGCTTGTATAAGCTCCTGTTCGTGTGCCGACATTCTCACGCTCTGCTCGATTTTGACCAAAACGGGTCACGCTTATTGCCGAATAGCGTGTCGCGTCCATAAGGTCATCAAACTCTTTGTGAATCTTGCCTTTTTTGCGGTGATACCTTCTAAATTCTTCAAACCAAGGTAACAAGTTATTGAAAACCTTCAATCGGCCTGTGCGAAAACGTTCTAACATTTCCATAAGCGCGGGTTCGACGTAGTTTGTGCCGTCTGGATTGCTAAATTTGCCGATCATCAGCACTCCAGCTTCTAAATACATTTCAGCCAAGGTCTTGCCGCTGCCCTTCTCCGTCGAATCGCCATCGTGGGGGTAGATAACTGGAATATCTTTGCCTCTGGACTTGATTACCGCTGCATGTATCGCTGGAACCTCATCGGCTTTCTTGTAAACGTCATAAACGTATATCGTATCCGTATCCGCGTTATAGGCAGTCCAAACAACGGTGGTTGGGTGCGTGATACCGAAGTCAATTGCAGCCAGTTTTTTATAATGAGGCGGTATCTCAAACGGTTCGCACTTCACAGCCTCTTCCGCTATCGGGAACACCATGCCTTCGCCCAAAACGGGTATGCCCTTACTCCGCATATCCCTCTGATATTCAGGAATTGCAGCAAGCAACTGTTCCTTCGTATCCTTATCTAAGTGCGTTGCATCCTCCCATGTGGCGTTTGCCAGATGCTGCCCCTTAGCTCGGTTGTCCATGAACTGGGACACCAACTCAGTCACACCATTTTCTGGAGTGAACGTCATAACAACATACCCACCCTTGCCATCGTTGCCAGTGGCTGTACGGGTTAAACATTGTGGGTAGATGGTGGGGTCAACAGGTTCCTCGTCGATCCAGATAAAGTCTTGGCTCGACCCCATCAAAACGTGTTGCCCCTGCGTGTAACTTTTGAAGCTGACCGTGCTTGTGTTGCCTCTGGCATGTCGCACTGCAACGTCCCTGGGCAACCGTGGCGTTCCCATTGCGGGGGTAACTTGATACACCAGTTTTTGCGGAATCAATCCAGAGCCATCAAACTTGCCGTCACCAAGGTAGGCACCGAAAAGTTCTTTGACCAACACATCGCGTAACTGCTCACCGGACACCCCAAGGCACCAAAGGTTCACAGGCCGATTGAATTGAACGCCTTCCCACCACTCTGGATATTCACCTGTCAGATGGAACGCTACCTCTAAAGCCATAGACGCAGTTTTGCCGACACGGTTTGCAGCCATGAGAAGACGCTGCTTGTTCGTTTTACCGGATTTGTAGAAATCAGCTTGCCACGGGTACGGTTTGAAAAACGACATGCGGTTCTCGCGCCTGTGCTGTTTTACCAGTTCAATCGCTTGCGCCAGTTCTTCCGCTTTCTCTTGCTGGGCCTCTGTTAATACTGGAGTCCCTTTTTGCGAACCCTCTTTTTGCGAAGTCACTTCCGCCATAAAACCGCCCCAAGTATGTATCTCAGCATATGGCCCCGTACCCGCCCCTGCCGGAGTCCCATTTTTGCGAAGCCTAACGACTTAGCTACGCCGTCTAACGACTTAGCAACGCCGCAAAGTGATGCAGGGGTGCCGACGACTAACGTTTCTGCAATGGTGCGCAAGGGTAGATGGGTGCCCGCGCTATGTGATTCCCTTAAGGCGCTAAGGCGTGTAAGGGTGCCGATACACCCATCTAAGGGCACCGATGCGCCGATAGCTGCACCAATCACGGCGCAAACCCCTGCCCCGCTGACCGTTGCGGTTGATGCCGCATCCAACACAACGTTAAAGGCTCGCAGGATCAACCCCGTTGTCAATGAGAGTCTGCATTGCTCGTTGCACGTTGTGGTCGTGGTCGTGGCTTATGTGGCCTGATACGTCATGTTCTTGTCTGTCGCTCCAATTCTGCCTGTCACGGTTCTTGAGGTAGAACTGTGCCGCAGCCACGTTTGGGCGGTCTGGGTCCGTAGCCGCCTGAAACAAGCTTGATGTGACCGCTTTAATGCCTTCCGCACGCCCCTCTTTAATGGCGCACCCAAAACCGTCAGGATCGCCACGCTTGCGTCTATCGATAGTTGACGGGCTAACGCCTAACGATTGCGCTATTTGAATCTCAGACATACCTTGCGCAGCAAGTTGCCTTACTTGGTCAATGTCTATGTCTACGGGTAATCGCGCCATTTGTGCCTCATTTAGCGTGTAAATGTGCGGCAATTATGCCACCGGATCGTCCGTGTAACCTATTGATTTATCTACCTTTTGTATTTATTTCATCTTTTTGTTGTTTTTTTGTTTACATCTAGTTGCTTTGACAACTTTAGGTTGATATTGTTGGCCTCATCAATAACAACACAAGGTAATGAACAAATGACTAAATCAATCACAGTAACAATCAAAACGGTCTACGGCATCGAGACTGTCTACCCAGTTTGCGGTAATGCGCACACCTTTGCGCAAATCGCAGGCACCAAAACGTTGACGCTTGAAACCATTAGCAACGTTAAACGTTTGGGTTACAGCGTGGCCCTTCAAAATCAATCGAAGCTGGCGCAAGCGTTGGGGGCTTAAAAATGAAAACAATCTATATCGATGGCGAAACCGTTCAGATAGGTACTCGCTGGGAGGTTTGCCCACGCTGCGCGGGTGCGGGTAGTCATGGCAACCCTGCTTTTGATGGCGCTTCTTTAAATGATTTCGATGATGAATTCCTAGACGGCTATTTTTCTGGTGACTATGACGTTTCCTGCTCCGATTGCAGCGGCAGAACTACCGTCAAAGTAGATGACCTTTCATCGCTAACTCCAGAACAGTTTGAAAACTACGCAATCGAGCGGCGGCAAGAGGCAGAAGATCGGCACGCGGACTACATAACGTACCGCGCTGAAATGGGTCTTGGCTGCTAGTTCTAACTGACGAGCGTTGGCTGGTGACCAACCGAAACGCCGCGAGGCGTATTAGAAAACCAAACAAGGTAACCAAAATGACAAACTACTCAGACTTTCTAATAAGTAACGGCGTTGTTGATTCACGGGCTTTCCCGCTTCGCGCTGCGATGAAGGAATTATTCAGCGCCTATTGTGCGCTTGACCTAGGGCAACGCGCCCAGTTCGATAGCATCGTTGCAGACCGATGTTTGCGCGATGCCGTAATTCAATTCGCGGAGACTGAAAACGGGTGCAACACCCAATTAGACACCCACGTTAAGCGGGGTGTTAAGTGATGATGGAACTGCAAACATATCTAGACGATGTCGCGGCAATTACCGCCGTTAACCCAGCCCACCAAAAAATGGTATCTAAGCTTGCGCAGTTGAACCGCCGCGTAGATTTCCACGTTGACCAAGCAAGCTTTGCTCAAGATGTCGAGAATGAAAAGCTTGAACGTAAACACTTAGCGTTAGAGCAGAAGTATTTTGACGCTATGCTGGATGTAGAAACGCAGCTCCCAAAATATGAAGTCGCTAATTTTGCGCGTCAATTTATGTCAATTTTTGGGAGATCTTTGTAATGCACTTCCAACTAGTAAAAAAATCTAGCAACGCCAAAATAGGGCCTATCCCAGCAACTAACAGCGCACGCGCTTCGTGTCCGCCAGCTTGCCCGTTGGCGGGTGCCGGTGGTTGCTATGCTGAGGCGGGTTTCCATACCCGTTTAAATTGGGACAAACTCGACGCAGGTGAGCGTGGCAAAGAATGGCGCGAATTCGTGGCGGATATCGCGGCGCTGCCCGATGGTACGTTATGGCGGCACAATGTCAGCGGCGACCTACCACCCATCGCGCCCGACCAACTAGACGAATCCAAAGTGTCCGAATTGGTCGCGGCTAATAAAGGCAAGCGCGGGTTTACCTACACCCATTATCCAATGGACCGCGTCAACTCGCGCATCGTCCGCACAGCTAACGCCAGCGGATTCACGATCAACGCAAGCGCCAACACCGAAGCGCAAGCAATTGAATACGCCAAGCGCGACCTACCAACGGTAGCCATTATCAGCAAGCAGGAACGGGGCGAAAACTGGCGCGGATTTGAGCGCAGCGGCGTGCGATTCGTCCAATGCCCCGCTGAATACAAAGAGGGCGTTACTTGTAAATCTTGCAAGCTTTGCAGCTATGCCACGCGCAAAACAATCGTTGGCTTCACGGTACACGGCACCCGCGCAAAAAGCGCCGACATCATAGCGAGGCGTTAAGCAATGAACATATCACCTAACACTCCCGACAAGCAGCTACAAGATAGCGGTTTGCGCCTGCGCTTCGTCCGCCGAAGCATTAAGCATTTGCACCAAATGCCCAACAAAAACCAATGTCACATAAAGCAGCTACAAAAATTAGTAAACGAGTATTCAATTCTTACATCTAACCAAGGGGTTCAAAATGACCGATAACCGACAAAAATACATCGACAAGGTGCGCAAGCTATTAAGCATGGCGCAACACAACGCAAGCAATGAAAACGAAGCGGCAACCGCTCTAAGACAAGCGGAGTCTTTGATGCGCCGTTTTGACATCGCTCACTCCGAACTAGAAGCAAGCAAGCTTAGAGCAGATGACATGATGCGCGGCGACACCAACGAAAGCCGTAATAGTTTATGGGTTTGGTTTTTGGCTTGGGCAGCGGCAGACGTTACCGACACGAAACCCACTAAGCGCGGGGGGCTTGTAAATTTTGTCGGTGTCACTGAAGACGTACAAGTTGCATTGATGTTTTTCGACTATCTCACAAACGTAGTCGAGCGATTAGCCAAAAACTACACGGGAACCCGTTCGGAACGAAACGCTTTCAAAATGGGAGCGGTAATGGGCATCGGCGGCTCCGCTAGAAAAATTCAACAAGAACGGCGCGAAGCTTTTGCGCAAGCGAACACCACCGGCACCGATCTAGTTGAAGCCAAGGGCGCTCTGATCGAAAGCACCTTCAACCTACGCTATCGCAAAGCCAAGCCCGTTACCGTTTCCAGTGTTACCAGTTACCGCGCAGGGTTGGCAGCGGGTAAGAAGGTGTCTTTAACTTCCCAAATCGGCGGCACCAGCCGCTCCGCTATCCGATAACCGAAAGCGGTAGCGTCGAGCGCATCACTCCGGTGGTGCGTTCCGCGATGCCGCTCCGGTGTCATTCAGAAAATTAAGGAAGTAAAAAATGGAAATAAAAAGCGAAAGAGAATTAGCCGCGTTGTTATTTGGGGTCACCATTGCGGCGGATTTAGATTGCGAACATGAAGCCACAAATTCGCACACCCTTTTATTGGGCGACTTTGAAAACATACAAATCTGGGTGGGTAAGGATAGAAAAATTGGGAGAGACTGCGGCCAGATGATTCACTACCACGCGATTAAGGGCATTGAAGTAAGCGCAGAAAACGAGGCCAAAGCCATTTGGAGCCGCTGGGTTGCTGAAGAAACAAAAAACAAGAAAAACGAACAGCAGGTGAAAAAATGCAAAAAGTAATACCGCCAATTTTTAAAACTCTGACCAAAACAATGATAGAAAAAGGTAATCCCGATTGCTGGGCAGAACTAGCAACGTTTGCCCGTTTGTTTGGTGTCGATTTCAACGCGCTAGAAAACGGGCAGCGTGTCGAGTTGCCGCTGGCGTTTACCGATGGCAGTGAGAGCGTTATCCGCTTTTATCGTGTAACGGGTAAAGGTGGGCGCAAAGATAAGCGTTACAGCATCCCAGCGGCGGACTTACGCGCTCAGGCCAGCGTAGGCGATACCATCGCTTTCACCTTCAAGACCGACAAAGAAGGCCAAGCTATGCTTTTGGCTAACGTTACGAGACAAACTGAATTAATGCGCCTCACAAGTGAAAATTTAGACGTTACCGCGATGATTTAAGGCAGGGCACAGGCTAGAGCACGTTAGGCACGGGTTGGATTTTGCTAACCCGTGCCTTTTTTTGCTTATAAATCAATGGGTTAGAGCGAAGGCACGGGTGGCACGGGTGGCACGGGTTGTTTTCCAGTTTGCTGGGGGGCAGGTGTGCGCGTGCGGGCACGGGGCCAGCGGGCACGGCGGAACGGCTAAAGATACTACTCTTATATTATTCTCTTAAAATTAAGAGTAATAACCTGTACCACCCGTTCCTTACCTGCAAAGCCGCAACGCAGCGGGATTTCTTGGCACAGGTTGCGAAAATCCAACCCGTGCCTACCCTGTGCCTTTTGGCCTAACCCGTGCCTACCGTCAAAAGTGATCGGGTTCCGCGTGCCATTGGTTAGGCACAGGTTCGCACGCCCTCAACCCGTGCCTACCCTGTGCCTTTTGGCCCAGCCTGTGCCTACCGTCAAAATGCATCTTCTCACCAGTTTTTTCTGGCAGATTTGCTTCTGAGGTGTTTTGGGGTCGTTTTTGAAAACCAAACCTGAAAAGTCAAAAATCTTGAACGGTTTTAATAATCATTTTTAATTTTGCAAATAAAAAACCCCTCTGAGGAGAGGGGTCTAGGTGGTGGTGGGGGTCAAACGCGAGAGAGATATCACCTCCTTACGAGCTTTGATGCTGTTTCTTTATTTTGCCTATCTGGCTCTGATAAGCAAATGTCTTTGCGATCTGTTCCCTGGTCAATATCCCCCGCTCACGTTTGTACATGGTCGAGTCAGCAACTTGGATCTCTCCACCATCATCCAGAAACTTCTGAACCGCATCAGCAGTTTTTCGCCTTTCAGCTTCTCTCTTTGGATCAGTAGATGGCCTCAATGGATTGTCTCCTCAATCTCTAAAAAATCGACTTCCCACCGGCAGCAAGTTGACCAATATTCGTAAGTCCACCTCTCCACCCGCTGGTCCCCATACGGCTCCATGTCTATGCAGATTTCCTCGATAACGTCACAAAGTTTGTGGCACTTGCAGCATCTATAATCTGTCACTGCACACCTCCCTTATCCCTAAGTAGTCGGCATGAAGACCGTCCGCCAAACGAGAGCAGTAGGCGGACTCGGAAGCTAATGCGTCCTGATAGTCCTGCTCCCCTACGAACCCTAAGAGAGCGAAAAATAGAGCCGCTAAAACGGCACTTGTCGCTACGTTCATAATTACTCCTTAAAACCTTCCCAGCGTTCACGGAAAATATCTTTTATTTTGGTTACCGTGCTCGGTGCGATACCTAGCTTTCGTGCTATTTGCTTTGAGCTATCACCTCTACGGCTGTCACCGACAATCGTGTTCACTACTTCTTCGTTTTGATCAAGCCTCAAAGGCTTCGATCCGTTTAAGCAAGAGCCGTTGAAAATTCGCAGCAAACGCCCATCAACAGCTACCCTTGTAGCTTGATAGAATAAATTACTCATTGTTGTATACACCACTTTTTGTTGAAATAAAACGTAGCAGTTGAGCAGATTGATGGCGTATATGATGTTTCGGGGGCCACCATGTTCATCTACTCTATTTCTCGTCGCAGGAAACCAGCTTATGAAAAGCTTTTTTTTGCGCACAAACTGACGCTGCTACTCGCCTGTTGAGGAAGTGCGCCCCCTATTATGTGTTGTCTAGGTGGAATTTGATTTTCACGCCGTCTGTGTAGACGTTGGCCTCATCATAATCGTGCTCAACGTTCTGCGGGGCGTACTGTAGCCACTCCGCAAAAGTGCTGCCTTTTTTAAGATCATCACTGCGGTATGCTGCGCTCAAAGTTTGAGCAATTACCGCTGCACTCTTATCTCTGTAGCAGAACGATTCGTTGAAATTAGTTTCGTGGGTGAAAGGCGAGTCGCAGTCTTCAACGACAATGCGATCTCGGAAAATATTCAGCAGGTCGCTTATATCTTCTATGGTGAGTTGCGCGGATAAGTCCCAGATGTCTCCAGCTTTGAACTTTAGCTGACGCAGGCTATCTAATTCTTCCCGCTGGCAACGGTAGGTGTTTTCTCTGTCGAAAGCGGCGGCAGTAATTTCCTGCCTCTCGTTTCGATCCTTAATTAGTTGGTCTTTCTCCTTTTGCAGTTCGTTTACTTCTATCAACCGTTCCCGCGCTAAATCCGTCAAATTAAGTATCTGCGCGTTCTTCGTAACATATGGCACATCATTCTCCCTTGGAAAAACCATAACAGCGTTATTGCTTGACCAAGAATCTAACAACAAAAAGTTAACTTATCAACTCTTTGATTACATTAAAAATTAAAAATGTTACTGCATTACATTTTTATCGACGATGTTGTGACACCACCAAAAAAGATCGTGCTCATCCATGTCATGTTTTATCAGATTTACGCGCAAACATACAAGCTGTACATTTCGAGGAGAAAAAACGTAGCCCTTATCTTGATCTATGCGGTCAAGAGACACGTTCATGTCTTTGCCCTTGCGCCCCTTACCATCTTTAGCTGCTTGCATCCGCACACCGGACAGGGCGCAGCGCCCGTCCTGCTCTTGCCATATTTGCATTACTCGCTCTATGTCGATGTCCCACTCAAGACCGCGCTTCTTGGCTCCGTATTTTGCTTTAGCAACGGTGTTGCGCAGGTAGTCTCTAGGACTGTTGTGCTGTGTGCGGAACTCTGCTTCGGTGCGGCATTTCCTACAGGTTTTCTCAACGGAACCGTCTGGCCTCCTGTAGAACAGACTGGTTTGCTTGTCCTCCCCACAGACAACGCATTTTTGTGATTTCATTGCTCAATTATACTAAAACGGCACTAAATCGTCGCCCCAGTTGCTTGGGTCTAACGGGTCTAACCTATCGTCTTCCGTCCACTCAACGGTTATGCCCAGATACTCCTCAAAGCTTTTCCGCGCTTTCTTCAAAGTTTCTAACTGCACCGCCCTGAACCGCGCACCACCGGCACGCTTGTGAACTTCCTCCGTGTATATGCCGGTCTTGCGCAGCGCCTTCCAGAAACTGTTTTCACGGGTTACGGCCTCATACCTACCCTTCACGCTTGAAGTGTAGATGGCGTAAAGCTGAGTCTTGCTGACCTCTTCACCAAACTGAAGCGATTCGCCTGCTATCTTATGCTCTCTGAATTCTGCGTTCTGCAAACTGGCTAACAAAAACGCATCGACCCCACTCAGGTTTTCCAACTTCTGTTCGTCCAGAGCAGCAGTCTGCGGTGCCTTTCGCACGTTAACTGACGATAGGTCAAAGTGCTTGAGGTAGTAGAGCAGAGCAGAGCCGCCGCCGTTGTGAAACCAAGAATCTAAAGACTCGAAATATTTGCTGTCTTCTTTGCGGCAGTCGCTGATATCAAAAACTGCAAACCTTCTCTCATCCAGCGTGGCGGGCACAACGAAGTCATCGTTACTGGTGAAAACGATCCGCGTGTAGTTAGGTGCCATGTAGCCATCAACGCCTTTCTTTTCTACGAAAATCTGGCTGGCAGTCAGCAAGTCTTTTAGCGCCGACTCCGCAGCCTTGGCACCGGCCCAGTACGCCTCTTCGCCTACCAGCAGCAACGTCTCTTGGAGGTGCTTGTTAAAGTTGCCGGTGATGTGTTCAGCCTTACTGGCACTGGTAAAGTGGCTCTTAACAAGCCAGCCCAGCAACTCCGCAAATTTGGTCTTGCCTGTGCCCTTCAATCCTCTAAGCACCAGACCAATACCGATTTTGACCTGCGGCTGCTGAACCATCTGCGCGGCCCATGCGATAATCCAGTTCGCGTTTGCGACATTCCCGTCCGCAATAACGTACGTTATAAAGTCGAGCCAAGGCTGCACATCTCCCTGTACAGGATCAACCGACCAGCCGCGCCAGAGGTTGTATTGATTTACTGACTCGCCGTCAGGGCTGAACGCCAGACCCGCTGCGTATGTCTTGCGTTCCTCATGCTCTAACCACATATCGACTAGGTTGACTAGCCGTGGCGTTTTGCCCTCATAGCTCATAACCCGTTGGTTTTGAAACTCTTTTCTTACGTCCTCCAAGCCGTACAAGACTGTCCGATCTTGGAATATGTCATCTCGCACCACCCGTGCATGGCCCTCAACCAGCACCAGCGACCAGTTCTCCAGCATATGCGGTAAAACCCCCTCGACCTTTTCCCGCATGACCTCTTCGGCCTCTTCTTTCTTAGCGAGGGATGCCACATACGCCAGAGTGACAGGCACCTTCCCGCTGCTGTCGAAACTGTTCCAACGCTTTTCGCACTCTCCGTCTTTGAACTTTTCACCATCAGCAGACCATTCAGCCCAAAGCTGTAGTCCTTCGTCATCGCCGTCAAAGTGGTGGTGCAGAGCCATCCCGATTCGGAACCAGTGATCGTGGTCGATGTCTGGATCGACTTTGCTTAGCATTTCGCTTACGTCTTCGACTTCTGCTTCAAACTTAGGACGCAGAGCAAGCAATTCGTCGTACTCACTGAGGTTGCTGTCCATACCTTTACGGCTTTCCTGCCAACCGGCCTCGCGTGCCTTGCGCTCAAAGAACTCTACGAACCTCCGCGCCATGTCTTCGGTCAATTCTGGAAGTTCATCGTGATTCACACTATCTAAGCTGGCGTATGATTTTAGCCAACGGTACGGCTTCTGTGTATCTGGATGCACTCCGAAGGCGACAAACTGCTGACCGTCACCTAACACCTCGACGGCGTGCTTATTGCCTTCTTGACATTCAAACTCAGCGGATTTGATCTTCTTACGCGGGTTTCCGCGATACGCGAACAGCATTTTAGGCTGGTTGCCGATGCGTGCTGCGGCTATTCCCACATTCTCTTCAAGCCACTTTGCGCACAACTTCACTAAACTTACGTTTCGGCAATCGACATCAACAGCAATTGTGGTTTTGCACAGCACGCCGATGCCGCTCTCTGGAAACTCTTGCGACCAACGCGCTAGATCCTCATGCGTGGCGTTGGCTTTTTGCCACTCGTCTATGCACGGAAACTTCTTACCCTTTTTGATAGGGATGACTTTATAGCCACGGTCTATTAACCGCGTTCCTATTTCTTCCAACATAACTCCCCCTTTAAACTAAATCTTGCCGGTCATTTGATCGCAATATTCAACGCATTCGCGGCATCTCTCCCCAGCCATTTCAAAAAGAGCAGCCAGAAACAGGAATATGATTTCAAAAACCTTGGCTGTGTAGCCCAACGTTTTATATAGGTAATGTTTCATAGACCCTTCTTCCACTCAGTCGCTAACTGTTCGGTTGAGGCGACTAGATCGGGGCACAAAGATTGCCATGTCACTTCACCCTTAGTGAGAAGTTCGATTTGGCAGGCTCTAGACGCTGGCAACACGCCACTTGTCCGCCACTTGCTGATGGCTTGTTTCGTAACGTCGAGTCGCCCAGCGAGTCTGTTAAAAGAATCGTTGGCTAAAAGATGACAGGCAAAGTCAAGTTGCTCGATGGCTTTTCTTCGATTCGGATCACTTTGATAACGCATTTCGCAAAATCTCCTTTTAGTTGCGATTTCATGTTGACAAGATAAACGAGGGCAAATACGCTTTGCAACCTAAATTATCACTTTCAACATTTTGTTGATATTTTTGGAGCGTTAATGCAGCAATTTGATTTAGAACTGGACGGCCTCGCCCATGCTGAGTTAAGCGCAAGCTCTGCGCACCGTTGGATAGCCTGCCCTGCAAGCGTTCAAGCAAGCAGAGGGATGCCTGACAGTTCTGGTCCCGCAGCCGCTGAAGGGACAGCCGCTCACGAACTTGCGGAGCGTTGCTTACTTACCAACTCACAACCCCACGATTTTTTAGGCGAAACCTTTAACGGTTACACAGTTAACAAAGAGATGGCGGACGGCGTGCAGGGCTACGTCGATTTCTGCCGTGCGCTGCCACAGAGCAGAAGCTACATAGAGCAGCGATTAGATTTTTCTATGTGGGTGCCTGACGGGTTCGGAACGGCGGACTTTGTGTCAATACGAGAAGGCGAAGCGTGGGTAGTCGATTTGAAATTTGGACGAAACATCGTTTACGCGGATTGCGACCAGTTAAAAGTTTACGCGCTTGGCGTTATCAGCGCGTTTGGTTTCGACGCTCAGATCGACATTGTCAATATGACGATAGTGCAACCGCGTCTACATCACACAGACACCCACACAATGCGCGTAAAAGAGTTGCTGAAGTGGGCTAAGAATGTATTGCAACCTGCTGCCACAGCCGCACTAGGCGACAGCCCCGAATTCAAAGTTGGTGAGAGCCAATGCCGCTACTGCAAAGCCGCGCCAACTTGCAAAGCCTTATCTGAGCACAACATGGAACTGCTTCAAGCCGCGATAGATGAGCCAATCACACCACCAGAGCCTGAAACATTATCTGTTGAAGAAATCTCAAAGCTGCTGCCAGAGCTTGGATTAATAAAATCTTGGTGCGACAAAGTTGCGGCCCACGCATCGGAACTAGCGCGGGACGGTCAAGAAATCGCTGGTTACAAGCTTGTCGAATCGAGAACAAACAGACGCTGGTCCGACGATCAAGAAGCTATACGAGTGATGCAGCGACTAACGAATGAGCCGGTCTATTCGGCTAAACCAATTTCGCCAACCCAAGCCATTAGCTTGCTGGGAGCGAAATGCGATGACGTAAATTCGATCATCGTCAAACCAGCGGGGAAACCGACACTGGTTCCTGTGTCAGACAAGAGACAGGCAATCAGTAAACCGGCAGATCTGCTAGATAAATTAGACTAATAGGTAATAGGTATTATGGATAAGACTGTAGTTTTGAAAAATGTACGTTTGTCATTTGCGGACATCTGGCAACCAAAGGCTTTCAACCCAGGGTCGCCGCTAAAATACTCTTGCAACTTTTTGCTAGATAAAGAGACGCAAGGTGATCAAATAAAAGCGTTAGAAAAGAAAATGCAAGAAATGGCGTTAGACTTTTTCAACGGCAAACCACCAAAAGGCATCAAGCGGTGTCTGGGCGATGGCGAAGAAAAATCTTATGAAGGCTACGAAGGCCAGATGTTTGTCAGCGCAAGCACTGTCAGAAAACCGGAAATTATTGATCGCGACAAAATGGAGTTAGTGGAGCTAGATGACAAGCCCTACTCCGGTTGCTACGTCAACGCGGTAATAGGCCTATGGGTGCAAGACAACCAGTATGGCAAGCGCGTAAACGCGAATCTCGACCTGATTCAGTTTGTCAAAGAAGGTGATCGGTTTGGCGGTGGTGGTGGTAGCAAAGCCAACCTCTTAGATGACATAGGGGACGAAGCCGCTGCTGATGTCGTTGCTGAAGCAGAGGACTCGTTTTTCGAGTGATCATCTCAATCGACTTTGAGACTTACAGCGAAAGTGACATTCGCTCCGCTGGCGCATATGCCTACGCAGACCACCCTAGCACGGAAGTGATCTGCTTGGCTTGGCGCGTCAACGAGGAACCCCCAGAGCTTTGGCTTTGGGGAGATCCCCTCCCCGTGCAGCTTTTTCACTACATTGAGAAAGGCGCACAAATATGGGCGTGGAACAGTTTCTTTGAGATGTGTATTTGGAATTTAGTTTTAGACTGGCCTCGCGTCCCTTTTAGGCAGTGGAATGACACCGCAGCCCTCAGCTCAGTACAGGCTTATCCCCGTGCGCTGGGTAACTGTGGCACGTTTTTGGGGCTGGAAGGTGACCAAGCTAAAGATAAGCGCGGAAAGCTGCTAATTCAGCGGTTGTGTAAACCACAAAAAGTAAGGGCCAAACGTGCGAAATAGAGATCCAGAACTGCTAAAGGAAATGTACGACTACTGTGAACAGGACGTTGTTGCAGAGAGCGAAATACGAAAACGTCTGCGCGATCTGCGCGGGACTGAGCGCCAAATATGGGAGCTTGACCAGAAGATTAACTGGCGGGGTGTGCGTTTAGATAAAGAGAACATTGAACATGCGTTGGCGATCATCGCGGACGTAGAGCAAAAGCTAAACGCCGAAGTGTTTGATCTTACCGATGGCGAGATGTCATCAACCAGCAGCCGCGCAAAGGCTCTGGATTGGATTAACCGCCAAGGTGTGTCGATGGAAAGCTACGACAAAGCTGCTGTTGTTTGCGCGTTAGAGGGTTTTTGCCCTCCAAAGGTTGAGCGGTTTCTGCAAATCAGACAGGCGCTGTCGCGCAGTAGCACGAAGAAGTATCAAGCTATGTTGTCTTGTTTGGGCCGCGATGGCAGAGCGCATGGCAGCATGATTTATTGTGGCGCTGCCACAGGGCGGTGGACAGGCCGTCACTTCCAACCTCAAAACTTACCGCGCCCAACAGTCGATGACGTTGACGCAGTCATCGACCTATTCAAACACAGAGATCCGTCACTCTTTCCATGCGAACCGATGGAGGCACTGTCCAGTTGTTTGCGGGGAATGTTGATTGCCAGTGAAGGTAACAGGCTTATAGTTAGCGACTACAGCGCCATCGAAGCACGGGTCATTGCTTGGCTTGCAGGGCATGACACGGTGTTGCGATCATTTCGAGAAGGTCTTGATCTGTACAAAGTTACAGCGGCAGCAATGGAGGGTTGCGACTACGACGATGTGGACAAGGATCAACGATTTCGAGGAAAAGTAGCAAGCCTAGCACTTTCCTATCAGGGTGGTGTTCGCGCCTTCCAAAAAATGTCAGAGAACTACGGTACTAACGTGGATGAACCTAGTGCCATCAAGATAAGAGACGATTGGCGTGCAGCCAACAAGCCGATAGTTAGGTTGTGGAACGAAGTCGAACGCGCAGCGATGAACGCGGTGCGCTACGGCACTGAGCAGGATACCCGTTGTGGATCGTTTAAATTTGTTGAAAGCGACCTTCTCTTCAAGCTGCCATCGAAACGAATACTTTCATTCCCCAGAGCCTCACTGACTGACGGCGCATACGGTGAAAAGCTAATCTACGAAGGCATCAACAATCACACGCACCGATGGGGTCAGATAGACAGCTACGGCGGTTCGCTTGTGCAGAGCATCACTCAAGCGGTTGCTAGAGATCTGTTGGCGCAGTCGGTACTAAATATTGAAAACGCTGGCTACCCCGTTGTGCTCACTGTGCATGACGAAATTGTCGCGGACGTACCCAAAGATTTTGGATCGTTAGACGAATTTAACTCTTTAATGTGCAAGCTGCCGTCATGGGCTAGGGGTTTACCCGTGGACGTTGAGGGCTATGAGTCGGAGAGATACCGGAAGTGAGAGAGTCCAACGTCGAGCAGACTGTCAACAGCTACGCCAGAGGGGAAGGATGGTTGGCGTTCAAATGGACTTCTCCCTCTCAGCGCGGTGTGCCAGACATGATTTATTTCCGCGATGGCGAATGCTTGATGATCGAGTTCAAAGCCCCAGGCAAAAGACCCACTCCATACCAACACGCAATTCATAAACGATTGAAAGAACATGGCTTCCACGTTTATGTCGTGGATAACGTAGCCCAAGGAAAATTATTATTTTAGACCACAGCGATCTTCACCAATATCAATTGCGCTCCGCTCAGTTCATAAAAGACAATCCAAAGTGCGCCCTCTGGGTGGATATGGGACTGGGCAAGACTGTTAGCACATTGACTGCATTAGTCGATTTAATTGTGACCAAAGAAGTGAGAAAGGTTCTTATTATTGCGCCTCTGCGTGTCGCGCAACACACATGGCCTCAAGAGATTCAAAACTGGTCGCACCTGAAAGCCATACGGTTTTCTGTCCTAGCTGGGTTGAGTCCTATTAAAAGAGAAGAGGCTATGCACTCTTCGTCGCATATACACATCATCAACAGAGAGAACCTACCTTGGCTCGTAGAAAATTTAGGGCGCAATTGGCATTACGACAGCGTAGTAATCGACGAGTCCAGCAGCTTCAAAAGTCACAGCAGCCAGAGATGGAAGGCGCTGCGTCAGGTGGTGAAGACGGGCAAGATCAAACGGATGGTTCAGTTGACGGGGACACCGTCACCAAACAGTTTGATGGAATTGTGGCCTCAGATTTACCTTCTTGATGGCGGCAAAAGATTAGGCGACACCCGTGGAAAGTTCATTGACACATTCTGCAAACAGGTCGGCAATCCGCAATGGAGCCAATATGAAGTCCGCGCAGACATGAAAGAGGCTTTGCAGCGTCGAGTTGCTGATTTAGTTCTGCGCTTAGCTGCAAAAGACTACTTGGAATTACCAGACCGCATAGACAGCAACGTAGTTGTGCAGTTGCCGCCCAAAGCGAAAAAAGCTTACGAGCAAATGGAAAAAGATTTCTTGATAGATCTTGATGACGGTGAGGTTTTAGCGGCTAACGCTGCGGTAAAAGTAAACAAACTACTGCAAGTTTCTTCTGGCTCCGTTTACACCGAAGATGGGTACACGGTTTTACATGACGAAAAGATTGAGGCGCTAAAAGAGATTGTAGAAGCCTCAAACGAACCTGTTCTGGTGGCGTACAACTTCAAAGCTGACGCAGATAGGATCTGCAAAGCTATAAAAAGTGCAAAGGTGTTAGGAAAGAACACGAATTTGATAGAAAAATGGAACCAAGGTGACGTTCCGTTGATGCTTGCGCACCCTGCCAGCGCGGGGCATGGCCTCAATTTACAACATGGTGGGTCGCTAATAGTCTGGTTCGGACTTTCTTGGTCTTTAGAGTTATATCAGCAATTTAATGCGCGTTTGCACAGACAGGGGCAAAAGAAACCAGTGCGTGTAATCCACCTTCTGGCGAACACAAGCGCGGATTACATGGTCAAAAACGTTTTGGTGAATAAAGAAACAGAGCAGAACGCATTGTTTTCTTTTGTACATTTTATGAAGCAAAGACAACAAAAAGTTGACAAAACTCTTTAAGACTATGGTACATTCGCGCTTACATATTTTGCCCAAGGGAGCGTTTTGAAAGAATTTAAAGATAGATTTGCGAAAGCGTGTTTAGACAACCCAGACATCCCACCTTTTAACAGGGGGCAACAAACTTTTTTGGCGCAAAATCTTGGAGTTAGTCAAGAAGCTGTCAGAAAATGGTTTTACGGAGAAAGTAAGCCAAAGAGTCCAACCGCTCGAAAGTTAGCGAAGCTGCTGAAGGTTGATTACCTTTGGCTAATGATGGGGACAGAGCACGGCGAAATAGAAATAAAAAAAGTGGCTGCGCAGCGGCAGGATTCCGCCGTCTACGCTTTTATGGCTTTTATGCTTGAACAAGGATACAGCGCAGCGTTTGAACAAAGCGACAGCGACACAGACGTAGTTAGCATCCACGGCGGAGAGCAGAACCAATTTACAGTACGCGCAGTCGAGTCTGCTGAAGAGGGTATGTTTGTGCGGTTTCCGTCAAGCAGCCTTTCTTTAAGCACCCCCATTGTTGCGGTTAAGACACAAAACAGTAGTTTGTCGTTTGATTTTTTGATTGTTAAACCTGAAATATGGAAATCTGAATCTAAAAAGAAAGGCAGTATGTCTGTGCTGAAAATAACCAACCCGTCAAAAAGAAAGTATCTTGTTGGCGACACCAAAATACCGTTTTATTTGGAGTAACAATGGACAAACCGTACCTAACATCCGTCGAGCTTGCCGATCTTTTCGGCATCAGCAAAGGCGCTTTGATGAACTCGATTTCACGCGCTGAGTTCCCCGTGCCTACTTACCGACTTGGCAGACAAAGAGTTGCTGATAAGATTGTTGTGGAGACATTTTTTGAAGCTCGACGGCTTGAAGGATTACAAAACATTACAACATGATGTTGTTTACACAACATTAAATCGAGTTACTTTATGGTAGATGATATGGCTGAATGGGCAAACGCGAAGCAAGACAATGTAAATCGACCCCCCCACTACAACCAAGGGGAGATCGAATGCATAGATTACTTACAGGATAATTTAGGTGATGGGTACTCTTTCTACCTTGAAGGCAACGTGAAAAAGTACATGCACCGCTTTAGGCATAAAGGCCAAGCGGTGCAGGATCTACAGAAGGCGCAATGGTATCTAGCTCGACTAATAGATCACTGTTCGATTCAGCATCCATAGCTGCCACCACCTTGTCGGCGTTTAGGTGCGTGTATCTCTTGAGCATGTTCAAGTCTCTGTGACCTGAGAAAAGTTGTACGCGCATAATGTCGTAACCAAGCTCAAACAAGCGGCTGATACCCTCGTGCCGCAAATCGTGGAAGCGCACTTGCAGACCGGCTTTTTTAGCCGCTGCTCTCCAACGGTTGCTCAGTGTCTCATCGCGGTAGGGAAATATCCTAGAACTGGCTCTCTCTTGCCTTTGAACAATCTTAGCTGCTTCCTCTTGCAAAGGTACGCGCACATACCTCTTACCTTTTTTTGGACACTTTCTCCACAAACCGATTGTTCGACCATCCTCACCTAACTCATCCCAAGTCATGTTGAGTATCTCGCCACGGCGCATAGCTGACAAAACAGCAAACTTAACAATATCCGCAAACGGCATTTTAGTGCTAACGCTGCTGATTACCTTGTCAATTTCTGCATCAGTCATCCTGACTTCTCGCTCATCACTTTCTGACACGATCCGCATTGATCTGAGGAAGTGCGAAGCCTTTCTGAATTCGTCCAATTTAGGTGTGCAGTCGTATGCTGCTTCAGCCGCTTTTAGCAGACTGCCTAAATAAAGCATGTCTTTTTGCACTGTGCTGGGATGAACTTTCTTCCCGCGCTCTTTGGCAAACTTAATTATTACTGGAGACGTTAGTTCGCTAAGGTTTAGATGACCCAGTTCCTGCTTTACACCTTTAAGGTGACCCACCTTATCTCTACGGAAAGGACCGTACTCTTCTAGATAAGTAGTGATCAACACTCCAAGGTTTGAAGTGTCCTCAAACCAAGTGCCTTTGTTCAATGCGGTTTCTATCTCTTTCATTCTAGCTTCAGCCTCAGACTTTTTGAGAAAGCCACTCTCTGAGATTGTGTCTATTCCGACTCTGCGGATCAGAACCCTATAGCCTTTTCCGTGCTTATTAATGCTGCCCATTTTGGTACACCTATTGGTACATGATGAGCATTAGTGTAAATGGTCAATCGTTAATTGACAACGAGAATTGCACCACTGGTACAACCCCTCCGTTATGTTAAGTTATTGATTATTATCAATTATTATATGTTGTGGGGGATGATGGATAAAATGATAGGTCTTACAAATCAATGACTTAGAGCCGATTGGTTCGTTTTTGGTTCATTTTTTTGATTTTTTCTTCTTTGCCGTCTTTGCGGCAGCTTTGAAGTCAGAGTCAGAGGGTGCGCCTTTACTGCCCTTCTTGCGCATCTTTTCTTTTGAACCCGCTGAAATTCTTTTCTTCTTTGCAGCGATGTTAGCATAAAGACCTTTTTTCTTCGTAGGCATTATTTTCTCCTAGCTCACGGCCCACCACAGAACCAAGGCGACAGCCAGAGGGACTAAGCCAAGGCACAAGGCCGCAATTGTTAACATTTCAATCATTTGTTTTCGCTTTTTACGCTTCAATGCTTCAAGGCGTTTTACTTCTTCTTGGCGATTTTTTCTAGCGTCAGCCATCTTCTGCTGCATGTCATTCCAGAGGTCAGTCCGATTTAAAGACAAGAATAAATCCTTCATTCTTTGTCGGGACTGACGAACCATCTCTTCAGCCATTACGGCCTTTGCAGCCTCTGCCTCGCTCATCGTGCGGGTAGAGTTCTTGGCTTTTTGCAGATCGAACTCAGCAGCGCCCATGCGGCCTATGAAAGCGCCAAGGCTTTCAATATTGTTAGCCGCGCCAGCCGCCATTTCTAAAGTTTTGCAGGCTGCTGTAACCGCCGCTACCGCTTCGAGGATCATATGGTTATCTGATGATCCTAGTGTCGAGCAGACCACTATTGATTGCTCTCATGTCCCTTTCGTATTGGCTCTCGTTTGAATCATTCGGGTTCGCTAAGTTGGAATAGTCATCTAGCATTTGCTGCGCTAAATCTCCATAAGAAGGTTGCGGGGCTTCCTCTAAAGCGCCGCCGCCCATTGCTTTTCGGGGGTCAACACTGACCATAGATTGTGGGGGCGGTGGAGTAGCCAACGAAGGCAGACCGCCCGACAACATGCCAGATGCGTCCTGCACACCAGCCGACTGATTGATCTGTTTTAGCAGTGACCCACTATCAACCATGCCCGTAGGCGTAGCTGTTGCAGGGTTGTTGATAAAACCTAACACGCTGGTTCCGTACTGCTGATCTAAATCACTTAGCATGTTTGCGGTGCCGCCCGACTCACCGCCACCTAAACTGCTAAAAGCCTTAGATGCCCTGCCCATAATGCTGTCTAATAGTCCCATTACTTGACCTTCCTTGTGTCTAACACACCGCCCATCAAGGCATTCATATCTTTATCAAACTGGCTCAACGCTTCTTCCTCAAGCCGTCCACCCTGCCCCGCAGCAATTTCCAACTTTTGGTACGTTGGGTCGCGGAGCAATTTTCCTGTTCGGTTTGTAAGTATTGCTAAATTAGACTTCACAGTTGGCGCGTCTATCACTCCTTGGAGAGCACCAAGTATTGCCCCTGGGCCTCCTCCAGTTGCTGCACCCGCGCCTATTTTAAGTGGAGCACCGATCCCAACTAAGTCTCTGTTTCCAATTCTGGCAGCGGCTGGATTTTGTATTTTTCGTTGCACTTCGGAAACCTTCCCGTAGGCAGCATTGATTTTAGCCAGTTGGGGGTCGAGTATCTCTAACTGCTCTTTAGCTGCTTTCGCTATGGCTTTTAAAGTGGCTTCTTGTACATCGTCTATCTTTCTGTTGTCGCCCAGCTTTTTGTCGTAGCTCACAGTCTGATAGATGTTTCGTTTTATTTTTGCTACGTCTTGAGGCGTAAGCCGACCACCGGCATAAAAAATGCCGTCCATCATATCCTCGACAACTTTATCAATTTTTGCCATGTTGCTTTTAGCGTTAGGGTTGAGAGGAATGAAATCTTTTTCCACCTCATCGACATAGGTAAATAGTTTGTTTGAAGGTATTTCAATGTCTTTCTGAGTCAACGCGCCTTCTGCCGCACCAATAGCCGCGCCTAGCTTTTCTTTCTTACCTTGCACCTTTTCCGAACTTCTTTTTGTTGGTGTGGCACCAACTTCTAATCCAGCGTCAAGCAGTCTAGCCCTTTCTGCTTCAGGCAAAGTTGTGCTCGGCTTCATCGCGCTTTGGTATAGCTTACGCGACAAAGGCTGACCCATAAGCTCCTCCACAACCGCTGTTGGTCTTCGGACTGAACCGCTTAACGGGGATAAGCTAGTACCGGCATTAATCACGGAGTCTGCTAATTGTGTGTCTAATCCAGCGGATTTTAAGCCAGCTTTAGCTCCCGCACCGGCTCCTGAAACCAAACTGGCTACATCAAGCAACATTCCCGCAGGGTCTTCCATCAATGTTGTTTTAGCGTTATCAACAGAACCATATCGGTCATCAAGCGCACCGGCAAACGCTTCACCTTCGCCTTGCCCTTTAATTTGATAACCCTCTAACCCTTCTACGGTAGTGGGCCTTTCTTGCAAACCAATAGCATTGCCAAATCTGTTTATAGCAGCCGTTTTTTCTGGCCCAATAAACTCGTTAACTTCTTGAGCAGCATTGTGCAAACCGCTCTTAGCCAAAGAACCCGCAGCATAAAGTGTGTCTATTGGGTTCATCACAGCTTGCGCCGTATCTGCCGCCACGTTGTAGAGGCTTGATGGTATGTTGCTAACCATTGTGCCTAGGTCAAAATCCACGCCTTCGTTAGCGGACGCGGCAGTTTCTTCCGCGTCTCTCAGCATCCGACGAAACTTTAGCTCGTTAGAAGGGTTTCGTTCTAGCTCCGCTATTCGGATGTTGTCTCTTATTTCAGATATATCCATCAGTTAGCCGCCTGTCTTTCGTCGCGGTTACGCCTTAGCATTTCTAACTCAGCTTGCTCCTCTTCATTCAACGGGGATGCCGCCGTATTTGGTGCTGCTGGCGTTTCGGTGAGCGCACCGCTTTGCGGCCCCGCACTGTTAGCAGAAGAGTCTTCGAATTTAGGATCTTCTAACAAAGCTTCAAACGCAGTGTTTCCGTCGTAGGCTATGTTCGGGTTGAATACCTTACGGTTGGTTGCGCTACTTCCGTATAGACCGTCCATTTCTGAGAGGTTATATTCCAAAGAAGTGACAGATTCGTCATAACTTTCTAAAACAATTCCTAGATTCTCTCGCAAAATTTCTGGCTTATCGAACAGTGAAAGTCTATTCAAAACTGCTTGTAAAAAAGCAAGTTCTTTTTCAGTCACCTGACCTAAAGCACCGCCACTTTTGGATTGCTCTCGCATCTTCTGTATTTCGGCAAAACCGATGTTTGCCACAAGCATTTCTAACTTGCCTTGTATCGTCTTTTCATCAGTTCCTGGGATGTACTGCAAAACACCGTCGATTGCGCGGGTTGATCCTTCCAACAGGCTCATAACCTCTTTCACTTCTCTCTCAATATCATCTCGTTTGCTAGAAAAACTTCGTATTGTTCTTTGCATACGGGGTCTGTCTGCGTGGTACACACCTTGTGCTGCGGTGTAGTTTTCAGATGTAGCCAGCATTTCCTTTTGCTTTAGCTCGGTTTCAAAGTTAGTCGCATAACCAATAACACTTCCGTCCGTTTTGTTGACCATAATAGGTCTGCCGTTTGCGTCCGATGCCATAACTATGTTGTCTTTCAATTTCAGCACATCATGCGCCTCAGAATGAGGGCGACCCTGCTCTATCAATCGTTGTGCCCTTGCGGTTGATTCGGGTGTGTAGAAATCAGGGTTAGGGGATTTGAAAAAAGAACTTTGATTGTTTGCATTCAAACGGTTAGTAGAAGCTACATATCTTTGATTTCGAGCAGCCTCTAACGCAATAAATCGACTATCTTTAGCCTTATCGTACAGTTCAGAATTTGTGCCGTTGAGCGCATCAAGTTCTTTTAGACGATCTTTATGGCGTGACTGCACTTCGCGGCTAGGGTCGTTATTGAAAGCCTGACCCCCAGACATAATATGGAAGGGCAAACCGATAGTGTTTCGAGCCACATCGGTTACAGTGTCTCTGAAGCGGAACATTGGATCACTCAACTGCTCCTTCGCTCTGGCTGTCTCTCTGGCACGCTCTTGATCAACTAACCTGTCGTAATAAGCACGGGTTGCAGCCGCTGGATCGCGGTATGTTTGCGGGTTAGGCAAAGGCGGTCCCATTTCACCTATAGCTAGTTCTTGAGGCGTGCGGGGCAGAGCAGTCATAGTTTGCTCCGCAAACTCTTGCGCCACCATGCTTCGAGACGGCGGCGTATACGCTTGCGTTATTGGCTTGTTCTCCGCCAAGAACTGAGCGTTATTAATGCTCTCATCATCTTTCGAGCCAACAAGATCCAACGCCCCACGGTTAGTGAAGCTGTCAGCTATGTAACTAAATATTCCCATTACTTTTCTCTTTATTTAAAGCCGAAGCCAACATTCATACCGCTGCTCTTACCCGTGCTGCTGCTGGTAGCCGATGACAAGTTATTAGGCGCACCAACAATCTGGTTGTAGAAGTTCAACGAATTGTAAGGTGCCATTTGTTGACGGAACTGCTGATTATAAAGCTGCTGTTCGTAGTCTCTGCCGTACTGACCACTCGCAAGCTGTTGGCCCACGCCAGTGTTGAACATTCCCGCACCAGTGCGCATATCGGCAGTGCCTTGCGCCCCAAGCCGTGCAGCCAAACTGGCACCAAACTGTTGATTCTGTTGATTCGTGTTAAATGCGTTTTGCCCTACACCAGTGCCAAACTGTCGCGCCTGATTGAACTGTCCAGCATTGAACTGATTACCTTGCTGCTGTCTCCCCAAATTCGATTCAAGCTGAGAAGCGCCAATACCGTAGCCTTGACCGAGCAGAGCATTACCGGCTCCAGCGTTGAACATGTCGGACTGTTGGTCGAAACCGGCGTTCTGGCTGGCCCTTGCCGCGTCTATGCCAAAACCTTGACCAGTAAACTGATTGACCGAGTTCTGGTTCGCCATGCCCTGCTGCTGGCGATAGCCAGTGTTCATCGCATCCACACCTGTGGCGGTGTTAATGCCTTGCGACAACATGTTGTTGGACTGTCCGGTGTTAAACTGTTGGTTCTGTTGACCCATCTGCGCGTTCTGCTGCGCTCGGTTTGCTTCGATGCC
>Ga0115008_10000501_pt1 | contig 29214 bp, 32 predicted proteins | sample FraStrMetagenome_FD_87164 | JGI IMG/M metagenome (GOLD analysis project Ga0115008, IMG submission 87164) | Marine eukaryotic phytoplankton communities from Arctic Ocean - Fram Strait ARC3M Metagenome | ecosystem: Environmental > Aquatic > Marine > Oceanic | place: Fram Strait | collected... | reverse complement strand
TCGATAGAAATCGTTGTGAATAATCTCAAGATATATAGATTTAAAAAATTGCTTTTCTTTATTGGGAAGCATTTTTTTTGCTTCGGAAATATTAAAACTTGCATATTTCTGCAATCAATTAGTATTGAGGCTAATTTAAATGACTTCTTAATCTGCAATGCAATCCGAAGACAGGAATAAATTTTTAAAATTAAAAAAAGGTGTATCAATAACTAGTTACTAATTTCTACCTATTTTAGTTAAAAGTTTATTCCTGTCTTCGAAATCTAGATTAGATCGTGCTTATAAAAACGCTAAAGTTGTGCCTTTTGACGATTCTAGCAAATTGATATTGTTTAGTGATTGCCATAGAGGAGATAATAGTTTCGCAGATGATTTTGCGAATAATCGTAATATATATTTCCATGCGCTCAAACATTACTATTCTGAAGGTTTTAGCTATTGTGAATTAGGTGATGGTGACGAACTCTGGGAAAACCTATCTTTTGAATCTATTTTCTTTGCACACAAGAATGTATACATGCTTATGAAGCAGTTTCATGATGAGGAACGTTTACATATGATTTGGGAAAACCATGATATGGTATATCGAGATCCCAAATATGTTGAAAAACATTTATCTACATATTTTGATCCTAAAATTGGAGAAAACGTGGATTTATTCTGTGATATACAATACCATGAAGGTGTTGTATTAAAACATTCGCAAACTAATCAAGAGTTATTTTTAACTCATGGTCATCAAGAAGATTGGTGGAATTACCTTTTCTGGAAATGGAGTCGTTTTTTAGTTAGAATCCTCTGGAAACCATTAAATGTGATGGGAATTGCAGACCCAACTAGTCCTGCTAAAAATTACAAAGAACTTATTAAAGTAGAACGTCATACTAAAAAATGGATTACTGATAATAACAATCTCATTACCATTGTTGGTCATATACATAGACCACGTTTTCCTGAACCGGGTGATATTGCTTTTTTAATGATGGAAGTTGTGTACATCCAAGAAGTATAACCGGTATAGAAATTGAAAACGGAAAAATTTCACTCATCAAATGGCAAATTGCCACTACAGATGATGGTACATTAAAGATTGTTAGGATGTTGTTGGAAGGACCTAGGAAGTTAGTGGATTACAAAACAGACTAACTCTCCGGAGCTAATTCTACTTCTAAGCCCTCCATCTCTTTTGTCATTTGAATTTGACAGCCTAAACGAGAATTATCTTTAACATAGAATGCTTCGCTTAGCATAGCTTCTTCGTCGTCTTGCATTTCTGGCAGTTTAGTTTCACTTAACACATAACATTGACAAGAGGCACACATTGCCATGCCACCACAAATACCTATGGTTCCTTCTGGCGCGAGTTCATATGAGCGAACCACTTCCATAAGGTTCATAGCCATATCGGTAGGAGCTTCAATTTGATGCTTCACACCTTCTCTATCAATAATAGTAATATTTATATCAGGATTTTCCAATTAATCTATTTTCTTAACAACCGCTTTAGGCGCTTCTTTTCTTGTTCCATCAAATCCGTCTACTCCAGAAACTGTTGTATATTTTAAAACATAACGCTTTCCTGGATTTATAATTTGATACGCTGATTGACACATTAATGTTGCCTCATGAAAACCGCACAAAATTAGTTTTAGTTTTCCGGGATATGTATTAATATCACCAATTGCATAAATTCCTGGAATGTTGGTTTGATAATCCAAAGCATTATTAACTACAATAGCATTTTTTTCTATTTCTAGTCCCCAATCTGCAATAGGTCCTAGTTTTGGTGAGAGTCCGAAAAGCGGAATAAAATGGTCACATTCTAATTCGTATTCTTTATCTATATGCTTATCCTTGGACTCCTTTACAACCACAGCTTCTACCTTATGATGCCCAACAATATTTATAACCTCTGCAGGTGTAATGAGTTTAATCTTACCCTTATTTTTTAGTTCTTGTACTTTATCTACGGAATCTAAATGTCCGCGAAACTCACTACGTCTATGAATTAATGTCACTTCACTTGCTACTTCACTCAAAAAGATACTCCAATCTAATGCAGAATCTCCTCCTCCAGCAATGACAACTTTCTTATCTCTGTATATCTCTGGATCTTTAATAATATACTCAACACCTTTATCTTCAAATGAAGAGATATTAGAAATGAGCGGTTTTCTTGGTTCAAAACTACCTAAACCACCAGCAATTGCAACAACAGGTGCTTGGTGTTTTGTTCCTTTATTTGTGGTTACAATAAATGTACCGTCTTCTTGTTTTTCTATAGTTTCTGCGCGCTCACCTAAAGTAAAACCAGGTTCAAACTGCTTGCACTGCTCCATCAACTTATCTGTAAGATCTCCAGCTAAAATTTCGGGATATGCTGGAATATCGTAGATCGGCTTTTTAGGGTATATTTCTGAACATTGCCCACCTGCTTGAGGTAAAGCGTCAATTAAATGACATTTTAGTTTGAGTAGTCCAGCTTCAAAAACAGTAAATAATCCTGTTGGTCCAGCTCCAATAATGAGTATATCTGTTGTAATCATAATAATGCCCACGAAAGTGGGTATCTCTTTATATTAAAATCTACAAGGTTTCAAAAACTTTGCAGATTACATTCTTTTCAATTTTAATTACCACAAAATTAAGAAAATCAATTACATAATTTTATGATACTTATCAGTTTGCGTGAAGGATTGAACGGTCTGTTTGAGCTACTCGCAGAGAGCGAGTAGTGAAAGCCTGACCCTCGTGGTCACGCCCAACTACGCTTCAACGTTAATAACTTGTTCAATTTGAGGAGCGTACTTTTTAATAGTCATTTCAACACCAGATTTTAGTGTCATTTGATTAACGCTACATCCAACACAAGCACCTTGCAATTGGACTCTAACCAAGGTGTCATCTTCTATTGACAGTAATGAAATATCTCCTCCATCACTTTGTAAAAAGGGGCGAATTTCGTCTAGGGCTTTCTCAATATTTAGTCTAAGTTCTTCTGTAGTCATCTATTTCTTTTTTACTGCTGAGCAACCAGCCATCGTCGTTATTTTAATAGCCTCAGTTGCTGGTAAATTCTCATTACGTCTCACCACTTCTTCCACTACATTTTGAGTTAATTTCTCAAAAGCTTTCTCTAATTCTGTAGCAGTTTGTAATGCTGCTGGTCTTCCTAGATCTCCTGCTTCTCTAATACTTTGAACCAACGGTAATTCTCCTAAAAAGCGTACACCTAAATCTTCTGCAAGATTTTTAGCACCTTCTTTTCCGAAGATATAATATTTATTATCTGGTAGCTCTGAAGGTGTAAAATAAGCCATATTTTCAATTATACCTAAAACTGGCACATTGATACTATCTTGTTGAAACATAGCCACTCCTTTTTTGGCATCTGCCAAAGCTACATTTTGAGGTGTACTCACAACAACAGCACCCGTAATTGGGAGCGATTGCATGATACTTAAATGAATATCTCCCGTTCCTGGAGGTAAATCTAAGAGCATAAAATCTAACTCTCCCCATGCTGCATCAAAAATCATTTGGTTTAATGCCTTTGCTGCCATTGGCCCTCTCCAAACAACTGCTTGGTCTGGTTTAGTAAAAAAGCCTATTGATAATATCTTCACTCCATAGTTTTCTACGGGACGCATTTTTGATTTTCCATCAATAGTTACAGCTACAGGTCTTTCTAATTCTACATCGAACATAATTGGCATTGATGGACCATAAATATCTGCATCTAAAATACCAACTTTAAAACCCATTTTTGCTAAAGTTACTGCGAGATTAGCTGTTACAGTAGACTTCCCAACACCTCCTTTTCCTGAAGCTACTGCGATGATGTTTTTAATTCCAGGAATTTCTTTTCCTTTTATCACGTTTGGAGCAGACTTTGTTGGTGCATCTACTTTTACGTTTACTTTGATTTTAGCTTTCTCATAGACCAGTTTGTGGATGGTTTGTAGGATCTCCACTTCGGTTTTCTTTTTAGCTTGCAAACTTGGGTTTGCAATTGTTATATCTACAATAACCTCATCTGCGAATGTCACAACGTTAGTTACTGCTCCACTCTCTACCATATTTTGTCCTTCACCAGGAGCTGTAATGGTTTCTAATGCCTTTAGTACGTCTTGTTTGTTTATTTTCATAGCAATTATTAAATTCTAAATCAATTTATTCAGAATCATTCTAAAGACAAAGATACTTAATAAAGCTTGAAGTTTAAAGTGTAAGGATTGCAATTTCTTATGGTGGAATTTGTATTGATTATTGACAGTAAATTTCCAATTATCAGGAAATAATAGAACAATAACAATCAGAAGTTGAATCACTATTTGAATTGGTTCAATACAGAAGTTTAGAATAACAAATCACAACTCCTTCATTGGGTCCCAATACACACTATCAAAATCTTGAATTTGGTTTTCTATAATTACAATACCTTCACTTTCTAAAAGTTGTTGCATAAGATTAGTACCATCAAAATGATGTTTCCCAGTAAGCAACCCTTTTCTGTTGACGACGCGATGTGCGGGAACATCTTTTCCATGAGATCCATTCATGGCGTAACCAACCATTCTTGAACTTCTTTTAGCACCTAAATAATTAGCTATTGCTCCGTAGTTAGTCACTTTCCCGAAGGGAATCAATTTAGCAACCTCATAAACACGATCAAAGAAATTTAGAGTTTCTGGTTTCATTAGGCGCCCATTATTATGTTCATTAGGGTGACTAGGGCAACAATTGCTGTAATTGCACCTATAATGTAATTCATATTCTTTTGCGATGTGAGCTTTTTATTATTGATTTTATCGAAAAAGAAAATATAAACATATAGCATAACAAACGTGCCAGTAGTTGCTCCAGAGCAATATGTCAGAATACTCATCGCATCAAAAGCAAACCAACCAAAACCTGCAATAGTTATGGTCATATAAGCTTGATACGGAATTGGAAATACATTTATTGCAGATAAAAATAACCCTTGAAAAAAACGACTTTTCTTGCTTTTTGCGTGAGGCTCTATATTTGGTTTAGGATTAGATTTACTAATAAACAGAAAATAGATAGCTAACAACACAAATATTACAAAAGCAACACCTCTTAAGATTTCTACAGTGTTTGGATGGCTGCTTAAATACCTTGCAAACATTGCAGCGATATAAGTTTGTAAAAAGACAATTAGACAAACACCTATTGAAAAGATAAAGCCTCGATTATGACCTTCTTTAAGACTAATTTTCGCAGCTGTCATATTTAATAATCCAGGCGGAATAACACCTACAAGAGCAATAATTAAACCTAGAAAAAAAATAACAGTAGTACTCAAATTATTTTATTTTAAACCTTATATATGTAATTGGTTTGTTTTGTTCTAAATACTGAGATTCGTAGTAGGTTTGAATACTCGTGACCTCTTCTGGGCTTCCTTCTTGTTTGTACACATTATGATTTGCATATAACACTTTGTGACCTTCTCCATGCAAAAGACCTAAGGTGTATCCATGCATAAATTCACTATCGGTTTTTAAATTTACAAAACCTTCTGGTTTTAAAATAGTTTTGTACCGTTTTAAAAATTGTGAATTAGTCATTCTATGCTTAGTGCGCTTATATTTTATTTGCGGATCTGGAAATGTTATCCAAATTTCATCAACCTCATTCTCTGCAAAAACAAACTCAACTAATTCAATTTGAGTACGAATAAATGCTACGTTAGGAATATTTTCGTCGATAGCTGTTTTGGCACCTCTCCAAAAACGAGCACCTTTAATATCGATACCTATAAAATTTTTATTTGGAAATTTCTTCGCCAATTCTACTGCATATTCGCCACGACCACATCCTAATTCTAAAACTAACGGGTTATCGTTTTTAAACACTGTTGTATTCCAATTGCCCTTTAATTCATATTCAGAATCGACTAATTCTTCTCTTTTTGGTTGAAACACATTAGAAAATATCTCATTTTCTTTGAATCGCTTAAGTTTATTTTTACTTCCCACTACTTCTTTTTAACAATTTATTATTTTTACTGCTAGAATACATTTAAACGTGTTCTTTATGCGGTAAAATTAAGGAAACATTTTAAGCTTACCTTTATTTTTAAAAATAGACTTATTAAAATAAACAGGACTGAAAAAAGTTAAACATAAAAAACGAATACTCATTGCACCATTAAATTGGGGTCTAGGTCACGCTACTAGATGTATACCGATTATTAATGCATTAAGAATTCATCATTTTGAACCTGTAATTGCTAGTGATGGTGCTGCTTTATCTTTACTAAAAAAGGAATTCTCCGATATTGAATGTATTGAACTTCCCTCTTATAAAATTACCTATCCTAAAAAAGGAAAATACTTTAAGCTAAAAATGCTGCAGAGTTCTCCTAAAATGGCTAAAGCTATTAAAGCTGAAAAAAAAGCAATAACGTCCATTATTAAGGAATATCGTATTGATGGTATTATTTCTGATAATAGATTAGGTGTCCACAACAAAGATTTACCTTGTGTATTTATAACACATCAACTTCAGGTTTTAAGTGGAAATACAACTTGGTTAAGCACTAAATTACATCAAAAAATCATTAAACGATTTAATGAATGTTGGGTGCCAGATAATCTAGAAGAATTGAATCTTAGTGGCAAGTTAGGTCATATTACTATGTATGATATTCCTGTTAAATATATTGGGCCTTTAAGTCGGTTTACAAAAAAAGAACTTCCTGTTAAGTATGATGTTATGGTATTACTTTCTGGACCAGAACCTCAACGTACTCTATTTGAAAAACAACTATTAATTGCATTTAAAAACTATAATGGGAACGTTATCTTCATTAAAGGCACTATTGAAGATGAGCAGCACATTTCCGAAGAAAAAAACATGATTATTTATAATTATTTAACAAGTTCTCAATTGGAAAAGGCTATAAATGAAAGTGCTTTGATCGTTGCGAGATCTGGATACACAACGCTAATGGATCTTGCAAAACTTAGTAAACACGCTTTTTTTGTTCCTACTCCTGGCCAATTCGAACAGGTGTACCTTGCAGAGCGTTTAACACAATTAGATGTCGCTGGGAGTTGTAAACAAGATGAGTTCACCACTGAAAAACTAAATAACGTTTCTGATTTTAAGGGATTAACTGCTATGGATTACGAGGTGAATTATAAAAAGCTATTTAGCCTTTTCGAGAGTAAATGAAAACTCACTCCCAACACCGAGTTCGCTTTCAACATAAATTCTTTCATCGTGGGCTTCTATAATATGTTTTACTATAGACAGACCAAGGCCAGAGCCTCCTACTTTGCGAGAACCACTTTTATCAACACGATAAAAACGTTCAAATAAACGCGGGATATTAGCTTTAGAAATACCTTCACCATTATCTGTAACTCTTACGATGACTTTATTTTTTATTAGATTTTCTATGCTAACTTCGGTTGTTCCTTTGTCTTCACCATATTTTATAGAATTAACAATAAGGTTAGATAACACTTGCTGGATGCGCTCCTTATCTGCTTTAACCATAATGGGTTCATTATAATCGATATCAAAAATTAAAGATATTTTTTTCTTAGCAGCTTTCATTTCTAACAAATCAAAGACACTTTCTACGAGTTCAACAATATCAAATTCGTTAATATTAAGTTGTAAATCACCAACTTCTAATTTGGTAATCATATCTAAATCATTAACTATATAGATGAGTCGCTCTAATCCTTTATTTGCTCTATTTAAATATTTTTCGTTTACGTTTTCATCATGAATTGCCCCATCTAACAAGGTTTCTAAATAACCTTGAACAGTAAATAGTGGTGTTTTCAGTTCATGAGATACATTCCCTAAGAATTCTTTACGATATTCTTCTCTTACAATAAGCGTCTCTATTTCTAGTTTCTTGTCTTTTGCATATTTATCTATTTCTTTGGTAAGTGTTGCCATATCTGTAGTAATAGGCTGTTTGCGCAATGACGTAGATTCTAAAAGGGTCAAATCGTCATATATTTTCTTAACTCTTCTATATATGAAACGTTCAACACGATATTGGATAACTATAAAAGAAAGTACATATGTAAAAATCCCAAATGATAAGAGATACAGAACATCAATAGAATGTAACAAATACAAAAAAACACTCGATAAGAGCGTTAAAAAAATAGTAATGTACATTGATGTTTTTAAAGCAAACTTGTACGTTTTTTTTAATTTTTTTTGCATTAGTCAACAAACTTATATCCTACACCTTTTATCGTTTTAAACTTGTCATCCCCAATTTTTTCACGAAGTTTTCTAATATGAACATCAATTGTGCGTCCTCCTACAATTACTTCATTCCCCCAGACTCTGTCTAGAATCTCCTCACGTTTAAAAACCTTATTTGGCTTGTTAGCCAACAAAGATAGCAATTCAAATTCTTTTCTAGGTAAAAGCAATTCCACTCCGTTAATTATAATTTTATATTCTTCTCTATTAATTGTTAAGTTTCCAATTTTTAAAATATCATCTGCTTTTTCATCCTCTTTTAAACGTCTCAAAAGCGCTTTAACCTTACTTACTAATACTTTTGGCTTTATTGGTTTTGTGATGTAATCATCTGCTCCAGCATCAAAGCCTGCCATTTGTGAATAATCTTCTCCTCGCGCTGTTAAAAATGTAATTATAGTATTGCTTAAATCAGGTATTTTTCTGATCTGTTCACAGGCTTCAATACCATCCATTTCTGGCATCATAACATCCAATATGATTAGTTGAGGCTTTTCTTTCTTAGCTTTTTTAACACCTTCTAAACCAGTCTCAGCAGTGATAACTTGATACCCTTCATTAGAGAGGTTATAACCAACAATTTCTAAAATATCTGGTTCATCGTCTACTAATAAAATTTTGATATCCTTTTTTTTCATGTGTTTATACGTATTGGTTTTTTAAGGACACATGCTGTTCGCTATTAATCATTTCTTCTGAGTTATAAAGTTATGAATATGCTCGTTTCATTTTCTAATATTGAAATCCTTTGCGTTGTAAAGATAAGATTAATAACAAAAAGTTATACGAACGTTTAAATTGATAACGTTAAGTTAACTTGGTTTTTGCTATCAAATTGATTCTTAGACATTTTTCAATACAATGTTACCCTATTGTTAAATAGCTATATAGCTGATAAAATATTCGTTTTAACTCCAAATTCTATATATATTTGTGTGCATATTTTTAAAACAATTTAAAACTAAATAATTATGAAAAAACTTTACTTTTTATGTTTAACTCTTTTAGTAACGGCATTGTCTTTTGGACAAGATCTAGTTATTACTGCAGCCTTTGATGGTCCTCTTCCTGGAGGTTTACCTAAAGGTATTGAACTTTATGTTATAAATGACATCGCTGATTTAAGTGTTTACGGAATTGGTAGTGCCAACAACGGTGGTGGTACAGATGGAGAAGAGTTTACTTTTCCTGCAGATGCTGTAATAGCAGGTACATATTTACTTGTAGGATCTGAAGATGTAGAATTTCCTAACTGGTTTGGTTCTGCACCAGATTACAACGCTGGATCTGCAATGGGAATTAATGGTGATGACGCTGTTGAATTATATCAAAATGGAGCTGTGATTGACACCTTTGGAGATATTAACGTTAATGGAAATGGAGAACCATGGCAATATTCAGATGGATGGGCTTACAGAGTAGACGGAACTGGACCAGATGGTTCAACGTTTGTTCTTGGAAGCTGGTTTTTTAGTGGAGTTAATGCTTTAGACAACGAAACTAGTAACGCCTCAGCTGCAAATCCAATACCCGTTGGAACATACACAACTGTTGCAAATACAGATCCAACTATCTCAATTACTTCTCCTTCAAATGGATCTGATTTAGCGCCTGGAACAACCTCTGTTAATGTTGAGTTTACGACTACTAACCTTGTTGGTGGAGAATCAGTTGACATTACAGTTAACGGTACGACTACTAACAATGTAACTAGCCCATTCCCTATAACAACAGTAGATGGTCAAACATATGATGTTACTGTAGAACTTGTAAATGGTGGATTAATTGATTCTGATATGGTATCATTTAGTGTATTGTCTTCAAATACAGTTGCAAATATTGCTGCACTTAGGGCTGGAACTATTGGCGAGGTATATACATTAACAGGCGAAGCATTTTTGACATACCAACAAGATTTTAGAAACCAAAAATATATTGAAGATGCATCTGGAGCAATATTGATAGATGATAGTTCTGGAACTATTTCAACTACCTATGCAATAGGTGATGGTATTACGGGAATCTCCGGAACTCTTAGTGAATTTGGTGGAACATTTCAATTTGTACCAGCTGCAGATGCTGGAACTTCATCTACAGGTAACACGTTAACTCCTCAAACTGTTACTTTAGATATGTTAACTGCAAACCCAGAGCAATACGAGTCTGAATTAGTAGAAGTAATTGCTGTGACTATGGATAATAGTGTTGAAGCTACTTTCTCAACAGGAACTGTTTATGGTTTAACACAAGGGCAAGATGCGTTCAACTTTAGAACATCATTCTTCTCTGCTGATTACATTGGATTCAATGTTCCAATAACAACAACAGATATTGTTGGTATTATTAATGAAAGAGCAGATGGATATTACCTTACAGCTAGAGATGCTGACGATTTTAGTGCAGAGCTTTTATCTGTTGATGGTTTAGACGCTAATACATTCTCAGTATATCCCAACCCAACATCTACAGGATTTGTAAATATTGTTGGAACAAATGATACTGCCATCTCTGTATCAGTTTATGATATCTTAGGAAAACGAGTAATTAATGAAATGTTAACAAATAACCGTATTAATGTATCTGCATTAAATGCTGGTCTTTATATCGTTAAGATTTCTCAAAATGATGCTTCGATTACTAAAAAATTAGTGATCAAGTAATCCTTTTTACATAAAGTATTAAAAAGCGTTGTCATTTTTGACGATGCTTTTTTTTTATTTTTACACTTATGATAAACGCAAACGCCATTTTTTCAATCTCTTCGAAAGAAGACTTTAATACATTGGCATTACAGATCTTCAAGTTTCAGTTTGAGAATAACCCTGTTTATCGCTCGTTTTGTGATTTATTATATAAACATCCTAGTGATATTAAACAGGTTGAGGACATCCCGTTTTTACCTATTCAGTTTTTTAAAAGTCATAAAGTGCTTAGTTCTAAATCTCAAATTGAAGATACGTTTTCAAGTAGCGGGACAACGGGTTTTATCACCAGCAAACATTATGTGACTGATTTAAGTATTTATGAGCAAAGTTTTAGACAAGGTTTTCATGATGTCTACGGAAATATTAAGGATTACACTATTCTCGCTTTATTACCCAATTATTTAGAGCGTCAAGGCTCCTCCTTAATCTATATGGTTAATGACATGATTGCGCAATCTGATCAATCTGAAAGCGGATTTTACCTCAACAATCTCGATGCACTAAAAACGAAATTGTATACTTTAGCTTCCGAAGAAAAAAAAATTATGCTAATTGGTGTTTCATTCGCACTTTTAGATTTGGCAGAGTTACATCAATTCAACTTAAACAATACGATCGTCATGGAAACTGGAGGCATGAAAGGTCGTCGAAAAGAAATGGTGAGAGAAGAATTACATGCGGTTTTAAAAACAGGATTTGGCGTTTCAAAAATTCATAGCGAATACGGAATGACGGAACTTTTAAGTCAAGCTTATTCTCTTGGTGATGGTGTTTTTAAATCCCCAAATTGGATGCGTATTCTAACACGCGACCCAGAAGATGCGCTCACTATTCATACAACGAAAAAAACAGGCGGAATAAACGTCATCGATTTAGCTAATATTAATTCGTGCTCATTTATTGCCACGCAAGATTTAGGTCGCGTGCATAACAATGGTGCTTTTGAAATCATTGGCAGATTTGATTCTAGTGATATTAGAGGCTGCAATCTCATGGTCTTGTAATGATTGTATTTTATTCTCGACTACATCGACATGAAAACTAAACTGATTGGTGTATTTTTTTTCTTAGGAATACTCACCACATTCGCACAAACTGTTGATTATAATACAAAAAAAGGCTACATCGCTAAAGGTTATGATGTTGTTGCTTATTTTGATAATGAAGCTATAGAAGGTAAAAAAGAATTTACGACCATGCATTATGGTGTTAATTATAAGTTTTCTTAAGAAGGAAATTTAAAAAAATTCATCAGTAGTCCAGAACAATACATTCCGCAATATGGTGGCTATTGTGCTTATGCAATCGCAGAAAAATCTGAAAAAATTGATATTAACCCTAAAACGTTATAAATCATAGATGTAAAGCTCTATTTGTTCTATAATTCTTGGGGAAATAACACCTTAAACACATGGAAAAAAAATAATGTGAAAGGTTTACAACTTAAAGCCGCCAAAAACTGGGAAGCTATGAATTTAAACTAATAGTTTAGAGTTCTATGAAAAAGAAGGATTAGCTTCTAATGAATAGTTGATTGGTTAGTTAAACGTCCCATTTTTTGGAGCGTTTTTCTTTTTAATAGTTTAGGTTATCTTTACTCAACTTTACCCTTATTTTTAATTTGTTTTCCAATTGCTCCACTTATAATTGAAATAAAACCGGTTATTACGACCGCAGTCCAATCAATTCCAGAATTTTCTTCTTTCGTGACGATTGTGTATGCTATTTATGCAATTGCAGGAAAGATAATAATGAAATTTCCTAAAATTTTCTTATCATTTAGGATTGTATTTAAGACACTTTGATGATATAAGTATTCTTTTTCCCTTTATTTAAAATGATATACTTATCATTAATTAAATCCTCTTCAGATAGCTGATAGTCTTCATTTACTTTCTCTTTATTAACTGACACTGCATTCTCTTTCAGTGCGCGACGTGCGTCACTATTTGATGCCAAGAAATTAGTTTGTGCAGCTAAAGCTCCTATCATGTTTAGTTGAGATAGTTCATCTTTAGATATTTCCGCTTGCGGAACACCTTCAAACACATCTAAAAACGTTTTCTCATCTAAGGTTTTAATATCTGCTTTAAATGATTTACTAAATAGGATGTTTGATGCTTTTTCTGCATTTTCAAAATCTGACTTAGAATGGACCATTGTTGTGATTTCCTCAGCAAGACGTTTTTGAAGTCCGCGTTTATGAGGAGCCTCTTGATGAGCAGTGATTATTGATTTGATTTCAACTTCAGTTAAGAATGTGAATATTTTGATGTATTTCTCAGCATCGTCATCACTAGAATTTAACCAATATTGGTAAAACTTGTAAGTAGAGGTTCTATTGGCATCTAGCCAAACGTTTCCTCCTTCAGATTTTCCGAATTTTGACCCGTCACTCTTAGTTATTAAAGGGCATGTAATCGCAAAACCTTTACCTTGAGCTACACGTCTAATTAATTCTGTTCCGGTGGTGATATTTCCCCATTGATCGCTTCCTCCCATTTGGATAGAGCAATAGTTTTCTTTATATAAATGTAAAAAATCATAACCTTGAACAAGTTGGTATGTGAATTCTGTGAAAGACATACCATCAGTACTTTCCGAAGAAATTCTATTTTTTACAGAATCTTTTGCCATCATGTAATTTACCGTAATGTGTTTACCAACATCACGAATAAATTCTAAGAATGAAAATTCTTTCATCCAGTCATAATTATTGACCAACTCTGCAGAATTAGCGACATCACTTTCAAAATCTAAAAAATGAGCTAATTGACCTTTAATAGCCTCTTGATTATGACGTAATGTTTTTTCGTCCAATAAATTACGCTCACTAGATTTTCCTGAGGGATCTCCAATCATTCCTGTTGCACCTCCAACCAATGCGAATGGCTTATGACCACAACGTTGATAATGGGCGAGTAACATAATTGGCACTAGATTACCTATATGAAGTGAATCTGCAGTTGGATCAAACCCAACGTAGGCAGAACGCATGGTTTCCATTAAATGCTCTTCGGCACCAGGCATTGTTTGGTGAATCATACCTCTCCATTGTAACTCTTCTACAAAATTCTTTATCATAACTTGATTATTAATAATCTTTAGCAAAGATAAATTTATACATCAAAAGGCAAATAGAAAAAAGACTATTTTTGTTTTATGATATTAGTTACAGGTGGCACAGGCTTAGTTGGTTCTCATTTGTTGTTCAAATTGGTGAGCAAAGGTGCTCCAGTTAGAGCTATTTATAGACGAGCTCACAAGCTAGCATCTGTCAAAAAAGTTTTTGGTTATTATACTGATGATGTTGACGCGCTTTACAATAGAATTGAATGGATTGAGGCTAATATTAATGATATTCCTGCTTTACAACCTGCTTTTACTGGAATTACTCATGTATACCACTGCGCTGCTTTAATAAGTTTTGAGCCCGATAAATATCGTGAACTCAGAAGAATAAATATTAAAGGAACTGCAAATATTGTAAACTTATGTATTTCAAATTCCATTAAAAAACTGTGCTATGTAAGTACTATTGCTGCCATTGGAAATGAACCAAATGAAGACACGTTAGTTACAGAAAACACCGAATGGAATCCAGAAGCCGATAATAGTGTTTATGCCATAACAAAATATGGAGCAGAACTAGAAGTTTGGAGAGGTACTCAAGAAGGTGTTGATGCTGTTGTGGTAAATCCCGGAATTATTTTAGGCCCTGGATTTTGGAAAGGTGGCGGAAGTGGCAGTTTATTTAGACAAATTTATAAAGGACTAAAATACTATCCCAAAGGAACATCTGCATATGTTGATGTTTGGAATGTTGTTGATTGCATGTCTCAACTCATGGATAGCGATATAAAAAATGAACGTTATATTTTAATAGCAGCAAATTTAACTTTTAAAACATTTCAGGACAAAGTTGCACAAGGGTTAGGGGTAAAACCGCCAAAAAAAGAGGCATCACTATTTTTATTATATATTGCTTGGCGATTAGATTGGTTAAGTCATAAACTTTTTGGAAAACGACGAAAATTATCTAAGCAGATGGCGAAATCAATTTCTAGTAAAACAATTTTTGATAATTCTAAGCTCAAAAAAGATCTTGATTTTAATTTCACACCAATCGATGAATCCATAAATAAAGTGTGTACATATTATTTAGAAACATCTAATTAATCTACTTTTCTAGTTTCCTGTAATTTTTTAGTTATAGGTGTTTCAAGACTTTTACTCAGTTTTTTGATAGAATCTTTTTTACGAGCTCTCTCTTCTCCTTCTTTATCTATTTTAGCCTGAAATTTAAGAATGTCACTATTAAATCGCTCTTCTACTCTCGAAATTATAGCTTCATATTCTTCAACACGAAAACCATAGTACTCATTACTTAATGCAAATTGCAAACTATCAATTTTATGTTTTTCAAAAACATAATTTTCTGGAAATACACCATTATCTTCTAAAATCACTTTTGCTGTTCCTTTTGCAGAAGTCAAAACAAAAACATCATAGAGGATATCTACCATTTTATCCTCAGAAATCAGATTCTCTGGCTTTTCAGGTTTATCAATATGATTACAACCGATAACCAATAGCGCTACTAAAAAAAATAAAATGTGCCTCATCATCTATTAAATGTTAATCTTTTACCTGCTTTTACATCTAAAACCTTGAAATTATTATACACTAAAGTTCCATTTAAAAATGTATGAGTTATTCTAGATTTAAATGTAGTGCCCTCAAATGGTGACCAACCACATTTATACAGTATATTCTCTTTATTAACAGTCCATGGATTATTAATATCAACAATAACCAAATCAGCAAAATATCCTTCTTTAATATATCCACGTTTCTCTACTTGAAATAAAATGGCTGGATTATGAGCCATTTTTTGAGCAATCTTTGGTAATTCTATTTTGCCTCGATGGAACATTTCAATCATAGCAACCAAAGCATGTTGGACTAAAGGACCACCAGATGGCGCTTTTGCATACTTATTAATTTTCTCTTCTAATGTATGAGGTGCATGATCTGTTGCTATAACATCTATTCTATCATCTAAGAGTGCTTTCCAGAGTTGATCTCTATCTTTTACTGTTTTAACAGCTGGATTCCATTTGATATGTGTTCCTTTTTTCTCATAGTCCTCATCACTAAACCAAAGATGATGAATACAAACCTCTGCTGTAATTTTTTTATCTTTTAATGGAATCTTGTTACTAAACAAATTGGTTTCTTTTCCTGTAGATAAGTGAAAAACATGCAACCTTGCATCAGTTTTCTTAGCAAGTTCAATAGCTTTTGAAGATGATATATAACACGCTTCTTCACTCCTAATAATTGGGTGTTTCTCTATTGGAATATCTTCACCATAAGTATCAATATGTTCTTGTAAATTTTTTCTAATCGTTGCCTCATCTTCACAATGAACAGATATCACCATATCTGTACTACTAAATATTTTTTCAATAACTTTTGGATCATCTACTAACATATTACCTGTAGATGAGCCTAAAAACAATTTTAAACCAGCAACTGTTTTAGGATCAACTTTTAAAATTTCGTCTAAATTATCATTGGTACCACCAAACATAAATGAGTAATTAGCATAGGATGTTTTAGAGGCTACTTCGAATTTCTCTTCTAGTTTTTCGACAGTTGTTGTTTGGGGGTTTGTATTAGGCATTTCAATAAATGATGTAATCCCACCTGCTATTGCTGCCCTGGACTCTGAAGCAATATCACCTTTATGTGTTAATCCCGGTTCTCTAAAATGAACTTGATCATCAATTACTCCTGGAAACACGTAATTACCTTCGACATCAACAACCACAACATCTGCAGATTTTGCACTAATTGAATCTGACACCTCTTTAATAATATCACCTTCAATTAAAATATCGCCTTCCATAATCGATCCCTCGTTTACGATTTTAGCGTTTTTTATAAGTATTGTTTTGTTTCGCATCTTACTTCTTAAATAAACTTTTAAACTTCATATTAATAACCCCAAAAATAGCTTCTGAAATAATCCCGCCACTCATTTTTGATTTCCCTTTGGTTCTATCCGTAAAAATAATGGGCACTTCTACAATCTTAAATTTTTTTAGATGAGCATTAAACTTCATTTCTATTTGAAAAGCATAGCCAACAAATTTTATTTTTTCAAGATTTATAGTTTCTAGAACACGTCGATGATAGCAAATAAATCCAGCTGTAGTGTCATCTATGTTCATTCTAGTAATCAACTTTACATATTTAGAAGCAAAATAAGACATTAATAATCGCTTCATATCCCAGTTTACAACATTAACTCTATTATTAATGTAGCGAGAGCCAATAGACATATCTGCACCATTGTTTACACAAGCATTATAAAGATGAACTAAATCATTAGGATTGTGAGAAAAATCAGCATCCATCTCAAAAACATAATTATAATCTCTGCTCAAACACCATTTAAAACCTTCAATGTAGGCTGTGCCAAGACCTGTTTTCCCAGGTCTGTTTAATAAGTGAAGTTGACTAGAGAACTCTTTTTGTAATGCTTTTACTTTTTCTGATGTGCCATCTGGAGAATTGTCATCTACCACTAAAACATCAAATACCTTATCAAGAGAAAAGACTGCTTTTAAAATAGCTTCAATATTCTCAATTTCATTGTATGTTGGTATGATGACAATAGTATCTTTCATAGACTGTTATTATGGCTCACTCTTGGTTCATGTATTGACAAAAATAGGTCATTTATCATTTAAAATTAGGCGTAAAAATCATAAACAATGTTAATCCCTGTCTTAATGATTTTTAGTTGCTTGCAATAACGTACAAAATCATCAATTATTCTTCATAATTTTGTTCTATGCTTAGAGACATAATTTCTAATGATTGGTTTACTATTTTTCTAGTGTTGGGTTTAGGGTTTATAACTACATCCAAGCTATTATTTGCGCATAGATTCAAAGATTTCATAGCGGTAATTGGTAATTCTAAATACCTAAAAATATATGCAAGAGAACAAAAATTTATCGATGGTTTTGATGCATTACTCTTTTTAAATGGTGTCGTATCAATATCTATCTTTGCATTTATTAGTTATACAACATTAGTTAATCCCTCAGAATTTAATATTAATCAGTTTTTCAAATTACTTTTTGGAATTGGTGTTTTATTCTTAATTAAGATACTTTTGGAACGTTTAATAGCTAGTCTATTTGATATTGACGAGCTTATTGATTCTTATCTTTTTCAGAAAACAACCTATAAAAACTATTCAGGGCTAATATTATTTCCTCTCAATTGCATCCTTATTTACACTCTGGAACCAACAAAAAGAATAATTTATATCATTATTGGGCTTATAATTTTAATTAATCTTATTGGATTTATAACCTCATTTAAGAATCATCAAAAATCACTATTAAATAACATATTCTATTTTATTTTGTATCTTTGCACACTTGAAATTGGACTCTATCTAATTTTATATAAGTTAATTAAAGATTTCAACGCTTAAAACACTTTAATGAATATGACGAAAGTGAAAACGATTTTAGTATCTCAACCTGAGCCTAAAATAGAAAATTCGCCTTACTTTGATCTTCAAGAAAAGCAAAAGGTCAAAATTGATTTCAGACCATTTATTCATGTAGAAGGCGTAGAAGCTAAAGATATTAGGCAGCAAAAAATTGATCTTGCAAATTATACAGCTATTATACTAACAAGTAGAAATTCTGTAGATCATTTTTTTAGAGTTGCAGATGAAATGCGTTTTAAAGTGCCAGATTCAATGAAATATTTTTGTCAATCTGAAGCTGTGGCGTATTACCTTCAAAAATATGTAGTGTATAGAAAACGTAAAATTTATGTTGGCAAACGCACATTCTCTGATCTTTGTCCTTTAATTAAAAAATATAAGGATGAATCTTTCTTATTGCCTACAACCGATAAGCTAAAACCAGAAGTTCCTGAAATATTAAACGAGTTAGGAGTCAAATGGAAACAGTCTGTATTTTACAAAACAGTGATTAGTGACTTATCAGATCTTGCTAATGTGTATTACGATATTTTAGTGTTTTTTAGCCCTTCTGGAATTGAATCTTTATTTCACAATTTCCCAGAGTTTAAACAAAACGAAACACGAATTGCTGTTTTCGGCAACACGACTATAAAAGCTGTTGAGTCTCGCGGTTTAAGAGTTGATATAGCTGCTCCTACTCCTGAAACTCCTTCAATGACTATGGCCTTAAAAAAATATATTGACTCAGTTAATAAAGGCAAATAAAATCATCAATTAATAAAAAAAGCGATTTCAAGTTTGAAATCGCTTTTTTTATTCTATTTAATTGGCACTGATTAAGGCATATATCTTTGAGGACCTCCTCTTCTAATTTCTTCAGAAGCATTTTCTTGAAAATCCTTGAAGTTTTCTCTAAAAGCATTAGATAATTTAAAAGCTGTTTTATAATAAGCCTCGTCATCATTCCAAGTTGTTCTTGGACTTAATACTTCTTTTGGCACACCAGGACAAGATCTTGGTTGTGCTACTCCAAAAACAGAATGTATATGGTAATCTTCATACGTATAAGTTCCTAAATCTCCATTAAGCACTGCACTAATCATTGCTCTTGTATATTTAAGTTTCATACGTGTTCCTACACCATAAGGACCACCCGTCCAACCTGTATTCACTAACCATACGTTAACTCCAGCATCTTTCATCTTTTTACTTAACATCTCAGCATACTTTGTTGGATGAAGAGGCATAAATGGCGCTCCAAAACAAGCTGAAAAACTTGGTACTGGTTCAACAACACCAGCTTCAGTACCTGCAACTTTCGCAGTATATCCAGAAATAAAGTGATAAGCTGCTTGGCTAGGCGTTAATTTTGAAATTGGAGGTAAGACACCAAAAGCATCCGCTGTTAAAAAGAAGATATTTTTAGGGTTTTCACCAATTGATGGTTTTCTAATATTTTCTATATGATAAATTGGATAACTTACCCTTGTATTTTGTGTGATAGATGTATCTTCAAATTGAACTTCACCTTTATCATTCATGACAACATTTTCTAGAATTGCTCCTTTTTTAATGGCATCATAAATCTCTGGCTCTTGCTCTTGTGATAAATTAATCACTTTTGCGTAACAACCACCTTCAAAATTAAATACTGTATTTTCTTTAGTCCATCCATGCTCATCGTCACCAATCAAACTGCGATCTGGATCTGTTGACAATGTTGTTTTACCTGTACCAGATAAACCAAAAAAGATAGCGGTATCACCATCTTTTCCCACATTTGCACTGCAGTGCATTGGTAAGGTGTTTTTAAATACAGGGAGAATAAAGTTAAGGGCTGAAAAAATACCTTTTTTAATTTCCCCTGTGTAACCTGTACCACCTATCAAAGCAATTTTACGAGTAAAATCTAAAATAGCAAAGTTATGTTGTCGTGTCCCATCAATTTCGGCATCTGCCATAAAACCTGGTGCATTAACAATAGTCCATTCTGGAGAAAAATCATTTAATTCTTCTTCCGTAGGACGTAAAAACATATTGTAAGCAAACATATTGCTCCAAGGATACTCGTTTATGACACGAATATTTAATTTGTAATTATCGTCTGCGCAAGCATAACTATCTCTAACAAACAATTCTTTATCAGAGAGGTAATCTGTTACCTTATCATATAACTTTTGAAATTTATCGCTATCAAATGGGATATTAACATTTCCCCACCAAACGCGATCTTTTGTTATATCATCCTTAACAATAAATCTATCTTGTGGTGAACGCCCAGTAAACTCACCTGTATCAACTGCCAAAGCACCAGTAGAAGACTCAACGCCTTGACCTTTGTCAATCGTTATTTTTTGAAGTTGGTGTGGAGATAATTGATAATTAACTTTAGCATTTTTAATACCGTAAGTTTCTAACGCAATCGTTTTCGTATTTTGTGTATGGTTTACCATAATTTATTTATGTGGTTTAGATTGCAAAATTAAACAATATTTTAAAGTAGTCTGCCTATTTTAAGATTTATCCCTATCTAATTTTAAAAACTTTAACAGCACTATGAGCCAAGCTACAATTAATAACAATCCACCAATTGGAGTAATAAAACCAATAGTCTTAAAATCAAAACCTGAAAGATCATTTGTTGCTAACCCATATATAGAACCAGAAAAACAAATTATACCAATTAAAACCAGATAAAAAATTGTTCGTTTGGCTTTTTCAGATATTGCACCAAATCCACCTATAAACATTAGGAATAGAGCATTATACATTTGGTAACGCACCCCAGTTTCAAACGTTTGCATGGAGTCCAAAGACAATAAATGTTTTAATCCGTGCGCACCAAAAGCCCCAAGTATTATAGCGATTACACCTAAAACACTACCTAAAACAAGAATTTTTTTGTTCATATATAAATTAGATTTAGGTTTTTATAACCCTTTGTATTTAGTAAATTCGTAGACACAAAATTACTCAACTCAACCCACTATGCGAAAGATTTTAGTCATTGGTTCTGGAAAATCAACATCATACCTTATCAAATATTTATTAGATAAATCAACCGAAGAAAAACTTCATATTATTGTTGGTGATATCAATATCGGTAATGCTAGAAAGTTAATTGGCAATCATGAAAATGCAAATGCAATTACCTTAGATGTTTTTGATAAATCATCAAGACAAGCAGCTATAGAAAATGCTGATATTGTTGTTTCTATGCTTCCTGCGAGATTTCATTTAGAAGTTGCAAAAGATTGTGTTGCCTATGGGAAAAACATGGTAACAGCGTCTTACGTTAGCGAGGACATGCAAAAACTGAATAAAGTGGTTACAGATAAAGGCCTTGTGTTTATGAACGAAATTGGTGTAGATCCAGGAATCGATCATATGAGTGCCATGAAAGTTCTTGATCATATTCGAGATAAAGGTGGGAAAATGATGCTTTTTGAATCCTTTACTGGTGGATTAGTAGCTCCAGAAAGTGACAATAATCTCTGGAATTATAAGTTCACATGGAACCCTAGAAATGTTGTTGTTGCGGGACAAGGTAGTGCTGCAAAATTTCTGCAAGAAAATACTTATAAATACATTCCTTATAATAGATTATTTAGAAGAACCGAGTTTCTTGAAATTGAAGGTTATGGTCGTTTTGAAGCTTATGCCAATAGAGACTCTCTTAAATATCAATCTGTTTATAGTTTGGATCATATTAAAACTTTGTATCGTGGCACAATTCGTCGTGTAGGTTTTAGTCGTGCTTGGAATATGTTTGTGCAATTGGGCATGACAGATGATAGCTACTCTATAGAAGATAGTGAGAACATGAGCTATCGTGATTTTGTAAATTCTTTTCTTCCATATAGCCCTACAGACTCGGTAGAATTAAAATTCAGACATGCGTTAAAAATAGATCAAGATGATATTGTTTGGGATAAATTAGAGGAAGTTGACATCTTTAATAGAACAAAAATGGTTGCCCTTAAAAATGCTACACCAGCGCAAATTCTTCAAAAGATATTAATGGATAGTTGGACGTTAGAAGAGCATGATAAAGACATGATTGTCATGTATCACAAATTTGGATATGAACTCAACGGTAAGATGCATCAAATAGACTCTACTATGGTTACTATTGGCGAAGACCAAACCTACACAGCAATGGCAAAAACCGTTGGATTACCTGTAGCGATTGCAACTATGGCTATTTTGAATGAAAAAATCACAACGCCTGGAGTTCAAATCCCTATTTCTAAAGAAGTGTACGAACCAATTTTAGAGGAACTTGAAGGTTTCGGAATTCAGTTTACTGAGAAAGAAGTACCTTATTTAGGATATAACCCTTTAAATGTTTAATTTTTCTTCGGAAATGTGCTGCACTCAAAACTAAGTTGCTAAAATGAAACGAACCAGATAAAAATGTAGTCAACCGAAGTACTTGTCAATAACAAACAGCATTTGATCATTGAAAACTATAGAAATTAACACATGAAAATAGTTAATCAAAACATACAGATAGACGGAATCGATAAAAAGATTCTTCGTGCCTTGATGGAAAATGCTAGAACTCCAATTTTAGAAATAGCGAGAGGTGTTGGTATTTCTGGAGCTGCTATTCATCAACGTCTTCGTAAATTAGAAAAATCTGGTTTAATTTCAGGATCCAAATTTGTTATCAACCCTAAAGTTCTAGGATATACGACTATGGCTTTCATAGGCATATTTTTAGACAAAGCGATTAGTAATCCTGAAGCTGTAAAACAATTACAAAAAATTCCTGAAGTTTTAGAATGTCATTATACCACAGGAAACTGGAGTATATTTTGTAAAATATTATGTAAAGATAATGAGCATTTAATGCACGTACTCAATCGAGACATTCAATCTATAACTGGTGTCTCGCGAACAGAAACCTTTATTTCATTAAATCAACAGATTGATAGACAGATTAAAATTTAACTCTCCATTGAAATATTAAAAACAACTATTACTTCATTAAACAAAGCTAAATATCGAGCCCTATTTATTTAGTGTATCTTTATGAAAACTTAAAACCAAGTACATATACTGGTTTACCAAGAAGCCCAAACTAGCATTTTACCCACTTCCTTTGATGAATATTATTGAAGAAATTTTTTCTGACCTAGCAATAGTACTCAACATTATTAATGTGTTGCTATATACTTTAAGCTATAAAAAATTTAATAATAATCTAAGTTACAAACTCTTTAGTTTCTAAATTTTATGTACATCAACTGTAAATATTACAATGTTTATTCTCGCTTCATATAAAGAGCATAATCTATTTTTATCACATTATTATTTTATCTTACAATTTATATTTCTATCACTGTTCAATAGAACATTATTTAAGAACAGTCAAAAAAAATTGGTGATAGTACTTCTTATAACAGTGATTACTGTGTTAGCTATTCAATATCTTATATGGCCAGAAATATATTTTAAATTTAATACTACCGAAGTCTTTATAACATCTGTACCAATTGTCGTATATTCTATGATCCACTTGTATAATTCATTGCATAATCCACCAAAGTATATGTATATTAATGCAGGTGTTTTAATTTATATCACAACAAGCACTTTAATTTTTATTTTAGGAGACTATTTAAGTAGTTCTGCGAGTGGAGCAGTAAACAACATATGGTTCATTAATAAAATCCTGTACGTGATCTATTTATTATTAATTTTAACAGAATGGTGGAAGAATTTCCGAGTGATCAAGATCAAATAATTAAGGCACTCGTTTACGGTTTAATTTTCTTAGTGCTTACCACATTAGGATTGATACTGTTCTTTTATTTTTCGAGACGAAAAATTATTGAAAAAGAAATAGAGAAAGCAAATATTAAACTCGATTATCAAAAAGAAATTCTGCAGAAAACCATTAAAGTGCAAGAAGAAGAGCGTAAACGTATTGCTCAAGATTTGCATGATACCATTAGCACAAAGCTTAATATCGTTAGCTTAACGACTAATGTGCTAATTGAAGATGATACTATAGCTAGAGAACACAAAAATGCTTTAAATCATATTCTAGATATCACGACAAAAACTCTAGAACGTTCAAGAAAAATAGCCCATGAATTGATGCCTCCAACTTTAAATAAATTTGGATTAAATGTCGCTCTTGAAGAATTGTTTGATGAATTTACGTCTAATTCTTCACTTAAGATTGACTATCAAATTGAAGAGCTCAACTCAATGAACTCTTTTAATCAACTCCATCTTTTTAGAATTACTCAAGAACTAATTAACAATGCGCTTAAACATGGACGCGCAAATAAATTAGTCATTCAACTTAAAAAAAAATGGTTTTGTATTTGTGTTTACTGATAATGGTAGCGGTTTTAACATTAATAGCCAAAATAAAAAAGGAGGTTTAGGGTTACAAAACATTAAAAGTAGAGTCGCCATTTTAAAGGGAAGTCTAAACATTGAAAGTTCTAAAAAAACAGGTAGTGTATTTACCATAAACAGCAAATTAAATGCAATCTAAAATCAAATTAGCACTAGCTGATGATGAATTACTATTTAGACAAGGACTTATGTCTATAATAAGTAAAGAAACAAATATTGACATTCTCTTTGACGCAGAAGATGGAAATCACTTAATGCAACAATTAAGAGAAGCTAAACAACTGCCAGGCATTATTATCACTGACCTAAAAATGCCAAAACTTAATGGTGTTGAAACAACTAAATTAATTCGTAAAGAATTTCCAGATATTAAAATTATTGCGCTAACAAGCTTCTTTAGCAAACCATTTATTATCAATATGATTTCTATAGGAGCTGTCGCGTACCTCGCAAAAAACAGCACACCTAAACTCATGATAACTACTATAAACGAAGTGGCAGATAAAGGCTTTTATTATGATGAACAAGTCATGAAATTTATACACGATGACATACTAAACAAAAACGATCAAAACAAAAAATCGAGTTTTGATATTAACTACTTTACTAAACGTGAAAAGCAAGTACTGCTTCTTATTTGCAAACAATTTACTACCAATGAAATTGCCGAAGAACTTTTCATTAGCCCGAGAACTGTAGATGGTCATCGCAATAATCTGCTGATCAAAACCGAATCCAAAAACCTTGCTGGTTTAGTAGTCTATGCTATTCAGAATAAATTAGTAAATCTAGGTGAAGAATTATAGTTATAAAAAAAGCACCCAAAAAGGATGCTTTAGACGAATTTTATTGTTTTATCCCGATAGCTATCGGGACCGAAGAAATTAATCTCTCGACATAAAAATCGATAAGACATACCAAAATAGTAACATCAAAGACGCAAACAATCCTAATGATGCAGGTATATAGTCGTCTTCAGTATATTTGTTAATTAAAGTAGAGGTTTGATATAAAATAGAACCTCCTGCTAGTAAACACATCCCCACAGAAAACCATAATCCTAAGTCAAATCCAAATAGTGAACCAGCAACAATTAAACCCATAGCGATAAAAAATCCGATGGTTAGTCCAGTCTTAATAAAAGAAAAATCTTTTTTAGTCACAAACACCACAGCAGTTAACCCAGTGAATAAAGATAGTGTTACAATAGATGCTTGATATAACATTTCTGTTCCAGATTCGGTATAAACCAATGCTATATAAATCAAGGGGACAAAAATAAAGGCTTGGGCCAAAATATAAAGGCCATAAGCCATATACTGCTTATTTTTATCTTGTGTTTTAAGCGCCATACCTTCAGCATAATTAGTCACAAACATAAAACCACCTAGCATAATGAGCCAACGCCAACCTTGAGTCATTGATAACGCGAAATCTACGATGGTATTACTTTGTAATAACAACCATTCAAATAGAATAAACACTAAAACACCTCCAGCAACATGCGCATAGGTTTTTTTATAAAATGCGGTACGATCTTCAACTGCAAGTCCGCTAAGTAACATTTTGTCGTTGAAATTCTCCAACTGACTTTGATTTGAATTTTCCATAAAGTTTTAAATTAATTTAGGTAATACAAAGTAATAAAAACAAAACCTAATTACGTATAAAAAACGCAATTAGGTTTATCTGTTTTTTTTCCGTCTGCCGATAAACAAGTTCAGAAGTATTAATCACGTCCACCAAATACTTGCAAAGCCCAATACAATAAAGACGCTAATGCACCTATTGCAGCCACAAGATATGTTCTAGCTGCCCATTTGAGCGCATCTTCTGAACCTGCATATTCCTCTGGAGTAACCATGTTTTTATTTTTTAACCATGCCAACGCTCTGTTACTAGCATCATATTCTACAGGTAATGTGATAAAACTAAATAAAGTAGCAAATCCCATAAAGACTAATCCTGCTACTGACACCCAATATCCTAGTCCAATACCTGCAGCAGCACCTAACATTAAGCCACCAATAACTAACCATTGAGACATGTTAGAAGTTACACTTACAATTGGCACTAATGCTGATCGCATCCCTAAAGCGCTGTAGGCTTGTGCATGTTGTACTGCATGTCCAACCTCATGGGCTGCAACCGCTGCAGAAGCTGCATTTCGTTGGTTATAAACTGACTCGCTCAAGTTAACTGTTTTGTTCTTAGGATTGTAATGATCTGTCAGTTGTCCAGCGACCGAAATCACCTCAACATCAGTAATACCATTATCTGCTAGCATTTTTTCTGCGATTTCTCGTCCGCTCATTCCATTACGCAATTGTACTTTAGAATACTTTGCAAATTTTCGCTTTAATTGATTACTTACTAACCAGCTTACCAATGCTATGGCACCAATTAGAATGTAGTATCCCATCATTCCGTTCATATATTATTAGATTAGATTGTTACTATAAAGATAGCAAAAAGTAAGCCAATTTGTAGAAATGAAAATATGTCAGTTACAATTACATCTATTCATTAGATTCTATGACTTCAACGACATGATCTAATTCAAAATCAATAATTAGTATTGTACGTTTGGATTCAGAAAAACTGGGTGGTCTGCCAAGTCTGTAAGCAAAATTATCCTTTCCGAAAAAATTGGTTTTATAGGGCGCACCTAATAAGTCTATAACAGCTTGTTTATGCTTTCCAATGAGCATATCACTATCAATAATATCATCTGCCATTTTATAACGTACCGCTGGATTAGTACGCCAAGTATTCTCATCAAAACGTTCTTCAAACGTCCAAATTAAAAAAGAAGCTATAAGAGCAGCTGCAAAAAATACAAAAAGAACCTTATCATATTTTTTAAGTACAAACCGCATTAGTCTTTAAGTGTTATTGTATTTACTTTAAAACGATTATCAACAACTTCTCCTGAAACCTCAGCAGTTCTAATCACTTCGCAAAAGCCTGTATGTTCATCATGAGCATCTCCAAAATCATCAATATCTGCGCCATCAACAAAATAAGCTTTGTCATCTATTCGTATTGCCAAGTCACAACCTTCTTGTGTAGTGAGACCAAATTGACATTGACCGCAGGACAGTTCAACCGTTTGCTTTTCCGAAGTAGAACAAGCACTACTTATAATAAGAACCAAAATGAATAGTGATTTTTTCATAACTCTTTAATTGTATTACACAGATTGCTTGGTTGCACTCGCAATGACGCTAGCCAACAATATTTACAATTTTACCAGGTACCACAATCACCTTTTTAGGCGTGCGACCTTCTAATTGCGCGATAGTTTTCTCATGAGCCATAACTGCTTTCTCGATATCATCCTTGCTCATATCCATTGGTAATTCTAGCGTAAAACGCATTTTACCATTAAATGAGATTGGATAATTTTTACTACTCTCTACCAAATATTTTTCTTCAAACTCAGGGAATGTAACCGTTGAAATAGATCCGTCATTTCCAAGTCTACTCCATAACTCTTCAGCAATATGCGGAGCATAAGGTGATAACAAAATCAACAATGGTTCTAGAATGTCTCTACTTGTACATTTTTGAGCAGTCAACTCATTTGATGCGATCATAAATGTAGACACCGATGTATTGAATGAAAAGTTCTCAATATCGTCTTCTACTTTTTTGATGGTTTTATGTAACGTTTTTAGATTCTCTGCTGTTGGTTCTGCATCGTTAACTTTCAAACCGCTATCATCGATATAGAGTTTCCATAGTTTTTTAAGGAAACCGTGAACACCTGTAATCCCAGCAGTATTCCAAGGTTTAGCTTGCTCTAATGGACCTAAAAACATTTCATACAAACGTAAGCTATCTGCTCCATATTGCTCGCAAATCGCATCTGGGTTGACGACGTTGTATTTAGATTTGGACATTTTTTCGACTTCGCGACCTACCTTATAAACACCATCTTCTAGAATAAACTCAGCATCAACATAATCTTCTCCAAACTCACTATCATTTTGTAAACCTTCAATATCCAATTCGTCTGATGCATTTATATATTTCACTTTTACATGAATAGGGTAAACACTTTTATCAGCAACTAATCCTTTTGAAATATATCTATTTGTTCCATTTTCTCTATAGACAAAAGCGCTTGTACCAAGTATCATACCTTGGTTAATCAACTTCTTAAAAGGCTCTTCAACATTTACAAAACCTCTATCCTTCATAAACTTTACCCAAAAACGTGAGTATAATAAATGTCCTGTAGCATGCTCGCTTCCTCCAATATATAAGTCGACGTTTTCCCAATAGTTGAGTGCGTCTTCACTTGCAAAAGCTTCGTCACGCATGGCATCTTCC